>Ga0310690_10012229_pt1 | contig 10547 bp, 9 predicted proteins | sample AusTroGonzalo_MG_2_FD_207661 | JGI IMG/M metagenome (GOLD analysis project Ga0310690, IMG submission 207661) | Bovine rumen microbial communities from tropical cattle in Woodstock, Queensland, Australia - Gonzalo_04 (v2) (version 2) | ecosystem: Host-associated > Mammals > Digestive system >...
GGCGGGATAGCGCTTCTGGTCGGCTCGGTTCTGCTCCAGGGCGTAGAAGCAGCGGGCGGCCTTCTTGGTGGACTCCGTCACCGGCTCCTTGAGGTTACCGCCGGCAGGGGAGACCGTGCCGATGAAAGTGACGGCACCCGTCTGCCCGTTGTTCAGGACCACCATGCCCGCGCGGGCGTAGAAGTTGGAGATGATGGCCGACAGGTCCACGGGGAAGGCATCGGCACCGGGCAGCTCTTCCATACGGTTACTCATCTCACGGAGAGCCTGGGCCCAGCGGGAGGTGGAATCGGCCAGGAGGAGGCACTTCAGGCCCATGGCGCGATAGTACTCGCAGATGGTCATGGCCGTGTAAACAGAGGCTTCACGGGCGGCCACCGGCATGTTGGACGTGTTGCAGATGATGGTGGTACGCTCCATCAGGTGACGGCCGGTATGGGGGTCGATGAGTTCCGGGAACTCGGTGAAGATCTCCACCACCTCGTTGGCACGTTCGCCGCAGGCGGCCATGACGATGACGTCGGCGTCTCCCTGCTTGGCGATCGCATGCTGCAGCACCGTCTTGCCGCAGCCGAAGGGGCCGGGGATGAAGCCGGTACCGCCTTCCGCGATGGGGTTCAGGGTATCGATCACGCGCACGCCCGTTTCCATGATGCGGCTCGGGCGCGGCTTCTCTTTATATCCTTTGACAGCTACTTTCACGGGCCATTTCTGGACCATGGTCACCTTGACGTCTTCTCCCTCTTCGTTCACGAGGACGGCCACCTCGTCGTCGATCTTGTACTGACCGGCGGGGGCGACGCTCTTGACGGTGAATTCTCCCTTGAAGGAGAACGGAACCATGATCTTGTGGGGCAGCCAGCCTTCCTTCACTTCTCCCAGCCAGTCTGCGGCGATCACTTTGTCACCGGGCTGGGCGATGGGGGTGAAATCCCAGACCTTTTCGTGGTCCAGGGGATCCGTGTATTCTCCTCGCTGCAGGAAGACCTCCGTCATGGTGGCGAGGTTGTTCTGCAGACCGTCGTACACGCTGGAAAGCAGGCCGGGGCCGAGGGTGACCTCCAGCATGCGTCCCTCGAACTCCACGCTGTCTCCGTTCTTGAGGCCGCGGGTGCTCTCGAACACCTGGACGGAGGCTTTGTCCCCGTTCACTTTGATGACCTCTGCCATCATCTTCACCCCTTGCAGGTCGATGAAGCAGATTTCATTCTCTGCGACGGGACCGTCCACCTGGACCGTTACCAGGTTGGAGACAATGCCCGTCACTATACCTTTCGTTTTCATATTATGCTTCAAATTTTACTCCTTTAAAAGTTCCTTTCACTTCTTCCACCAGTTTCTTGAAGAGCTCCCGGCCCTTCTTTTCGTCCAAGGCCAGCCAGCGGTTCACGATGTGGAGCTTGGCCACATAGGCGAGGACGGCGGTGAGGTCGAAGTAGTGGAACATGGCGTATTCGTCCAGCCAGGCCCAGGCGATGTCGTCCAGGGCCTTTTCACGGGAGATGAGGTCCACCTCTCCGAGGGCGGAGTCCACCGTGGCTTCCTGCTCGAACTCCGGCTCTTCTTCCCGGAGTCTGACCAGGTCCTCTTCTTCCGGACGGCCCAGCTGCTTGTTCAGGTAGCGGACCTTGCGGTTGCGCACGTTCCGGTCGAAGTCAAAGTAGTCTCTCAGGAAGGGTAGGGACTGCTGCTCGGCCTCGGCATAAAACTCCGGGGTGAGCTCGCTGTCCTGGAAACCCTTCAGGAGGAAGTCCAGCGCCTGGGCGTCCTTCTCCGAGAGGCTCTCGCGGATTTCCTCCATCACCTGGCCGAAACCCTGCCCCTCCGCGTACTTGAAGTCCGCGGTGAGGAAAGGAAGGCTGGAGATGATGTATTCGAAATTGCCCATGCGCTAGCCGAAAAGGATTTTCTTGGTAGCGGGGCGCATATACTGGCCGACCAGCTCGCGGAAGCTCTCCTCCGTAAGGGAGATGAAGTAGCCGCCGTCCTTGGGGCCGATCTTGAAGCCGCCGGAAAGCTTCTTGGAGAAGGAAGCCTCCACCTCGTGGCCGATGGTCTTGGCCAGCTCTCCCTGGACGAAGGGCTCCAGTTCCTTCTGGAGCTTCTCCGGAAGAACCAGGGCGAGGTCCGTGCTTTCCTGGGCGCTGAAGCGCTGGGCGACGGCCGTGATGATTTCCTTCAGATAGGCTTCCCCGGAGAGGGCGTCCTTGGCAGGCGCCACCGCCTGGGCGACGATCAGGTTTTCTATGCTTTCTTTGGTTGCTTGCAGGGCCTGGGTAGCGGACATCTTCACGTCTCCTTCTACCTTGATCTTGTAATCTTCTGCCTCTTTGCGGGCTTTGGACAGAATGGTATCCGCCTCTTCCTGTGCTTTCTTCACGATGGCCTCGGCCTCTTCGCGGGCTTTGGCCAGGATGGCTTCACCTTCTTCTTTTCCTTTCGAAAGACCCTCCTTATAGAGTTGCCGGGTCAGTTCCTGGAGTTTATCCATATGCTAAAAAATAATGTTCGTTATGTGGCAAATATAGAAAATATAAGTATAAAAAGAAAGTCCTGGCGGCGGCCAGGACAAAAAAAGCGAAGTTTTGAATAATTCGTGTGTAGAGTGGCTCTATCGGCCGATAGCGGCGGCGGCGATGGAGGCGACGACACCGCGGAGGCGGCCGGTCGCACCCTCGTCCTTGGGATGGACGCGATGGGCCAGCACGATGACAGCGGTGTTGGTGTCGGGATCCAGGATCACGGACGTGCCGGTGTAGCCGGTGTGGCCGCGGACGTTGTCCAGCTCGAAGATGTCACCGCTGGTGTAGGGACCGCTGTAGTAGGTGTCCCAACCCAGGGCGCGGGCGACGGAAGGATCGTCGGTGAGGGGCACCTCGAACATCTTGCGGACGGTCTGGGGGCCGAGGATGCGCTTGCCGTTGTAGCTGCCGCCATTGAGCAGGGCGGCGCAGATCACGGCCATGTCCTCGATGTCGGAGAACACGCCGGCGTTACCGGAGTTGCCGGCATTGGCCAGGCGGGCGGTGGGATCGTGCACGGCGGCCTTCAGCACGGTGCTGTCGGAGAGCATCTCGGTGGGAGCGGCCAGGTAAGCCAGCTGGGGCTTCCAGACGGGCGTTCCCTTGATGGTCTTGCCTTCGGCGAAGTACTGCTGCACCAGCTCGGGATTACCCTTGAGCTCGCCGAAATCCAGCGGGAAGTAAGTGGTATGCTTGAGGCCGAGGGCGTCGAAGACGTTCTTCTGGGCATAGTCGCAGAGGCGCTCGCCGGTCACGCGCTGCAGGATGTTCTGCAGGGTGATGAAGTTGAGGCAGCTGTAGAGCTGTTTCGTGCCGGGGCGGAAGTTACGCTTGATGCGGGTGGAAATGTACATCATCAGGGAATCGGGGCTGTCACAGCCGAATTCCTTGATGTAGGCGTTGGTGTTGGGCAGGTAGGCGGCCAGGCCGGAGGAGTGGGTGAGCAGGTTCTGCACCGTGATCTCCACTTTCTCGCCGGTCTCGGGGTCCTCCCAGGGCTGGAACTCGGGAATGTAGTAGCTCACGGGGTCCACGAGGCGGACCTTGCCCTGCTCGATGAGCTGCATGAAGGAAAGGGTGGTGCCGACGCACTTGGACACGGAGGCCAGGTCGAACATGGTTTCCACGGTCATGGTATCCTTCTCAGGGTACACGGACTTGTAACCGAAAGCCTTCTCATAGACGAGCTTTCCGTTGCGGACGATGCCGATGACGGCGCCGGGAACGTCTCCGGCGGCGATGGTGGCATTGACGGCGCTGTCAATGAGAGCGAGGTGCTTGGAACTCATGCCCTGCTTTTCGGGAGTGCTGCGGCGGATCCCGTTGTTCTTGGGCTGGAAAGAGGTGGCCGTGAGCACGATGGCCACGGCGGCAGCGAGGTAGATAGTTTTAGAATACATAGGTTGTTGCCATTCCTACCATTAAGTCGCTGAGCTGCGGGTCGAAGCCTTTAGCAACGTCCAGCGAAAGGATAAAGTTAGTATTCATATGCAGTTTGCCGCCGATGCCGGCGCTGGCCATGACGGGAAGTTTCCTGTCCTGCCATACCGGAATGGGGCTGTCTGCCAGACTGGCCTGCAGGTCACCACGGTAGGTTTTGGTGATGCCGGCCAAGTCCACGAACGGATTGGTGACAAGGTCGAAGTGCTGTCCGAAGAGGTCGAACTTGACGGGAATCACGCGAAGCTCGATATTGGCCCAGGCGTAGCCCGCCGCCGCGATGCGGTTGAAGCGGTAGCCGCGGATCGTGTATCGGCTTCCCAGGCCCGAGTACTCTTCGTAGGCATAGTGGAGGGTGGCCACTTCGTTGAGGTTGTAGAACGGGATTTCTCCCGCCAGGGTGTGCTGAAGGGCCAGGTGGTACGCGAAAATGAGGCGTCCGGGAATGAGGGAAATGTAGTGTTTCCAGTGCAGGGCGAGCTGCAGGTAATTGTAGCGCCACTGCCGCAGGTCGGCGTTGCCGATGAGCATGCACTCGGCGTAGGCGCCCTTCCCGGGGAAGAGCTCGACGTCGCGCGAGTCGTAGGTGAAACCTCCCTTGAGCTCGAGGGAAGTGCCGCCGGCGAACTCATCCTCGTGGATAAGGCCGATGTCCCTGTAATACAGGTAAAGGCTCTTGCCGGAGTCGTAGTTCTTCAGGTTGAAGTCCGACATGTCCACGTGGCGGAATACCGCGCCGCCCAGCCAGCGGAGGTGGTCCGTGATGTGGCCCTGGAGGGCGGCCGATGCGCGGAAGAACTCGCGGTGGTTGGTGTACCAGGCCGTGCGCGTCCCGGTGTTCAGCTCCAGTGCCGGGTCAAAGGGCGATGCGATGCCGTTGTACCCGTAGAAGTTATTGGTAAAACAGTCCCTGTAAGTGACCGAAGCGTTGAGCCGGAGGCCGGGAATGAGGCTGACGGACTCGAAGAATCCGTGCGCATACCAGCTTCCCTTGGTGGCGAAGGCGGCCGTGAAGCCCGCGTGGTGCAGGAAGTTCGGATAGGAAGTCCCGTCTCCATAGTAGAAAAAGTCGCAGAACGCACCGAGGTTGAGCCCGATGTCCGTGCTGTAACTGAGGTCCGGCATGGGGGTATAGACCCAGCCGGTCTTGGGTTGCTCCTGTGCCGTCATCAAAACCGGCAGCAGCGCTATGGAAAGGACCAGGAAAAGTTTCTTCATTCTAAATTATCCCAGGAATCCCAACAGGATACCGGCGGCCACGGCCGAACCGATGACACCGGCCACATTGGGGGCCATGGCGTGGGTAAGCAGGTGGTTGGCAGGATCGGCCTCCAGACCCACCGTCTCGGATACGCGCGCGGCGTCGGGAACGGCGGACACGCCGGCATTGCCGATGAGCGGGTTAATCTTCTTACCCTCCGGCAGGAAGAGGTTCATCAGCTTGACGAAGCTCACGCCGAAGGTGGTGGCGATCACGAAGGAGGCGAGGCCCAGTCCGAAGATAAGGACGCTTCGGCCGCTCAGGAAAACGTCGGCCTGGGTGGAAGCACCCACGGTGAGGCCGATGAGCGTGGTGACCACGTCGATGAGCGGACCGCCGGCCGTCGCAGCCAGACGCTTGGTGACGCCGCTTTCCTTGAGGAGGTTGCCGAAGAAGAGCATGCCCAGCAGGGGTAGGCCGCTCGGGACGATGAAGGCCGTGCAGATGAAGCCGACGATGGGGAAGATGATCTTCTCCCGCTGGCTTACCACGCGGGGCTTGTTCATGCGGATGAGGCGCTCCTTCCTGGTGGTCAGCAGCAGCATGATGGGCTTCTGGATCACGGGCACCAGGGCCATGTAGGAGTAGGCCGATACCGCGATGGCGCCCATCAGCTCAGGCGCAAGCTTGGAGCTGAGGAAGATGGCCGTGGGGCCGTCTGCGCCGCCGATGATGCCGATGGCACCCGCCTCATTGGGCAGGAAGCCGCACTGCAACGCCAGCAGGTACGCGCCGAAGATGCCCAGCTGGGCCGCTGCGCCGATGAGAATCAGACGCGGCTGTGAAATCAGGGCGCTGAAGTCGGTCATGGCGCCGATGCCCAGGAAAATGAGCGGGGGATACCAGCCGTTGCGCACGCCGTGATACAGGATATTGAGCACCGAGCCCTCCTCGTACAGGCCGATTTTGAGGCCCATGCCGGTGGCGGGGTCGGTGAACAGGGGAATGTTGCCGATGATGATACCGAAGCCGATGGGCACCAGCAGCAGCGGTTCCCACTTCTTCACGATACCGAGGGTGATGAAAATGAGGCCGATGGCGATCATGGCCACGTGCTGCCAGGTACAGTTGGCAAAGCCCGTGAACTGCCAGAATTGCGCCAGGCTGTCTAAGATGGTATCCATTAGCCGATGGTTACAATGTCAGCGCCTTCCAGGACGGAATCGCCCTTGCGGGCGTGAATGGCCGTAACGGTGCCGTCACACTCGGCCAGGATGTCGTTCTCCATCTTCATGGCCTCCACGACGGCCACCTTCTGGCCGCGTTTTACGGCCTGGCCCTCCTTCACATCCACGGAGATGATGATGCCCGGCAGCGGGGACTTGATGGCCGTGCCGGCGCCTGCGGCAGCTTTCGGGGCGGGCGCTGCAGGAGCATCCTTCGGGGCGGGAGATGCACTCGCTGCGCTCGGCATGACAGGAACTGAGGTTGTCATACCGACGTTGCCATTTGTCATACCGAGCCCCGAAGGGGCGAGCGTATCTCCTTCCAGCTCCACCTGATAGTCGGCGCCATTAACGTTTACACTGAGCATCTTGCCCTCGGCCTCGCCGATGGCTACATTGTATTCCTTACCGTTGATTTTAAAGGAGTATTGTTTCATGATTATCTGGGTAATTTTCTAAAATTCAATGCCTTGTTATTCCAGCCGCTGTCTTTGCGGGTGATGGTGACGATACCGGGTTCCACATCGTGGACCGTGTCATTCATGTACAGGTGCACGGCCGTGGCGATGGCGGCGTACACGTCCCCGTCCTGTTCCATGTCCAGGGCCAGGGCGATGGCGGCGGCCACTTCGGCGTCCGGCGTACCCTTCACTTTCCTCAGGGAGCGCTTGAACTTGCCGGAGAAGATGTTCCCGGAGAGGCTATAGACAAAGTACAGCACGATGAGGGCCGCGAACACCACGCTCACGCTGATGAGCGTAAGGGTGAGGCCGTGCGGGTCTGTCTGCATCATGCGGTCTCCGCCCGCTGTGAGAAGTAGATTACAGAGGGAGGTTGTCATGTTTCTTGGCGGGGATTTCCTGACGTTTGCCGGCGAGCTGTTCCAGGGCGCGGATCACGCGGAAACGCGTGTTGCGCGGCTCGATGACATCGTCGATATAACCTTTCTGGGCAGCCTGGTAAGGGTTGGAGAAGAGGTCTTCGTATTCTTTCTTCTTCTGCTCGAAGATCGTCTGGGCGTTTTCGGGATCTGCCTTGATGTCCTTGGCGTAGAGCACGTTCACGGCACCGTCGGCACCCATCACGGCGATCTGGGCCGAAGGCCATGCGTAGTTGATGTCACCACGCAGCTGCTTGCAGCTCATCACGATGTGGGCGCCGCCGTAGCCCTTGCGCAGGGTGACGGTGACCTTGGGGACGGTGGCCTCGCCGTAGGCGTACAGGAGCTTGGCGCCGTTGGTGATGATGGCGCCGTATTCCTGCTGCGTACCGGGCAGGAAGCCAGGAACGTCCACCAGCGTGACCAGCGGGATGTTGAAGGCATCGCAGAAGCGCACGAAGCGGGCGGCCTTGCGGCTGGCGTTGATGTCCAGCACACCGGCCAGCACCTGCGGCTGGTTGGCGACGATGCCGACGCTGCGGCCGTTCATGTGGGCGAAACCGACGATGATGTTCCTGGCGAAGTCCTTGTGCACTTCGAAGAACTTGTTGTCGTCCACGATGCTGCGAATGACCTGGTACATGTCGTAGGCCTTGTTGGGGTTGTCGGGGACGATGGCGTTGAGGGCGTCGTCCACGCGGCCCACCGGGTCGGAGGTCTCTGCGAAGGGCGCTGTCTCCAGGTTGTTCTGGGGGAGGTAGCTCAGCAGTTCTTTGATGGTGGCGATGGCGTCTTCCTCGTTTTCGGCGGCGAAATGGGCCACGCCGCTCTTGCTGGCGTGCACCGAGGCGCCGCCCAGCTGCTCCTGGTCCACGACCTCACCGGTGACGCTCTTCACGACGGCCGGACCGGTCAGGAACATGTAGGAGGTATTCTTTACCATGAGGGTGAAGTCCGTGAGGGCGGGGGAATAGACCGCACCGCCGGCGCAGGGACCCATGATGGCGCTGATCTGCGGGACCACACCGCTGGAGAGGATGTTGCGTTCGAAGATCTCACCGTAACCGGCCAGGGCGTCGATGCCTTCCTGGATACGGGCGCCGCCGCTGTCGTTCAGGCCGATGCAGGGGGCGCCGTTGCGACGTGCCATATCCATGACCTTGCAGATTTTCTCGCTCATGGTCTTGGACAGGGAACCGCCGCTGACGGTGAAGTCCTGGGCGAAGACATAGACCAGGCGGCCGCCGATGGTGCCGCAACCGGTCACGACGCCGTCGCCGTCCGTATGTTGTTTATCCATTCCGAAGTTGGTGCAGCGGTGCTGCACGAACATGTCGTACTCCTCGAAACTGCCGGGATCCAGCAGCATCTGAAGACGCTCGCGGGCCGTTTTCTTGCCTTTTGCGTGCTGAGCTTCAATGCGCTTTTCGCCGCCGCCCAGACGGGCAGAGGCCCGGCGTTCCACCAATTTTTGGATATTCTCCGTTTGGATGCTCATATAATATATTATCTGTTATCTAAACATTTTATCTACGTCTTTCACTGCATCCGGCAGGGCGAAGACCGCCACACGGTCGTACGGCTCGATGCGGGAGTGGCCCACGGCGATGAAGGTCTCGCCGCCGCGGATGACGCCGCCGATGATGGCGTTCGTCGGGAAGTCCACGTCCTTGAGGATGTCCTTGGTGATCCGGGAGCCGGGGGCTGCGGTGTATTCCAGTACCTCGGCGTCGGTGCCGCTCATGTAGCGGACGGAATGGACCTTGTCGGAGAGGGTGAACTTGAAGATACGGCTGGCGGTGGTGAGTTTCTTGTTCACCACGCTGTCCACGCCCATCTCTTCGGCCAGGCGTACGTATTCCAGGTTTTCCACCTGGGCGATCACGCGCGGCACGCCCAGTTTCTTGGCCACCACGCAGGAGAGGATGTTGGTCTCGTCGTTGCCGGTGACGGCCAGCACGGCCTGGTAGCGGCGGATGTCCTCTTCCTGGAGGAAGTCGGTGTTGCGCACGTCTCCGTTGACTACGCTTACCTGGTCCGGCAGGATCTCGGACAGTTTGCGGCAGTGCTGGGGGTTGATGTCGATGATCTTGATATCGTCGATCTTCTGGCCGGCGAGGCGCGTAGCGACCATCTGGCCGATTTCGCTGCCACCCAGGATCATGATCCTGCGGATGTCCACCTTGTCCTTGCCCAGGAACTGGGTGAGGGCCGGCATACCGTCGCGGAGGGCGATGATGTACAGGTAGTCCTGTGCCTTGAAGGCGGTGTCGAAGCTGGGGATGATGGTCTTGCCGCCGCGGGAGATGGCCACGATGCGGAATTCGGCCTCGGGGCTCTTCTCCTTGACGGAGTGGGCGAACTGCTTGACGTCCATGTCCAGGAGGAGGGAGTCGTCGTCCAGCTTGAAGACGGCCAGCTGCAGCTTGCCGCGGGCGAAGTCCATGGAGTCGGTGGCCGAGCTGTGGCGCAGCATGTCCAGGATTTCGTCGCTGGCTCCCTTTTCCGGGAAGAACATCATGTCCATGCCCATGTCTTTGAACAGGAGCTTGTTCTCGGGCGCCAGGTACGACTCGTCGTCGATACGGGCGATCACCCGTTTGGTGCCCAGCCGTTTGGCCAGCAGGGCGCTCACGATGTTCACGCTCTGGTTCATGGTCGGGTTCACGGCGATGAACAGGTCGGCGTGGGCGCACCCCGCCTCCGTCAGATGCTCGATCTTGGACGGGGGACCAAGGATGGTGGCTACGTCGGCCGTGGATAAGAGGGCGCGGATGCGCTCCGGGTCATTGTCGATGACGGTAATCTCGTTTCCCTCGGCCGAGAGCAACTTGGCCAAGTGCGATCCTACCTGTCCGGCACCTTCAATGATAATCTTCATAGCTCTGTCTTTAAGACATTATCAATCCGCAAAGATACTACTTTTTTCCGAATAGTCCTTTAGGGACTATCCAGCCGCCGTACAGTCCTTCGGGCTTCGAAGGGTGGGCGGGAATGTCGCCGCGGCGCCGCAGCTGACGGTACTCCTTGTGCGCCTGCACGACGGCGCGGAAGAAGCTCCACTTCCCGTTCATCAGGTACACCAGGGCCGACATGCCGTCCAGGCACATCCGCTCAAAGATCCTCCAACGGGTTTTGCAGCGAGATGCCCGGTCAAGCCGGGCTTGACGGCGTTCGTCATGGCCGACCCGATCGGCCATCTCTGCGTAGAACGTGGCGGGGAGGTTGTTCTCCAGGAGGAGGAGGTTGTTGCGGAAGTTCAGGCGCAGTTTGAAGGG
>Ga0310690_10012230_pt1 | contig 10547 bp, 10 predicted proteins | sample AusTroGonzalo_MG_2_FD_207661 | JGI IMG/M metagenome (GOLD analysis project Ga0310690, IMG submission 207661) | Bovine rumen microbial communities from tropical cattle in Woodstock, Queensland, Australia - Gonzalo_04 (v2) (version 2) | ecosystem: Host-associated > Mammals > Digestive system >...
TCCTGTACCTGCGGGCGCTGTCCAAGGGTAAGAAGATGCTGGTTCAGTAAGGCGGGTACCCATGAAGATTACGAGTTTTAATCCGTTTATTGCCACGGCGCGACCTGACGAAACCGTCAGCCTGTTTGAGGAGATGGGCTTCGAAAAGCGTCACATCAAACAGGGGATTGAGATCGCTGACAGAAACGATACGGTGATCCGGATGAAGGACGCGAACGGCTTTCACCTCGATGTATTGCAGTCGAATGAGGAACAGCCCCGTGATGACTCCATTGGGATCCGTATGAATGTGGATGATTTTGACGAAGCCTGCCGGATGCTCCTGGACCATGGATTCAGGAACGTATACGGCGGCGAAACCGTTCAGACCGGGAGCTCCAAAGCTGCCATGATGGTCTCGCCCTCCGGATTCTGCATCAGCGTGATTCAGCATCTGAAAAAGCCGGAAATGTAAGAAACCGCTGAGTACGTCGGATCAGTCACCACCTATGATCTCAAGACGATGGCCTTAAAGCCTCTTTATGAGAAGAAACACGATTACGGAACCCTGAAAAAGGCTCTCCCCCGCAAGGGGGAGAGCTTTATTCAACCCTTTTTTTACATTCCGTCCCGCCAGTTTGTCAACGGCAGGGTGAAACGCTGTTCGGGAATACGTTCAAACGGAATCCCATGATCTTTGATCACCTGCTCCAGCGCGTCAATGATGGAAGAGATTTCGTTGCAGGCCAGGATGGCCAGACGGAATTGCCCGTTGTGCTCGATGACATTCATGTGCACTGTGTTTCCCAGGGCGGGCTTGCACAGGAACCGGACATCCGTGATCTGATCCGAATAGGCTGTTTTGCGCAGGGACCCGATATAATCTGTATAGAACGTATCGTGGCATACGGTCAAAAATGCGGGAACTTTTTTGAGCTCCTCCTGATAATCCGTGGCTTCTCCCATCCGCTTGCGGTATGCGCCGCCGATATAATTATAGGTGGTACGGTACAGGTCGGTATTCATCTGCATCTTCAGGATGCCCCGGAGCTGCGCGGCGCGCTGGGCAAAAGGCAGGGCGTCCATGGGCGTTCCGTGAACAGGCAGAACCACCCTGGAAGAACAGTTTTTAAAGGTTCCCTCGCAGCCCAACATCCGCCGGACGGACACGGGAATATTGGCCACGATCGGTGCGTCCGCATCCGGATGAACCCGCAGAATCGCCTCCCCCACCAGCATGGAAAACATGACCGCCGGGGACGTTCCGTTTTCTTTCACAAAGGCCATGAACGCATCGGAAGGCAGACAGAAACCGTATTCCAGGACATCCCCGGAAGGATTCGCGATGAGATCCGGCAGGTGGTAAGGCTTCGGCTGTTCCTTTCTCTCCGGCATTTTGAAATCCGGCGAGACCTCATACGGTTTTGAACAGGGTTCAAAGGTTTCTACAGCCATCAACTGATCCTTGTCGGTCCGGATGCCGTTCGGATCATATTCCACGCCGTCCTTCATGCAGTAATAATGGTACAGCACAGATTCCAGGAAAGCGTTGATCCCCTGCCCGTCGCAGAACCCATGGAACATGGAAAACCATGTTTTGTTTCCGTCCCAGGTCAGGTCCAGCAGATGGTAATTGGTTTCCGCTCCGCCCACCCGGCGGGTTTTGTCGGTATGCGCCACCGTCATGGGCAGTGAGTTTTCCGCGTAATACACAGCGCCGTGTTCCACCGTGAAAGTATCCGTCAGATAGGGCATCCGCCGGAGCGTCCTGTCCATGGCGCGCTGCAGCAGTTCCCCGTCGATCTCCTCCCGATGGCTTACCTCCACGGTGTAAACAGGGACATCAACCGGCAAATAGACATAAGGGCTGGCGGAAAGGGCCAGTTCTTTTTTTCTGAAATCCGGACGTTGGGTACTCATTTCTCATTCTTCTCCTTTGCTTTTCATCAGGAATTCCTGGATATTGATCTCCTGCTCATACAGGAAATCCATGCAGTAAACAGGTTTTCCGTCGGGATAATCGGTATAGAAGTTGCTGACGGCTTTCAGGATGATCTTCGCGCTCATGGAAGTATCCCGCCGTTTGTCGATAAAGTATTCCGCGCCGTTGTCGCTGAAGGAAATCCGCAGCCATTCCGGCATCAGGGTGATTTTGACCCGGATATTTCCGGCGGCGGAATAGGCGTCCATGATCCGTTCGGTCAGCATTTCCTCCACGGCCAGCCGGATGGATACCGCCCGGCGTTTGCTGAATCCGATATCGGCTGCCAGTTCGCTCACCAGGCTGCTCACCGGTACGATGGCGTAGGTGCTGTTTTTCACGACCAGCTCAAACACCGTGACGCCGCCGGCCAGTTCCTCATCCACCGACAGCCGCAACAGCCGCGTGAGCATATCCGCGTGGAGGGCGCGCTGATCCAGTTTGCCGTTCACGTTCAGGGGAAAACTGTCGTACAGGAAAATATGGGAAGGCACCTTGAACCGGGCAATCATGGTGCGCAGGGCGTTTTTGATCGCTTCCTGGTCAAAGCTCGCTCCGCCGTCTGTCATGGTCACGCAGGCTTCCACGCTCTCCCCGTAGATCGGATGAGGTGCGCCCATGACTTTCGCTTCCCGGATATTGTCCATCCGGTTCAGAGCGTTTTCGATCTCAGAGGGAGAAATGTTTTCGCCGCCCCGGATGATCACATCCTTGATCCGGCCGGCCAGATACAGATATCCGTTTTCATCGAACAGGCCCAGATCGCCGGTATGGAGCCAGCCGTCCTCATCGATGGGCTGTTTTTCCTTCGGCAGCTTGTCATAACCGTTCATCAGGTTTTTGCCGCGGGCCACCACTTCACCGATCTCACCCGGGGGCAGGAAACCGCCTTTGCCGTCTGAAATCCGGACATCAAGTCCCTCGATCGCCTGTCCCACCGACTGGGCCCGCTGCTCTACCAGATCGGAGGGGCGCACCATGGTCAGCGGCGCGGCCTCGCTCTGGCCGTACATATTGATGAAGGTGGCGTTGGCATACTGCAGTTCCAGCCGCATCATCTGCACCGGGGTGGACATGCCGCCCGCGATCATGCACAGATGCAGATTGGGCACCGCGTTTTCCTCAAAACCCTCCGCTTCCGCCAGGCCCAGATAAACCGCGCCAACCGCCGCCATATCGGAAATCCGGTAAGCGTCGATCTCCCTGAGCAGCGTTTCGGGTTTGTAATTGAGGGGCAGGCATACCGTTGCTCCCCGGCAGAGATAGGCATAACTCATGAGCAGCCCCAGAATGTGGAACAGGGGAACCGCGACACACACGCTTCGGCCCGCACACTCCGAGATATTCCTGTTGAACGCGTCGGCATCGAATGTCAGGGCGCTCTGGGAAATCTGCACCGCCTTGGGCTGGGATGTCGTGCCGGAGGTGAAGATAATGACAGCTGTTTCATCCGCTTCGGATTCGTCCCGCGCATCCGGCATTTCCGTGGCATTTCGGAACGAATGGCCCAGATCCAGCACGTCCGGACGAATATCCATGCAATGCCCTTCCGGAATGCCGGCAAGAGAGGCCAGCGCCTGCATGGCATCTGGATTCTTTTTCGTTTCGCCGTTATCGCCGCAGAGCAGGAAGCCGGTTCCCGTCATCGTCAGCAGTTCGGCGGCATCCCCGGTATTCATGCTGTAATTCACCAGGACGGCGGTTCCGCCGGCCCGGACGACAGCAAAAAATGCAATCAGCCAGTTCGCTGAATTGTAGCCCCACAGCGCCACCCGGGAGCCCTTCCCGACGCCCATCTCCCGGAGCTTTCCGGCAAGGCCCAGGATGCCCTTCCGCATGTCCTCATAGGTGCAGTTGCCGCCGTTGCCGACAATGGCAAGGCGGCCCGGATAATCATCTCGAAGGCGTAAAGAAAATAAACTCTTGTGATCATTCTTATTCATCGCATGTTCTTCCATCATTCAGAATTGATTTCTATCCTGTATCGTCTTGAGCACGGTCACGCTCGAATCAGCTTTCCTTCTTGAGTGTCATCACTAAACCCGCAAGCGTCGCGACGCCGCCCGCGATGGTTAGCCAGACCCGATTGGTCATCGCAAAGGCATCCAGGCCGGAGATGTTCGCACCGAGCTCCTTTGCCCCTTTGACAATCAGGTCGAAAAGCTGCCCGTCTGAACCGACCTTAACGAAGCCGTAGATTCTCCGAAGCCCAGAGCCGCCAACCCGGCAAGCAGGAAAAGCACACCGATTTTTTTCATTCCAAGATCCTTCCTTTCTTTTTCCGCCGCCTATTTCAAATGCAGCGGAACGGTTGTTTCGCCGGGTCGGTTCCTGCGTTTCCCGCTGCTAGACCATTCCGACGCTCAGCGAACAGATAATATAATAACACGCAAAGCGTTGCAAAAGCGTAACAAAAAGCCCTGGCGAATGGAAAACTGCTGACTTTTTTTCGTATTTATCAAATCTGCGGAATCTCTGCCGCTCCCATCCGCGGTCACTCCCCTTCCCTTGAGATGCTTGCTGATAACCGTAGCCGCCCATTTCAACAATACATAGGCTATTGCTCAATACGGATATTGGTCAGCGCACACTGGTCTCCGGTCAGCGCAACAAATATCTCGCTGACGTTGTCCATAATGGTTGTAGTGCTGTCGATCGCAATCCCAAGGTTGCTGGTCTCCATCGTGACCCGGTTGCCGTCACGCCGGACCTTCACGGTACAATTCATTCCTTTTTTATTGACCTCTTTCCTATGAAAAACGCAAGATCTGTGCCCTAATGGCTGTGAACAGCTTTTGATCTCGTTAAATGTTCGACACAACTCACGAATATCTATCCTTGTATGATCGATAAAATTTACACTTTTCAGCCTTTCATACTCGACAGAATTTCATTTTGATGGTATAATTGTTTCCGTGGAGGTGATCCCATGCAACATGATTTATTGAAAAGAGTCATTCTGGAGCAGCACGAAGTGATACGCAGGGCGGAGATTGTTCCCAGAGCAATCACGCTGTCTCCTGAAGTCAATCAGGTTCTGACAGGGATACGTCGCGCCGGAAAATCCACATTGCTGTACGGTCTGGTGAAGCAACTTGTGGCAAGCGGTGTTGATTGGAGCCGAATCATCTATATCAACTTCGAAGATGAGCGTCTGGCAGAGATGACAACCGCAGATTTGAATGATATCCTGGTTATACAAAGTGAAATGAGCGACCAGAGCGGATACTTCTTCTTTGATGAGATTCAAAACATCCCTGGATGGGAGAAATTCGCCAGAAGAATGGCTGATCGTCACGAATCCGTTCAGATCACCGGCAGCAACGCAAGGATGCTCTCCCGTGAGATCGGATCAACACTGGGCGGCCGGTATCTCGACAAACATATCTGGCCTTACTCATTTGAGGAGTATCTAAAAGCCTTCGGAACGCCTTGTGGGGAAACGGAACTGATTGAAACCGTCGCACATGGAAGGATTCTGGCTGGCTGCAATGCCTACCTTGAAGAGGGCGGCTTGCCGGAATCTCTCAGGTATCCTTCGAAACGGGACTATCTCAGCAGTGTCTATCAAAAAATCCTTCTTGGCGACATTGTCACACGAAACAATCTTCGCAACAGCAACGCAGTCGCTCTGCTTGTAAAGAAGATCGCAGAGACAGTGATGCACGACGTTTCTTATGCCAATCTGTATGGGAATCTGAAGGCTATCGGCATCAAAGTTAGCAAAGATACGATCATTGAGTATGTAAACAACATCATGGATTCCTATCTGATTTTCAAGCTTTATAACTACTTCTCAGCCTTCGCCGAACGTGAAACAACGCCCAAATACTACTTTGCGGATAATGGAATCCTGAATCTGTTTCTGGTCGACAAAAAAAACGCACTGCTGGAGAATGCTGTTGCTGTTTGGCTGAAACAGCACTATGGCGAGGAAGTATGCTATCTCAAATCCTCAACCACAGGATTAGACATTGATTTCTATATTCCCTCGGAACAGACAGTAATTCAGGTCTGCCTGCAAATCAATGATCAGTCCGCTGGTCGTGAAATTGGCAACCTGCTGAAAGCTTCAGCAACCATGCATGACTTAAACCGCCTGATCATCATAACGTCCGAAGGATCCCCTTCAAGGCATCCCGATCACTCTGAGATTGAGTTGATCCCAATTGATGTTTTTCTGCTGAAAGGGCTTCTGTAACCACTCATGCACAATCTTGACTTTGTATCGCTACCCGCCTGCGCTTGGTATCAAGACCTCCCTGAAAAATATCGGTCAATTCGACTGCGAAGGCTGCAAGGCTTTTACCCTGCCGCTCTACCTTTTGTGGGACTGGCAGCAATACTGCGGATAGCCGCAGATATCAGGTAGAGAGGCATCCGCAGGCGGGAGTTCGAGCGGTTCATCACGGAATTTGAAACAGTAGAATAATACCGATATCTCTCGCTTGCTTTCACGTTTTGCTGATGTCAACTGTCAAGCGCACCTTCTTCGATCACTTCCCGGTGCACGGGGCTTCAGGTTCTGACACACATGACTGATTTCCCCGATGAAAAATCGGACAGATTCTTTTCGGTTGTCCATCGCGCTTTTGAAACGATTGATCATTTACTCAAATGCCTTTCCGAACCGTCTGACTTGCTGGATTGGATATCGCATAATATGTCAGATCCCTTTCAACGCCGAGATAAGTCAGCTCTTTTTCCGAAAAACGGCAGTATGTCATGCCGCATTTCTCCATGACATGGCGTGACGCGTCATTGCCGGTAAAAAAGGACGCATAAATAGTCCGGAAGCCTTTCTCATCAAAACAGTATTGAATAAATCTTCTGACTGCTTCCGTTGCATATCCCTGGTTCCAGTACCGTGATCCGATTCCATATCCGATTTCACATGAAACTTCTGTTTCATCGAAGAGCACAAGAATTCCGATCAGCTGTTCCGCCTCTTTCAGCCGGATGGCATACAGTGCAGGATTGTTCAGGTATCCGGAAAAGTCAAATTCCTCCAGATTATCAGCATATTTGCAGATGAAGGTTTCCAGCACCTTCCTGTCATGGGAGATATTCTGAAAATATGCTTCTTTATCCGTTTCCCTGAGAGAATCAATGATCAGCCTCTCTGTTTCCAAACTGCAGCTCATTTATGATTATCACTTCCATTCTTGCTCAGTTCCTGCATCCTTATTGTATTGAGCAACAACTTCAATTTCAATCAATCCGTTCTTTGGCAGTTGCGATACTTCCACACAGCTTCTGACAGGTTTGTGATCTTCGAAGAACGAAGCGTATATTTCATTGACAACAGGGAAGTCAGCCATGTTCTTAACAAAAACAGTCGTTTTAATCACATCCGTTATATCGAGAGCTGCCTCTTCAAGAATTGCCCTGATATTTCGCAGTGATTGCCTGGTTTGGGCTTCAATCCCATCCGGTAACACATTCGTCACAGGGTCAATACCAAGTTGTCCGGAAGTGAAAAGCATTCCTCTGGTAACGATTGCCTGTGAGTAAGGGCCAATTGCCGCCGGGGCATTTTGTGTCTGAATGATCTTTGATGACATACCCTTTGCCTCCTGTTCCACGTATGTAGTTGTATTATGCCATAAAAAAACGATCTGGTCAATTGTTTCCTATCAATTTGATAGGCAAATGAACCCGTTGAAAAACAATGAAAGATCAATATACCCTATTGGCATAGTGGGCGATTGGTGATATTATTCCTCTTCCTGCTTGGCAGCTCTTTCGTACGCGTCAGCCATGATCCCCACGAGGACCAGGGAGGCCAGATCTTCAAGTTCCTTTTCATCCATGTCTTTCATATGAAAAACGCTATTATTTTGCAAAAGATCATATGAAAAACGCAAGACCTGGTAGAGGTTAAATCTGCGGACAATTCGCGAGTCAAAAGCTTCAAAGAGTTCTGCCAGCGTTACCAGCCTGCGTTTGGTATCAGGACCTCCCTGAAAAATATCAGCCAATTCGACTGTGAAGGCTGTAAGGCTCTTACCCTGCCACTCTACCTTTTGTGGAACTGGCAGCAATACTGCGGATAGAATAACACCGACATCCCTCGCTTGTTTTCACGTTTTGCTGATGTCAACTGTCAAGCGCACCTTCTTCGATCATTTCCAGTGTACGCATGGTCGCAATCATGCAGTTTTCAATCCCTTCGGGATCCAGATTGCCGGGGTAGTCCAGACGGGTGTGATAATACCGTTCCAGCTTGTGGCTGAGTCCTGTAATGCCGACAGACCGAAATCCTCCCTGTGCAAAAGCAGCACTGTCGGTGGCTCCGCCCATCAGCGGGATCATTCCTTTTTTGCAGGGGACTCCCACTTCTTTCGCGGCCTGCAGATAGAGATCCGCCAACTGTGTGTCACAGGCGACGGTGCCGTTGAGATCCCGCTCGTTGACCATGAGCTCCTGCGGATTGTGAATGGTATCCAGACAGAGGACATAGGCGGGCACATCCCGGAAGTCATCCCGATGTTGCTGACACCAGGCCTTGCTTCCGCGCAGTCCGGCTTCCTCAGAACCTGTCAGGATAACGCCTACTTCCGTTTGGGCAAGCTCGATGCCCTCCTCCTCCATGGCTTTTAGGATGGCAATGCCGATAAAACAGCCGGTCAGGTTGTCATTCGCACCTGGAACAATGAATCGCGGATTGTAGGTGAAAGCTACCGCGACAAAGAACGGCACGAACAGAAGTCCCCAGGTAAAAGCGGTTTGCGTCCAGGTTCCCGCACCGCAGAGCGAGGCGATGGCAATCCCAATATAGTAAAGCACGCCGATCAGTGCCATTACGCCGGGGATTTCAAAAGCAATCCCCCCGAAATGGTAGTTCACTGGGAACTCCCATGCTGCGTCTATATGCCCATTTAAGAACACTCTGCGTTTCACCTCACCGGTGCTGGGCCGAATGGCCGTTACGTTCGTGCCAGTCTTCACCGGGAACAGCGGGTCGATCACCTGCTGATAAAGTACAAACTGAAACAGGAAGATCGCCAGTGCCGCGCATCCAAACAGGATGCTCAGCCACGGAGAAAGGAAAGAACAGACCGCGCACAGAGTGTCGAAGGTCATTGAAAAATAGAAGTAGCTGTAAAACGCACTGGGATGTTCTCGGAAGGATTCCACGGTCACATGGCAGCAGCCGCATTTTTCTCTCAGCAGCTCCGCCATGTATTGTGCCGCTTCCCGCTCGCCTTCACTTCCCGGTGCACGGGGCTTCAGGTTCTGACACACATGACTGATTTCCCCGATGATAAATCGAACAGATTCTTTTCGGCTGTCCATCGCGCTTTTGAAACGATTGTTCATTTACTCAAATGCCTTTCCGAACCGTCTGGCTTTCAAGCACCTTCCTGTCATGGGAGATATTCTGAAAATATGCTTCTTTATCCGTTTCCCTGAGAGAATCAATGATCAGCCTCTCCGTTTCCAAAACGTTGCTCATTTATGATTATCACTTCCATTCTTGATCAGTTCCTGTACGGAATTCTTTTAACATCGACGCAACTTCCCTCTCAGGCTCGTGGTCATTTCCCGATACATGACCTTCAGGTCACACGCATGAATTATAGTGATCCGTTGTTCACTTGTCAATAGCAGGGCACGGCCTTCTTTCCTTTTCATCAATGATCGTGGCGCTACCTTGAGTTGATCTCAATTGATGTTTTTCTGCTGAAAGGGCTTCTGTAACCACTCATGCACGATCTTGACTTTGTATCGCTAAAGAGATATAATCAAGATGACGAAAGCGTGAAGGAGGTTGGTTTATAATGCTCATCTATCACGGCTCTGATCACATCATTGAGAGGCCAGAACCAAGGGGCAGCAAGCGCACTAACGATTATGGCTATGGCTTTTATACGACGGAAAGTCTAGATCTCGCAAAAGAGTGGGCCTGTGGAGACGGAAGGGACGGCTATGCAAACATCTACGAGTTGGATATGGACAACCTGAGCACCCTCCGCCTGAATGACCCAGAATACAGCATTCTCAATTGGCTGGCTGTTCTAACGAAGTACCGAAGCTACTGGCAGAGCGGCAGCATCGCTGAGGAAGCAAAGGACTATCTCCAGCAGCACTTCTTTATCGATCCCACGCCATATGACATCATTATCGGCTACCGGGCGGATGACTCCTATTTCACCTTTGCACAGGATTTTGTGGCCGGGGCCATCTCTCTGGCGAAGCTCACTGAAGCTATGCGCCTGGGCAAACTGGGCGAGCAGATCGTGCTGAAGAGCGACAGAGCCTTTGAAGGCCTCCGTTTCATCGACGCAGAGAAGGCCGATGCGGAAACCTGGTACGAGAAGAAGGCAATCCGCGATCGGGAAGCGCGGCGGGCTTACCGCAGCACCCGGAAGACGACAGACAGTATGGGCGGGCTGTACATGCTGGACATTATGAGGGAGGGTATCAGAAATGGCGATCCGCGCTTACGCTGAGGAATATCTGCCCGTCGCGCAGCGTGTGTTGGGCGATGCGGTGGACTTCGCCGTCATGACCCTGGAGCTGGAGCCTGATACCTTCGGGCATGCCCTGGCTGTATCTGACGCGGGAAGACAGTTTGCTAAGG
>Ga0310690_10012231_pt1 | contig 10547 bp, 16 predicted proteins | sample AusTroGonzalo_MG_2_FD_207661 | JGI IMG/M metagenome (GOLD analysis project Ga0310690, IMG submission 207661) | Bovine rumen microbial communities from tropical cattle in Woodstock, Queensland, Australia - Gonzalo_04 (v2) (version 2) | ecosystem: Host-associated > Mammals > Digestive system >...
GTAATAAAACTGAAGTTCCTGCAGGGCAACCGTACTTTTCATAGATAAATTTTCGGCTAACGGGATGGCCTTGCCGTTGGTGGCACTTTGTTCCAATTTAGGTAATAATTCTTCGGTAGGAATATTTAAATAAGGGGCAAAATCGTTTGCCAACCGGTTTAAATAAAGCAAATCCGGCCGGCCGGCTGTTAAATAATACAAACTAAATGAAGGGGCATTGGAAGCTATCTCCACACCGTCTTGCGTGTACACACGCCCGCGCGGAGCGGTTTGGTAGATGATTTGGGTACGGTTGCGTTCCGCCATTTTTACATAGTCTTTATGGCGCAAAACCTGAATGTCTATAAGCCGCAACGCAATCACGGCACCGGCTACCCACACCAGCACCATTAAACTCTTTAAACGCCAGCTAAAAATGATTTTTGTTGAAGCCATACGCCTTGCCTAACTACGTTTGGAACTGTTCCCCAGCCACCAACGGCGTACAACCCAAAAGATAAGCGGCGCGGTAAACGTTCCAATCAAAGCTCCGCCCAATAAACTCACGATACCGGGCCACATCGCGTTTGCGGTAAACCAGAATAGTAAAATGCTGTTTAAAATACCCACCAAACAAGTCAGCCCGAACACAGTAAGCATTTGTGGAAAAATGCTGTCAAAATCAAACCGCTCCCGCAAGCTGTACACCACACACGCCGCTACCGTAAACGAAAAAGCATTATTGCCAAACAATTTGGTCCCAAAACAGTCCAAAAATAACCCGGACAAGAAGGCCACCGTATACCCTACCCGCATGGGGAGCACACTACATAAAGCGGTCATAAATACGAGCATCAAGTTGACACTTAAACCCAAATACAGGAAAAACGTCGCTCCGGCCCAATGGCAGACCGTTCCGAGCACAAATAAAACGACCAATTTTAAAAAAGCGCGCATCATATTATTTTTTATTTTCCTCGGTAATGACAAATAATTCTTTCACAGCTCCGGCACGCATTTGCGGCTCTATTTCCACCGTTAAAGCCGTTTGGAAACTGTCGTCCTGGCGCACCGCGCTGACCTTTCCGACCACAATACCGGCCGGGAAAATACTGCTGGAAGATGCCGTGTATACTTTATCGCCGGGAACTATATTGGCGAGCAAAGGAATATATTTTACCCGCGAAGCCATTAACCCGCCCCCTTGCAAAAGGCCGGTTTCCTGCTGTTGTCCGATTTGCACGGACGCGGAGAAATCTTCATCCGTCACCAAAAGTACCTTGGCAGTGGTATCTGCCACTTCCACCACTACCCCGGCTAAACATTCCTGTTCCTTCTCTACGGCAAGCACCGCACTGCGTACCCGGATGCCGTTGTCGGACCCTTTATCAATAATGACGGTGTTCCATTGGGTGGGCTCGCGATAAGCCACACGCGCCCACTGCCCGGTCCAACGGTGTTGAGGTCCCATGTCCAAAATCGTATTGAGCCGTTCGTTTTCGGCCATTACATTTTCAGCTTGGGCAATCAGCAGTTGTGCCGTTTCCATACGTTGTTTTAAATTTTGGTTTTCCTGGTGAACCGTCAACAATTCGCGTACAGTCCGGTGTACATCTTGGGCGTATTTAACGGTTTCGTGCGAGGCCCGGATGGGCGGAATAAAAACGTACGAAAGCACTGCTTTTACCGACGCAACGACCCCCTCTAACGGCAAAAGCATCAGCAAAAAGGAAATCAACAGGAAACTCCCCGGCAGTAAAAACTGCCGACGTGAAGCAAAACGGTCTTTTTTTTGTATTTTTTGCTGGATCATGGCTTGTTTCCTTGCTCATTATGACAAAAAGCGGACACATCACCTCAAGGAGTGTGCCCGCTGATTGGATCAATAAAACTTACTAAAAGGAACGGTTCCGCGAACCGAAAAAGCGTGTTCCTTTTTCGTTAAGCTGCTCTAAAAACTTCCCTGTTCCCAAGGCAACGCAACTCAACGGATCAGCGGCCCGGTGTACCGGAATATCCGTTTCTTTACGAATCAGCTCCGTAATTCCGCGCAACAAACTCCCGCCGCCGGCTACAACCAATCCGCGGTCCACTAAATCAGCGGCTAATTCGGGCGGTGTTTCTTCCAACGTGCTTTTAATCACGTCAATAATCAGCCGTACCGGCTCCATAAGCGCTTGGCGGATTTCTTCCGAGGTAACGGTCAAGGTACGCGGCAAACCTTGTGTCTGGTCGCGTCCTTTCACTTCCATGGATTTTTCTTCTTTAAGCGGATAAACGGAACCTAAATTGATTTTTACTTCTTCGGCCGTCGTTTCCCCGATAATCAAATTGTATTTCTTGCGGAAGTATTGCACGATACATTCCGTGAGTTCATCTCCGGCTACGTCAATGGACTTCGCCACGACCATACCGCCTAATGAAATAACGGCTACTTCCGTCGTACCGCCACCGATATCCACAATCATACTGGCATGCGGCTCGGCAATCGGCAAATCGGCGCCCATGGCCGAAGCCATGGGCTCCTCAATCAAATACACTTCCCGGGCACCGGCTTGGCTCGCCGCATCCGATACAGCGCGGCGTTCCACCCCGGTAATGTCCGACGGGATTCCAATAACAATGCGAGGACGTAATAAACCACTGTGCCGGTGGACTTTGCGAATAAAATAACGAATCATCTCTTGCGTTACTTCAAAATCCGCAATCACCCCGTTTTTCATCGGACGTACCGCAGTGATATTCGCCGGTGTACGGCCAAGCATTTGCTTGGCTTTGGAACCGACGGCTTTCACCTCTCCGGTTTCCCGTTCTACGGCCACCACGGAAGGTTCCCGCAGTACAATGCCTTTATCCTTGACGTAAATCAAGCAGTTGGCCGTACCGAGGTCCATCCCCAAATCCGAAGAAAAAAGTCCGCCCAGATAGTCTAATACCATAGTTTCCCCGCAATTAGTCTACTAATTTTACAATCGCCACTTCAGCGTTATCGCCTTGGCGAAGCCCCGCGCGGTAGATGCGGCAAAAACCGCCGGCACGGCTGGCATAACGCGCAGCCAATACTTCCATCAATTTCTTGAAGGCGGCGGCATCTTTGACCGTATCTTTTACAGCCCGTTCATCATTGGCTTTGGCAAGCGTGATCAGGCCTTCCACTACGCGGCGTACTTCTTTGGCTTTCGGGAGCGTGGTCTTCACTTCTTCGTGAAGAATAATGCTCGTAGCCATGTTGTTAAGCATCGCTTTGCGGTGAGATGCAGTTTTACCCAATTTGCGGTATCCTGTATTCTTAATCATACTAACGGTTACTCCTTAAATTTTCATTCCTAGCGAGAGGTTCATCTCGGCTAATCTTTCCTTGATTTCGTCCATGGATTTAGCACCGAAGTTTTTAATCATTTTCAGTTCGTCTTCGGTCATTTTGACTAAATCACGTACGGTATTAACATTTTCCGATTTCAAGCAATTAATAGAACGAGAGGAAAGCTCAATAAATTCAATAGACTGGTTGAGCAAGTCATCTTGTTTAGAGCTGGCCGTATTGGCCGCGGCAACCGCCGGAGCCGGTTCTTCCACTGCTTCGTCGCTCATAGTAGCTACGCAACCTTCTTCTTCGCCTTCAATGGTAAAGATATGTAGCGAGCCGGACAGCAACACCGCGGCGCGGTGAAGCGCGCGGGCCGGAATGAGCGTACCGTCCGTAGTGATTTCCAAAATCAGGCGGTCATAGTCGGTTTTCTGGCCGACGCGGGCCGGTTCCACATCATAATGGACTTTGACAATGGGCGAATAAAGTGCATCCACCGGAATAAATCCGGCCGGGCGTTGCACTTGGGCAGATTCCTCTGCCGCTACATACCCCTTGCCGCGGGAAACTTCAATTTCAATATCAAGCGTACCGCCCACTTCCAACGTGGCGATTACGAGATCTTTATTGACAATTTCAACACCGTCTACTTCTTCAATATCGCCGGCCGTTACAACACCCGGTTTAGCGGCATGTAATTGCAGATATTCGCGTTTTTTCCCTTCCATTTTGATACGCAGCTGCTTGAAGTTCAGCAAGATATTGATGACATCTTCCCGCACGTTGGGTAGTGCGCTAAACTCATGCACCGCTCCGGTAATGCGGACCGCACTTACTGCGGCTCCTTCCATACCGGAAAGCAAAATCCGGCGCAAGGAATTTCCGACCGTATGGCCGTAACCGCTTTCATACGGTTCGGCGATAAACTTGCCGTAGAAGTCAGTTGCGGTTTTCTCTTCCAACTGAATTTTTTGGGGCAGGACTAATTCATTAAAAGCCATGCTAATCCTCCAAGCTATTATTTAGAGTAGTATTCTACAATCAGCTGCTCATTGACAGGGTAGGAAATTTCCGCTCTGTCGGGCCATCTTAAAAGTTTACCGGTCATTTTTTCGCCGTCATATTCCAAAAAGCTCGGGCGCTCGTTGCGTTTTTCCGCTTCGGTTAACCCTTGTTTGACCATGACGTTTTCAGCCAAGGATTTATCCAAGGATACTTTATCGCCCAAACGTAATTGATACGACGGAACGTTTACCGCTTTGCCGTTGACCGTTACATAACCGTGCAATACCAACTGGCGGGCGGCTTTTAAGGAAACCGCAAAACCTAACCGGCGCACAATGTTGTCCAAGCGGGTTTCCAATTTGCGCAGGAAATTTTCCCCGGTTTGCCCTTCTGCCTTGGCGGCAGCGTCAAACAAATTGTGGAACGGAATTTCCGACATGCCGGACTGCCATTTGGCTTTTTGTTTTTCCTGCAAGCGCACCCCGTATTCGGATACTTTGGCTTTGCGCACTTTGCCGCCGCGTTTGGTGGCAGCTGCCAATTTGTCCATGACACAATTGGTGTAGCATTTTGTTCCTTTAAGGAATAATTTGCAATCTAACTTTCTGCATTTTTTGCAGCTGGGTCCTGTATATCTTGACATAAAAATTATACTCTCCTGGCTTTAGGCGGTCTGCATCCGTTATGCGGGATGGGGGTAATGTCTTTAATGGAAGACACGATAAGTCCGGCTTGTTGCACGGCACGTACAGCCGTTTCGCGGCCTTGGCCCGGGCCGCATACTTTGACGGCCACTTCGCGCATACCGAGCGCATAGGCCTTTTCGGCGGCCTTGTTGCTGGTGATTTGCGCGGCGAACGGCGTAGATTTTTTGGTGCCTTTAAAGCCATGGGAACCTGCAGTAGACCACGCTACCGTATTTCCTTTGTCGTCCGACACCGTTACAATGGTGTTATTGAACGAACAATAAATGTGAACCACCCCAAAAGCCGGAGCTTTTGAGTTTTTCTTCTTTCCTTTTGCCGCCGGAGCTTTGGCTGCCGGGGCTGTTTTTGCTTTTTCTTCTGCCATAGTTTAAATTCCTTCTAAAAATTATTTCGTTTTGGAACCGACGGTTTTTCTTCTTCCGCGGCGGGTGCGGCTGTTGGTTTTGGTGCGTTGACCGCGTACCGGCAAGTTGCGGCGATGGCGCTGGCCTCTGTACGAACCAATTTCAATAGCGCGGTGAATGTTTTGTGCTACTTCGCGGCGCAGCTCCCCTTCCACTTTGTATTCTTTTTGCAAAATGGTGTTTAAGAGACCGGCTTGTTGTTCGGTCAAATCTTTCACGCGGGTAGCGGGGTCAATTTGGCCTGCTAACTTGGCAAGCACTTCTTTGGCGTTTTTCTTGCCGATTCCGTAGATGTATTCTAACGCGACATCAATTCTTTTGTTTTTCGGTAAATCAATACCTGCGACTCTAGCCATATTCTTCTGAAACTCCTATAAATTAACCTTGGCGTTGTTTGTGTTTTGCGACTTCGCAAACCACACGGACTACGCCGTTGCGTTTAATGATTTTGCATTTTTGACATATCTTTTTTACACTGGCTCTGACTTTCATTTATTTCTCCCTATAAGTGATTCGGCCGCGGGTTAAATCGTACGGAGACAGCTCCAACTTTACTTTGTCCCCGGGCAGAATTCTTATATGATGAACTCTCATTTTGCCGGATATGTGCCCCAGAATGGTTTTTCCGCCCGCAATTTCTATTTTAAACATTGCGTTGGGAAGTGCCTCCAGGACCTTACCCTCTATTTCAATCTTATCACTCATACAACTCCGAGTTTGGATTAAATTTCACGAACAAAAATCATCCGCTCCTGTTTATTTTTTAAACAAAGCGAGTGTTTTTATTCAAAAGCAGTGAAAATTTCACTGCCGTTTGCTGTAACAGCGACTGTATGTTCAAAGTGCGCAGCGTAGCTGCCGTCTCTGGTCACTACGGTCCAACCGTCTTCCAGCTCCCTGACTCTGAATGTTCCCGCTGTCAACATGGGCTCAATGGCTAACACCATACCGGCTTCCAACACCGGTCCGGTTCCCGGCGTCCCGAAATTGGGGATACTGGGTTCCTCGTGCATATTGCGGCCGATTCCGTGCCCGCAATAATCGCGTACAACGCCCATATTATGTTGCATGGCAAAAGTTTCCACCGCATGTTGCACGTCGCCTAAACGACGCCCGGCTTTGACTTGCCCGATGGCCTTATACAAAGATTTCTTTGTAACGTCCATAAGTTTTTGGGCTTCGTCAGAAACTTTTCCCACACCGAGGGTGATTGCGGCATCTGAACAGAAACCGTCAAGGCGGGCTCCTGTATCTATACTGATAATATCACCACTCTTTAATATTCTATCTTTTTTTGGGATTCCGTGCACGACTTCTTCATTTACCGACGAGCAAATGCTGCCCGGAAACCCATAATACCCCAGAAAAAGCGGTGTCGCCCCGAAGGAACGAATCGTTTTTTCCGCGGCCTGATCCAACTCCCACGTACTCACACCCGGCCGTACCAGCTCGGTCATTTGTTTAAGGACCGCCGCGGTTACTTTCCCGGCAGCACGCATACGTGCAAGTTCGTTTTCGTTTTTTACTTCAATCATACTTACTTCGTGAGGATTTTTACTAAATCCCCAAAAACTTGGTCCGGGGTTTGCGCCCCGTTGACTTCCGTATATTTCCCGCTGTTTTGGTAATACGTTTTGATGGGCAACGTATCGTTTTTATATACCTCTAAGCGGTGTTTGGCGCGCTCGGGCGTATCGTCAGCGCGGGTATACAATTCCCCGCCGCAGGACGGGCATGCCGTAAGCGGTGCTTTTACATCCACACGCACCACCGCGCCGCATTTTTTGCATAAGCGGCGGCCGCAAATACGGCTGACAACTTCTTCTTCCGGCAAATCAATCATAATCACGTGCGTGATTTCCCGGTGCAAACTTTGTAACATTTCCTGCAATGCCTGCGCTTGGGCTACCGTACGCGGAAAGCCGTCAAAAATAATTCCTTTGTCGGTCGCTTTAACGATTTTTTCCAAGATGGAAATCATCAGCGCGTCGGGAATTAAATTACCTTGGTTGATAATTTCTGCAACTTGTTGCCCTAACACAGAACCCGACGCAATCTCCGCGCGGAGAACATCTCCGGTAGAAATATGCGTCAAGTTAAAACGTTCTTTCAGTTTGGCCGACTGGGTACCTTTACCGGCTCCCGGACAGCCCATCAACACAATGTTCATAGTGCGAGAAATTGTCTTACACCCAAATTCATAATTTCTAGAATTTTGGGACGACTGCTAGGCGTATAGCGGCGAAACTTACTTCGTTAAGAGAGCCGCGTAACAACAACGCAGTCGCCCCAAATTGTCAAATTATTGGCCAACGTTGAACCAGCGGCCCTTAATACGTTTGCTACCTTTCATCAAAGGTTCATAGTTGCGCGCCAACAGGTGCGCTTGCACTTGGCCGACGGTATCTAAGGCCACACCGACTACGATTAGCAGCGCAGTGCCGCCGAAGTAAAAATCTACATTGAAATATGCGCGGAAGCAGTCCGGCAGGACGGCAATCAAACATACGAAAATTGCACCGCAGAACGTCAAGCGGTTCATCACCCATTCAATGTAATTTTTGGTCGGTTCGCCGGGACGAATCCCGGGGATAAAGCCGCCCCATTTCTTCATGTTTTCCGCTAAATCGGACGGGTTAATCGTCATTGAGTTATAGAAATAACAGAAGAAAATGATGAGCGCAGAAAAGAGCAACATATACCAAATGTTACTATGGCTCATGACAGAAAGAATTTTCTGTGCCCAGGCAGCGTCCTGATTAAAACTGGCAATTGTCAACGGCAACGAAATAACGGACGAGGCAAAGATTACCGCAATCACGCCGCTCTGATCAATTTTAAGCGGCAGATAGCTCGTTTGCCCACCGTAGGTCTTGTTGCCTACTTGGCGTTTGGCGTATTGTACCGGAATTTGGCGTTGGGCCGTTTCCAACCACACCACCAAAGCGGTAATAATGACAGCCGCGCCAAAAATGACTAAAGCCGTAAAGAAACTCATTTCATCCGTTTGAACACGTTGGACAAGTTCCATAATGGCGCTGGGTAAGCGGTCCACAATCCCCGCGAAAATGATAAGCGAAATACCATTCCCGACGCCTTTTTCCGTGATTTGTTCTCCCAGCCACATGACAAACATGGTGCCGGCAGCCAAGGTAACAACCGTCGTAATGAAAAACACTACGGACGGATTTACCACCGCGGAAACACCGCCCGCACCTTCTACGCGGGTGATGGCGAACGTCATCATAGAGCCCTGTAACAAGGCCAAAAACAGTGCAAAAATACGGGTAATCTGGTTTTCTTTTCTTCTGCCGGATTCCCCTTCTTTATGCATACGGTCCAGTGCCGGGAAAATATGTGCCCCGCGCACCAACCCCATAATGATGGAGGCGTTAATGTACGGCATAATACCGAGTGCCAAAATGGAAAAACGCCCCAACGCGCCGCCCGAAAAGATATTCATAAAACCTAAAATACCGTTTTGGTGCGCCGCAAAGAGTTGGCGTAATACTTCCGTATTGATGCCCGGTATCGGGATAGCTGCCGCTACCCGGAAAACAGCAAGTGCGCCGAGCACAAAAAGAAGTCTCTTTTTGAGCTCGGGCGCATTAAAGATATTTGCAACTGTATTGTTTGCCATTAGTTGGCCTTTTGTTCAAGTACGGTTACGGTGCCGCCGGCTTTTTCAATCGCCGCTTTCGCGGTGGCGGAAAAACCATGGGCAGACACTTTTAAAGCTTTGGAAAGCGTACCGCTCGCCAAGACTTTAACGCGGCTTGCATCATGAATGATGCCGGCTTTTTTCAAGCTTTCGGGCGTTACTTCCGCACCCGCCGCAAAGAATTTTTCCAACGAGCCGACGTTGACGTAATCATAACGTTTGGCAAAATCTTTATTGGAAAAACCGCTTTTAGGCGTATGGCGGATTAAAGGCATCTGGCCCCCTTCCTTGCTTTCTTTGCGGGTATTACCCGAGCGGGAAGTTTGACCTTTCATACCTTTGGTGCAGTAGTTACCCAAGCCGGAACCCGGCCCAAGACCTAAACGTCTTTTGGCTTTACGGGAGCCATGTTTCGGAAAAAGATTATTTAAAGTTACCATAGTATCCTCTCCAAACTACTCGGCCTTAGCGGGTTCGGCAGCTACTTCCGGTTCCGCTTTGGGGGTTTCGGCGGCGGGGGCCGCTTTGCCGCGAATCACATTCACGGCTTCTTTGCTTTTAAGTTGTTTAAAAGCTTCTAACGTGGCATAAACCAAGTTGCACGGGTTGGTGCTGCCCAAGCTTTTGGCGAGCACGTCTTTGATGCCGGCGGCTTCAAATAGCAAGCGCACACCGCTGCCGGCGATAACCCCGGTACCGGGAGCAGCCGGCTTCATCCAGACGGACGCAGCCCCAAACTTCCCAATCGTTTCGTGCGGAATCGTCTCGCCGACAATCGGGAACGTAATCATGTGTTTACGTGCATGAGATTCGGCTTTCGCAATCGCGAGCTGAACCTGATTCGCCTTTCCAATCGCAACGCCCACTTTGCCCATGCCGTTTCCGACTACCACAAGCGCGCGGAAGCCAAAGCGTTTACCGCCTTTGACTACCTTGGCCGTTCTGGCAACGTGGATCACCGTGGTTTTACCTTCAACCGCCGGCTTTGCTTTTTGAAACTCGGCTCTTTTGCCTTTCGCTTCTTTTTTGTTTTCGCTTTTCACGAGCGTTTCATTGGACATTAAATTCACCTACACCTTAGAATTTCAATCCTGCTTCCCGGGCAGAATCGGCTAACGCTTTGATTCTGCCGTGATAGACACGACCGCCGCGGTCAAACATCACTTCGCTGATGCCTTTTTCCAACGCTTTTTTCGCAATCGCAGCCCCTAACGCTTTAGCGGCTTCAATGCTCTTGGCGGACGAATCAAATTTGCCTTCAAATTCTTTAGACAACGTCGTAGCAGACACGAGCGTGCTGTGCGTATTGTCGTCAATAATTTGGGCGTAAATATACTTCAAGCTTCTGTAAACGGACAGTCTCGGGCGGTGCGCTCCGTTTTTCAGGAGGTGCCCGCGGCTGCGGTCTTTACGGAATTGGTATCTTTCTTGTTTAGTGGCCATACTTATTTGCCTCCTGCCGCAGTTTTACCGGCTTTGCGGGT
>Ga0310690_10012232_pt1 | contig 10547 bp, 12 predicted proteins | sample AusTroGonzalo_MG_2_FD_207661 | JGI IMG/M metagenome (GOLD analysis project Ga0310690, IMG submission 207661) | Bovine rumen microbial communities from tropical cattle in Woodstock, Queensland, Australia - Gonzalo_04 (v2) (version 2) | ecosystem: Host-associated > Mammals > Digestive system >...
GATCAGTATTCTTCACGTTCGATGTATCCAGTATTCCTGCCGGGGCAACGATTACAAGCGTGACTGCCCGTGGTAAAGCAAGGGTAAGTAATACAACCCGTGTTACTAATACTGTTATGCAGTTCTATTCTGGTGATGATGCAAAGGGTGATAATAGAACGTTTGCTAATACAACTGCATCAACCCAAACAATTTCTCCGGGGTCTTGGACAAGAAGCGAACTGAATAGTTTAAAATTAAAAATAGGTGGTACTGCATCATCTTCCACATCATCAAGAAGAATTGACTTCTATGGTGCAGATATAACCATAACCTATTCTGTTACAACATATACTGTGTCTGCATCAACGAGTGTTGGCACGATTGACCCGTCTGGCAGTACAGAGGTTGCAAGCGGAGATAGTTATACCTTACGAATCAGCGGAGCATCTTCTACTCCTACTGTAACAGATAATAATGTAGATGTGACCTCACAACTGACTACTTCTACAGAAGCAATAGAGGTGCTTATTCCTAACGGTAATACTGTCACAACATTTACGGCATCTAATATAACCAATGCTTATCATGATGCTACGAATGATACTTATGCCACATTACAGTTGGCAGGATCATCAACTGGTACTGTCTATTTGGATATATCAGATATTTCAATTCCGTCTGGTGCAACCATAACTAGTGTGACCTGCCAAGTAACATTGCAGTTTAATAATAACAATTCAACGTCAGGATTTACATCATCTTGTCAGATGTATGCAGGAAGTACTGCGAAAGGCTCTGCTACACAATGGGTGTCTAGCGGTAGTGCCGTGGCGAAGAATACATATACGCTGACAATAGGATCCTGGACTGCGACAGAAATTAATAACGCACGATTTTATTTGACCGCCACTAACAGCGCACGAAGCACGGCAAGACAGATTTATATCTACGGTCTGTCGTTCAGCGTGACATATGAATCAAGTGGCGTGATATATATCTACACGATTTCAAGTGTAACGGGCAACCATACAATCGTGGTTTCGTCCGGTGGTGGTTCTACCACAAAAATGTTTCTAAAGGTAAATGGCTCATGGGTACAGGCATCTAAGGTCTATAAAAAAGTAAATGGCTCATGGGTTGAACAAACAAATCTAACTAACGTATTCGTTAGTGGAACAAACTATAAGAAAGGATGATTAAATGGCAATAAGTAAAGTTATTTATAAAGCATCCTCAACAGCAACGCCAGAAGTCTGGATGGACACAACGGATAAAACTGTTACCAATGATACTATGATATATGGTATTACAGCGTTGAAGGCAGACGGGACAACCGCAACTGGGAATATTGCTACTAAAACGTCATCCGATCTATCTGCTTCTGGTGCGACTGTGACGGTCCCGGCCGGAGTTTATAGCGCGGCCGCGACTAAGTCCGTCGCATCTGGTACTGCTGCTACACCAGCTAGTACATATGATTTTACACCTAGTATGAGTGTAAATTCTTCTACCGGTGTAGTAACAGCAAGTACCAGTTTTACAAAAAGTATTACCCCAGCAGTTACTGCGGGGTATGTTAGTACCGGCACGGCCGGAACAATAAGAATAAGAACAACTAGTGCTAGTACTTATCAATTAACTACTCAGGCTGCTGCAACAATTGCGCCTAGTGAAAGTGTACAAACCGCGGTCGCTGCGGGTAAGTATACAACAGGTGCAGTTAAAGTGAGCGCTATACCTAGTACCTATGTAGGTTCTGGAATAACTAGTCGAAATTCGTCAAGTTTGAGTGTCGATGGTGCTACTGTGACAGCTCCAAGCGGGTATTACGCCGCGGCCGCGACCAAATCTGTAGCATCTGGAACAGCTGGAACTCCTACAGCAAGCAAAGGAACAGTGAGCAATCACTCTATCTCAGTTACGCCTAGTGTAACTAATACTACAGGCTATATAACTGGCGGTACAAAAACCGGTACAGCAGTTACAGTTTCAGCAAGCGAGTTGGTTTCTGGGACATATACGGTTTCTGCATCTGGAACGGCGGACGTAACAAATTATGCGTCTATTAGTGTTCCTGCTATGACCTTACCATCGTCTGCGTCCGGGTCATCGTCTGGTACGTCTAAGGCGACTATTACGCCAACTTCGTCTGCGCAATATCTGAATATCCCAACCGGGTACAATGGGACAGCACAGTACTATACGATAGGCGCAAGTAGTGGCGGGGAAGTAACCATTACAGAATCTTCCAACACAACTGGTACTACTGCGACTATTGATGGCGAAGCGGCTATTTTAACCACTAAAACCATTACTTCTAACGGTACATATGATGCAGAAGATGACGATGCAGATGGATACTCATCTGTTACTGTTAGTGTTTCTGGTGGTGGTAGCAATATGCAAGCAAAAAGTAATATAAACCCCACCACATCCAGTCAAACAATTACACCGGATCAAGGGTACGACGGACTTTCTAGCGTACAGATTAATGCAATGCCATCTGGGACGGCTGGTACACCTACAGCGACAAAAGGGACTGTCAGTAATCATGCAGTTTCAGTAACTCCTAGTGTAACAAACACGACCGGTTATATTACAGGTTCGACAAAGACTGGTACGGCTGTCAGTGTGTCTGCAAGCGAATTGGTTAGTGGTACATACACTGTATCAGCTTCTGGCACTGCTGATGTAACGAACTACGCATCTATCAGCGTACCTGCTATGACCTTGCCGTCTGCGGCATCCGGCTCTTCATCTGGAACATCTAAAGCGACAATCACTCCAACATCATCTGTACAGTATCTGAATATTCCTACAGGATATAACGCTACTGCACAGTATTACACAATCGGAGCAGGTGGAGGTAGTGGCGGTAGCGGATACAATTTAACAACAGTAGTTCCGCAGCAAACCTTTACAGGTGCAACTTCATCTCCTTGGGCAACATTGTCCAACATGACTGAAGGACTTACTGTTGGGACGGATTATCTGATAACTTATGACGGATCAGAATATGTTTGTACCTGCGCACAGGTATGGGCTGGCAACTATACAATAGGTTCTGCCAGAGCGTTTTTAGGTGATTATGATTCTGTATTCCCATTTGGTATCATTTGGGAAACAGGAACAACCTGCACAATATGTGCTAGGAACACTAGTTCACATACAGTCAAAGTTGAGAAATTAACGCTGATTGAAGAAATTGCGACTCAGCATATTATCCATCTTGAATTTACTGATTCTACAGATACTGACATTTATGTATACTATGATGATTCGTTGATTAGCACCATGATAACAGCATATACGCCAGAGACATATAGTAGCAAGACAGTCGATAGTGCTGCACTTGATAATGTTATTTGGTATGAAAGACCATAGGGAACTTGGACTACTGTGTGGAATGCTACAACCAATTATTTTCCGGAATCACCGGCAACAACACCGCCATATTGTTGGATTAGTGAATTAGCCAGTGTATCAATTCCTCAAAATTCTATATGGCGTGTCACGTTTGATAATGTGGAATACAACCTTACAGCGACCGTGTATAATAGTACATATAGCAGTTACATTATAGGTAATCCATTATATGCTAGTGGTTCAGACGATGGTTCTGGTGTTCCATTTGCGTTCTTTAATACACCGTGGAGTGCTTGGAGTGGTGCTGCTGACGTACAGCCATATGATCAACAGACAATGCACTCGGTCAAAATTGAATATCTTGTAACATCATAAGAAAGAGGTGAACCATGAGTACAACATATAATAAAGTACAAACATCAGATGGAAGAGTATTAATTGACCTCTCTGCCGATACAGTCACCTCTGCTGAACATATAGTTGCAGGACATACTGGGCATCTGGCTAATGGTTCGATAGTGTCTGGGACGGCAAGCGGGTATACGATTGATGATATTGCAACGAGGGCATATCCCAGTTCTATAACTGGGTCAACCATAAGTTACATTGCTCGTGGCGCATTTGCTCATGATAACCATTTAAAATCTGTTTATTTCCCGAACGTAATAATCATACAGGATTATGCATTCAATGACTCTAGGCTAGAGACAATAAGTTTTCCCGCTTTGGAAACTATAGGGTATTATACATTCGGTTCTTGCGGATGGTTAACTTCGTTCAGCAATTCAACTGTCACCAAAATAGGTCAATCGGCTTTTGCTGATTGTACGAGATTGGAAACCGTCAGCTGCCCAAACGTAACATCTCTTGAAATGTATGCATTTTACTGGTGTAGTAGATTACAAGAAGCAAGCTTTTCTCAAGTTTCAATTGTTCAAAATTATGCATTTGCATACTGCAACGGTTTAACAACCGCTTCATTTCTTATTGCGGATTCAATAAAACCATTTGCGTTTAGCAGTTGCACTTCGCTTGTTAATTTAAGTTTTCCAGAAGTAACAAGTATATGGAATAATGCATTTATGGGCTGTGTAAATCTTACTACCGCAGAGTTTCCAAAAGTAACATCCATAAATACTTATGCGTTTGCGAATTGTTCAAGTTTAACTACAATAAGTTGCAGTTTAGCGTCTTCTGTTGGCAATTATGCATTTAGTTGTTGCTATGTATTGTCTGATATTTATATGCCGATTCTAGAAACAATAGGCAATACTGCTTTTTATCAATGTAGTAGCATCCCATCTGTAAGTTTTTCTGCTGTTAAAACTATTGGAATGCAAGCATTTGACCGTTGTATCAGTATGACAACAGCAAGGTTCAGTGCAGTTGGCAGCATAAGTAACTATGCATTTAGAAGTTGTTATAACTTAATTTCATTATACTTGACTGGTGTATCATCAGTTCCGTCACTTGGGACTAATGTATTCACCAGTACGCCAATCGGTGGATATAGCACATCCGCAGGACAATATGGAAAGATATATGTCCCATCAAGTCTGTATGCATCATTTACAACAGCAACCAACTGGGCAGCAGTATCTAACAGAATGGTATCAGTATAAACAGATGTGGGGAGCGTCGGAATGATCGCCCGATGAGTAATGCGCCATAACGCAAGCCACATCCTTTTTCAAAAACATCGTTATGGAGGTGTTATATGAAATTACAGATTTTGGTTCCGCACTACAAAGAGACTGCGGAAGAAATTAGACCGTTACTTGACAGCATTGCAATTCAGCAGAGCGTAGATTTCAACAATGTTGGAGTAATTATCTGTCACGACGGAGAAAATATCCCGGATTTCTGCCAAACAGATTGTAGTAATCTGTATGGTGGGGTAAATCTGCCAGAATATCCATTTAATATCAAGCAGATTCACATTCCGCATAGCGGAGTTTCAGCGGCGAGAAATGCTGCTCTGGATGCATCAGACGCTGATTACGTCATGTTCGCTGATGCAGATGATATGATGGTTCATGCTTGCGGACTGCACATTATCTTCAATGAAATGAAGATTGGATTTGATACTCTTGTATCTTGCTTCATTGAGGAGTCCCGTCATCCAGAAACAAAAGAACCGCTCTACATGAACCACGATATGGACAGTACTTTTGTACATGGTAAAGTTCATCGCAGAGCATATCTGATTGACAACAATATCAGGTTCAATCCTACACTGACGATTCATGAAGACAGTTATTTTAACATTCTGGCTCAGAACCTTACGGACAATGCAAAATATTGTCCACATCCGTTCTATCTGTGGAGATGGAGGGATGCTTCGGTATGCCGTCATGACCCAGAATACATTCTGAAAACCTATAACAACATGCTAGATAGCAACGACGCTCTGGTTGACGAGTTCTCACGTAGGGGACGAGAGGATAAGGCGAGATTCTACGTAGTATTCATGATTTTCGATGCATACTACACGATGAATAAGAAAGACTGGACTGCAAAGACAAATAAGCATTATAGAGATGCGGTTGAGAAGCGGTTTGCAAAGTATTACAAGAAACATAAACATCAATGGGATGTTGTAACAGACCAGGAAAAGATGATTATTTCCAATGGTGTGCGTACCCGCTCAGTACAGGAAGGTATGCCGATGGAGACAATCACCATAGACGCTTGGCTCAAACATGTTATGAGAATGGAGAAAAACGCATGATTAGACAAGAGACAGTTATTATTGACGGAAATGAACTCATCCGTACTTACTCCGATAGTGGACGACAACTCATAAGCGATGAGACCGGGGCGGTCTATGATGAGGCTCTTGATCCGGTATCAATGAACAGGACGTACACCGAGGGAGATTATATAGAAACAAATGGTGAAGTTAGCGACTAGACCTATGCCGAGGCTGGTCGTATTTTAATGGGGGTGACCGAATGATTTTAGAACGTGCTAGGCAATTGCGGAAAGTGATTGAAACACTCGCAAAACCCCTTGACGATGAACAGGCGCTTGCCAATATCGAACTCTTTCCCGTATGGCACGAGGAGATTCCTTATGTCATCGGGGACAGGGTGCGTTATAATGATGTGCTTTACAAATGCGTACAGGCGCACACTGCGACCGATGCGTGGAATCCGTCCATTGCTGTGTCGCTCTGGGCGGAAGTGCTGATACCAGACCCGGAGATTATTCCGGACTGGGTACAGCCCGACAGCACAAATCCGTACATGAAAGGCGACAAAGTAAAACATAATAACAAGGTTTGGGAATCTGATATTGACTACAATGTTTTTGAACCAGGTGCAATTGGTACTGAGAATTTGTGGCATGAGGTAATTTAAATGAAACATTATGTTTATAGCCATATTGCTCCATCCGGCAGAATGTATATAGGTGTAAGTATGTCACCAGAAACAAGATGGAATAATGGCAAGGGTTATAAAAATAACTATTTATTTTCTAGGGCTATAGCGAATTCAAGCTTCTAATAAGGAGGTAACTTATGTATCTTTATAAACAATATGATTCCCGCTGGGGGAAAAAATATTACCGTGCTAATTCAGCAGGTACATCAACCATGTCATCATCTGGTTGTGGACCTTCTGCTTGCGCAAATGTCTATCAATTCATTGACTCCTCTGTCACTCCATGGACAGTAGGTCAGTGGATGATGAAATATGGCTATGCTACAAATGGCAACGGCACAATTCACGGCGGTATTAAAAACTATTTCCTCGCTATGGGACTTTCCTGTAACTGGCTCACTGAGAGAGCTGGTAATCAATTTGGCAAAGCTGCTGAATAGTATGCTTCTCAATTCCGTGAAGCCTTATCAAAAGGAAACTGGGGTGTTCTCCTTATGGGTAAATCAGCTTGGACTACTGGTGGACATTATATTGCAGTAGTAGACTATAAGATTGAAAATGGAATTGAAAAGTTCTATGTTATAGATTCAGGAGGCAAGCAACGAAATGGTTGGTGGATATGGAATAGTTTTGCAAGTTATGTAAAACATTTCTATACAATTACTAATCCAAACGCAGGCAAGAAGGGTTACACAGGAACATATCCTTCTAAATTCCCGTTAAGAGGTTATTATAAATATGGTGATGGATGGAAAACTTGCACATCTGCTGCCTACAAAGAACAAATCAAATACATTCAACAATTTCTAAATTGGGCTGTAAATGCTAAACTTGTGATAGATGGAGAATTTGGAACTGCATCTGAAGATACTTGCAAGAATTTCCAGAGAAAAGTCGGTTTAGTTATTGATGGTGAATTTGGAAAGAAAACTCTTGAAGCTGCAAAGAAATTTGCAAAGTAACAAGAGTAAAAGGATAATTATATTATGACTTTAAAAAAAGGAACTAGAGATTTGAGTTTTAATTTAGTTAATTACTTATGGGTAAATGGAGCATATTCAAGAGAGGACATGATAGATTTAGTATATGCAGACGTTATCAGTAAGTAGGAATTTTTTGAAATCACTAGAATGTATTTTGATAGCGTAATAGTAAATAGGAAGGAAGAAAATTCTTCTGAATAAAAAAACACGCGGGCGCCGGTCTAAAGATCCTTTGGAGTAGTCCTTAGGACCGCATGACCGACGCCCGCGAATTTTTTATGCCATGATATATTTATATCTTTCCTTCATCAGCACATCAAACATAAGCTCAATACCAGTTTTCCCAGTAAGAACCTGCTCGAAAATTACTGGTGAACATCCAGATACGAAACTAACACCAGGCCCTCTATCGAGGATAGTGTTATTTCTCGCATCGACATTCCAGTAGACAAGTTTAGGAAGTTCTAACCCGAAGGTTCTCCACTCTTCTCTAATCTTATCCATTTCAGTTACAGCAGTTGAAGTTCTCCAGTTAGACATATGGTCAATTTCCATGTCGGAAATAACCACAAGTGTCTTCGGGAGGTCTTCTTTTTTCGCTGCACCTGTGAGAACCAGATTGAGCAAAAGATTAAAAACTTTCGGGAGGTCTGTGTTTTCACACAGATTTGCACGATAAATTCTTGCGACTTTATCTACAAAATCCACACCCTCAGTTTTAATCAGTTTTGGATGACGACTAAAGCTAATATATCTATTAGCAAAAGGTCCAGTCATTCGTTCTGCACAATAAAGTCCCAGAGAGCAAGCAACATCCAGAGGTCTGCCGTACATAGAACCAGAGGTATCCACCACGCACATCATAGACATATCTGCTCCATTGAGATAGTCCTTTTGATTCTCCCAATACTTGTTGAGCATAGCTCTTTCAGTATCGTCACCACGGAAGTTGATGTCGCTATACCAATTCATCCGCCCTAATCTTTTGCTAACCTTTTCTACAATTTCATACGGATACAAAGTATCTGCATTAACTGTAGTATTCTTATCTTTTGCAAACTTTTCATACTTAGCCGCAATCATGTCACGTCTAGCAAAAGCATTGCGATAGATAAGACCAGCTTTGGATGGGATTTTATCGAACTCAATTTCATCCCAACGGTTAGCAGACATAAGTCTTTCCAACACATTCAGATGTGCGCGCAGTTTAGAAAGCATCTGACGATATGAGCGAGGCTGCATATGCAGGTACTGTCTGATTCTGCTGGCTCTTGATTTGGTAATTCTGCTGGAAGCGTTCTCACTAGGCATCCATTTTGCCAGAAGGGAGATAGCCTTATTGCCCATAGCATCTTCCATATCCATCATCAGCTGATTCTTGATATGAAGAAGCATATTAGCTTCTACCGGAGTATCAAACAGGCAGAAAAGGTCATCCCATCTACCCATATTGCTCACTTGGCCCAGGTTTTTGATGACAGATTCCGGATGGGTAGCAGCAAGCCAGTTTAAGCATACGCGGAAGAACCGTCTTTCACCCTGACCACCGCGGCAGTCACGAATGTAAAAGAGGGCTTTCATAGCCAGATTTTTATCTTCCTCATATGCGTTTTTGAAAAGCAGAACGCAATCAGCGTTGCTTCGTGTACGATAAGCTGCCCCAAAAGCAAAAAGGTCATAGACCTTAGAGCCTGTGGACTTAAGAGCGCGCGCTCCATTTTCTGTGAGTTTATAGTTATACATATCTTCTAACGCTTTGATAAAAGTATTTGTCATATTTACTTATCTCCCTCTTTAATAAATTATAGAACAATCAATTATCTCAAAATCTTCTATATCTTTTTCTCTTAATCTAAAATGATTACATAACTTCCAAACAGCAGTTGACTTATCTCGTGCTTTAATTATCTTATATTTATTTAATTTTGGTAAATAAAATAAAAAATCTTTTTTAAAAAACATAATCTTATCTCCTTTTGTTTACTATCCGTGGGCCAAGATGGAATTGCACCACCGGTGTTTCTAATGTGACAGATTTACAGTCTGCTGCCCTCGCTACTAGGCATATTGACCCATAAGATACTCAATATAGGATTTGAACCTATAACTTCTTCCTTGTAAGGGAAGCACTCTCCCATTGAGTTAATTGAGTATAAATGGAGTAGGTGGGGTTCGAACCCACGGCCTCCGGTTTGCAGGACCGGTGATACTCCCAACTAATCTACTACCCCATATGGATTAGGTTGGTAACGATCCAACATCCTCAGGTTTTTCAGACCTGCGCTCAGACCTCTTAAGCTACTAATCCTCAGATAGTTCCGATTGGACTTGAACCAATGACTTTCTCCTTATCAGAGAGATGCTCTACCAACTGAACTACGGAACTATAGAGTGTGCCGCCGGGGATTTGAACCCCGCACCACTTGATTAAAAGTCAAGTGCTCTACCAAATGAGCTAGCGGCACGCATAAAAAAATTGGACTTGATTGCTCAAGTCCAGAAAAGTACGGTACAGGAGTTGAACCTGTTTATATCGGGTTGCAGCCGACAACATTACCGTCCTGCCCACCGTACATATCCTAGACTCTTGTTAGTATGTTATAAATTTCCCCTGCAGAAAAATAAATATCTATTCGATTGCTGTGTGAGTCTATACTTTTTAATTTCTTATAAATATATTATATCAAAAATTTTTTAATTTGTAAACCTTACGGCCATTCCCCTAAAGGTTTACCGACCTTTTCTTCAATATCAGTACAGAAGAGAACTCCTTGTAAATTGCGTCTATCAGAGAAGATTTCTTCTGCAATATCTTGATAAAGGGTACTGA
>Ga0310690_10012234_pt1 | contig 10546 bp, 6 predicted proteins | sample AusTroGonzalo_MG_2_FD_207661 | JGI IMG/M metagenome (GOLD analysis project Ga0310690, IMG submission 207661) | Bovine rumen microbial communities from tropical cattle in Woodstock, Queensland, Australia - Gonzalo_04 (v2) (version 2) | ecosystem: Host-associated > Mammals > Digestive system >...
AGATACACCGCCAGGAGGCGGGATACCGTCCGATTCACGATAGAATCCACGACTTTGGCGAGGTAGAGCAGACGCTCAGCACTCGCGAACGTAAACTGCAGGCATCGCGCTGTATGGACTGTGGCGTACCTTTCTGCCACTGGGCCTGTCCGCTGGGCAACAAAGCACCTGAGTGGAACGATGCCTTGTATAAAGGCGATTGGGAGTTGGCTTATCGCTTACTGAATAGTACTAACCCCTTTCCAGAGTTCACTGGCCGCATCTGTCCCGCCTTGTGCGAGAAGGCTTGTGTACTGAACCGTTTTAACCACGAGCCAACAACTAATCGCGAAGACGAGGCCGCCATCACTGAGATGGCCTTCCAGGAGGGATTCATCCAGCCCAAGACTGACATCGAGCGTAATGGCAAGAAGGTGGCAGTGATTGGTGCCGGGCCTGCCGGACTGGCTGCTGCCAACGACCTGAACCAGATGGGCTATAAGGTAACAGTATTCGAGAAGAACGAGGCTGCCGGCGGCCTGCTCCGCTATGGTATCCCCAACTTCAAGCTGAATAAGGCTATCATCGACCGCCGCATCAGCGTGATGGAGCAGGAAGGAGTTGAATTTAAGTATAATAGCCCCCTTCCCATCCCTCCCCGAGGGGAGGGCGTTGATGCTCTATTGAAAGCTCTTAATGAACAATATCCCTCCCCTTCGGGGGAGGCTGGATGGGGGGCCGTCGTCATCGCCACAGGTACGCCAACAGCCAGAGATTTGAAGGCTCCCGGCCGAGAGTTGAAGGGTGTTCACTTTGCCCTCGATATGCTGTCTCAGCAGAACCGTGTACTGGCTGGTATGGAGTTCTCGAAAGACGAGCGTGTAACAGCAAAGGGCAAGGATGTACTCGTGATTGGCGGTGGTGATACTGGTAGCGACTGTATTGGTACCGCCCACCGTCAGGGATGTAAGAGCGTGACTCAGATTGAGATTATGCCTAAGCCCGTTGAAGGTCCCGAAGACCCACAGAACCCTTGGCCCAACTGGCCACGCACCCTCAAGACAACTTCAAGTCATGAGGAGGGTTGCACACGCCGTTGGAACATCAACACCCTAGAGTTCATTGGTAAGGATGGCAAGCTGACTGGCGTAAAGGTTCAGGAGATTGACTGGAAGCCAAACCCGGAGGGTGGTCGCCCCATCATGGTTGAGAAGGGTAAGCCCGAAATCATTAAGGCTGAACTGGTGCTGCTGGCTATGGGATTCCTCAAGCCTGAGCATCCCGAGTACCCCAAGAACGTATTTGTATGTGGCGACTCTGCCAATGGTGCCAGCCTCGTAGTTCGCGCTATGGCCAGCGGCCGTCAGACAGCCCAGAAGGTTGCAGCCTTCCTGAGCAAATCTGCATGATTTAGTTACAAAGTTTCCAGGCGAGTTCGCATTTCGATGATGTCCTGGACGTTGCTGATAATGCTGAAAATGCCCGCAGTCATCAGCAAGGAGAGGGTGGTGGCGGCAAAGAGACGGGAGTTCTGGGCGAGCCACAGCAGGAAGCCTGTCTGCACATGGAAAGTGAAGAGAGGCACGTCGGCGGGTGTGGAAAGGATAAGCGCGATGGTGACGGCTCCGCTGATGATGCCAACGACAAAGGCTACCACCATCGCCATCTTGTAGCGACGGATGGTCCGCTCCTGATATTGTTTCAGGTATTCCACGGCATCCAGCCGCTTCGTGAGTGAGACCATGAAAGCATCACCGTCCGTGAAATGCGGAGTCTGTGCGAGGAACAGTTCCTCAAGGGCTTTATCTTTTGTCATAGTCATAGTCCATTTTCCATTGTCAATTCTTTCTTTAGCTTGTCGCGTCCTCGTGAGAGTTGCTTCTTGATAGCATCCTCTGAGGTGTCGGTAATTTGGGCAATCTCTTTGACCCTGTACCCACTCAAATAAAAGAGCGTGATGGCGGAGCGTTCTTTGGGAGGCAAGGTGCTCAGCGCCAGATAGAGGTCTTGATGCAGAAACTCTGCGTCGGCTGAAGTGTTGCTGACGAGTGTTCTCGCCTCATCGATGCTCTCCATCGTCCGTTGGCTCGCCCGATGATTAAGGAATGTGTTGTGAGCAATCTTGAAGAGCCACGAGCGGAAGCGGCCCTTGTCCTGATAGCCCGACGAGGAGAGGTATGCCTTGACCAACGCGTCCTGCGCCAGGTCGTCGGCATCGTCCTTGTTGCCACAGCAGAGAGCGAGCAAGAAGCCCCGAAGTGCCTCCTGCTCACGCTCCACGTAGGTTATGAATGTCTCTCGAGTCACAGGTTTGCCTCTGCTGCCAGTTTCTTCTCCTCAGCCTCAAGCTCCTTAGCAAGCATCTTCTTGCCAACAAAATAGTTAATAATGAAAGCGAGGCCTATGCCAAACAGGATACCACCCATGACATAAAGAAGGAATAGCATCTCAGGGTCTGCTCCCCCAAGGTAATCCAACCAAATGTTAGAGGCGAAAATACTGAAGCCGACAAATGCGATGATGCCCCCCCACAGCAGCTTTGTCAGCAGTTTTTCCTTTAGCAACTTCTTCTGAGGAGCCATCTTCTTGAGCAAATCCTCTACGTCTGTCTCTTTGTTCTTCTCGATGGCAGCCAGCACAATCTGTGTGCGTTGGTTCGACTCGTTGATTTTTTTGCGATTATTCAGCCATACGATTAAGATGGGAAGCACAACTGCACAAATAATAAAAATGATCTTAACGATCGACTCCATTAGAACAACGTAATTCATTTTTCTTTCTATTTTTTATTGTTAAACATTTTGTTTTCTTGACCTGGTCACTAGTATAACAAGTCAAAGAAACAAAAGGTGACACCTACGGTGCAAAATTACGAAGAAATAGCGATACTGCCAAGGATTTTGCCCTCAAAACGCGTATAGATATAATCCGGCTCGTCTATGAGGCTGTCAGTTTCGTTTTCGTTCCTTTTTTTGTCATTATGAAACACAGATATATCTATTTCTTGCCTTATGTCAAGAAAATTACCGAAATATTATCATTTTGCACATAAAAGTTTGCTAGTAATTGCAATTTGTCGTACCTTTGCAGCAGATTTCTTGCAAAACGTAAGTAAAATAGAAAACGGATAGCAAATTGTAAATGCATATTGTCTAATAGTAAATGTATTAAGGTTATGGCAAACGAATTGAGATTCCAGGTTGTAGGAGAGGCGTTCAAGAAGAAGCCGCTCGAAGTAGAAGCACCAGCAGAGAGGCCTTGCGAGTACTTTGGCAAGAAGGTCTTCAACCGCGAAAAGATGTATAAGTACCTGCCCAAGGACATCTATGAGAAGATGATTGATGTCATCGACAACGGCGCTCACCTCGACCGCAAAATTGCTGATGCAGTCGCTATCGGCATGATGCAATGGGCACGCGAAAACGGTGTCACACACTATACGCACTGGTTCCAGCCCCTGACAGAAGGCACCGCCGAGAAGCACGACTCGTTCATCGAGCACGACGGCAAGGGCGGCATGATTGAGGAGTTCAGCGGCAAGCTGCTCGTTCAGCAGGAACCCGACGCTTCGAGTTTCCCCAGCGGCGGCATCCGCTCCACCTTCGAGGCTCGCGGCTACTCGGCTTGGGACCCCACCAGCCCCGTCTTCATCATCGACGACACACTCATCATCCCTACAGTATTTATCAGTTATAGTGGCGAGTCGCTCGACTACAAGGCTCCCCTCTTGAGGGCTTTGAAGGCCGTGAATATGGCAGCCACAGAGGTTTGCCACTACTTCGACCCTGCCGTGAAGAAGGTCACGAGCAACCTGGGTTGGGAGCAGGAGTACTTCCTCGTTGACGAGGGACTCTATGCGGCTCGTCCCGACCTCTTGCTGACTGGCCGAACCCTGATGGGACACGACTCTGCGAAGAACCAGCAGATGGACGACCACTACTTCGGAAGCATTCCCGAACGCGTGGCAGCCTTCATGCGCGACCTTGAGATACAGGCTTTGGAACTCGGCATACCCTGCAAGACGCGCCACAACGAGGTGGCTCCCAACCAGTTTGAGGTGGCTCCCATCTTCGAGGACACGAACCTCGCCGTTGACCACAACATGCTGCTGATGTCGCTGATGAAGCGTGTGGCCCGCAAGCATGGGTTCCGTGCGCTCTTGCACGAGAAGCCCTTCGCAGGCATCAACGGCTCTGGCAAGCACAACAACTGGTCGTTGAGCACCGATACAGGCGTTCTGCTTCATGCTCCCGGCAAGACACCGGAACAGAACCTTCGCTTTGCCGTCTTTATCGTAGAGACACTGATGGGCGTATGGAAGCACAATGGCTTGCTCAAGGCTTCTATCATGTCGGCAACAAACGCCCATCGTCTGGGTGCAAATGAGGCGCCTCCAGCAATCATCTCCAGCTTCCTCGGCAAGCAGCTCAGCGAACTCCTTGATCATATAGAGAAGGCTGACAAGGACGACCTCTTCTCGATGGACGGTAAGCAGGGCATGAAGATGGACATTCCCGAAATTCCCGAGTTGCTCATCGACAATACCGACCGCAACCGTACCTCGCCGTTTGCCTTTACAGGAAACCGCTTCGAGTTCCGTGCTGTGGGCAGCGAGGCCAACTGCGCAAGCGCGATGCTGACGCTGAATACCGCTGTGGCAGAGGCTCTTACGAGCTTCAAGAAGAGGGTGGATCAGAAGATATCAGAATACTCCGAAAAATCAGAGTTCTCCGATGGAAAACATTCTGCCAAGTACCACGCCATCATCGATGTGCTCCGCGAGGACATCAAGACTTGCAAGCCGATTCGCTTCGACGGCAACGGCTACAGCGACGAATGGAAGGCTGAAGCTGCTAAGCGCGGCCTCGACGTGGAGACCAGCTGCCCCGTCATCTTCGAGCGCTATCTCGACCCCGAAAGCATCGCGATGTTCGAGAGCATGGGCGTAATGACAAAGAAGGAGCTGGAAGCCCGCAACGAGGTGAAGTGGGAGACCTACACGAAGAAGATTCAGATTGAGGCCCGCGTGCTTGGCGACCTCTCTATGAACCACATCATCCCCGTCGCAACCAGCTACCAGAGCCAGCTCCTCCGCAATGTGGAGCGCATGCTTGGCGTCTTCCCCGCAGAGAAGGCAAAGGAACTGAATGCCCGTAACCTGAAGATAATCGAGGAGATTGCAGAGCGCACTTCGGCCATTGAGACAGGCGTAGAAGAGCTCGTCGATGCCCGCAAGGTTGCCAACAAGATAGAAGACGAGCACAAGAAGGCCATCGCCTATCACGACACCATTGCCCCGAGACTCGACGCCATCCGCTATCAGATCGACAAGCTCGAGCTCATCGTCGATGACGCCCTCTGGCCCCTGCCCAAATATCGCGAACTGCTGTTCATCCGATAAGCCATATCGTTCCTTTATAACAGACAAGGGGGAGCCGTCATGGCTCCCCCTTGTCTGTGTGTCGTATCCCTGACGCTCCTACTCCACAACCATATCGAACTGGCAGAAGGAGTCGGTCTGGTGAGCGAGGTGCTTGGTCATGGGCGAGATGCCGAAAAGGACGCTGTAGGTCGAAGCTTTGATGGTCTTGCCATCGGGCATGAACTCCAGCAGACGGAGCCAGCCGTCGCCGCCGTTGCCTTCCCATCCTCCGCCCAAGCACTGCACGTTGAACATCATCTGGTGGACGGTCTTACCCGCCACATTCTTGTCGCAGCGATAGGCGTTGTTCACCTCGTGATCGTAGCTACTGCCTGTCTCCTTGCCCTCGTCGGAAGCAGGATGCCCCGTATGGCCGCAGACCGCCAGCCGGATGTTCTTCGTGGGATAGAGCAGTTTCTCCCAGATCTCCTTGCCGTAGTTTCGAGGTTGAATCTTATAGTTCTCGTTGTCGGTATATTTCGCCGAGCGCTCCCATAGCAGCGAGTGTGTGAGGAAGATGACGGTATGGTTCTGGTACTTCTCGCTGTCGCAGAGTCCCTTTGCCCACTCCAGGACCTCATCGCGCGGTGCCCACTCCGTCCCGATAACGAGCAGCTTGCCCCAGTGCTTGTCCCGGAACTCCCAAGCGGCATTCTCGAGCGAGGCCTGGCCCATGCGGTTGGGTATCGAAGCCACGAGGTGTTGGGCATTCATCGGATTGCGCTCATAGGTGTAGTACTCGGGGTAATGCGTGAATGGCTCATCACCCCGCACATAACCGTATTCGTGATTGCCGCCGGCAATGATGTAGTTCACGCGTCCATCCAGCCGCTCCAGACAATGGCTGGACCACTCCCACATCTGCTTGCTCGTCTGGTTGAGCATATTGCGGTTGAGCACGATATTCTCGTTCTGCTCGATGAGGTCGCCCGTGAACAATACGGTCTTGATATGGAGATTATCCACATTATCGGCAATCCAAGCCGTACAGAGTTCGTAGAGCGGCTGGTTGATGTCGTACTTAGTGTAGCCCTGCGGATCGCCGAAGACGACGAACGTGAAGGACTCCGGGTTGTTGAGTTTCTGGGGGTCGGCCCGGTGCTGTGCCTGCGCCAGCAGGCATGAGAGGCAGAGCAAGAATGTCGTAAATAGTCGGTTCATATACGTAGATTTTATTATTCCTCACTTTGGGGAAGCCTTCCCCACCCCATCAATCTCCTTCTGCAACCCGTTCAGGAAGCGAGACGCATGACTGCCGTCCATCTGGACATGATGGAATTGGAAGGAGATGGGCAAAGTGGTCTTGAACAGACCCTTGCGATACCTACCCCATGCCAGAAAGGGATTATTGAAGACACCACTGTATTGGTTCACGATACAATCGAGCTCCGTTTGTACCACAGCGGAGGTGCCGATAACCATGTACTCCTCGAGTAAAGAATTCCTGCACTCACTGGCCGTCCGGGCTGTTATCTCCAGATAATCGCGGTTGAACTGCTGCAAATCCTCCGTGAATGCGATGTCGTAAAAGTTGAGCCCGCCCTTGCAGTTTCGCACGATGCCGTTGATGGCAAGTTTGTCGTAGCGGAACAACCTACCGTCCTCTGGTAACAGATAGAACTCATCTATCTCGCTGGCCACCTTGCCGATGCACCAACATAACAGTGTTGTAAATTTTATACCCGACCGTTTGCTGAACCGCACCAAACGACTAACGTCGAACACCTTCATCAGCGTCACCATCGGCATCGGTGACGACATCCACATGCAAAATGCCTCAGCCCGACTACTTTCCTGGGGATTTATTTCCTGTCTCATCTTCTCAGACGCACTAGAATTTTTGCCTTATTATTTTACCAGGACTTTTTTGCCGTCGATAATGTAGATACCTTTGACATTCGCCGACTTTTGGTTCTGCGGGTTCTGTACCCTGCGGCCGGCAAGGTCATAGAACGCATTGTTCATCCCTGATTGTTCTTCGCTTCGTTCAGGCGCAGACGGATCATTCTTGATTTCCATTATTCCGTCGGGGTCGTAATCTCCGCTGAACAGACGGAGCATGGGCTGGTTCGTGTAGGGATTCTGTGTCCATATCTCCTCTTCGCGGCCAGCTTGGAGAGCTGCGGTGACGGAGCCGTCGGCCAGAGTGGTTTCTGTGGCCTGAGTGCCCTGAGCGTTGCCCAACTGGTTCAAGTAATAGCAATTGCCTATGTTCACGCGGCTGGCATAGCCGTTACCGAAAACACAGGAGAAGGTGCCCGAGCCATTACTGCCGCTAATGATGCCACTGCAAATAAATTCACCCACCTGCAAACAGTTCGTGAGGGTCACGGTGCCGTCGGGAATACCCATCATGCCGCCCCAGACAACATCTCTGTTCTCGCCACGAATACTGCCGTCGAAGACACAGTCGGTGATATGCAACTGACCATAGTAATTCAGATTTGCCGCAATGCCTCCATGAGAAGCGCTGCCATAAAATCCTCCAGGGCTGCTAAATGACGAGAAGATATGTACAGAGCTAACGCAATTCTCGATGTAGCTGTGTATCTGCTGCCCGTAGCATACGCTCACGATGCCGGCTGCACACCCATAAGACGTCGTGATGCTACCCTGGACATGCAGGTTCTTGATGGTGGCATTCTGGATGTAGCGGAAAGGTGCGGTGTAGGCGTTGGATGCAACATAGTTGATGGTCAGCGTGTGTCCCTGACCGTCGAAGGTGCCCTGATACTTGATGGAACCTGTCCCGCCATAATCATTGGCCGCCTGTCCGCTGCCAATCATCGTCTGGTCGGTACCCAGATCGATGTCAGAAATCATGCGGACGTTCATGTCCGTAAAGCCGTCGTCTACATACATGGCGAAGCGTTTCCAGTCTTCTGCGGAGGCGAGGAGGTAGTATCCGTCAGCATCCTGCTTCAGGTCGCCTTCGTCGGGCGTGTTGGAGTATCCGTCCGGAGTGCGATAGACGCATTGGGCTGTCGGGTTGAACACAGCCAGCTGAGGATTGGCATCGGTGCCGATGGTCTGTACCCAAACGACATCAGCGCTCTTACTCTGCAATTTGTAGGTGATATAACCGGAGGCCAGTTGCTCGGAAGTAGCCTGGGTCCCTTGCTCTACGCCCAGCGGAGTCAGGTAGTAGCAATTGTTGATGACCACAGCCTCGGGCCTGTAACGGACAAACGTGTAGAAACGGGTATAAACACTGGTGCTGGTATTCACATCGCTGCCTTCTGCCAACAACAACAAGGAATTGTTTACCGTTGCCGTTCCCGTATAATGGTATCCCACAAAGCCGCCATGAGAGATATTACTTTCGGATTGGATTCTGCCAGTGTAAAGACAATTGTTTATAGTAAGTTGCTGGCCATATTGAAGGGCTACGAAACCCGCATAGGTATCAGAGGTATTGTTCAAAGAGGAGAAATTCACCTCACTCCAACACTGTTCTATCGTATTGGTACCCAGTGTCCAGCCCACCAAGCCTGCCGCACCAATCTTATCGGCCTCAATGGTTCCTGCAGTATGCAAGTTCCGGAAGGTTGCACCATTGGCATACCAGAACGGAGCCGCACCAAGATAGGGTTCTCCTGACGGAAGACTCATAGTCATGGTGTTAAAATGGATAGTCAGCGTGTGGCCTTGACCGTCGAAGATACCGCTGAAGGGCGAAGCCTTCGAACCAACCATCGAATTGCCTATAACCTCCACATCGGATGTCAAACGGGCATTGCTCAATGGAAAATCCTCTACAATAAGACCAAACTCTTCCCAATCGACAGAACTGCCAATGAGATAGTAGCCGTCCTCGTCCTTCTGCAGACCGGCATACTCGACATATTCATTGGTATAGGTCTGTCCGCGATAGACGCGGGTACCTTCTTCTGTGGTCAGGCGCGGAGCGGGGTCGGTGCCAAGAAGCTGGCCCCAATGCTGCTCTTCGCGTCCACCCTGCAGGCGGTAGGTAATCTTTCCGCTGGCAAGCTGATCAGTGGTAACGGGAGTATAAAGATTCTCTGGACTTATTTTCCCGCCGCCATCAACATTTCCATAACAAGCCACCGCCGTATTCTGGCCCGCACTCTGTGTTGAACCTAAGGCATAAGCATAGTTCATGTCCATGCCAGTGAAGACACCGTTGTTCAGACAGTAGTTGTAAGTCATCTGACCTCCATTGTCCATCCAACCCAGGAAACCTGCTGCGTAACGGAAACTGCTGGCACTTGTTATCGTTCCATTGAAGAGACAATCGGTAAGGGTAATGTTACCCGTCTTACCCTGTCCTATGAAGCCTGCGACATGCATATTCGTTGTGGAGGGGGTAACGGCGAAATTGACACTCGACTCACAGTCCTGTATGGTCAATGCATCTTTCACGAAGCCCACGAAACCGCCGACAACTCTGTAGATGACATCCACCGTGCCGCGTACTCGCAGGTTCTTGATGGTGGCGTTCTCCGTGTAAGCAAACACACCACCAACGAACTCTTTATTCGTTTTGTATCGGATGGTCAGGTAGTGTCCCTGCCCGTCCAACGTGCCTTGCCATGTGAAGTAGCTCGACTCACCGTTGCCTACGCCAAGCTTACCCTCGTGGCCTGTTAAATCGAGATCATCTGTAAGGCGTCCGCTAGCAGTCGGGTTGGCACGGGAATATACAACAAACTTATCCCAGTCGTCGGCATTATTAATAAGGTAGTAGCCCTCTTCATCCTGTGCAAGGCCGAAACTCTCCTTGTCCACCTCTACGTTACCCGATGCTTCAACCTTGGAGTAAGGCGGCATCTTGACGAGTGTCGTAGCAGGTACGCCGAAGAAAATGTTCCAACCTCCTGTGCGATCAACAGTCGTCATGTTGTAAAGTTCCCATACGTTGACGCATCTGGAGAGATCCAATTCCTCAAGTTGGTTACACTGATGGAACAGGTTTACACCAATAAAGCCGAGTGTTGATGGCAACACCACTTTCCTCATGCCGCTGAACTGGAACACATCACGGTTGATGCTGGTGATGCCTTCTTCCAATGTCAGGTTCTCCATAGCCGTACAGTTGGCAAAGGCCCAATCCTGAATCGACGTGAGGGAAGCTGGCAGCACAACGTTGTTCAGTTTCTCGCAATAACGGAAAGCGCTGTGGCC
>Ga0310690_10012235_pt1 | contig 10545 bp, 17 predicted proteins | sample AusTroGonzalo_MG_2_FD_207661 | JGI IMG/M metagenome (GOLD analysis project Ga0310690, IMG submission 207661) | Bovine rumen microbial communities from tropical cattle in Woodstock, Queensland, Australia - Gonzalo_04 (v2) (version 2) | ecosystem: Host-associated > Mammals > Digestive system >...
GGGCAGAAATCAAATGCCTTGCAGTAGTGACTAAAATCTGCATCGCAACCGCACACAGAACAATTACCATATATGCCATCATCGTCCTCGCACATTTGCCACTCCCCATGCGGTCTGTCGGCAAGGTTTACCACTTGTGCTTTTAGCCCTCTCTCATAAGCGTCCATCAAGTCCTCACGGCTTACGGCATCGGCTGATGGTAGTGCATGAATATCGGCAATAAGTCCGTTGTATATCCATGTCGGTATTCTTTGCTTTGAATCAAAATCAACCACCGCCTCTATCGCATCGGCTCTCTTGATTAGGTCACTCATTCACACACCTCCTTAAATGTTCTCTGTTCTGTATGACAGTTCCAGATGTATTTGACTGTCTTTCCTTAAACCCTTGTTATACAGCTCGTCAAACATCTTCAAATTGCCTTCCATCGTCGCATGGGCATCCATGAATATAGTGTTTTTCTTCACAACATCCAACAACCTATTACGCTGGTTTGTATTGAGGTTTCTGTACGCATACACAAGCGCACCGTAGAAGCAGTCTGACCGACCTTTGATTTTTTTCTTGACTGGCATAAATGCGGTTAAATAATCCACTTCCCATTTAATTCTATCTGCTATTTGTTTTGTAAACTTTAGGTGACCATCCTTGATGTCCTTATTGTTTTGTGGACGATAACAACATTCACCAAACGGCAGTGGCTCTATGTATGTCAGTGGGAAGTCTGTTGCGTTGACGAATGTTCTAAACCGCTGATAATCAACATTCCCGCCATCAGCATAAGAATTAATCCAGTCCCACAGTCCCCAGTTTTCTTGGCCAACATTCAGCCATCTACATTCATCAACGCCAAGTCCTTCTTGCATAACGTACAAAATCGGCAATCCCATTTCTACGCAGGCATTAAATCTACCTTGACCGTCAATGATTTCATACTTTTCATTGACAAGAATTGGTTGTAGAATTAACCCAATGCCGTCGATGGATTCTTTGATTCTTTTCACTCTGCGCTTTTTTACTTCCCTGTTTTCTTCAAGAAACTTAAACTTGCTGTATTCACTTGTGATGTAGACGTTCGCATAAATCTTGTCCATTATCATGCGCTCACCTCCTCCAAAGCCGTATCCACATCGTCAAGCACCAGGCTCATATCATCCATGGTGCCCACGAACCCGAACGGCTCCTTGTCAAGTTCGGCCAGTTCCGCGAACTCCTTGGCGGAGATCTCCTCGATCGTGTCATCCATCTCCTTGAGGATGCGCTGACGCTCAAGTTCCGCTCCCCTACACAGCAGGTCATACTCACGGTCTGCCCACTCCTTTTCCTTGACTAACTTCTCTGCGCTGACTCCTGCCGAGTATCCACGCTTGTACTCACTCTCAAGCAGCGGCTGCACAGCCTTGTTGATTAATTCCTGTATCATTCCATACCTCCTATGCCTTGAACAGTCCGCCCACCGTTGCTTTCATGTGGGCCACCGCTTCGGCTTGTTCTTCATCACTTAACGGATCCACCGGCTCGTATATCTCCACCGGCTCTATCACTTTCCGCTTCGGCCACTTGTCGTTCGTGGCGAACTTCACGCACAATGCGTAATGATCCGGAACAGAGTGCTTTGCATCCCGGAGCCACAGGCTAACCTTGTCTATCAGCTCCTCCGTACGCTCATACGTACCCTTCAGCAGAAAGTACTCTTCCTCCGTCAACTCCACATTGCTGAACGTGCCGAGTGAAAAAACCGAGTCGTGAATCTCCTCATCATCATTATTTAAACTCATCATTATTTCATCATCATCATTTTCATTAGGCTTGTTTGGGTTGTTTTGGGTTGTTTTGGGGTTTTTACGTGCATTTTGATTCCCTTTCGGTGCACCACCCTTCTTCCCATTGTTCCTGTTCCGCTCTACGATTTTGTCGTATTTTTCACGGTCTAACCTCTGCTGCAATGACATAAACTCATAAGCCATGAGGATGTCGTCGTCCACTTCCGGATCCTCGCCGTCATCCAGGGCGAACAGCGCTACCATGAGCCGACCGAACTGTTCTGCGGTCAGGTGCTTTTTACAAATCTTGATTTGATTCTGATAAAATATGACTGTATCTTTTTTACCTGCCATTATTGGCCTCCAGTAGTTGTATTATTCGTCTGCCGGCATCCTCCGGAGCGCAGAATTCAAAGCGCACTCCGTAGCGGTCCGACATGGTCTTCATGGCCTTTGCGAGCCTCGGGCCTTCAATGCTTCTGGCCGTCTTCCGTATGTTTGGATTGACCCACGCTGTGACTGCATCTATGCTATCAAAGCCGTGTTCGTTCTCTACGAGGATTATCAGATGCCCGCCGCATCGTTGTGCGAGCTTGCACTCCTCACGGAACCTGACGTGTTCCTTGCCGCCGATGTTCTGTGCGATCTCCTCCACGTTGGCTTTTGTGTCAACGGCTATTTTGCCACCCCACAGAGCATAGTCGCCGAACGGCAATTTGGTGCGCACTATCTCTATGCCCTGTGAGGCAAAGTAGTCATGTTTCAGGTCATGCTTGCCGACCTGCTGGCGTGTGTCTTCCAGGATGACCATCAGAACGGCAGGTCATCTCCATCGAAGTTGTCCGGCTTGCTTGGCACAATAGGATCGGCCACATCCAGCTTCTTCAGCTCAGGCTGTTTGAAGCGGCCCTCCCGGATCTGCTGCGCCGGCCGTGCGTATCTTGCCCGGAGCCGTGTCTTAATGGATCCATCGTTGCCTTCGTACTCTTCCTCGCCGATGATCATACCGACAAGGCAGCCTGCGAGCTTGCGTTCGTCTATGCCGGTCAGAGCTGATGTCTCAAAGGAAGTGCCGTTAGATTCGTCCACGGCTCTCATGTTGCCCTTGAATGCACCGAGCGCTGCAGTGGTGTAGTACCAGCGGACCGAGTGCGCCCACAGATTCTTGCCTCCCCATTCGTCGGAATAATACCCTGCGTGCTCGCCCTCCGCGATGTCGTAGACAATATCCAGATACGGCTTCAAGTTTCCATCCTTGTCTTTTGCATCTGGATGGTCTGTAGCCGATATGATCCGGCAGACGTAACCTCCAGCCGGCAGCCTTACGAAGTCCGTGCCTGATGATGCTTCGGCACGCTGATAGTCAAGTCCAAGTCCTCTCACTTCTTCTTCTCCTCTCCAAGTAATACGTCGGGTACGTTATCGTCCATCATGTAGTATTCGCGGATGCGTGTGTCCACCGCCTTGAGGTCGTTGTCTATCTCCAGCGGGAACATCTCCTCTGGACTCTTGGCGATGTCGTAGCCGTCACTGTTCGTGAGGAAGATGTGTCTGCCACCTTTTACGATACAGTGAAGCACGACGTTGCACAGCCCTTCCAGGTTGCACTTCTGATCAAGTAGTTTCCCGATGGTCAGCAGCTTGCTGTCGCCCATGTCGCCTTTGTCCTCATGGAACGTCAAATACACAATCTTGCTGTGTGAATTCGGCATCGACTTGAGTCCGAGAATCAGCTTCCACATCTTGTCTGCGATGTCGTTGTAGAGTTTGAACTGGTCACCCTTGCCGTGTCCGTCCATGAACATCCTCGACATAATGTAGCCAGCATCATCCACCACTGCGACCTTGCAAGGCATGGCTTTGATTTTCTCCAAAATCTTGTCAACATCATCGGTTGCAAGTGTGTACTTGAACTTCTTGTTGAACGGTAAACGCTTGTCGTTGACGTTTACATAAAATATTTCATCCTCGGCAAAGTTCTTCAGCGAGCGTGATTTACCGCTTCCGCTTTTGCCGTAGACGAGTACAACTTCTGCCATTTCCTTTCTCCTTTCGTTGTTTCGTATATTTATTCAAAATAACTAATTTGCGGTCAAATTATATCCTTCAGTTTATCTATCCAGGCATCCCACCAGGCATCATCCCAGTCATCCGTGTTGAAGTACCTGGCAGCCATGTCTTCCCGGAACTCCACCCACTCGTCGTAGATCTTCGCTTCGTCGTCGCTCTTCAGGCGCTCTTCTATCAGCTCGTACGGGCTTGGTGGATTGTCTGTACTTACTCCGTACCCATCGTCCGGGAACGTACTTGTGTTCGTGCCGTAGATCAAAAGCAGCTCCTTTCTCTGTGGACGGTGCGGTTTGCACGAAAATGCCAAATTGTGTATGCGGTTTATTGTTTCTCAAGTGTGTACGTTTGTAATAACTTTTACTTTGAAATAACGATTTGCGCCGCCCACAGTCATCTTCGTTAGTGATAGCCATTACTACTACTTATATTCAGGCACCGAGCCAAAGGGTTTATCGTAAATGCTCAAGGTGCCGTCATATCTAAATCAGTGCGCCGGTGATAACCAGTGTCATGAACCCGACTGCGATTCCTGTAATAAATGATTTGAAATTAGCCATTACTTGCACCCCCTCACGTCCTTAAACTTTGGACAAGCCTTACTATTGAATCTTCTGCGTCCTCCGCACTCCTGGCACAGGCCAATGAGTGATTCGCAGTCGTCACCGTCATCCCAGTACCGACAGTCACAGCACAGACAGCCCTTCCATTCCTCCGAGACCACGTACTTTACTGTCACATGGCCCTCTGCTGCAGCCGAAGTATCTACTTCCTTGACCGAGTCCTCTGGCAGCGTAGTCAGGAACTCATTTGTCAATGCTGTCAATTCCTCAGCCGTCATTCCGCTCACGATCTTGATCTGCAACATAAAAAAATGCACCTCCTTTCGGTTGTGCATCCTATCCTACCCTATTCTTAACAATCATTAATATTTAATTATGATTATCGGAAGAGTTGTGGATAGAATGCCCTGTTTTTCTTACTTTGACTTTTGTTGTTTCAGGTATGCCATCATGACTGTATGCGTGAGATTTGATACGTTGCGGCCTTCCTTTTCAGCCTGGGCTTTGAGATCTTCGTACTCTGCCCATGTGTATCTCGTCTGTACTTGCTTGTCCTTCGTTTGCTTTTCGTTTGTCATAATAACCTCCCTATTGATTATTATACGCATTTGGGTTACAATGTCAATAGTTAAAGGAGGAAAATGCTATGCGGAAATTGTTAATATTTATTATGGTGATTTCTATGGGAATGATATTCACTGCGTGCGGATCAGATGAGTCCGCGGAGGCACCTATGTCCTACACCCCTGCCGACATTCAGGTGGAAGCTCTGGACGATGGTACGAACATTTATTCGGTAATTTATGATATTGATCCGTCCGACACGGATGCGTGGCGCGATACCTGGAGCGGTTACGACAGTGACGAACTGTGCGTGAATACGGCCGTTGATGGTATCAAAGCGTGCATGGATCGTGACGACTGGGTCGAGAATTCAGCCGTTATCGGCTATGCCGGCGAAGCCCTGCTGAAGAACGAGATGTACTCGTACGGAACGGACTACGACTTCAGTTACATCCAGCTGTATCAGCTCGGCATTGCCAACGACACCTACACCCTTCAGGGTGAATTAGAGCAATAAAAAAAGAGGCCCCGAAGGGCCTCAATAACTTAACGCCGCCTGTGGAGGCAAAACCTAACGAACAAAAACAAATACTTTCCCATGTGATAATACTATATTTCGTTGTTATGCTGAAGCGGCGTTGAGTCCTATAGTTGAATCGCGTGATAGTTGATGACCTTCATCTCGACCCGATCCGGAGCGGACCCGCGTCTGATGTACATCTCCAGGTACTGCAGTTCCGGAGGAGGCGCTATCTCGTACTCCTTCTTGAGTGAGTAGCCTCCGGGTGCAAGATTTGCATCTACGACGATTTCCTTGTATGCAACATGCTTGGCTGTGCCAGCCTGTGCGTTGACACGTATTTTGCCGTGTGGCGAGTACGATGGTTGGTGAACGTGACCGCTGATACAGGCATCCACGCCGTCAAAGCAAAGGTTGAACTTGTGGTTTTTGTTGCTCGTAGTGCCGTGGGTGGTTATCACGATGAAAGTGTTCGGCTGGTCGGTAGTGACCTTGTTTGCCCTCTTGCCGAAGCACAGTTTCAGTATCGCCACGTTCTCACGGTAGACTTCTGGGATGTCCCACTTGACACAAAGGTCGTAGAGTGGGCACAAGCCTACTTCCTTGGTGAGCCGTTCCTCGTGGTTGCCAGGAACTGCCGACACGATTTTGTGTGCTATCGGCTTGAACAGTTCGTAGATGTACTCCTGTTGCGCTTTCGGCTGCATGGTCGCCTGGTAGACGTTCGTCTTGCTGTTCTTCAGACCGTAGTCGCCAAGGTCACCGCAAAGTGTCACGCACCCTATCGGATCATCACCGATAATCTTAATCTTCTTGCGGATTGCGCCCTCGTCAAACTGCTCGCTGCCTACGTGTATGTCCCCAAGTGCGTACAGGTGAATCCTGTCCCACGACTTGGGGAATTTTTTTACTATTACATCGAGGTCGGTGTGCATGTTAATAAGCGTATATTAGTCGGTATGTGTAGCCACTTCTGAAGTAACCGCCATTGGTTGACGAGCTGGTTGTGATGGTCAACGTACCGTTGTTATACGATTTGCTGAAATAAGAGTTTGAGTAATACGCATAACGTGTGTTGGATGACGAGTAACCCCATGTGCCACGGACCGTTGTGCCGTCATAGGTCACACCGATAACATACCGTGTTGAGCCAAGTGATGACTGCTGGTCAAGCATACACATGAATGCAGTCGGGTTACCGCTGACGCTGAATGATATACTTGTGGTATTTGATGACGTTGATGCCGTTGCGGATGCAATCGTTACTCCGCCACCACCGCCACCACTGTAAGTACCAAGTACGGACGCAACGCAGTCATCATCTGACGAGTCACCGACTTTGACGGTCACACCGCTTTTGATGTTGTCGGCCGTCAGGTTGGACAGAGTGACCGCATTGATGGTCTGTGTGCCAGTTGTGTACGTTCCTGACGAAATGGTCTGGTTTGACGTTGACGGATGGTACGTGGTCGCACCCTTGGTCGTTACGGATGCCGTGAGCGAAACGGACGTATTGCCGGCCGTACCGCTTGCGACATAGCCAGCAGATACTTGTGGCGTGTTCTGTACTGTCTTTGAAAGTGTCAGCGTGTTCGTGCCAGTGCTGACAGTAGCACTTGTACCGCTTATCGTTGACGCTGGTGTAGCCGAACCGCTTGGCATGGCATTGACCGTGACTGGCTTGTATCCGTCCACACTCCCGCTGTTGAATGTCTGCTGTGAGGTCGTCGGTGTTACGGTCAGCGACTGGATGGTAGGATTGATAAATTCAATCACGTTGTTATTGTCATCTGTTGCCTTTATTCCGGTGACGTTTGTAAACTCATCACCAAAGGCCTCTATTGTGTATGTCATAAGCCCCCCTTAATATAAGGTTATGGTGCAATCCCCAGTAATAACAAACTCACCGTCTGAACCGCTAATGTCACCACTGATAGAATAAGACTGCACTACACCCTCGGAGTCATCAAAGAAAACACTTGCCTCTCCGTTGTACATGATAACGGTGTATGACTCATTATCAGTCCAAACATCAGTGCGTCCAAAAGTTGACGAACCCTGGTCTTGAAAAGCACCATAAAGAGGAACTTCAAGCCAATTACTGTTATATATCGTCAATTCAGCAGTGCTAAAATCACCGCCACCGCCACCGCCTCCACCAGTAGGTGGAATTACAAGGAAACCGTCCTGGTCTTGGGTAAGATGCCCTCCCCCACCACCGCTGTTTGTTCCCTCGGTCTTGACTCCGGCAGCGGTATAAAAATATGTGCCAGTAGCAACATCTGCTGCCGTTGCGGTTGTGTCGGTCACGTCCGTAAAGGTCGCAGTGCCACCGCCCTGTTTCGGCAGATTCACGGACGGAACCGCGCTGTAGTTTGCTCCCCATAAGGAAATGTTCTGTGACATACGAACACCCCCTTACGAGATTGTCAGTACTTTGGTCGTGCTGTCTTGGCTGATTGAAGGCAGTGTAGCTGATCCAGATACTCCGAAGATGGTCTTTCCGCTTACGATATTGGCTGCGATGAGGTCAGCATCTCCCTCAATGGTCTGCGTTCCTGTCAAGTATGTGCCGCTTGAAATCGTCTGGTTTGATGTTCCAGGTGTGATTGTCGCAGCGCCTTTTGTGGTAACCGATGCGGTCAGTGATACCGAACTGTTACCGGCCGTAGCGCTGGACACGTAACCAGCCGTAACTGTTGGTGTTACTGATACCGTCTTTGACAGCGTAAGTGTGTTGGTTCCGGTTGAAACACTTGCAGACGTACCGCTGATGGTAGCCGGTGCCGTTGCAGAACCACTTGTAACAGATTTCGTTGCGTTCGATGCATAGTACCCTGCCGGTGCCGTTACTGTCGCTCCGGAAGCCGTCAGGTCAGATGATGTCTTGCTTTCAATCGTGCCTGTGTACTTCGTGCCGTTAGCATAAGCCGTAACACCGTCCAGCAGTTTTCCACCACCGTCAAGTGTCGCATCAGAAGTATCAGAGAACTTTGCCGTACCGCCTCCGCTTTTTGGAATATCGACTTCAGGTACCGCCTGGTAAGTTACTCCGTTAATTACTACGTTTTGTGCCATTGTTAATCTCCTTATGAAACTGTAATTATTGAGCCGTTATAGGTTATCAAGCCATAGTTGTTTGGAATCGGGTTGATAGTGATGTCCGCCATGGCCATTTTGTTTCCAATGTCGATGGTCTGCGTTTCCTGCGAAGGCGTGAATTCATACTCGCCCTCGTATGGAACAACGCCTGTGGCAGACGGCACCGTAAGAATGCCCTCGATGCCTTGTGGTGTTGATAGGGTCCCGACGATGCCCTGAGGAGCCGTCAGCGTACCCGATAATTCTCCGTAAACGTGCATTTACTTCACCTCGCCTGTGATAGTGAACTTACCGCTGATGAAAGTATCCACGCATCCGTCTGTGTGGGTGATCTCCACGTCAAAGTTGTAGGTATCGTAGTTGATTGACGTTTCATCTGATGAACACGTGAACGTCAGCGTGTCATGCGGGATGTCCTTCGACAGGATCAGTTCGTAACCAGGCTGGCCTTTGTAGCCTTTCGATACGGCGAATCTGATCACGTCGCCGGCTTCCGGAACATACGGCTCGATGGTTGGCTCGGTCGCCGGAGGAACCGGATCCACTTCATGCAGCAGCGTGACCGTGAGCGTAAGAGTGTCCCCTCTCGTCAGCGTGATGTTGTTTCCATTGATTTTGAGCATGATTGTACTCCTATTTGATTTCTTCCTTGAACTGATCTATATATTTCCACTGTGCCTTGTCATTGGCTTCGAGCATCACGACCCGCTCCATGAGGTTGTTGTGCTTGGTCTGGGCCGTTTCGAGACGATTGATGTCGTCCCGGATCTCCTTGATCGTCATCTCAAAGCGAACGTCCTGAACTCGTTGCTGTTTTGCTGAAATGATGATCTGCACGATGATAAGCGCTACAGCTGGAATGATGTACTCTAAATATGTCATGGCTATCACCTCGTTGGATCCACGTTGGACGTGGCTGTGTATTTGACAGGTTTGCCCATCGGGTACTTGCCTTTTGTGCCTTTGAAGACCTTGACTGGCGTACCGATCGGGCAGTTATTGTAGATGAACCTTGCCAGTTTGATAGGCATGCGAACGCAGCCTGCCGATGCTACGGAACCGAGCTTGTTGAACTCGCCCTTGTAGACGTAGCCCTTTGTGTTGCGGGCCTTCCACGGGACTCCGTGCATCATCTTTGCGCCTGTGAATCTGCAGGCGTACTCGGCGTAGGTCTTGCCGCCGCTCAATTTGGCTGTTCTGTACTTGGCTTTTCGTCCGCCTGATGCGCCCTGTATCTTGAAGTTGCCGACTGGCGTGGTCTTGCCTTTGCGGGCCGTTGAGACCCACTCGCTCATCAGAGCCTTTGTCGTGCCGTTGTCGTAGATGCCGTAGACCGTGCAGATTTGGTTGGTCAGGTCAACTTCGATGCGGTAGGACTTGAGTTTCGCCGTTGTGGCTGGCTTTGATGTGGTTGGCTTGGTTACGGTAGGCGTAGAAGCCACTGGCTTGTTGCCTGAGCTGGGGAAGGCTTTGCTATTAATCCACTTCTGCAGACCCTTGACCGATGCAGGACCGAACTCTCCGTCAATTTTGCCAGTGTAGTAGCCTGCTTTGGCGAGCATGCCCTGTACGGCTTTGGATGTGCCTTTGCCCCACTGGCCGTCTGCGGTAGTCCCTGCCCTCTTCTGTAGGGCTTTGACTGTAGCAAGGCCGAGAACGCCGTCAATTTTGATTCCAAGCGCCTTTTGGAGCATTGCTATGGAGTTGTATCCAAAAACGCCGTCTATGCCCAATTTTGCCGTCCTGAAGGTCGGTTTGTAGTGTGGACGGTAGATCGCCTGAACGTACTTCGCTGGACGTGTCTTCAGTGCCACTCTGTTGCCAGTGTTGCCCTCAATAGTATAGATGGTATCGGTCGTGTTTTTGTCTCGGACAAAGCCGATGTGGTTCGGCACACCGTTCTTGTCCCAGTCAAAGTAGATGACATCCATCGGCATGGCCAAGTAGAGCGGAATCTGTGCCAGGT
>Ga0310690_10012236_pt1 | contig 10545 bp, 8 predicted proteins | sample AusTroGonzalo_MG_2_FD_207661 | JGI IMG/M metagenome (GOLD analysis project Ga0310690, IMG submission 207661) | Bovine rumen microbial communities from tropical cattle in Woodstock, Queensland, Australia - Gonzalo_04 (v2) (version 2) | ecosystem: Host-associated > Mammals > Digestive system >...
AAGCGTTACGCTTACTTCGAGAATATGCCCAAGTGTAAAGATAAGAGATACGAGAGGCTGTACTACAAGGCACTTTCCGTCAATAAAGTCAACGTGCATACGCCGCAAGGGACCATCTCTTGTCGTTGGACCACGCCGAACCGCGTGCCGCATCGTCATATGTGGCTGTGGGACAGCGTATTCCACTCACTCGCAATGGTAAATTATAACCCCGAAATGGCGAAGGACGCTCTTCGCGCCGTGTTGGAACAGGCACATCCCGATGGGTTCATTCCTCACTTGATGGCGCCGAACGAATGCTCGGACGTGACGCAGCCGCAAGTGCTTGCTTGGGGCGTGTGGAATATCTATAAGAAGACGGGAGATCGCGAATTCCTCGCCAAGTACACGGACGTGCTCGAGAAGTATCTGACCTGGGATATGGAGCATCGTGACAATAACGGGAACGGACTCCTCGAATGGCTGACCGAGCCGGATCAACTGAACTGCAGGTGCGGTGAATCGGGACTGGATAACAGCCCGCGTTTTGACTTCGACGACGAGATGGATGCGATAGACTTTTCCGCATTCGCCGTACACGACGCACATTACCTTTCCTTGATCTTCTCGGAGCTCGGAGAGCCGGAGCGCGCGGAAAAGTGGCAACGCATCGCGGACGACATCAAGGACAAGATCAACGCTGAACTTTGGGATGAAGAAACGGGCGCGTATTACGATAAACTGCTCACGACGGGGGAACTGACCCGCGTGCTGTCACCGCTCAGCTTCTTCCCGCTCTTCGCCGGCATTCCTTCGGCGGAACAGGCTAAGAAGATGGTAAAGCTTCTGACGGATAGCACCAAGCTCTGGACGCCGGTGCCGCTTGCCTCCATCTCGCAGGATCATCCAGCTTTCTCGACTGATATGTGGCGTGGCGGCGTGTGGCTGAACCTCAACTATTTCATCATCAAGGGACTGCAAGATTACGGCTACAATGAGCTCGCGGAAGAACTCAAGGAGAAGACCCTTGCCGTCGTGTATAAGTGGTACAAGAAGACGGGAACCATTTTCGAATTTTACGATCCGATGGACAAGGTTATCCCGTATCGTTGCGAAAGAAAGGGCGTACAGCCCCGCGTGCCCGATTGGCGTAAGCAATGGCACTCCATCGTGGACTTCAACTGGTCCTCGTGCTTCACGTTGCTTTTCATACAGAACGAGTTATATTGATCCCTGGTTTTACGCTTTTCGTGGAAACGGAGAATAGCAAGAAAGCTTGACTATATGCAGTCAAGCTTTTTTGTGGCTATGCAATAGACATGTCGGGAATGGACTCAAATCCTTTAAAAACGTAAAAATATTTTAAATATCGATTGCGGATCAATAAAGTTGTACAATCCATCCGCAGTGCTGTATAATATACGATACAGGTGCGTACTTGTAAAAAGGAGCGGAAGATGGGAAGAAAAGTAGCGCTTTTGGGAGATTCTATTCGATTGTTCGGGTATGGTCGCATCGTGCCCGAATTGCTAAAAGGGAAGGCGGAAGTATTCCAGCCGCAAGAGAATTGTAAATTTGCAAAAAACATGCTACGCATGTTGTTCGACTTGAAAGAGGAGTTGAAAGACTGTGAAGTCATCCACTTTAACTGCGGGCTTTGGGACGTGACGGACATCGTGGGAGACGGCAAACTTTTCTCCACTGACGAGGAATACTCGGAAAACGTGATCCGCATCGCCGCCGCGCTGAAGAAGATAACGTCCAAGGTAATTTTCGCAACGACGACCCCTGTTCACCCCGATTATGAGCACAATAAGAATGCGGATATCGCCCGCTTTAACGCTCTTGTTCTTCCGAAATTGCAGGAGATGGGGGTGCATATCAACGACTTGAACGCGCTGGTTTCCGAAGATATAGAAGGGAATATCTGCGACGACAAGATCCATCTGAGCGAGAAAGGAGCAGAGCTCTGCGCCCATAGGGTCGCCGCCATGATCGAATCGATACTATAACGCGCGTCGCAGCTCGAAAAGAGAAGCGGTTCCTTATCATATTATAAAGGAGGCAAATACCTTGAAATTTTTCGAAAAAATGAAGGCAAAAATGAAGACGATCAGTAACGCGAGAAAGAATGCCGTAAAACCCGACGCAGCTACCGTCGTGCGGAGCTCGCTGGAATGTCTTCTCCCCACGATAGCTTTGACCGCGATCATGATCGTGCTTGCCAAGTTCTGGCCGACGGTCGTGCCCGCCGCAGTTCCTTGGATCGGTTTTATGATCATTTTCGCAACGGGAACTTCTTGCCGAAGAGTCATGGACAAGAGCGAGCCTTTGGCACTGCTTCTCTATTCCATTAACGGCATACTGTGTGGGGTGGGCATCGTCTTTGCTTACATCATCGGTCGAGAAGCATTCATGGCGTTCGTCGAAAGAGGCGATAAGATCCAGTTCCTCTATTTATTCCATGCGGGCCTGTTGCTCGTTTCTTGGGGGCTCTTCGGTCTTTCTTTTAAACTGACAAGGGTCAAGATTACCGATGAGAACGTTCTGTTGACATATGCGGTTTGTCTTGCCTTTATCATCTTATCTGCGCTTTCATATATGCTCGGCGTGAATCGAACGGCGGAAAACACCATGGCGTATACCGGTATCGCCTTCCTCGTCATGGGTGTCTATGCCGGCTTCGCGGGACTACTTGCTGCGTTGATCTATACGATGGGGGATAAGGATCTCGAATTGCAAAACACCTGCGGGCCACTCTTCCTCGGAATGATTGGCGCCTTTTATTTCCACTTTCTTCTCTGCTTATTGGGGCTACTCGCGTATGCGTCGATGATCACGGTGGTCATCATTAATATAGCGGAAAGAAAAAAGTAATCGAATTATTTTGTACAAAAAGAAAACCGTCGTAAAAAGGAGGGACTTCAAGGGAGTTTTTCTCCTTTTTATGGAGAAACGGTTCCCTTCATGATCGGATCGGCGATATACGGGTTTCGACAATTTTATTCAAAATAAAAATGCTAAAAAAGATATTTTACAAAATTTTTGAAGAATGTTTTATATGGTGTTGACATATAATGTCGGATGTGATAGAATGAGATAGCAATCGAGTTTTCGAAGGTCAGTCTTACGAGCGAGATGGCAAGAAAAATATTATAACAGGAGAAGTATTATGAAACAGTATAAGTGTGTTGCAGGACCGAAGAGCATCAACGTTGAGAAGGGCGATGTTAGCCTCGCTTTCAATATGTTTGCGGACATCATCAATGGCGAGTGCGCCGGCGGATGGACCTATCATTCCATGGAGAAGCTTGCGGTTTCTCAGAAGAAAGGTTGTCTCTTTAACGCTCACTATGAGACCACTAACTTCTATATGCTCATTTTCGAAAAGGAAGTATAATTTAGTCTCCTATGGAAAATAAGTCGGTGGAGCTTCATACGGTAGAATTTACAGCGGAAGAACTTCCCGACAAAGAAAAACTTGCGGCGATGCTTTTCGGAGATGATAAAGATCCGAGAAGCATCTCTTATAAGCGCGTATTGGTGCGCCCGAAGATCAATTGGTTCAAGATCATTTTTCTTGTTCTTCTTCCCGCCGGAATCATTACCGCCGCCGCGCTGCTTTTGCCGAAGCTCGGTGTGCCGAAACTGGCGATCATTCTCGGATGCGTTGGTTTCTTTTTATTGTACGTGGGGATTTTTGCCAAATCGGCGGTTATTTGCGCGATCAAGATCTACCAGCGCTACGCGCCCGATTCCGTAAGAAATAATTGTCGTTTCGAGCCCTCTTGTTCCGAATACATGATCCTCGCGATCAAGAAATACGGACTCTTCAAAGGGATGAAAAAGGGAATCGGTCGACTGAAACGATGCAATATCAGTAACGGCGGCTACGATTATCCTTGATGCGGGTGCACCGCACGTTAGATCCGTTTTTGTCTTCGGGCAAAAGCGGTTTTTCTTTATAAAAAGGAATTTTACCGAATATTTCGCAAGGCGCATAGGTAATTTTGTGAAAATTACCTTGTAAAGTGTTATACTGTAGACAGCCCTATCGAGATAAGCGAGGTTTTATCATGAAAAGAGTATGGATATTTATCATATTATTTGCGTTACTGCTCGGAGTATTCGCTTGCGGGAATACGGAAGAGCCCTCCGCAAAGAAGATAACGGTCAATTATTACGTCGGAGATACGCTTGCGGACAGCAAAGAGTATACGGACGAAATAGAGCTTTGGGACTATGAGAAAGAGGACGCAGCATTCCTCGGCTGGTATTTCGACGAAGAATTGACGCTTTCGTATGAGGCGTCCGATGTGTCTTGGGAGAAGACGGAGCTGGCTCTCTATGCAAAGATCGACGCTACGAAGAAAGAGGAGGAAGTCGAGATGAAAGATTTCGGCATAACGATAAAGGGTAAGATCAACGACGACGAATTCGTGCGCAATCCTTCTTTCACCTGGAGCGCGAACGAGGGGGACGCCTCTTATAAAGTAATGCTGTATTTAGGCGACAAGCTCGTTGAAGGCGAGAAGGTGAGTGGCACTTCTTATCGAGTGAAGAAGGCGCTGAAGAAGGATTCCGACTATAAATTCGTGGTCAAAGGACAGGACACGAATGAGCAAAGCGCGGTCCGTTTCCACACGGTTGTCGACTGCAACGACTCTATCGGGGCGCTTGCGATGGATAATCCTTTCTCGAGTAAGATGGTCCTGCAACGAAACGTGGACGTCACGCTCAGCGGGACGGCGCCTGCGGGAGAACTGCTGGACATTACGGTCGGCGAGGATAAGTATGAAGTGATAAGCACCCCCGATGGACGCTTCTCGCTGACGCTCGCTGCGCGAGAAGCATCCTTTGATCCCATCTCCATCGTGGTGGATAATGGGCTTGATCGCAATAAACCCATCACCATTTCCGACATTTTGTTCGGTGACGTGTACCTCTTCGCCGGACAGTCGAACATGCAACGATTTGCGCTGGGACAGTCCGACTGCACGGAGGAGGATCTGAATAAAGTAAAAGAAGCCGACGTGCGGTTCTTTACGCAGACGGTCACGACGTCGGAAAGTAAGCTCGACCACGTGGTCGGCGGTAAGTGGTCGCACGCCGCGGACATCAATTATGAGTGGTTCAGCGCCATCGCAACGATGACCGCCTCGATCCTTGCCACCGACGTCAAGGATGAGACACCTATCGGCATTATTACGGCGTATCAAGGGGACACCAATATCAAGAGTTGGGTGGAGGCGTCTTACGTGCCGAGCGCCGCGACGAAGAGCCACTATAACGCGATGATCTACCCCTTAAAAGCAGCCGACATTCGCGGCGTAGTATGGTATCAGGGATGCAATAATTCCGCCGCGGGATGTGAGTACAAGGAACATTTGGCGGGATTGTTTCGCAATTATCGCGCTCTTTTCCACAATGCGGATCTCGCATTCTTCGTGGTGGGACTTGCTTGTTTCGACGGCGACAAGGACGGCAACGGGAACCTCGATCCGATGAAGAACCCCTATGATTTTTCTTTCGTGCGCGAGAGTCAGCTCGCGGCATGTAATGCCGACGACAATGCGTACTTCATTTCTTCCTGCGACGACGGGGATAAAAACGATATTCACCCCATGCACAAACGGTATATCTGCGAACGCCTCGCGAAATCCATCGGAGCCGTCTTCTATGGGAAAGAATGTTACAAAGAAGGTCCGTCTTACGAGAAAATGACGGTGAATGGGGGCGAAGTGACCGTAACCTTGAAGAATGCGGACGGGCTATATACAACGGGCGACATTACGGGATTCTTCCTTGCGGGTGAAGACGGCAGATATTATGAAGCCACCGCCCGCCTCGAAGGGAACGCGATCGTTGCGTCTTCGGAGAAAGTGGCGGATCCGAAGTATGCTAAATACGGATTTGAGAGGAGCCCATTCGTGAATATTTTTAACAAGGACGACTTCGCCATCGCTCCCTTCCGCACGGACGACTACGGCGAGGGAATCGACTGGTTTGTCTATGATTCCGCGGAGTCGTACGTTCCGCATTCGTCGGGCGCCGCGATGACGGCGGATGTTACAGAGTCCGGACTCTATATCACCAAAGGTGCGGACCAGACGTATGGCTCGTTACGACTCTACAAATGGGGTGCCATCGGCTATAAGCCGAAAGCCTTCGAGTGCACGCTCATCGGCACGGGTGACAATGCCGTGATCACCATTCGCATTACGGAAGGAAGCAACGAGACCTGGGGGTACACCATTCGCAACGATTTCGTCGGTAAGCAGACTTTCACTGTCGGGATCGACGCATTCACTGTGAAGTATGGGAAGAACGACGGCATTCTGGATACACAAAAAGTGATGTTAGTCGAGATCATGGTGGAAGCATCTCATGAAGGGAAGGACGATAACGGAAATGCCTATCAAATAGGAGACGCCGCGGCGTTCACCCTCTGCGAAGCACGATTTGTAAAAGCGGAATAGCGCGCATTCGGAAAGAGGACCATAAGGAAAGATGCTCGCGAAAATAGGCGGGCATCTTTTTTTATGGAGCGAATAGTTTTGCTGAAAAACATTGCAAGATAACAGAGGAAGGATTATAATTGGGAAGATGACTTTTGTCCGGAGGTGTATATACATGAAAAGAAGCATAAAGATCATCCTGATTATTACAATCGCCGTTTTGTCCTTGACCGCTTTGCTTACGGGGTGCGACCTTTCTCGCAAAGTGCAGGGCATTGAACTGAAATTCCGCAATAAGCTGGAGAAGGCAGAGGCATTCTCTTTCAACATCCATCTTGACGTCGAACAAGGGGCGACGAAGAGCGAGTTGGACGTCAGTTGCTATAAGAAAGGTACGGAATACGCATATACCTTCCGCGCGCCGAACAGTGCCGACCTTTACCGTGACCTTTTCGCCGATAATCGTATGTACGAGTTCTGCGAGTACAGCTCGCCTCTCTTGATCGGCGCAGGTAGTTATTACGTAAATGAAGGCGTGGCGTATACGAGCGATAAGAACCTTCTTTATACGGTGACGAAGAATATCATGCTCGCATCCTATGCTACGCTGCTTACGACGGGTAAAAAGGATAAAGTAGGGGATGTGGACACCTATCGTTACGACTTCGAGATCGGCGGTAATAGTTATAGCATGTGGTACGATGATGAGAATCTCGTCAAGATATCCGCCATCTTCCGCTCTGCCGATGAAAACGGGAATACGACGAGTGAGACGTATGCAGCCACCTTCTCCGATTATCGATTCGCAGACGTAGACAGCGCGCCTTTCCGTCGTCCCGGTGATATGACGGGGGCCTACATCGAGAGCCCCATTTCCTTTGAGGATTGGATGAAGATCATCACGCAGTTCAGCACGCGTGCGGCGAATTGGATGTGATCAATGATACGAAAAAAGAACCTTGGGTCGACCCGAGGTTCTTTTTTTATAGATCGAAGGTGATCAGAAGAGTTTCAGAAGATCATCAAGCTGTGCCGTCGCGAGACAGACGCAGGTGTCCGACGCACCGTAGTATATCTTTACTTCACCGTTATCTTCAAGAAGCATACCGCAGGGGAATATCACGTTCTCGCGGAATCCTTCGTCCGTTTCGATGGGCATATCGGGTACGATCAAAGGCTTCTTATAGACTGCGACCACCTTGGAAGGATCCTCGAGGTCAAGGAGCATCATGCCGGCAGTGTAGCGTTTGGGCCAGGTCTTCTCCCAGCCGTTCTTACCTCTCGTATCGTCACGATCCACTGCGTGGAATATCGTCAGCCAACCGTTCTTCGTCTTGATGGGAGAGGCGGTTGGTCCGATCTTGTCATTCACCCAAGGCACGTCTTCTACCCCGAGCACCAGTGCGCTGCGCCCCCAATACACGAGGTCGGGGGAACGAGAGAGCCAAATGTCGAAACGGTCGCGACCACGGCTGTAGACGGGCATCGGGCGCTCCAATCTGACGTATTCTCCGTTGATCTTCTCGGGGAAGAGTACCATATTGCGGTTCTCGGGTACGCTGTGACTGATCAAACGGCAGGTCTTTAGGTCGGGAGAAAGCTCCGCGATGGCGCCGCAGATACCGTGACGGGTATCCATGGCAAGGCAGAGATACAGATTTCCCTCTATCTCGATGATGCGCGGATCGTAGAATCTCTTTAATTCGGGATCTTTGTTCGGATCATTGCTGTCGAGAAGAGGCACGGGATCAATGCGCCAGCCGTCGATGCCGTTTTTGCTGCGGGCGATACCTATGCTCGTTCCCGTAAATCCGCGGTGTTCGTTCTCGTAGCCGTATTTGTCTACGCCGTAATCGTTACGGAAGATCATGATATATTCGCCGTTGTACTTGATGACGCCGGCGTTGAAGACGAGCGCGGAAGGATATGGAAGGTCGGAAGAGCGCAAAATGGGTTCGCTTCTCTTTTTGATGCAAGATTCCGTAAATAATTCGGGTAATACTGCAGGCATGTCGATTCTCCTTTTTGTGAATTGATCTTTTGTCATCATTGTAGCACCTATGTGCGCGTATTTCAACAGTTTTCGGGAAATGACGGGGCAGCTTTTTTGATTGCGTGAAAACGCGCGGGAAAATCTCTTATTTTTATATAAAAAAGCAAGTATTTATGTTATAATAGCCATATGGCGGATAAATATCAATCACTTCTGATCGAGTGGTGCGACGCTTTGCTTGCGGCGCAGATCACGGATGATAAGTGCGACTTTTACGGCGGATTTCGTTGCGAAAGTTGCGACTTTCCGCATGGACGAGCGGATAACGCCGTGTATCCGTTCGTATACGCTTACGTATTGACGGGGGAAAGGAAATACCTTTCGGCGGCGGATGCGCTTTTGGCATTCCGAAAGAAGATGGAACAGCCTTCCGGTGCGGTGCAAAACGATCTCACGTCCCCGTGGCAGGGGATCACCGCATTCTCGGCGATCGGGCTTTTGAAAACGTTACTGTATTTCGGGGAGAAGATACCTACCGAACTCAAGAACAAGATAGAGTCCTGTGCAAAGAGCGCCGCATCTTGGGTGTATCAAAATATGACGATAGGATTTCCCGCTTACGTTAATTATTACTGTGCGGCGTCTCTCGTGAATGCATTGTACGACGCGCATTATCACGACGAGGCGTATGCCGCAAGGGCGCGAGCACTTCTCGCGTACTGTATGGGTCTGTTCACCGAGAATGGGCTCTTGGCAGGGGAAGGGAAGCCGCACGACGACAGATCCCCAAAAGGCTGTTTGCCCATCGACATCGGATATATAGCGGAGGAGTCTATTCCCTGTTTGATCCATGCTGCGGAGCTTCTCGGAGAGGAGACGGTGCTTGCAGCGTTGACTTCGCACGCCGTAAAACTCTTGGACTTCATGCTCCCCGACGGCGGATGGGATAATTCTTTCGGGGTCAGAAATAATAAGTGGACGTATTATGGCAGTCGCACGTCGGATGGGTGCATAGGCGCGTTTGCTACGCTTGCGAAGAGAAACTCACTTTTCGCAGAAGCCGCCGAACGAACGTATCGCATTTTACGAGCGTGTACGCACGAGGGGAAGCTGTACGGCGGTATGCACTATGTCGAAAATGAGCAGCCTCCCTGCATTCATCACACTCTTTGTCATGTTTGCGCTCTTGCCGACGCGATCTACGCGGGTATTTCGGAACCGACGGAGAGACGTATGCTTCCGTCGGACGCGCAATGCGTCGGGTATATGTATTATCCCGAGCTGAATACCTATAAAATCCGCGCAGGGAAGTACCTCGCCACACTTACGGGCTACGATTACGTCGCGCATACGTATTATCGCGGCGCGGCGCACGCGGGCGGCGGTACGCTGTCTCTTCTCTATAAAGACGATACGGGTGTCATGATCGCGGGTTCGGTGTATAATTATCTTCGGACGGAGCCGAATAATATGCAGTCGCCCAAAGGGGGCAAGCGGCACGCGACCCTGCTTGTTCGCGCGGAATACGAGAAGGAGAGCGTAAAGTATGCGACCTGTCTTGATCCTTCTCCGGAAATAACGCTTACAGCCGACGGCATCTCTGTCACGGCGCACGTTCGGGCGAAGTTTTTCTCGGAAAAGGAGCCCACCGCGGAGAACGCGGCGCTTTGCGCCGAATTTCTTTACAGTTTTACGCCGAACGGCATTACCGTAAAAGTGGGGAAGATCGGGAAAAATGTGCGCTTCGTCCTTCCCGTAGTAGAGAATTCGGGCGAAGTCATTACGAACGATCGCTTTGGAAAAGAACATATCTATTTTCTGACAGGCGGTTTTTCCGCAGATGAATACACCTTTCCGCTTGGGGAAGACATCACGATAACAATACGATAAAGGAGTGAGAGAATGAAGAAAACGATAACGGGTTTATTGATCCTTTCCATGCTTGCGGCGATCATATTCGCCTTTGGCGGATGCAAAAAGAAGGACCTTGCAACGTACGATGTCTCAAAGTTCACCGAAACCATCGATCTTAATAAGTATGAATGTGTGTTCTTTGACGATTTCGACCAAGAGCTCGATCGGGAGATTTGGGGCGACACCCGTCAGGGCACGAGA
>Ga0310690_10012237_pt1 | contig 10544 bp, 8 predicted proteins | sample AusTroGonzalo_MG_2_FD_207661 | JGI IMG/M metagenome (GOLD analysis project Ga0310690, IMG submission 207661) | Bovine rumen microbial communities from tropical cattle in Woodstock, Queensland, Australia - Gonzalo_04 (v2) (version 2) | ecosystem: Host-associated > Mammals > Digestive system >...
GGAGCAATGTCAAATTCCTTGTCAGCAACACTGAAGCCGATCAGGCCTAACATCACGCGGCGGAACTCCATGCTGTTGCGGCCAATGCAGTGGAACAGCTGGCTGGCCAGATAGCTGTTAAACGCCTGGGCGTTGCTATTTTCCTTCAGTCCCTTGGTGAGCATGCTCTGGCTGATGTAGACCACATTCTTGCGCGTATAGGCATCAATATACAATTCCGCACTGTTGTTTGACTTCACGAAAACAAACTCGGCAGGGAAAGGAAGTGCACTGCCTATCTGCTTCAAACGCTGCGAAATCACAAAGACGGCATTGTTTATCAGGTTCCTCTCGTCGCTGGTGAACTCCATGATCTGCGACAGGGCAAGCGTCTTGAGAGAGCTGGCGCTGGCGTTGTTGGAGAACAACCGCCAGTCAAGGTTGGTAGTACTCATGTTGTCCCAGTAGCTGGCATCAGCGGAAACCAGTGCCTGTCCCTCGACAATGCTGGCGAAGCGGACGTTGATGGTGTAGTCCCTATATCCGAAAAATGCGTTGTCCTTCTCTGTCGCCTTGTCACCTCCCCAGTCGAAACCGGCTTCGGTAAACAGCTGGTAGGCCACGTCGCCGTGACTGATCTTCGTAGGTTCACCCGGGTTCAGGTCGACGCCCAGACCCAGATCGTGTTTCGACGGTGTCTGGCTGTCTGATGCTGACCGGTAACTGAAGCACCACGAGTTGTTCACCTGCTTCTGTTGCTCGCTGTCAGCACCATAGTTGTCGGGCAGCAGCATGCGCTCTATGGGGTATTTGGCCTTGAAGAGACCTTTCAGGACATTGGCCAGCGTCAGGGCGATGCGCTCATTGCACACCATCTCGCCGAGGCAAATCTCATTGTTGCGGTTCCAGTGCAGGGCACGGATGTAGCGCAAATCGCTGCGCTGAATATAGTTGTTCTCCCGATAGCTGTTGCCCTCCATGCGCGACCACACCTTGTCGGGTATCTGTTCGGAGATAAAGCAGTTGTCAATACCACCGTAGGCAGTGACGGCTGCTTCCGTCACCACGGTGCCTGGCGTCCACTGTTTCATGGCAGCTAATGAAGCATCGAGATTGTCATCGTTATCATCACCTTTACACGATGCCAGCGATACTGTCATCGTTATCAGGATCAGCATTGAAAACCACTGAAAAATACTGCGTTTCATTGTGACGTGTTTTGGTATAGTTCTTAATTTTTATAAGTTGTTTTTACGATTTATTTTTGCAAAGATACTGCAAAACACACGTTTTTCTTCTTTGTACGTGCACCTTTTATAAAGATTTAACTCTTTACGTCGATTTCACAAGCATCCGGTAACTGCTGGGCCTTACACAGCGAGAGCCGGGACCGCATCTCTGCAATCCCGGCTCTCGTTGTCCTGGCTTTCCTGTGCTATACCTCGTATATTCGTTTCAGCCCCAGCAATTGGACTTGTAAGATAGACCGTTTGGCATCTGGGGGAATACTGCGGAAACAGTCTCCTTTCCTGCCGTCCATGAAAATCTGTTGGTAGCCGTAGTCGCTTTCCTGACGCACCAAGACACTGTCACTCAGGAAGGCACAGATCTGGTAGGCATGGTTATGGTCTTTCTTCACAATCAGATAGTCGCGTGCCACGATGACCTGACGGTTGTAGTACACCTCATTGCTTAGGAAACGGGGACTCACGCTACCCGTACTACATCGCAGCTTCAGGCTCATTTTCGCGTTGTCATAGTGTTCGGAAGCCTCGGCCACCTCCACCCCGGCCATCATACGGAATGCCGGGTCAAAGTCATAGTAGCAGTTACCCTTCGGGTCCCAATAGACCGACCAGAAATAGTCACCATTTTTGTAGTCAGGACGTTTGTAGTTGCTATAGAAATAGCCGTCTTTCCACTTCACGTCCCTGAAGAGCCGCAGGTTCAGGTCCACGCCCTTCCTGTCTATCAGTGTGGCATACTCCACATAGTCGCCGAAAAGTTGACCTCCATAGATCCCCGCTGCGAAATACCCGCTCTGGTCTTTCAGCCGCACAATCTCCTTGAAACGTGCCGGACAACTGACACGACCGTTGTTCCTCACGCCGTAGCGACCATCCTTGATGAAGATCTCCAGCCCCGTACCTCGCTTGCCGCCTTTCTTGATGCGCACCATCTCCAGGTTCACCAACTCCCGTTCTACTGCCAAGTCGGTTCTGCTGCCTGGCTCATCCACCACCACTATGCGACTGCTGTCCGTCGTGCCCTTTCCACTGGCCTGCCCATAGAACATCTGCCGCCAGTCACGTTCCTCCGTCGGCAGTCCAAAGGTCTGGTACAGGCCTACATTGTCGAGTATCAGCACATGGGGCTTTCCCGGACTGACTCGCATGCCACGTCCCACCTGCTGCAGGTACTTTGACAGCGACAGCGTCGGTCGTGCCAACTGTATGAACTCCACCTCCGGACAGTCGAAGCCCTCCGAGAAGATGTCCACATTCACAAGGACAGACCCTCTACCCTGCCCCTCCTTTCCTGCAGGGAGGGATTCCCTATACTCCTCTATGATTCGTTGTCTCTCTTCCGCCGGTGTCTTGCTGTCTATCACAGCACACCTCACACCCTGTTCCTGGTAATAGGCTGCAATATGCTTTGCATGCTCACGGTCTATGGCATATACGATGCCCTTCTTCCCATTGGCAAACTGCCTGTAGGTCTTATACAGATGTTCTATCGACTCAGGCACGTCCATCACCGTGGCCAGTTCCTTCTGCTGGTAGTCCCCGTCAACACCGCGTTTCTTCAGTAAGTGCACCTGTCGCAATGCCGCACTGTCTGGCCTGGCCGACACATACTCGAAGTCGCTGAGCCAGCCCCTGTCAATAAACTCCTGGATGCTCCACGACTGCAGCAGCGTCTGAAACAGGTCGGTGAACGGTGCATTGTTCAGCCTGCATGGTGTAGCCGTCAGTCCCAAGAACTTCGCCTTCGGCCACCTCTTCCACAGCGTTTGGTATGTCTCTGCCAGCGCATGGTGTGCCTCGTCCACTATGATCAATGAGAATTGGGGTTCCGCCTGATGGCTCTCCCTTTCCGTGGTAGAGCCTATTCGCCTCGTCAGTGTCTGTATGCTTGCCACCTGCACCCGCTTCGTCCAGTCCATCTCCTGTCCACTGACTATCAGCCCATGCTCCACCCCAAAGCCGTCCAATGTCTGGGAGATCTGTGAAATCAGCTCCCGCCGGTGTGCCACCACCAGCACGCCGCCATCACTTTTCACCTTGCACCTATCACTTATCACTTGGACAAGGACGTGCGTCTTTCCCGTACCTGTAGGCATCTGCACCATCACATTCCGATACCTCGTCCACGCCTTCTCTAACCTGGACAGCATCACAGCCTGATAGTCTCTCAGTCCGCTATGTAGTACTTCTCCTCCCATTTTCATTCATTCCCTCGTAAAAATGCTTAAAACCGCAAACATTCCCTCATAAAAGTGTTGTTTTTCTAGTCTAAGTCCCTTGTCACTTTCATTACGAAAGAATGGTCAGAGTTAAGCTTATTCCATCGCACTCTTGATGGTATCGACGATGTACTTCACATCCTCATCGGTGACGTAGGGACCTGAGGGCAAGCACATACCGACCTTGAAGATCTCTTCCGATACCCCATTCACGTATGCCACACTTGCTCCTGGTCTGCGAAGATACACCGGCTGCTTATGCATCGGCTTCCATACCGGTCTTGCTTCGATGCCCGCCTGGTCCATAAACACACGCAGAGCCTCCACATTGTCATTCGGCTGACAGTCGGTGGTGGCCGATTCTGCTGCATGGATGACACCTGCTGCACCACCAACGGCACCCGTCACAATCGTCTTGTAGGCATTCTCCTGTCCCTTGATCTTCACTTCCGGGTCAATCGTGATGGTGCACAGCCAATAGTTGCTGTCATACTCGCCAGTTGTTGGCTGTGCGTGAACCTTGATTCCTGGTACATCTTTCAGCAGCTCCTCGTAGAGAGCCTGCACATGCTTATGATGCGCAATGTGGTCATTCGCCACCGTCATCTGTCCACGACCAATACCAGCACAGATGTTACTCATGCGGTAGTTATAGCCTATCTTCTCATGCTGGTAGTACGGATAGCTCTCACGGTACTGTGTGGCGTACATCATAATCTCCCGCCACGACGCTTCGTCGGGGGTGATGAGCGCACCACCGCCAGAGGTGGTGATCATCTTGTTACCATTGAACGACAGCACGCCGTACTTACCAAACGTACCTAATACCTGACCATTGAACTTCGAACCAAAGCCCTCGGCAGCATCCTCTATCACGGGGATGTCATAACGGTTGGCAATCTCCATGATACGGTCAATCTGGTACGGCATGCCATACAGTGCCACCGGTACGATGGCCTTCGGCTTCTTCCCTGTCTTCTCGATACGGTCTTTGATGGCCACCTCCAACAGCTCCGGATCCATGTTCCATGTCTCCTTCTCGGAGTCCACGAACACCGGTGTAGCACCCAGGTAGGTAATCGGATGCGAGGACGCACAGAACGTAAAGCTCTGCACGATCACTTCGTCACCAGGTTTCACGCCACACGCAATCAATGAAAGGTGCACTGCCGCCGTTCCAGCACTCAGTGCCACCACTCGCTTATTCTCGCCAACAAATTCTTCCAGGTCTTTCTCAAACCCATTCACATTCGGTCCCAGGGGCACCACCCAATTCGTATCAAACGCCTCTTTGATATACTGCTGTTCGAGACCAGCCTCGCTCATGTGAGCGAGGCACAGATAAATTCTTTTATTTGCCATGTTATTTATGTTTTTCGATCATTCAATACGCCTAATGTCTCTAATGTCACACAGATCTTGACCATCTAAACAGATAATTTTTATGTTGATGATAGTTTTGTTTTATTGAAGTGTCTTGAAAGCGAGTTTTCAGAAGCACTTCCAGAAAACAAAACCTCCATTCTGTTCGAATGAAGATGTCCTGTTAAGGACGTCATCAACATAAAATAGGATTCAATATAAATCTGTGGAAATTAGATCTGTGAGATCCGTGAGATCTGTGTGACCTTTGGCCTCCGGCTTCGGCCTCTTATGTCATCTTATAGGATAGAGAGAAAGCACTTCTCTGGCTTTCTCATCTAAATACTGTTGCACCAAGCTTATCACCTGTTTGTCATCGATGTCCAATTGCTGCAAAGGCCCATTCTTGGGATAGACATCCAGCAGCCCAACTCGTTCTTTGGCAGTTTTATTCGGAAGTTCACGATGTCGCTATTCAATTCATGAAGAGCAGAATAGTTCATGCCCAGCTTACGGATTTCGTCTTTCAACCCCATCTCCTTTGGCAATTTACGGCAGGCATCGAAAAGCTGTTTGACGGTTACAATTAGCAACTGGAACTGTCCGCCAAACACCTTATAGTCATCTTCAGTAATGGTAGTCCAATCATCATAGATCATCTCATAGAGGCTATCCAGTTCACGATTGAGCCTTGCCAGCTGACCAATCTGGTAGCCATTAGGGCTGGCCACCTCTATCCTGTGATTAAAACTGCGCCTACTTAGACGAACCATCCTTCGTGTTATCAAACCCGCTTCGCACATGTCACTTCTCTACTTTAAGTTCTTCGTCGGCAAAGATACAACTTTTCTCTGAAAGTTCCAAATAATTTGAGATATTTCAGTCTAAGCTCTTATGTCACACAGATCTTGACCATCTAAACAGATATTTTTTTATGTTGATGATAGTTTTATTATATGGAAGGCTTCTGAAAGCTCGCTTTCAAGACACTTCAATAGAATAAAACCTCCATTCTTTTAGAATGAAGTTGTCCTATACAGGACGTAATCAACATAAAAAGAATTCAATATAAATCTGTGGAAATAGATCTGTGCGATCTGTGAGATCTGTGTGACCTTAGACTTATTTTTGGAAAATCGGAGGCATTGAAAGTTAGAAGCACATAGTCCAGAACGACATTGGTATCGACAAGGACTTTCATATTCCGTACTTTTCTGCGTAAGCCTCTTCTCTTAAATCTTCAATTGAGGTTTTTGCGGGCCTCAGTACTGTATCAAGTTGTAAAAAACCTTCTGGCGTATTGGGCAGTGCATGAAGTTTCCTGAGCAGTTCCTCACCGTCTGCTGCTGTTGCATTCTGTGTACTCAGCTCGTATGCATAATCGGACATAGCCTTCTTCAGCATCTGAATCATCCATGCCTCCATAGCCTTGTCACCGCCCAGCTTTGGCCTTACTATATCGACCACTTGATCGTCTATATTAAAGTTCAAATTATATCTGCACATAGCCTTCAATTCTATAATTCTGCTGCAAAGATACGGCTTTTATCTGAAAGTTCCAAATAATTTGAGATATTTCAGTCTAAGCTCTTATGTCACACAGATCTTAACCATCTAAACAGATAAGATTTTTATGTTGATGACTGTTTTATTATATGGAAGCGCTTCTGAAAGCTCGCTTTCAAGACACTTCAATATAATAAAACCTCCATTCTTTTAGAATGAAGATGTCCTGTACAGGACGTAATCAACATAAAAAGAATTCAATTCAAATCTGTGGAAATAGATCTGTGGGATTTGTGAGATCTGTGTGACCTTGTCCTTCGGAGCTGTAGGAAATCTGACGGATGACTACTTCTCGTAATAACCCTTGTCGCTGTACTGCGACCAACGGAGATACATCTCTTGATAGTGATCTTTGATGAACTCTGAGATTTTAGCAATCTCGCGGTCATTAAGGATGCCACGGTTCTGGAGTACTGAATCGCCATTGCTCTTCACGAAGAACTTGGCAGAGCCACCTTCGGTAAACTTGCTGTCGCTGGCATGAACATGCATACACTCCACCACACAGAAGGATGTGAAATATAGGTAGTAACCTGCCACCTTGAAATCGTAGTATTTCGGCATAGTTCAGTCCTCCATATATTTCAGGTTCTGCTGCAGGTAGCGACTCGCGATGGAAAGTTCAATGTCGTCCATCGTGGTCTCCAGTACCTGCCCGTCAGCATCGAACACGACGGCCTTATCGGGATTGTTGAGGTTGAGCACATGGATACCATCATCCTCACAAGTGAAGGCATATCCATTCACAACAATGTCAGCCTTGTCGGCAATGGCTTTGATATCAGGCATAAGCAATACGGACGCTTTTGATGGGTTTCAGGAAGGCAGCGGAGTCAATGTACAAGCCATTGAGGATAGGCTTGAGGTCAATATACTCCTCCTCGGGCTCAGCATTGTGGCTGTACTTGGCCAGCACAACCAGATAGCCGTCATCCCAACGCACAACATCCACATACCGTTCCAGGCTGTAAGGTGCCCTGAACCGGATATGATACCCCCCGAAGCTGAAGGCGGTAAAACCCCCATCGCTGCTGAGGATGGCCTCGTTCCCGTTAGTACTTATGTTGTTACATTCTGCCATATTCTATAATTCTGCTGCAAAGATACGGCTTTTATCTGAAAGTTCCAAATAATTTGAGATATTTCAGTCTAAGCTCTTATGTCACACAGATCTTAACCATCTAAACAGATAGTATTTTATGTTGATGACTGTTTTATTCTATGGAAGTGCTTCTGAAAGCTCGCTTTCAAGACACTTCGATAGAATAAAACCTCCATTCTGCAAGAATGAAGATGTCCTGTATAGGACGTAATCAACATAAAATCTATCTGTTTAGATGGTCAAGATCTGTGTGACCTTGCTCTCCCCCTTCGCCTTTTCTCTTCCATTATTTAATTATTCTTAAATTCTGTGGTAAAAACCATTGGATTTATAGGCCGATTCACAAGAAAACACTATCTTTGCAGATACAATAATCTCAGAAACGTGAAATTCTGGCGGTTTGATAATCTCAGAAACGTGAAATTTTGAAGATACAATAATCTCAGAAACGTGAAAATTGATCAAAGAACTCAAGTATGAAAAGAAAGATCTATGACGAACTTCTTGCATGGAAGAATACCAGCCAGGGGTCAAGTGCCATTCTGATTGAAGGTGCTCGCCGTGTTGGCAAGAGCTATATCGTTGAGGAATTTGCCAAGAACGAATATGATAGCTATCTGCTCATCAATTTCCGTAAAACGTCTGACGAAGTCAAGAAGTGGTTTGACTTATATCTCGAAGATATCGACAAGCTACTACTGAATCTCCAGTTACATTATAACAGGCAGTTGTCACCACGCCGTTCTGTCATTATCTTTGACGAGGTACAAGCCTGTCCTCGTGCCCGTGAAGCCATTAAGTTTTTAATAGAAGATGGTCGTTTCGACTATATTGAGACAGGTTCACTTATTTCCATCAAGAAAAATGTCAAGGGCATCGTCATTCCCTCAGAGGAAGACAAGTTGGAAATGTCGCCCATGGATTTTGAAGAGTTCCTATGGGCCATGGGCAACTCGATGCTAATGCCTTTCATTCGTGATTGTTTTGCGAAGAAAGAACCTTTAGGTCAGGCCATGCATCGCAAAGTGTCCGATCTTTTCCGTCTCTATATGGTTATTGGCGGTATGCCTCAGTCGGTGCTTGCCTATATCGAGACCAAAGACTTCCTACAGGTAGAAGCTGCTAAGCGCAGGATCCTCAATCTCTATCGTAACGACATTAGTCAGTATGCCGACAATTTGGAAACCAAGGTCACTACCATTTTCGATGAGTTACCTGGTCAACTCCAAAAGCATGAGAAGCGCTTCAATCTCGCATCGCTCAACAAGGACGCTCGAATGCGCGACTACGACAGTGCCTTTCTCTGGCTGGCCGATGCCCGTGTTATCAATTGTTGCTATAATGCCACAGAGCCCAGCATTGGGTTAAAGCTCAATGAAGAGCGTACCACCCTGAAATGCTATATGAACGACACTGGGCTTCTTGTCAGTCATGCTTTCGATGAGAAAGGCAAGGTCCCCATTGAGATATACCAGAAGCTGATTCTTGGCAAGTTAGAGACCAACGAGGGGATGCTTGTCGAAAATATCGTGGCCCAGATGCTGCATGTTGCTGGGCACAAGCTCTATTTCTTCAGCAAGTACAGTGATACCGATGCCGAGGAGCGGATGGAAATAGACTTCCTTATTGCCAAATCAAAGATTACCAACCGCCACAACATCTCACCCATTGAAGTTAAGAGCACCGCTCGTTACACCTTGTCGTCTTTGAAAAAAGCCATGAAGAAGTATGCTCAGCATCTCTCAACCCCTTATGTGCTCCACGATGGTGACATCTCTATTAAAGATGGTATTACCTACCTACCTCTATATATGACAGAATTATTATAGTCCAATGTCACACAGATTTCACAAATCCCACAGATTTCTTTCCCACAGATTTATATTGAATCCAATTTTATGTTGATGACTGTTTTGTTTTATTGTAAACCACCATTCTAGCGTACCCCTGTTTTTCAACAAGTTACGAGAATAACTATTTTAAAAATTTTCAGTTTGGATTAAATTTTCCTGATTTGGCTGCGTCAGGCACACTGTTTTACCTTCAGTTCATCCTCATGCTCCTGTGCTACATAATTACAAGGAAGCATAGCCATATAATTGGTATCACCCTTCATCATACGTGTAAGGATGTCATTCAGGTATTTTCCGAAATTAATATTGTTAAGCCTGCAGCTTTCGTATAGTGAATACATGAAGGCTACATTCTGAGCTGCCATATGGCTACCTATGTGCAACCAGTTGCGGCGGCCCATGGCAATATGTCTGAACATCCGTTCAGCAGCATTATTCGAGAGTTCAATTGCACCATCTGTAAGGAAAGCCTTGAAGCCTTTTTCATCATCCAGCATATAGTTGATGGCCCTTCGCATCAGACTGCCGTAGTCATCTATGTTTGCTTTCATCTGGTGAAGTAGCTTGAACAGCTTTCTTACGATAGGCTCACTGTATTTCAACCGAAGCGTCAGCCTTTGCCACTTGTCCATATTCTCATCCTTGGCCTGCTTGTCAACAAGGAACAAAGAATTAATAAGGTTGATCACTGGCAATGCCCTGCTGTCTGAAACATAAGCGTCACACCAATAATGACGGCCATGAAAATAGCAGCAGGCACGAACAAGATTGTATTCTTCCAGATCCTTTACTATTGTGGTATATGCACTCAGCCTATCAGCGATAAAGCACCTGATATTAGAATTACGGAAAATCATCTCTTCAGGTACGGAATGCCCACGGGTTCCCTCGTCATAGAGCATAACCACCATCTTCATCTCCGGAGACAAGCAGCCATGTATGTACTCTACATGATATTCAAAGTCACTGTCCTTATCCTTCCTTGAGCGAACAAGGACACGCACCTCATCGTTTTGGGTAAAATATGACAGTTTTATAACATCTAGCATACGACTCTGAAGACGCTCACGCATCAGTGCCATGATCTCATGCATCCACTTATTCAATGTCGACTGAGGAATGTCCGCTCCAGACTCTGTCAGCATCTCTATAATCCTATTCTCACTTAGGGAATAGCCAAACTTCGAATTAAGATAGAAGCTCGCCAGACTAGGCA
>Ga0310690_10012238_pt1 | contig 10544 bp, 4 predicted proteins | sample AusTroGonzalo_MG_2_FD_207661 | JGI IMG/M metagenome (GOLD analysis project Ga0310690, IMG submission 207661) | Bovine rumen microbial communities from tropical cattle in Woodstock, Queensland, Australia - Gonzalo_04 (v2) (version 2) | ecosystem: Host-associated > Mammals > Digestive system >...
AAGAACAATACAAGGTAAAGGAAGAATACGATTTGATAATCGTTGATGAAGCACATGGTTTCCGTAACGATGGTGCTGGTAAGTACGACGAACTACAGAAAATCTGTAAAGCAGATTGTGTAAATTCAGGCTTGCTGAAAAATCAGCGAAAGAAAGTGATGTTGCTTTCTGCAACACCTATTAACAATCGTCCTGATGACTTACTTAATTTGCTACTGTTATTCCAAGACAGCCAGAACTGTACCATCGACGGTATTCCAAATCTGAAAGGCTTTTTTGCAGAGTACATCAAGGCATACAGAATATTGATGAAGGAGCGCGAAACTCGAGATGTAACTGCAGATGTTGATAAAATCTATGAGGTTATTCGTGAGAAAGTGATTGACAAGGTGACGGTTCGTCGAACTCGTCATAATATCGAGAACGACCCCGAATATAAGAAAGACTTACAGTCGCAGGGTATTATCTTCCCCAAGCCACAGCCTCCAATCTCACTTGAGTATAAGATGGATGCTGATACAAGTCAACGATTCTTCTATACCTTGAACGTCCTTTCGGATGACAAGTTTGATCCGCATCTATATTATGCTCGTTACCGTGCGGTAGAGTTTCTGAAGCCAGAATATCGCGCTAAGTATCGCAACGCGGTTCATGTTGGCCAGACATTGGCAGGCATCTATCGTGTTCACATGGTGAAGCGTCTGGAAAGTAGTTTCCATGCCTTCAAGCTCTCGTTGGCCACCTTGCTTCGTATCACCAACGACATGTTGAAGATGTTTGCCGAAAACAAGGTCATCATTGCACCTGAGTTGAATGTGAAAGAGTTACAGGCAAAAGGTATGGAACTGGACCAGATTATTGAACTGGCTATGAAGAAAGGCTATCAAGAAAGCGATATCCTTTATAAGTCTGACGATTTCGAACCTGATTTCATCGAAATGCTTCGCCACGACAAACAGGTACTTGAAGCCTTGAATGCCGATTGGCAGAAAGAGCACGATGACCAGAAATATGACCTATTCCGTAAGAAACTTGAAACAGAATTTTTCGATAGTCGAAATGTATCAGGAAAGTTGGTGGTATTCTCTGAAAGTGTCGATACCCTGAATTACCTCAAAGACAGGCTGGAAAGAGAACTTGGAAGAAAAGATATGTTGACCATTACTGCTGACAATCGTGACAAGAAGGCCACTATCATCAAGGAAAATTTCGATGCTAATAGTGAGGTACAGAAAGACGAGTACAATATCATTCTCACTTCTGATGTGCTGGCAGAAGGTGTAAACCTTCATCGTTCTCATATCATCGTCAACTATGATTCGCCATGGAATGCCTCCCGGTTGATGCAGCGCATTGGACGTGTTAATCGTATTGGCTCTGTGGCAGAGTTTATCTATAATTATATGTTCTACCCATCACCCCAGGGTAATGAACAGATCAAACTCTACGAGAATGCTCTTGTCAAGTTGCAAGGTTTCCACTCTGCTTTTGGCGAAGATGTGCAGATTTATTCCAAGGAAGAAATTGTCAAGCAGTTCCAGATGTTTGACAGCAACGTGAAGGACAGCATGGACGAGAAGTTGGCATTGATACGTGAATTGCGTGAAGTCTATCACAACAACCGCGAATTATACGACAAAGTGAAACAATTACCATTGAAGAGCCGTGTGGCTCGCAATACAGGTAAGCATACAGACAAGTCTATTATCTATGTTTCGTCCGATGTCAAGACCGAATTCTATCTTGCAACCGATAAGACTGTAAAGCCGATAGATTTCCTGGAGGCTATCAAGTACCTAAAGGCAAAGCCGGAAGAGCAAGCCGCTCCGTTCCTTGCTGATAGTAAGAATTATGAACATGTGAATCGTGCATTGAGCAGATACACCAAGGAATATGTAGAAGCAGCCGATGATTCATCTATCAATCGCACAGACCTTGATAACATCTCAAAGACTGCACTCAACTTCCTTCGTAAGATTACTCAGGTAATTCCAGACAATACGACAAAGGTGCAGTGCCATATTCTTACTGACTATATAAATAAAGGTATATATACACAGTTGCCCCGTCGCCTGCGTGACCTCTCTAAGCCCTACAAGGGTGATAAAGTACAAATCAAAGAAGATGAAACCAAGTTGAAACTGGCATTGGCAGAACTCATTGATGAATACCAGACTATGAGCAACGAAATGCAAGAAAAGGCTGTACCCAAAGTCAGCGAACCACAAATCATTATTTCCGAAACATTTATTTAAAGCATTCCATCATGACATATAGCAAAGACAACCTGCGACAGATATTCCAGCAGCCGTTCAATCAAGAAGGATGGCAGAATATGCTACGGCATTATTTCCATGCTTCAGAACTGAAAGCAGAACGTGAGCGTATAGACGATACTCCTGACGATGAAAAGGGGTATTATCTTGGTGCCATTGACACCACAGATAACTACCGTATAGGCCTGTTCTATTATCAGATACAGCATGGTAATGTGGCTCGTAAGCGTGTAGGATTGCGCAATCTCGTCAAATCGTTTATCAATCCCAATTGGGGCGAGTTTGACGCTGCCCTCGTAGTCTTTGATAGTGGCTCTGTCTGGCGTTTGTCTTTTGTTTGCGACATCAAGGGCGAGAATACTGCTTCCAAACGATTTACATATGTCTTTGGAGAGAGTGACAACTATTATAATACCCCCGTTGGCCGCTTTGATGCCTTGCAGCGTAATGGTATCTCGTTTGAGAATATCAAGGATGCCTTCTCGGTGGAACGCCTAAACAAGGATTTCTTCAATGGTTATAAGGATTATTATAAGAAGTTCTTAAATTATATAGATGATGACACAAAGGAGAATCGCGACTATGTGAAAAAGCTTTTAGGTCGTTTAGTATTCCTTCAGTTCTTGCAGAAGAAGGGCTGGATGGGTGTACCTGCCAATCAGCAAGGCTGGAACGGTGGAGATAAATTCTATCTGAATCACTTAATTGAGAGTTATGAGGGTAACGACCGTTTACTGAGCGATGTCCTTGAACCACTGTTCTTCAATACGCTGAATGAACGTCGTGACAATGACCTTGCCGATTTGCGGCTTGGTGAGAATATCAAGATTCCGTATCTGAATGGTGGACTTTTCGATAAGGACGAGTTAGACAAGAAAGACATTGATTTTCCTTACGACTATTTCAAGGAACTCATGGACTTCTTCGTCATGTATAACTTCACCATCGACGAGAACGACCCGGAGGACTCTGAAATCGGCATCGACCCAGAAATGCTTGGACATATCTTTGAGAACCTGTTGGAGGACAACAAAGACAAAGGGGCCTTCTACACGCCGAAGGAGATAGTGCAGTACATGAGCAAGGAGAGCGTTGCCCAGTATCTGAAAAGCAATACCCCAGCGGAACAGCATACCGCCATCGACTCACTCATCAAACAAAGAGTGGTGGAGCCGATTCTGCAAAACAAAGAGAATGCGAGACTGGTCAACAAAGCCCTGGCTGTAGTAAAGGTCTGCGACCCCGCCATTGGTTCAGGTGCATTTCCCATGGGTGTGCTGAATGTTCTGTTCGATTGCCGTCACCTGTTGTATGGATTCATTGGCAAAAATGAAGACTTTTCGTATGCGAAGGTAAAACGTGACATCATTCAGAATAACATCTATGGCGTAGATATAGAAAAAGGAGCCGTAGATATAGCCCGTTTGCGCTTCTGGTTGGCACTGGTTGTTGACGAGAACGAGCCGCAGCCACTACCCAACCTCGACTATAAAATTATGTGCGGCGACTCGTTGCTATATCGTGTTGCCCTTGATGCCCCATTCCGAAATGTGTTACGTGACTACAACCAAAAGAACGGAACTCACTACACCTTGGACGACTATCGCCAATGGGTATATGACTACACGGACATTTCCGACCATGCCCAGAAAGATGATTTCCGCCAAAGGATTGAGGACATCAAACACGCCTTCAAGACCGAACTCAGCGACAAAGAGAAAGGCAAAATTGCCAAAGTTCGTGGAACCATTGAGAACCTGAAGATGGAAGACCTGTTCGGTGGCAAAAAAAAGGAGAATGAGAAGAAGATCAAGGCTTTCCAGAAAGAACTCAAAACTTTAGAAAAGCAACGAGAAGAAACTGAGAATAGTAAATTGTTTGGCCATGCATTTGAATGGCGGTTTGAGTTTCCAGCACTACTAAATGATGAAGGTATCTTCCGTGGATTCGATATAATCATAGGCAATCCTCCTTATGGAGCAAAATTGTCTAAATTAGAGAAGGATATATTTAAAGAGAAGTTTGCAGATGTTCATATGCGCACACCTGAAACATTCTGTTATTTTACTTCCTTGGCATTCAAACTTTGTGCAAAGTGCGGTTCTGCCATTGTATCTTATATTGTGCCAAACAATATTTTCTTCCAAAATGAGAATGAAAAGACAAGAGAACTACTTTCTTTAGAAAACATGTTAATTCGTGCTATCAATTTGGGAGATAATACTTTCGAGAATGCAGATGTCCCCACATGTATTTTTGTTGGAAAGGCGAAGAAAACGAAGGACTATAGTATCGCTTATTCAGATTATAGAGATTATAATATTAAGAAGATAAAATGGGATGAAAGTATTGACAATATAAAAGTTGAGAAGTTACAAACAGTACCTTCAATGGTCATTGGCATCTCTAATACAGATATTGACATCTTAAATGCTATCAAAGAGAATGGTGTCATGATAGATTCCATAGCAGAAGAAATGGCAAGTGGAATATCCACAGGTAATAATAAAGCATTTATTGTTAATGAATTTGATGCTCATAAGGAAGAATTGGAAGATTCTCTATTGAAAAAAATACTAATAGGGAGTGATATTGATCGTTTCTTAATGATTCCAAGTGGAGACTTCATTATCTATACAATTCGAGATATGGACATTGACAATTATCCGAAGGTAAATAAACGATTAGCAGGATTCCGTGACGAATTGGAAGATAGGAGTGAGAGCAAAAGTGGCATCCTTCCTTGGTTCTCATTGGGACGCAGCCGGTATGAACAATTATTTACGGAGCCAAAGATTATTATGCGTCAAACTTCGGACAGAATTCGATGTGTATATGATGAAGAAGGTTACTTTGTTTTGAATAGTATCCTTGTCTTTAAGAAGAATACTAATGAATATCAATATAAATATATATCATCTGTGTTAAATTCAAAGTTGACGAACTATTTATATAGAAAACTGACGCAAGAGGAAGGACGTACTTTTGCAGAAGTAAAACCTGCCAATGTGAGGAAATTGTATATTCCCAAAGCATCAGAAACAGAGCAGGCACTATTATCAATTCTTTATGATTATATGACATATCTTAGGAATCCTCGTTCGTCTGCTGTCGATAACGTGATAAGCAACCAATTTATTGGCGACTATTTTGAACGTATTATCGACGGTTGTGTTTATGAATTGTTCTTTAAGGAGCATATGATTGAAAGACAAATCAATATCATTGATTATCTATATAGAATTATAAAGCCTTTGGATGATGTGACAGAAGTAACAGAAACTATCTCATCCGTATTTGATGTAATTTACAAAACTGATAATGAAGTCCGGACAAGACTGAATCTGTTTGTATCACGGAGTCCAGAATATCTTAAAAACATAATTCAAAGTTAATATGGCTGCAATTTCTAAAATAACAATAGATGGCTTTAAAGCCTTTCCTGATAATTTCCCTCTTGAACTGGAAGGAAAAAATCTTTTGATGTATGGTGAGAACGGAAGTGGAAAATCTTCTATCTATTATGCATTGCATTCTTTACTGCAAAGTCAATGTAAAGATAAAAATGACAAATATTTCGATCCTAATCATGCAGAAAGCATAGTTAATCAGCATACAAAAAAGCCTAATGCAAAAGTTGAGGTTCAGTTTGCAGGTAGTGGTGTGACCTATAGTATTTCTCATGCTGGTTATCATGAGTCTGTAGTGCAGCCAATATCTCCTTTAAGAGATTTGAATGGACAATGTGTTTTTATAAATCACAAATTTCTGTTTAATGTCTTTAGCTTTCGCAATTCACAATATATAGATTTGTTTCCTGTCTTTATTAAGGATATTCTGCCATTTACTCTAACTCAAGATAAATCAGAATATATAAGCAATATATATGATGATGTAATAAAAGAAATAAAACGCCATGGGCGAAGTAATAAAATAGAAGATTCATACCAAGCTCGAATAGATAAGTTCAATTCTGAGACAAAATATGTAATAGAGCAAATAAATACTAATGCGGTAAAGACCGCCACTATCATATACAATGAGTTTTTCCGTAATGCAGAAGACAGGCAATTAAAGATTACCCTTGGGTATGACAACAATAGAGACAAAGTCCCTCAAGCAAATAAATCCTATTGGTTAAGATGTGGATACCGATATTTATATGTCGAGAAGGCTGGGGTTAGACAAGAGAAGAGCGTCAGTAGTAGTATGGAAATATTACAGCCAGCAATAACTCTCAAAGTAGAGGAATTACAAGATGATGGTGTTTCGTATCGTGTTATAGAAAAACCTCAGACCTATTTTAATGAGGCTAAATTGACTGCGATAGCATTGTCCATAAGATTTGCTTTATTAGATACTGTTACTGCGGCGAACGGACGCTTCTTAGCTCTGGATGACATGCTGATAAGCCTCGATATGAGTAATAGAACAAAAATAATATACTATCTATTAGATGTCGTGTCCGATAAATACAATATTTATTTGTTTACTCATGATAGGACTTTCTTTGAATTAATTAAAGAAGTTATTTCTGCAAAGAATTTGAAAACCGATTGGCTTTATAAAGAAATATATAATAGCGATATTGCTTCTGAGAACCCTAAATGCTACGAATCGGAAGATTCATTCACCCGTGCAATGTATCATTTTAAAAACTTTGACTATCCTGCATCAGCTAATTATTTAAGGAAAACTGTAGAAGAATTGATGTTGTTATTTCCCCCATACATTTCGAAAAATGATAATGGTACTGATAAAGAAAAACTGAGAGCGAAGATTGATTCTGCAAAAAATGTTTTAGAGTGTACTGATGGCGATATCGCAGATATTCAACGTATTATCTTTTCTTTGGGAACATTACTAAATCCGTTATCACATAGAAGTATTGACACAAATATTTATCGGACAGAGTTGGACGCAGTTATGGATATCATTCCGAGATTACGCCAGCATATTCTTGATTTGGATATTATGGAGGTTGTTGCATTAGAAAATGACGTCATCTTATTTATGGAAGAAACAGATAATAAGAAATGTGAAATAAGGGTAAGGTTAAGAACACCATTGTATTCATATTTGGATCAAGATGGAACAAAAAAGCTATCTATAGCCAAAGGTGAAACAATGGAGAGCGTGACTATAGAAAATGGTATTCGGGAAGCACCCAAACCATTTAAATATTTTCCAAACGCCACACTTGAAGAAATATGCAAGAAATTGCACGAACATTTACACAAAGCATATACTGGTAATTACCAAGATTTCTATAAAGATAAAGACGGAAATAGCTTTAATACATTATTATAGTATGCAATGCATCTTCTGTCATAAGGATTCTTCCACTTCTAAAAGTGTTGAGCATATTATTCCTGAGTCTCTTGGGAATAAGGAGCATTTTCTTCCTCGGGGATATGTCTGTGATGCTTGCAACAACTATTTTTCTGTTAAAATTGATAAGGAATTGTTGGCACAGCCCTATTTCGTCTCAATGCGCAGAAGAAATGATATAAGAACGAAGCATGGAAGATTTGTCAAAGAACCATTTATATTTCCTTCTATAATGGACATATCACTTGTATCATATAATCCTGAAGAAAAGATAGTTTATATAGAAAATGACAATGTGGTAAATGCTATTATTTCAGGAAAATGTAATAAGGCTTTTTCAATATTTTGTGACAAACCAGATACTCCTAATACCCTAATGTCCCGTTTCCTTGCAAAATGTGCTTATGAGTATTTTCTATATAACATGGGCAAAAACAATTATGATTTGTGTGTTCAAGAGTATTTAGGAAGAGGTAAAGACATATTAAAAGAATTAAGAGAATATGCCCGATATGGAATAGGTAAGTATTGGCAATATAGTCAACGGAGGATTTATTCAGAAGGAGATTGTTTCTATAATCAAAACGAGAACATTTGTTATGAGATACTTCATGAGATGAAGCTGTTCGTAAAAGAACATAAACATTTTCAAAATGGAAATGTAGAAGCTGAATTATATTTTGTGATGGCAATAGCTGGTATTGAATACGCTATTTGTCTGTCTGATCCTGACATTTCCGAATATCAGAAATGGATGGAAGAGCATAAAGGCCTTTCGCCATTGAAAGATGACGCAGAAACGTTGTCATTTAGTTTATCTGATGTAAATCCTATACTAATAAAGAAAGATGACGACAGAATTCATTGACAAAAGAAACAGGTTCTTTGATGATGTGAAAGCATTGGGAAGAAAGAACTCTGCCACATTGGGATTTATGCCCGATGGCGGCTTTGAGGATCATGCGAGGAATAAATGCATTATTATTGCACATGATGGTAAAACATTGGCTGGTTACTTGATGTTTCGTGTTGTCTCTCGTTTTTCCCGAATCAGTATCGTTCATTTATGTGTTAGCGAAGAATACAGAGGCAAGGGTGTTTCTACTGCTTTGTTGAATGCCCTCAAAAGTAAATACGAAAAAGTATATAGAGGTATTTCGCTTAGTTGCAGGACTGATTTTGATTATGCATCTTCTGTATGGAGAAATTTCGGATTCGTTCCACGCGAAAAAGTCAGGAGTAGAAGTTATGAAGAGAATTATCTGAATAGGTGGTGGTACGACTTTAATCAGCCAGACTTATTCTCTGTAGCATTGACTTCTAAGGTGAAGGCTTTGCTGGACATGAATATTATAGTTAAGTTGCGAGAGGCAGAAAATGCAGAGTTCGTGAGTCCGCAAGAAGACCCTCGTGGCCTATTGGCAGACTGGTTGATAGACGAGGCTGAATTATGTTTTGCTCCGGAAGCATATAATGAAATTGACAGAGATGAGAATCTGCAACGTGCAGCAAAGACGCGAGCACTTCTGTCTTCTTTTACTCAGCTTAAGGTTGATGTGGAGGAACAGAAGAAAGTCGTAAAAGATTTGGAGCAAATTATTATAGGGAAATCAGAAAACGATATATCTGACAGGAAACAGATTGCATCATGCATTGTTTCTCAAACGCCTTATTTTATAACTTATGATGAAGGATTGATTAATAAAAGGGATATTATAGAAAAGCAATATTCTCTACAAATATACAATCCTCAAGAGTTTATTATGCAGGTTGACCAACTTCTGCATGGAGAAGAGTATCTCCCCAATCAGTTGATAGGAGTTACTTCTGATTCTATCTCTAAGCCAAGTCCACAGGAACTGTCTAATTGTGTTAATAGATTCTGGATGCAAAAGGAAGGTGAGGATAAGCAAACATTTAATGCATTGGTATCGGAACTGATAAACAAAAGCGAGGGGAAACTATATGTTTTAAAACGACATGGTGATGCAATTGCATTTTATGGGATAACTGAAAAGAAAGATTCGACAGATATAGAATTATTGCGTATCTGTGACAAAGACATCTGCAATGCTCTATTCTTCCAAATAGTTTCTGAGATTTTGAAGAGGAATCTTAAAAGCAATAAGTCTCAGATAGTTTTCAAAGAGAAGTATATAACAGAAAAGCAGAAGGACATCTTGGATAAATTTGGATTTGTTCTGCAGAAAAATCTTTATGTGAAGTTTGTCTATAACATTATTGTTGCCAAAGAAGATGAAATATTATCAAATATAATCCATCAGTCATATCCGTCAATAACTGTTGACAATAATGACAGATTACTATTGGCAGTTGAAAGGAAGCTATTCCCATTAAAGATAAAAGGATTGAATATTCCTACATATATTGTACCAATAATGCCATATTGGGCTGGACAGTTATTTGATTTAACTATTGCTGGCGAGGATTTGTTTGGTGCAAATCCAGAAAAGTTATGGAGTTTTGAGAATGTTTATTATCGTCACACGAAACCTCTTTTGGAAAAATATCCTGCTCGTATTTTATGGTATGCAAGTGGAAAAGACGTACGTTATTCTCACGCGAAATCGATTGTAGCTTCTTCATATCTTACAGAGGTTATGACAGGAAAGCCTAAGGATCTTTTTCATGTAAACAGACGATATGGCATATATGAATGGAAAGACATTTATAAATTATGCGGTGGTGATATTAATACAGATATTAGGGCATTAAAGTTCTGCCATACAGAGGTCTTTGAATATCCTATTCCATTTGCTAAAATTCAAGAAATCTTTAATTCCAATGGTCGTAAAAGAAATACCTTTGCTTCGCCTGTTGAGATAAACGACACTATATATTTTCAACTTTATCAATTAGGGAAATGGAAAGAACAAAAATAAAACATAAATATCTATTTATTGCAGTCAAACCAGA
>Ga0310690_10012242_pt1 | contig 10543 bp, 8 predicted proteins | sample AusTroGonzalo_MG_2_FD_207661 | JGI IMG/M metagenome (GOLD analysis project Ga0310690, IMG submission 207661) | Bovine rumen microbial communities from tropical cattle in Woodstock, Queensland, Australia - Gonzalo_04 (v2) (version 2) | ecosystem: Host-associated > Mammals > Digestive system >...
GAAGCCGACGTCAGGCGTCCTCATCAGATAGTCGGTGAACATCTTTTTCTGCTGTGACACCCATTTCAGCGGCAGACCGGCGGCAATGTGGACATTAGCCTGAGTCAGTCCGTAATCTGATAGTTCAACTGCAATGCCCGCGAGCGTGAGGATAAAGTATTCCTCGTCGGAGATCTTGTCTGCGTTGAACTCCTTGTGTCCCTCGCAGATCAGATAATACTTGCCTCCGTAGACAAGCATATTAGTCTGAAAGACAGGCTCTGTCTCGCTTTTCAGCACACCCGCCTTAAAAATGTGGTTAGCGGTTTTGATGTTGCCGTAACCGTGGTCAATCCCAATGATGACCTTGTTGTTGTAGTACTTCATAGGCTTATCGCCCTCCTTTAAATAATTATTTAGAGGGGCTACTACTTACCCCTCTATAAGGTGAACAAGGCTTATCGGGCAAAATGTTCCAGCTTTTTCAAAATAATTTCTAATAATTTTTATTATGCGGCTTAAACCGCCTTGATTGCCTGCTTGCATATTGTTTTCGCTTGTTGTCAAGGGTGTAAATACACGGCTTCGCCGACCTTGACAATAGCGGAAAAATATGCTTATAAACAAACACAGCGGCGTTGGTCATAAGCCGGCGCCGCTGCCATACTATCATTGTTCTGTTTGTTTGAATAAATCATCCCACTTTTTACGCATTTTTTTCATTCTCTTCGTCACCGGGGTGTGATTTTTATATCCGAGCTTTTTTGCTATTTCCGCCTGAGTATATCCGTCCTCGCGCAGATAGAATATTTCCCTTTCTATACTGTCCAGAGTTTCTAAATACGCGTCTCGGATGACCTCATATCCCTTCTGTTCATCTTCGATCGTCTCTGATTCAATCGACTCTGAAAAAGGTTTTTCTTCTGTTTCATCTTCAATATCGCGTTCTTCCTCTATTTCAAATAATCTGTCAAGAGAGATAGGCGCCCCGAGCTTCGTTTTACAATGCGTCCATTTATTGCGAAAGTTGCTATAATCCCAGCTGTAGATATGCTTACCCTTATCAGTAGAATAATAATCTTCTTCGGAGGGATTCTTTTTCCCGATAGTATTGATATCAGACACCTGTTGACCGAGCATCATTACTTTGACGAGCTCCGCGTTGATCACATCGGTGACTTTATTGATGACATAATGGATTTCCTCATCGGTCAAGTTTTCAACATCCTTTCCGATTGATGAAGCATATCCCTCCAGACCCGTGCAGATCGGCTGTTCGTACATATCAAAGAACTGCTCAAAAGCCTTATTATACTGCTCGGGATCGCTGTATAAGTCATATATCTGTTCTGAAATATAATCACTGTCGGCGTTCTGCAGCAGCTTGACAGGATAATCAGCGGAATAGTTTTTCATCATTCGTTTGATACCCAACTCAGGCAGATTGCCGAACCAGTATTGAGCCATTGTATTCTTTACCTTTTTATAAATCCGAGCTTTATCTAACGGCATATCTATTTGAGGTTCAAGAGTAACTCTCTCGGTAATGTCGTTTTTCTTAAATGCCGCCTGCATTTCTTTGATTTGGTCTGGAGTATAGCCGCAGATCGAATTATTTGCTAGTTCCATATATATTCCAACCCCTTCCCGTAGATAGATAATAATACCGCAATACTAAGAAAAAGTGTCTTTGCTGTCGAATGGTAGAAAAAGAGATACCTACCTCCCGAAAAACAAAAAGCGCACCGGAGAGAATACGAAACAAGGTATCCTTCTCCGATGCGCCTGACTTCATCTATTCTCGATATACTGTAATTCACCGCTATTCACTTGCCAGAACATTATAGCATATCAAACATATGTTTGTCAATATATATTAGAAATTATGTTCTATTTATTTGAATAATGTTTTTGTTCTTTTTATGAGCATACTGCAACGCTTCGTATGCGCCGCCATGATCCCGTATGGTGTAAGCGATCACAACGTCACTGTTGCCGATCATCCAGCGGTTGCGGGCTTTGATCGCGGCTTTGTAGTGGATACCGGCAAGTTCATCGGGGATGATGACGTCGTCATACATCGCGGCGTAATAGTCCCTGTTCGTGTTGATGTCGTTAGTCATATACGGTTTTACGCAGATCAGCTTGATATGCGGATTTGCTTTCTTCGCTCTGCGGACAGCGGCAGTAAACAGGCTGTCAAACTCACCCATCGCACCGGTATAGAACAGTTCACAGTCTTGCTGTATCGCTGTCTCTATTGCGTTATCCAATTCACCGTTGATATTCTCAAATACATTCCTGTGACCGAACCCGCAGCACGATTTCATCTTGATAGCCTCTTAGATACATATTAGATATACTTTGTGTCTATTTCAAACATCATAACATATAATAGACATAAAATAAAGTCATAATAAATATGAAAAGAGGTTTATTTATGGCTGTAAAGAGTTTATCAATCAGAATTGAAGAGGAAATGCTGAACAAACTGCACGTTGTCGCTGACTATGAAGGTCGCTCGGCAAACAGTCAGATCCTGATCCTCATTCGTGATGCGATCGAGAAGTACGAAGAAAAGCACGGTAAGATTGAGTTATAAAAAACACCTCCGTTTGGAACGAATCCAAGCGGAGGTTTTGTTAACAGCGGAAGGATATTCGACATAAAACAGCTATCGCCCGACCGATCTTGAGAAGGACGGAGGGGTGATAGCTGTGGTTTCTGTTTATAATCCAAGGAGGTCTTGGAGATGATAGCATATTGATAGTACAATTACTGACAATCGTTCTACACACCCGCGCAGGGGGTTTGTGCACGGATGTGAAGGACAAAAGAGCATGATCCGTAACGTCAAGAGAAGCAGTCACGGAAAAAAGAGGCCTTACTTAGTGACGGTTTCTCCGATATGATGAGGATCAGAGTAGCCCGCCAAATAGCGCTGGATCACTGTTGCATCAATGATACTCACAGTTTCACCGGTTATACTGGCTGCATCGATATTAAAGCTCCTAACTGTGTAGGAAGCCAGATAACGCTGGATGCAAGTCGCGTCAAGGATATCTACTTCACCGTTATTGTCGGCGTCGCCGATGATATAAGCGGTGGGCGCTTCGGTGGGATCGCCGATGATCTCTTGAGCGGCATAAAAGACCGAGAGCTTGTTCGTCGAGAGCTCATACTTGAATTCATAGACTCCGCCGGTGGCGACAAAGGTACAGTTCCCGCCGGTTGCCGACATCGTCAGACGATTGATAGAATCGTTGATCTCGGTATCATTCTTGCCGTACCATTTGTCTGTGCCCGCGTCATGCACCTTGAATTCATAACTTCCGGCGGTCAGCTCTTTGGTAACGGAGATCACGTCGTCGTTTGCCGTCTTATCAAACGGATCTGAGGTACCCCAATTATTGAAGGTGCCCTTGAGATAAACGCTCGATGCGGTCAGCGACAAGGTGCCTGCGGTATTGTAGGTGACCTTGTAGGTGCCGTCGCCGCTGCTCCTGAAGGTCATTGTGCGGTAGGTACCGTTTCCGTTCGCAGCGCCGATGATCGCTGTCGCTCCCGCTTCGACGGTCGGGTCGATCGTAACGGTCGATCCGCTGAGTCTGACGAAAGCGGCGTTCGTTGTGTCGCCCATCACGATCGTATCGTCGAGATCCACGTTATACGATGTGATCGTATCGGAAAGATCTACCGTCGCACCATCCTTGGCGATACCGCCGGAAAGATTGGCGGCAGATGCGTTATCGCTCGGGCCGAAGTGATTCGCGTGGAGCGTCAGAGATATTCCGCTGAAGCTCTCGCTCGTAAGCGCGACCGTATTGTTGTTCATCTTGCTCGCGTTCGACGAGAAGCGGATGACGGCTGCGTTCAGCTTACCGTTATTCACGGTAAAGGAGCTGTTATAGCCTAAGTTGGTGAGATAGGCGATGAAAGCGGCGTCCGCATCGGGATCCAGTACAACAGATGACGCGGCTGACGCCCCCTGCGCGTAATAATAGAGGGTGATTGTCTCAGCATCATAATACAATCTTCCGGCTCTTGTCAGATAACTTGCGCCCGTCGACGGATCAAGGATACGATAGGTACTGTTCGTCAAAGCAGACGGCACGCTTGTCGGAGGTGTGATCGTATTGCTGATCGGTTCAAGCTCAAATTCCTCAAGCGGGAAGAAGTTCACGCTTTGTACGAGCTGATCCCACCTGTCGGAGAGCTTGACCTCTTTATTCACCGAGATACCGCCCGGCATGACCTGCGTCTTGTTGCGCGAGCTGTCGCCCGTTATGATGATATCGGTGTTGCCCTTTATCATCGTGGCGACTGTATCAATATTGGCGTAGGTGATGCCGTTCATCCACGGGGGTGAAGCCGTCGATTTCGCGTCCTCGGAGGGGGTGTTCTTCAGCTCATTATAGACGGTGTTGAAGGACTTCGTCAGCGCGCTGCCGGTGTTCGCGTAATAATAGGCATAGGTACGCATCCACAGCGGACGGCGGGCGTTCTCGATCAATGCGTTCTCGAGGGCATCCTTACTTTTGTACTTGGTCGCCAATGCGGACGCTACGGATTCCGTGATGAAGATCAGGCGCTTTGTATCGGCGTTATCGGTCACGGACGCGCCGCCTAAGCCCCCGAGGTTTTTCTCGGTGATATCCCACGCGAGCACCTTCATGATCTCTTCCGGCAGGTCTGTCGCGGGGGTCACATTGTTGCCCCACATGGCGAAGGAGGTCGCTGTTATGACGGTGTCGTTCAGGTCATAGCCTTTTTCGACATGGTGCGGCGTCCAGCCGATCTTCAGACAGGTCTCGTCGTTCTCGGAAAAGACCAGCGGCTGAACATAGCCGAAGGAATTGTCGCGTTCGATGTCCGTGAAGTTGATCAGCGCAAGCTCCATAAAGCGACCGATCGAGATGTTCGATTCTTCGGTTGTCATGCCCTGCGTGTTATCAATGCCGATCTGATGCGCGGCGGGGCCGTTAACATACATCATAGGGGTCAGATTGCCCGATCTTAACGAATCGAGATAATCGCTGTCGCTCAGCGCCTCGACAAAGGCGATACAAAACGGCGTCAGTTCCGCCGTACAGCCCGCCATGATCGCGTTAGCCGCGACCATATACGCTTTGACGTCTCTTCCGTCGACGGTTGCGATGACGTCGTTAAAGCCGTAGGAGGAGTAGCCGAGAAATTTCTCCGCTTTGATCTTGGTAGGCGGTACAATGGACATCCCGTCCGTCATCCCGCGAGTATTTAATTCATCTTCTACTTCCTTATAGGAACCCTTGATGAAGTACGGATAGTATACGTCATAATGACTGTTCGGCGAGATGATCGGGAACAGGTTATTGACAGGTTCGATCAGGTCATACTGATCTTCGAGGATACCGAGATCCTGATAAGTAATGTTTTCATAGTCATATTCGTAATCGTCCGGCAATACCGCCGCGCCTGCTGTCAGAGTAACAGACATCACGCCTATCACAGTCAACAAACACAGCAGAACGGAAATCGCACGATTAAAAGTTTTAGATTTCATGGTATCATCCTTTCTTTATCATTCGTAAAACTGCTGTATTATAGGTAGTAATTTGCGATAGGACTGTAGCCTTCCTGCGCGACCAGCGTATCCCAGTTGCGGGGCAGGTTCACATTGAACGAACAGGTGTCGCCGCCAGGCATGATCTGGAACTGACTGGTGCTGTCGCCGCCGGTGATCACAAAGCCGGTGTTGTTTGCTTCGATCGTCTGGGTCGTGTCGATCGTATCATACGGTACAACACCCTGCAGCCACTCCGGTACAGGCGTCGAAGCGACATAATCGCGCTCTACATTCTCGGTGGAAACGCCTCGCTTGATATCGTTATAATGCTGATCGAAGGTGGTATTCAGATGGATCTTTGAGCCGGTGTTCGCCCAATAGTGAGCGTAGGTGCGCATCCAGAGAGGTCTGCGCGCGGTATCGATCAGGGTATTCTTCAGACCTGTCTTGGAGTCGCATCCCTGTGCCTGCGAGATCGTCTCGGCGGCGTCCTTGGTCAGCCATACCATACGCGCCTCACGCGGGTTGGTATTGCCCAGACCGTTCTGCTGCTTTTCGGTGACGTCCCATGAAAGAAGCTGTAAAGCCTTCTCAGGATCGCTCGTGCCGACGTTGACGGGATTGCCCCATGTCAGGGTGGAGCCGCAGGTGATGACGCTGGTGTTGAGGTCATATCCCTTTTCCACATGATAAGGATTCCAGCCGATCTGAATGCACGCCGCTTCATCCTCGGCAAACGCGAAGGGCAGCATATAGCCGAAGGTACCCATGCGGTTCTCTTTGATCTTATAGCCCGCGAGGTTCAGCATAGCGAGAGAAACGAATCTGCCGAGCAGCTTGTTCGCCTCTTCGTTGATCATCCCGTTCTCATAGGAGAAGCCGAGCTGACGGGCGATCGGACCGCTGACGAGGACATACGGCGTCCAGCCGTGCGTACTGGCGAGCGACTTGTAGAAGTTGCCGTTTGCAAAGCATCTGACTATCGCGATGCAGAGCGGCATATACTCGGGAGGACAGCCAGCCATGATCGCGTTGACCGCGACCTGATAGGCGTAAATCTTTTTGTTGGCGGGAGGAACATCCTGTATCTCGCCGTTTCTCATGTTCACGATATCCGTAGCGGCGTAGGTCGTATACTGCAGATAATACTCGACCTTTTCTCTCGTCGGAGGAACGATGGTCAGACCGTCGGACATCTCGTAGACCTCATAGAACTGCTGACAGCGTTCATGCGAGCCGGTGAAAACGATATCGTCATAGTTGACGCCGGCGACCGCTCCCGCGATCCTTTCGATCTCATCCTGAGAGATCGGCGTCGTGAAGGCGGTCACGATCTGGTCAAACAGCACCTCACGCGCCTTGCGCTGCTGTTCCTCTGTCGTATCGCTGGCAAAGGCGCCAGGATAGGCGGCAGTCCTGACGACCGGAACGCCGCGATTGAAGCCGGTGGATTCGATCTGGGGGATGAACGCCTCTGCGCCGACGACGACCGCGGGTATCCCCGCGTATTCGGCGGCAAGTCCGTTGCCGGTCTCCTTGACAGTGCAGATACCGCAGCCGCAGTTGCCGGAGATAACGCCGTCGATATTGTGTTTAATGAGGTTTTGCTGGAACTCTTTTGACTTATCGCTGATAGAGTTCGGATTGAACGTACCGCTTTTGCCGATCTCTTCGGTCATATAAAACACAGTACAGTTGTACCTCTCCACGAGCAGATCGGCAATTACCGCGTGCGTTACCGAAGCGGAAAAGCTTCCGCCGACCAGCGCGATCCTTTTGCCCTGCAGCGTATCAAGACGCGCGGGCTGCGTGATCGGTTCGATCGAAGAACCGTTCGGCACCGGCGACACGACCTGATACTCGTTTTTCGTCGGTTCGGCGTTTGACGCTTCTGCCGAGAAGTTCGTAACGCTTGCGGCGACTGTTCCGGCAAGGCAGGTCAGCACAAGCATCATCGACAGCAAACGCCTGAAGATGTTTGATTTCATAGAACCATCCTTTCTATATAATAATTACAAAAGTCAAAATGCTAACGGTCTGTTCGGCTTTATCATTCAATCGTTGCAGCCTGTTCGCTTTGTGGTTCGGGGAGTCGATCAGGTGTGTAGTAGGTTGCGTCGCCGAAAACAGCATCGGCAAAAATCGAGGAAGAAGTATTATCTTCCGTAAATCTGAGATTTCCGTCCGCATCGATCGCATAGCGAACAGTGAAGGTCGTTTCTTTATCGGTCACCAAACTGAAAGTGAGCGTGTTGTCCTCAGTTGTGTAGGCATAATACATCGTCCGATCAAGGGCGAGATCGGCGCTCTCATACCGTATTGTCATGATGCCGTCGTCGCGGAATTTGACCGTCTCTTTGTAGGATAATTCGTAGATATAGTAAGACAGCGTTCTTTCGTTCGTGACCCACTTGGACAGGAGCGCCTCGTCCGTTTCAAAAGAATCATAAGCCTCTATTTCATAATCGGGAGCTTTTGCCGGAGCAAAAACATACTCCTGAGCAGGGGTTGTCTGACCTGTCTGCTCGTCGATCTGTTCGGGATAGATGATCGTTAGTTTGCCCGAGCCGAACAGCTTTGAACTGGTGATGGTATATTCAAGCTCTCCCGTACCCATGTCGATCATCTTTTTGCCGTCTTTTTCCGACAGCTTGTAAGTTCCCTCTTCGACGCCGCCGTCGTAATAGGTTTTGTAAGTGCCGTCGCCATACTCGCCGGGCTTACCGAAGGTATAGTACGCTTTGCCGCCGTCGGATGCCGCTTCATCGGGAGTCGCGTCGGAGGTTTCGGGATTAACGATCAGCTCCCAGTCCCCTTCGATCGTCTTCGGCGCGAGAAAAGCAAAAGCGAGAACGCCTGCAATCACCAGAACGAGCGCAATAACAATAAGAATGATGATCCTCTTTTTGTTGATCCGTTTTTCTTTCATATCGTCTTCCTATTCCTTTTCGCTGTCTTTTTTCATCATCTCGATTACACTCCTGATCATCCTGTGATAGCTTTCGGTAGGATCGACAGACAGCTTATCAAATACGCCGAGCGAATCGAGTGTTCCGAATCCATGCGTCACCACGCGCATCGCGACATAAGCATGATCCATCGACGCCTTATCCGTAACGCCGTACAGCGACATCAGAAAATAGATCGGCTGGGTGAATCGTTCGATCTCTTTATCAAATTCCGGATCGCCGATCCATCTGTCGTCCAACATCAGATCATAGAGATACCGGTGCTCTTTCAAAAATACCCTGAAAGCGTCGCCTGCTTTATAGGTTGCCTCCTCGATCCCGAGCCCGGTAACCTCAGCTTCAATGTAATCTGTGTACATGGCGGCAGCTCGCTTCGCGACTTCTTTCAAAAGATCGAACTCATTTTCGATGTGATTGTAAAGAGAAGATACCTGTACGCCGAGTCTTGCCGCGACTCCGCGAACCGAAAACGCATCTGTGCCGCTCTCGTCGATCATTTGAAACGCTTCGGATATGATCAATTCCCGAGATAAAAACCTTTTTGCCATAACATCACCTGATCAAAAAATCGTAAAAACGAACACTGTTCGTTTATGGGTATAATTATACTGTAAGCAACGTTTTTTTGTCAAGATAATCACAGATTTTTCATCCTGATAAAGAGATGGACGGATGTATTCCGTTATCAGACGAAGGGGTGTTGAACATGAATATACAGGTCATACAAGGCGTACTGATTCCTTTCTTCGGAACGAGTCTCGGCGCGGCGATAGCTGTTTTATGTCGAATATCCTTCCGCTGTTAACAAAACCTCCGCTCGGGATACAAATATGAACAAATCCAAGCGGAGGTTTTGCTATATATTCTTATCTGCCGATGACTTCGCTCCTGACAGAGTTGAAGAACGCGGCGTATTTTTTCTTGTCATTGGTTCGGCAGGCGATATAGAAGGTATAGCGCGCTTTATCTTCATCGATGGGGATGAACACTCTGCCCTCCATCCTGTAGCCCTCGTTAATGATCCTGTCGGACGCGAAAGCGGGATAGTCGGTATTTGTCACAAGATCGGCGAAGGTATCTCGGTCAGGTTGGATCAGGAAGGTCGTATCCTTCATGTATTCCTCGCACACTGACATCCAGAAGCCGATGTGCTGATACAGCAGAAACTTTTCGCCCTTCAAATCGGAGAATCTGACGGTCTCATTATTTGCCAGCCGATGACTCTCCGGTACGCAGATGTAGAGGCTCTCGGACATATACCTCTGAGAAAAGAGTTCTTTGTCCTCGATCGCTTCACGGAGGATCGCCAGATGATACACGCCTGTTTTAAGTCCCTTTATCAATTTCTCTCCGTACACAAGCTCGGAGGAAATGGTCATATCGCCGAAATGATCCTGCAATATCGGCATCAGCTCCGCCATCGGCTGCGGAGCGCACGCGCCGATATGGACGCTGTGCAGACTGCGGTCGAATGCGATCACACGGCTGATCAGCTCCCGGTTCTGATTCACCTGCGACTGCGCCAATTCAGCGGCGAGCTTTCCGGTTTCATTCAGCAGGAGCTTTTTGTTCTCACGGATGAACAGCTTGACGCCTAAGTCATCCTCCAGCTTTTTCATAGAACGACTTAGAGCAGGCTGACTGATAAGAAGTTCCTCAGCAGCCTTGGATAAGGTGCCGCAACGAGCGAACGCGGCGAGATGTTCCAAAAGATAGATCTCGATCATAGTATCCTCACATATAACTGTTGGTTATATAAATATAAGCGATTGGCATTTTACTTTTCAATAATTATAGCATATAATCTACTTGTAAGCAACAGGAACATATAATTGAGGTGAAAGAAATGCCGAAGAATCTGGTCTTATACTTTTCCGTTTACAACTCGACAAAGTTGGTTGCTCAGGAGATCGCCGCGCAAACCGGTGCTGATTTGGTCGAGATTGAGCCGGTCATCCCGTATGACAGCAACCGCTCGCATTACAGCTCGCTGGCGCGGTACGCCAAGCAGGAGCACGACGAGGGTATGCGGCCTGCAATCAAGAACGAG
>Ga0310690_10012243_pt1 | contig 10542 bp, 9 predicted proteins | sample AusTroGonzalo_MG_2_FD_207661 | JGI IMG/M metagenome (GOLD analysis project Ga0310690, IMG submission 207661) | Bovine rumen microbial communities from tropical cattle in Woodstock, Queensland, Australia - Gonzalo_04 (v2) (version 2) | ecosystem: Host-associated > Mammals > Digestive system >...
TAAGCTCTCGTTGCGTCAGAAGAAAATTATTGATATGATAAACGATGGTGATGTCACCATTGCAATGATTGCAAAAAAATTAAAGGTTTCAGAAAGGACGATCGATCGTGAAATGTCCAAGTTGCAAGACTTGGATGTGATTGCTCGCGAAGGCTCCGACAAAACCGGTCGCTGGATTGTCAAATAGGTTTTATAAGGTAATGTATGTCCGTAAATAACTTGGTCAAGAGATTGCAAAACGAAATGCGCGGTGATGCCGGTATCAACGGCGACGCCCAGCGAATCGAACAGATGGTGTGGATGTTTTTCTTGAAGGTCTATGACGCTCAGGAAGAAATCTGGGAATGCACCAAGGACAAGTACAAATCCATCATCCCCGAAAAGATGCGCTGGCGCAACTGGGCCGTCGATGAAAAAGATGGCAAGGCGCTCACGGGCGATGCGTTGCTCGCATTCGTGAACAACGAACTTTTCCCGACGCTCAAGAACTTGCCCGTAAACGAGAATACCCCGCGCGGTAAGGCGATTGTGCGGATGGTTTTTGAAGATTTGAACCAGTACATGAAAGACGGCATCATCCTTCGCAAACTCATCAACATCATTGACGAAGTGGACTTTAGCGATGCCGATGATCGCCACACCTTCGGCGATATTTACGAAGGAATCCTGAAGGATTTGCAGAGTGCCGGCAATGCGGGCGAATTCTACACGCCGCGAGCATTGACTGACTTCATTGTGCAACAGTTGCATCCGAAACTCGGCGAGACCTTTGGCGACTTTACCAGCGGAACGGGCGGCTTCTTGACCAGTTGCCTGAACTACCTGAAACCCTCCGTAAAGACCACGAGCGACGAAAAGAAATTCCAGTCGGCCATTGTCGGGCAGGAATGGAAACCGCTCCCGTACCTGCTTTCGATAACCAATATGCTCGTCCACGATATTGAAGAACCGAACATCACCCACACGGATTCGTTAGGCCGCAAGGTGACGGAATTCAAGGACAGCGACAAGGTGGATTGCATCGGCATGAACCCGCCCTATGGCGGCAGCACCGGCATGAACGCCAAGCTGAACTTCCCGACGAGCATGCAGAGCAGCGAAACCGCCGACCTTTTCATTGTGCTCATTATGTATCGCCTGAAAAAGATGGGCCGTGCAGGCGTGATTATCCCCGACGGGTTCCTGTTCGGCACCGACGGCGCAAAACTCGCTATCAAGCAGAAGTTGCTCCGCGAATTCAACCTGCACACCGTCATTCGCCTGCCGGGCAGCATCTTTAGCCCCTACACCAGCATCGCGACGAACATCCTGTTCTTCGACAACGAAAAGGCGAAAGGCGCCCCGACAGGGTTCAGCACCAAGGAAACTTGGTTCTACCGCCTCGACATGCCCGAAGGCTACAAGCACTTCAGCAAGACGAAGCCCATGCGCCTGGAGCATTGCAAACCCATAATGGACTGGTGGAACAACCGCGAAGAAATCCTCGAGACCAACGACGACGGCGAAGTCGTGAGCGAAAAGTCCCGCAAGTTCACCCCCGAAGAACTCGTGGAAATGGACTGCAACTTTGACCAGTGCAAGTTCCCCAAAGAAGAAGAGGAAGTATTGCCGCCCGCAGAACTCCTGGAAGACTACCACAAGAAACGCGCCGCACTCGACAAGAAAATCGACAAGAAGCTGGAACAAATCCAGAAACTCCTCGGGATTGACACCATTGTCATCCCCGACTCCGTTCGGGGATCTAGGAGCTAGCGACGATGGACGGAAAACAACTCAAGAACAGTATTCTGCAATGGGCCATGCAAGGCAAACTCGTTCCGCAGAACCCCAAGGACGAACCCGCCCAGAAATTGCTGGAGCGCATCGCCGCATCCCGAAATGGTGATGTGTCACCCTGGAGCGAAGCGATAGGGGCCAGTAAGAATTCAAAGAAATCCTTATCTACGTCATTGCGAGGAGCTAAGGCGACGAAGCAATCCAAGAACCCGCCTTCTCGCATTTATCGTGAAAACGGCGTCTGGTACGAACAAGTCGGCACCGCCGCTCCCAAGGACATTTCAGATGAAATCCCGTTTGAAATTCCTGAAAATTGGGTGTGGGCAAGATGGGGCGAACTGTCAGATTCCATTCAATATGGGTATAACGCTCCAGCATTACAATCTGGGCGAATAAAAATGGTCAGAATTAGCGATATTCATGACAATAAAATTGAATGGGATAAAGTTCCGTATTGCCAAATAAAGGAAAGTGAAATCTCAACTTATCTCCTTCAAAAGAATGATATTTTATTTGCCCGAACTGGTGGAACTGTTGGAAAATCTTATTTGGTCAGTGATGTTACTACAGAAGCGGTTTATGCAGGATACTTAATCAGAACACGATATAATTTTGATTTGCTAAGCCCTCAATATTTAAAGTTCTTTATGGAAAGCTCTTTATATTGGGAGCAATTACGCGAAGGGACTATAGCAACAGCCCAACCAAATTGTAATGGTAAAACTTTGGGAAAAATGTTGTTGCCCCTCCCGCCCCTAGCCGAACAGAAACGAATCGTCGCAAAACTTGAACAAGTTCTCCCGCTAGTAGAAGAATACGGAACCGCCCAGGAACAACTCGACAAACTCAACAAGGAACTCCCCGAAGCCCTCAAAAAAAGCATCCTCCAAGAAGCCATCCAAGGCAAACTCGTCCCCCAAAACCCAAAAGACGAACCTGCCTCCGTTCTCCTTGCTAAAATCCGAAAAGAAAAAGAGTCTCTTGTTAAACAAGGCTTGCTAAAGAAAAGCGCTCTTGAAGAAATTCCTATAGATGAAGATGGAAAATTATTTGATATACCGGAATCTTGGGAATGGTGTAATTTCTCTATGATCGCGGAAACAGCCTTAGGTAAAACCAAAAGCCCTCATAAAGATAAAGGCAAACCACTAAAGTATTTATGCAGCATCAATGTTTATTGGGATGAAATTCGATTAAATACAGTGAAAGAAATGCCCTTTAACGAGCAGGAAAAGGCAAAGTATGCTGTTCGAAAGGGTGACTTGCTTATTTGTGAAGGTGGAGAATGCGGTAGAGCAGCCATTTGGGATAAAGATGTAGAAACTTTATACCAAAATGCTTTGCATCGAGTGAGATTTTACAAGGGAATAGATGCTCGCTTTTTTATGCACTGTCTTTTCTTCTATAAAAATACGAATTTACTTGATGAGCATATAAAGGGAGAAACAATTAAACATCTCGTCCAGAACGAATTGGATTCCATTGTATTCCCCCTTCCTCCTTTAGCAGAGCAAAAACGGATCGTCGCCAAGTTAGAAGAACTCTTTAAGGTGCTATAGCAACCATAAATTATAAAGCAACTTTATTTTTAGGAATTTCTATATGTTTAGTACAAGAAAGCCCTTAATCTTCAATTGGTATGTTAACGAAAATAGAATAAAGGAATATTTTGCACGATCATCATATTATCCCAAAGAAGATGAATATGAAATATGTGATTATATATTCCAAAGACATATTGTGTTATGTACTTATAGATACGAAAATTTGGAGTCAAATCTTGAAAATCCAGATTTGGCATTAAAAGAGTTTTATTTAAAAAATATAGAGCTAGATGAACTCTTTCTAAAAGCTGTTAGCGCGTTGAAATATTTTTATGCATTAATTTTGCGTTTTGGGAAAAAATGGAATTCTTATGGGGATCAAGAACGTTTAAAAAAAATCAATTCATTAAAAGGTGATATTTTAGATTTACCCCGAAATACGTTTTTTGATCAAACAAAAAATGCTTTTACAGACGCCTTGAATTTTTATGAGCGAAAAAAAGATTCCTCAAGGTTAGAAGAATGGTTTGAAAATATAAGAGAAAAGATTCAAGAAAAAGCCGATGAAATTGTCGACAACATGGAAAAACTGCACAAAAATAATTTGTGGAATGATTTTGAGGATAACATAAAGAAAAAGCCAGAAGCAAAGTCATTGCTAAATTTGGATAGTAAAATAAAAAAGTTTGCTCAACAAGGTGATGAAATCTTTAAAACAATAGATGTTTTAGCGAATTGTTATAAGCATTATATAAAAAAGAACCAATCACAACATGGTGGTTGCTATGTTTTATGTATTATCGATAAAAAAAAGTATTATTCTTTAAGTGGGATAGATGATTACACGGGAAATGATTCAAGAATTAGGGGATTGTTTAATGGAGTCAACATTAATGCATTAGTAAATAAATTATCCCCAGGTTCTACTTTTACATACGCTCCTTTAACAGACGATGTGAATTGTTATGGTTTCATGGCAAATACAGCATATTTGCGAAAACATCTTAAATTAATTCCTTTTGTAGATATGTGCATGAAACTTACTCCCCCAAAATGTAATAAGCGTGATTTTTCTTGTTGTGAACGTAAAATTATGGCGTTGCAAAGAAATGGAAAAGATTATAAATTCTACATACGCTTTGAGCCGTGTTTCCTTTGCTTGCCTGACTTACTACCAGAAGATAATAAAAAAATAGTTTCTTTTATTCCGTCAAATAGTGGATGTAAAATGTTGACGGTAAGAGCCGTATTGAAAGCTCCATTTTATGAATTATTCTAGTTATAACGTAATAAAAAAATATGTCAACCTTGTTGTACAAATACCTTGATTTTGAAGGCGGTTTGAAGATGATGAAATGTCATAATCTTCGATTCGCCAATGCAACAAGATTAAATGACCCATTTGATTGTCATCCTAGTTTGATTGACTTTTCTAAAGTTCCTGCGGAAAAATGCAAGAGATGGCCCGCACATTTAATTGAGGAATTGGAGTCTTGCCAATATAAAAACCTGCGCAAGCGCACTTGGATTTGCAGCCTCTCTAAAGTCTACGACTCTCTGCTTATGTGGTGCTTTTATAGCAGTTACAGCGGAATCTGTATCGGTGTAGATATGGAAAAAGCAGAGAAGTATCTTTCTCGGGTAATGAATGGTGTCTATTTGGGCGTGCAACAATTAGATGTGCAGTACAAGGACATTATCAATAAACCAGATTTTTTTCACAAAATAGACATGATTAATTACACCCGTTATCAGTTGTCAACAAAAGCCAAAGAAAGGGAGCATGAAAAAGAAGTCCGCTTGTTGTTGACAGATCCATTAGTTGGAACAATTCCTTCGGAATATTCAGAAAGCGACCAAAAAGAAGATGGATCGGTTGATTACGAAGATGTACGTTTCTATCCGGTTATAGGTAGAGAATGTTTTTGCGAACTCTATCTTGGTATTAATGTGGAAAAATCCAAGCAGGCTGAAATATTGAAAGTCGCACGATGGCTTAACCCTGAAATGAAGATTTATAAGATGACTGTTGATCCAGACGCGTTCCGGTTAAAACCGCAAGCCTTTGATTTCAAGTAAATTTGACCACTAAACGCTATGTAAAATTTTCTTGCCCACCTTGCCAACTTTTCATAGATAAGGTACATTAAAAGCCGACGCATCTCACTATGCAAAGGTGAGGTGCGTTTTTTTATGTCTGTAAATATTGACAAGTTGTCAAAAATTGAGTATCTTATAAAAAGATATGTAGTTAGGATAAGTCATGGCTCTCTAAAAAATCTCGAGAAAATGCCAAAGCAGGAACAAGAGAAATTTTTCCGTTTGAAACTTGCTTTGGAAACGAGTGGTCCAGAACAGCCGTTATTTATGAATTATTCTAAGCTAGGTAAGGATTTGTATCATTGTCATCTGTCAAGAAAATGGGTGGCGTGTTGGAAAAATGAATCAGGAACATTAACTATAGAGGTCTATTATGTTGGCAGTCGTGAAAGCGCCCCCTACGCACGGCACTAAGAAGCCGGTCTCTTTCAAGGTTGAAGGAGAGCAGATTCCTGATTTTGTGCTAGGTTTGCTTGAATATATGTTCCCGAAGTGTGTTAAGGTTTACGAGTCTCCTAAAAAATCTCTTCCTGAAGAAGATTCCGTTCCGCTTGAGGATACGGAGTGGAATAAGAAAATGTCCGAGGAGATGACTTCGGGCAAGGCGATTCGTGCTGACCGAGGACTTCGTGGCTGGACTCAGAAGGTTCTTGCAGAAAAACTTGGCGTTTCTATACAGAACCTTTCGGCGATGGAACATGACCGTCGTCCTGTTTCTAAGAAAATGGCTTTGAAACTATCGGAAATTTTTGGTGTCCCTCCTGAATCGTATTTCAAATTCTAGAGAGTCCTTTTTACATAGTTTCTTTCCAATTTTGTAAAGCGCTTTCCATTTTCTGTCGAGGTTTTCCACCTTTTGTCGCTCCTTTTGGTCTTTTTATCCTCCATTTGTGTAAGTAAACAATATTTTCGCAAATTTTTGTCGATTTTCTTGTCTTTTTCCAAATTTTCCTAGTATATTCTTTTCTGTGTTTAATAAAAATGCCCTTGAAAGGGGTGTTTTGGTTCAATTTGGAGATTTAAATGGCAGAAGATTTGCAAGCCCTTATGGAACGCATCCAGAAGGATGCTGTCGAAAAGGCAGAACTCGCAGCAGCAGATATTATTTCTAAGGCAAAGGACAAGGCGGCCGAAATTGTCAGGGCTGCCGAAGACGAAGCCAAAGCAAAACTCGAAAACGCCGATAAGGAAGCACAAGCATTTACAGAACGCAGCGAACGCACGTTGGAACAGTCCGCTCGCGATTTGCTCCTCTCGGTGGGCAAGAACCTCGAAAAGATGATTCTTGATCTTCTCAGCCTCCAGATTGACAAGTCTCTCGATGAATCGACCGTGAAGAACATGCTCCTCACGGTTGCAAAGAGCTATACCTCCGACATCGAAATTAACTTCTCCGAAGCCGATGCCAAGGCCCTCACGAGCTTTGTTATGGGCGAGTTTGCAAAGCAGCTCAAGGCTGGCGTCAAGGTCGAAAGCGACAAGGGCGTCAAGTTTGGCTTCCGCGTCAAGCTCGATGGCGGCAAGGTCAGCCACGAATTTACAGAACAGGCTATGGCGGAATCTCTTTCTGCCTTGCTCAGACCGCAACTTGCAAAGATTGTAAACAAGGCCGCCCAGGGCAAATAAGGCGGTCCAATGAGCAGTCCAGCATATTTGATGGCATCGCTTCCGATGCTAGAACTGGGCGACGTTCCGCCCCTTAGCATGGCCGAGTTCCGTGGCCGTTGCGAAGGTGTGCTGGATGCCCCAGAACTCGAAGCGCTCGACGCCCTTTTAGCGGGCGAAGAGTGCGATGATGAATTTGTTAGGGAATACCAGTCCCGCGAAACCCAGATGAGAAATGTTTCAGGAAGGCTCCGCGCCCAGGCGTGGGGCCCTGAAGTGCGTTTTGCGGAACGTTCATTCTCTGGTTATGACGTCACCTTTGCGAAGATGATCCAGGACGCGTTCATGAAGGCAAATCCGCTTGAAAAGGAACAGGATATCGACCGCGCCCGTTTTTGGCTTGTGGATAGCCTTGCCGGTGTAGGCGAGGGGACCATCAAGCACGTCTACGCCTATGCGATTAAGCTTAGAATCTGCGAGCGTTGGGCTCGCTTGAACGATATCGCAGGCGACAAGGCCGTCATCAATATTATTAATGAAAACGATCCTGCATACAGGCAGGAATGAGTGGAGGTCCATTTTCAATGGCTAGTATCGGAAAAATAACCGGCGTGAACGGAAACCTGATTCGTGTCAAGTTTGAAAGCGCCGTTTCCCAGAACGAAGTGGCTTATGCAAAGCTCATTTCGAAGAACGAAGCAGGTAAGACAGAAATCATCCCCCTTAAGAGCGAAGTGATTCGTATCCGTGGTGATTACGCTGAACTCCAGGTGTTCGAAGATACGACTGGCCTCAAGGCTGGCGACGAAGTCGAATTTACGGGTGAACTTCTTTCTGTTGAACTTGGTCCGGGTCTCCTTACTCAAGTTTTTGATGGTCTTCAGAACCCGCTGCCGAAGCTCGCTGACGAATGCGGCTTCTTCCTCCAGCGCGGTAAGTACTTGAAGGCTCTCCCGCGTGACAAGAAGTGGGCTTTTACTCCGGTCGCTAAGGCTGGCGATGTGGTTGTCGCTGGTGATACGCTCGGTACGGTTCCGGAAGGTGTTTTCTCGCACCGCATCATGGTGCCGTTCAAGCTCCTTGGGAAGTGGACTGTGGATTACATCACGACTGCCGGTGACCGCGTTGTCGAAGATGTTGTCGCAAAGCTCAAGAACGATAAGGGCGAAACCGTCGATGTGACGATGGTGCAGACCTGGCCGGTCAAGATGCCGATCAAGGCATTTGAAGAACGCCTCCGCCCGTCCAAGCCGCTTACCATGCAGCAGCGCATTATCGATACGTTCTTCCCTGTGATGCAGGGTGGTACGTTCTGTACGCCGGGCCCCTTCGGTGCCGGTAAGACCGTGCTCCAGCAGCTTATGAGCCGTTATGCCGACGTGGACATCGTGATTTTGGCCGCTTGCGGTGAACGTGCTGGTGAAGTGGTGGAAACCCTTCGCGAATTCCCGGAATTGATTGACCCGCGTACGGGCAAGTCTTTGATGGAACGTACGCTTATCATTTGTAACACGTCTTCGATGCCGGTGGCTGCTCGTGAAGCTTCTGTTTATACCGGCGTGACGCTCGCTGAATACTACCGTCAGATGGGCCTTAACGTGCTCCTCCTCGCTGACTCCACTTCTCGTTGGGCACAGGCTCTCCGTGAAATGAGTGGCCGTTTGGAAGAAATTCCGGGCGAAGAAGCATTCCCGGCTTACCTCGAATCTGTGATTGCATCCTTCTACGAACGCGGTGGCGTTGTCCGCCTCAAGGACGGTTCGACCGGCTCCGTGACGATTTGCGGTTCCGTGTCTCCGGCAGGTGGTAACTTCGAAGAACCGGTGACCCAGGCTACCTTGAAGGTGGTGGGCGCATTCCTCGGCCTTTCCCGTGAACGTTCTGACCAGCGCCGCTTCCCGGCTATCCACCCGTTGGATTCCTGGTCCAAGTACGAAGGTATCATTGATTCCAAGAAGGTCGCCCAGGCCCGTTCCGTCCTCGCTAACGGTGTGGATGTGAACAACATGATGAAGGTCGTGGGCGAAGAAGGTACTTCGATCGAAGACTTCATTGTTTATCTGAAATCTGAATATCTTGATGCCGTTTATCTGCAGCAGGACGCCTATAACGAAATCGACGCCGCTTGCTCTGCAGATCGCCAGAAGTACGTGTTCGACAAGATTTACACCATCCTCATGACGCCGATGACGTTTACCGAAAAGGATGTCGCCCGTACGTTCTTCCTCAAGCTCACGCAGGCTACCAAGGACTGGAACCGCGTGGCGTTTGACTCTCAGGAATTCAAGGATCTCGAATCCAGTATTTTTGCTTCCGTAAAGGAGGTTTCTGCTAATGCATAATGTTGCTTACCATCGTATTGAACGCATTGCCGGTTCTGTGATTACTTTGAGAGCCGAAGGCGTTGCAAACCAGGAACTGGCTCAGGTGACGAGCTCTTTCGGTACTTCTCTTGCCCGTGTGATCCGCATTGACGGTGACCTCGTGGACTTGCAGGTTTTTGCGGGTGCTCGTGGTATTTCTACGGACTCCGAAGTGCGATTCCTCGGTGAACCGATGAAGGTCCCGTACAGCGATGCTTTGCTTGGCCGCGTGTTTAACGGTGCCGGCAAGCCGCGTGATAACGGTCCGGAAGTCGATGGCGAACGCATCACGATTGGCGGTCCCTCTGTGAACCCTGCTAAGCGTATCATCCCGAAGACGATGGTGCGTACGGGTATCCCGATGATTGACGTGTTCAACACGCTCGTCGTTTCGCAGAAGCTCCCGATTTTCTCGATTGCAGGTGAACCCTACAACGAACTTTTGGCACGTATCGCCTTGCAGGCTGAAGTCGACGTGATTATCCTCGGCGGCATGGGCCTCAAGCACGATGACTACCTCTATCTCAAGGATTACCTCGAAAAGAACGGTGCTCTTTCCCGTACGGTGATGTTCATGCATACCGCATCTGACCCGATTGTGGAATGCTTGCTCGTTCCGGATGCATCTTTGGCTGTTGCTGAAAAGTTTGCAACCGAAGGCAAGAACGTGCTCGTGCTCCTCACGGACATGACGAACTTTGCCGACGCCATGAAGGAAATCGCTATTACGATGGAACAGATTCCGTCTAACCGTGGTTATCCTGGCGACCTTTACTCTCAGCTCGCAAGCCGTTACGAAAAGGCTGTGGACTTTAGCGATGCTGGTTCTATCACGATTTTGGCTGTGACCACCATGCCGGGCGACGACGTGACGCACCCGGTTCCGGACAACACGGGTTACATTACCGAAGGTCAGTTCTACTTGCGCAAGGGCCGTATCGAACCGTTCGGTTCTTTGAGCCGCCTTAAGCAGCAGGTGAACGGCAAGACCCGTAGCGACCACCGTACCATCATGAACACCATGATCCAGCTGTACGCAAGCTACAAGGAAACCTTGGAAAAGCAATCCATGGGCTTCAACATGAGCAACTGGGACCAGAAGCTGTTGAAGTACGGCGTACGCTTCGAAAAGGAAATGATGGACCTTTCTGTGA
>Ga0310690_10012245_pt1 | contig 10540 bp, 12 predicted proteins | sample AusTroGonzalo_MG_2_FD_207661 | JGI IMG/M metagenome (GOLD analysis project Ga0310690, IMG submission 207661) | Bovine rumen microbial communities from tropical cattle in Woodstock, Queensland, Australia - Gonzalo_04 (v2) (version 2) | ecosystem: Host-associated > Mammals > Digestive system >...
CCAACCTCCCCGAAAAGGAAGCCAAGGAAATCGAAGGCAAGACCTACATGGTCTCCAAGGGCGTTATCTCCCTGCAGAACGACCGTGGTACATCCTACCAGGCCTACATCGCAGTGCAGAACGAACTGGTCAAGGCCGTGAACGAACTCCGAGACGATTTCTCCAGAGCCAACTACGGCAAGAAGTTCTCCCGCCTCTCCGAGGAGGAGCAGGAAGTTGTGAAGAAGGCCGTTCCTCAGAACATTTCCGAGGCCGAGCCTAAGGATACCGGTAAAAAATAATAGGAGGTAAACATTATGTCAAAATTTGGAAGTTCCAGCAATAAGAAGGAAGTCCCTCAGGCATCGTCCAACTCCCTGTCCGATATCGTGTTCATGCTCCTGTTCTTCTTCATGGTAACCACCCAGATGCGTGAGACCGAGCAGAAGGTGAAAGTCACCATGCCCGTCGCATCCGAGGTTGCCAAGTTGGAGCGCAAGGACCTGAGTGCCAACATCAATATCGGTAGCCCTACTCTCCAGTATCAGGCTAAATTCGGTACCGATGCCCGCATTCAGCTGAACGATTCTTTCAAGAGCGTAAATGACATCCGTGACTTCATCGCCGCCGAGCGCGACGCCATGTCCGAAGCAGAGCGTTCCCTCATGACCGTGAACCTCCGCGTAGACCAGGACGTCCGCATGGGTATCGTGTCCGATGTTAAGCAGGAGCTGCGTCGCTGCTCCGCCCTCAAGATTATGTACGCGGCCAGAAAGCCTGCGGACTAATCCAGAGCATCGCATATTTGTAAAAAAGCAGCCTTTCAGGGCTGCTTTTTTATTTTCATTGAAGCGTCTTTGTATTCAAGAAGGAACTCGTTGTATATCAAATAATTGCACATTATACGTAAGCGTTTACAAAAAGCTATAATTAATTAGTATTCAGATGCTTAATAGGCAGATAAATTAGTTCTGAATTTTTTCATAATCAACTCTGTGCTCCCTATTTTTAGTGAATAACACTAAACCTCTAATTATTCACTAATTATGAAGCACATATTGGCTAAGCGCCCCCGAGGAAGCGCCTCCCTTCTCAAACTCCGCCGTCAACAAAGGATCCTTATCCGTGAAGAGATCTTCCTACTGGCCATCTTTCTGGAAGAATGGTACTGGCAAAACAGGGACATGCAAGAGAATGAGCAGTACAAAGATCCGGAGTTCATCTTGAAGAGATGGGAAAAAATCCGTCACCAGATTCTGGGCGGGCCTGGTTTTGGGGACGGTTATCTTCAGGACGCCATCAACGGGAAAATGGACAATCTTCTAGCCAGGCTCCGGAAAGAAATCCCCTATATTCCTGAGACCGAATACTTCGCCTATACCTACTTCGTAGCCGGCTTTGACAACCGCCAAGTAGCCCATTTGGTCCGCCTCGAGTCAGACAAGATAGCCTCTGCCATAAGAAGCAGGCTCAAAAATGAGTTCCTTCTTATGCATTCTCCTTACAAGTTCGAGTATTTGGAAGTCCTGCCTCACTTACCCCGTCGACAGTTGCCAATCTGGCAAAGAAATGCTATATTTGCACGATTGTGTAGTAAAGTACTCTATGGAAAATCTAAAAAGAACCAAAATCAAGGAACTCCTGGCAACGAAGCCGGGGATTGAGGTGCTCGCCAAAGGATGGGTGCGTACCAAACGAGGCAACAAACAAGTCAAATTCATCGCCCTCAACGACGGTTCTACCATTAATAATATCCAGATCGTAGCCAACGCCGAACTCTTCGACGAAGAACTCTTCAAGAGAATTACCACCGGGGCATCCCTCTCCGTGAGAGGCAAGCTGGTGGAATCCATGGGTAGCGGTCAGGCCGTAGAAATCCAGGCCACGGACATCCAGGTCCTGGGAGAATGCGACCCCATGCGTTTCCCTCTCCAGAAGAAGGACACCACGCTGGAATACCTCCGCAGCGTAGCGCACATGCGTCTTCGCACCAACACCTTTGGAGCGGTGCTTCGCATCCGCAACCAGATGGCCTATGCCATCCACACCTTCTTCAACCAGAAGGGCTTCGTATACCTCCATACCCCCCTCATCACCGAGAGTGACGCCGAGGGCGCCGGAGATATGTTCCAGGTAACCACTTTGGACCTCAAGAACATCCCGCTGGACAAGAAGGGCAATGTGGACTTCTCCAAAGACTTCTTCGGCAAGAAGACTTCCCTGACTGTTTCCGGTCAGCTGGAAGGTGAGCTGGGCGCCACCGCCGTGGGTGAGATTTACACCTTCGGCCCCACTTTCCGTGCAGAGAATTCCAACACTCCCCGCCACCTGGCCGAGTTCTGGATGATTGAGCCCGAAATGGCGTTCTACGACATCAACGACAATATGGAACTGGCCGAGGAATTCGTGAAGTTCCTGGTCCAGTGGGCTTTGGACCACTGCCTGGACGACCTCCAGTTCCTCAACGACAAATACGACGACGGCCTCATCGAACGTATGCGTAGCGTGCTGGGCATTGCTTTCCAGCGCGTAACTTACACCGAGGCTGTAGACATTCTGGAGAAAGCCATCGCTGACGGCGTGCAGTTTGAGTATCCGGTGCACTGGGGTACGGACTTCCAGAGCGAGCACGAGCGTTACCTGGTAGAAAAGCACTTCGGCAAGCCCGTCATCCTCATCGACTTCCCCAAGGATATCAAGGCCTTCTACATGAAGCAGAACGAGGATGGCCGCACTGTCCGCGGAATGGATGTCCTCTTCCCCAAGATTGGAGAGATCATCGGCGGTTCCGAGCGTGAGGCTTCCCTGGAGAAACTGGAACAGCGTATTGACGAACTGGGCATGTCCCGCAAGAATCTGGAATGGTACATCGACACCCGTCGCTACGGTTCCGTTCCGCACAGCGGTTTCGGCCTGGGCTTCGAGCGTCTGCTCCTGTTCGTCACCGGTATGTCCAACATCCGCGACGTCATCCCCTTCCCCAGAACACCTAAAAACGCTGAGTTTTAAACATCAACCCCTATGCTCGTAATTGGTATTGCCGGAGGATCCGGTTCTGGAAAGACCACGGTGGTGAAAGCCATTGTGAACCAGCTTCAGGGACGTGTAGTGGTGATCCCTCAGGATTCCTACTACAAGGATTCCAGCCACGTTCCCGTGGAGGAGAGAAAGAACATCAACTTCGACCACCCGGACGCCATTGACTGGAAGTACATGTGCCAGCAGGTACGTGAACTCAAGAGCGGCAAAACCATCGAGCAGCCTGTATACTCCTACATCACCTGCTCGCGTTCCACTACGGAAACCATCACGGTGGAACCGGCCGATGTCATCATTGTGGAAGGCATCCTCATCTTCACCTGCAAGGAGCTGAGGGACCAGATGAACATCAAGATCTTCGTAGATGCCGACGATGACGACCGCCTCATGCGCATCATCGTGAGGGATATCGCCGAACGCGGCCGTACCATTGAAACGGCCATCGAGCATTACTGCGATACCGTCAAGCCCATGCACCTGCAGTTCATCGAACCGTCCAAGCGATATGCCGACGTGATAGTCCCCCAGGGCGGTCACAACCAGGTAGCCATTGACATTATCACCAATACCGTAGAGAAGGCACTGAACCAGAAGAAGAAGCCCAAACGCAAGAAATGAAACTGACCCCGGATCAGAAAGCAGGAATCTACATCACCGTGAGCGTTCACCTCGCGGTGATTATCGTATTGCTGCTCATCCGGATCGGGCAGGAAATCAAGCGGGAGAACAGCTTCCTGCTGGACTTTACCCAACAGGAAGAAATGGAGCGCAAACGGGAAGAGGCCCAGCTCCAGCAGCTCACGGCAGAACAGCTGGACCGGCTCATAGCCGCAGCCGAAGCCATCCCTATCCGAAACGTGGCCGTGGACCGCAGAGCCCTCAAGGATGACCGCGGAACCAATGCCGACGAGCTGTACAAAGAGGCCGAGCGCCTGGCACAGGAGTTGAAGGAAGGGCAACAGCGGCAGGAGGAAGACCACGAGGCCTTCGCCACCGCCGCCGAACCCGTAAAGCCCCAGCCGGAGAAGGTTCAGGACAAGCCCTACAGCGGTCCTTCCGTGCTCTCGTGGAGCCTGGACGGCCGCAAGGCCACCCACCTTCCCATCCCGGCCTACCGCTGCTACGGAGCCGGCGAAGTGGTGGTCATCATTGCCGTGAATAACCGGGGAGACGTGGTGAACGCCAAGGTGGACAACGATGTGTCCTCCTCCGACGGCTGCCTGCGCAATTTTGCCATCCGAGCCGCCCGCTTGTCCAAGTTCTCCTCTTCGGCCACGGCTCCGGCCCGGCAGTTGGGAACCATAACCTACGCATTCATTGCCCAATGAAAAAGATAGCAACCCTTCTTTTGACCCTTCTTATCGGCCTGCCCCTGTTTGCTCAGGGACAAGTGACTACGCGCAAGCACCGTCTGGCCGATTTCACCGATAAAATGACCCAGATAGTCCTGAGTGGAGACGAGGTCCTCAACGCTGCCCTGCGCAAAGAGGTCCCCTACATCTGGACTTCTTCCACCTTCGAGTTCTGCTCTCTGGAGCAGTTTGAGAAGCTCAAAACCCAGGACAAGTATTACTTCCTCATCCCCGCCGAGAGCGTTTTCAAAGGGGAAGAGGAGCCTGGCGTCCGTTTCCTCACCCTGGTGAAGGGCGGGCCCGATGCCAAGGACGGCATCAGTGCCATGCATGAGGTGGTGAGCCTGCCCGTATCGGCCGCCATGGGTACCGGGGACAGGGATCTGGTATACCTGGGAGGCATTATCCAAGCTATCCAGGAATACACCCTGGCCGCCATGGAGTCCGAGGCCGCCGCCTACAAGATGAGCGAGTGGTTCAACGGCCGCTTCAAGAAATCCATTGAAGACAAGAAGGTATACATCGCCCAGGAAGACCTCTCCTCCGAGGTAACCGAAAAGGCCCTGACCAAACTGGAAGACAACCTTTCCCTGCATATTGTCCCGTCCACAGAGTCTGACTGGCAGTATGTGAACCAGAGCCCGGATACCGTGGTAGGATACGTGATTGCCCCCATTTTCCCCACCAAGGGATCCATCTGCTACAAGCTGCTCTTCGAGGCCGATACGCACAGGCTCTGCTACCTGGAGCGCCACAAAATCAGCGAAAAGAAAAGTGAGGGCTTCCTGGCCTCCGAGCTCAAGCCCCTGGGCAAATAGCATGATTACCGGAACTTCCCCCCAAGGACTCAGATACGCCGTGCGCCGGAGTGGGCGCGCCGTGGCTTACTGTGCCCTCACCATAGGCGCGGGCACCCGTGACGAGGCTCCATATCCCGCGGGCATAGCCCATTTCGTAGAACACAACCTGTTCCGCGGTACCCGCCGCAAGAGTGCAGCCGTCATTTCCAGCTACCTGGACCGGCTGGGCGGAGAACTCAACGCCTACACCACCAAGGAAGAAATCGTGCTGCATGCCACCGTGCTCAAGGAAGACCTTCCCAAAGCCGCCCGCCTGCTCTTTGAACTGGCTACCGAATCCACTTTCCCCGAAAAGGAAATAGAAACCGAAAGGGGCGTAGTCCTGGACGAGATTATCTCCTATAAGGATAATCCGGCCGAGGATGTCTATGACCGCTTCGAGACCCTCCTTTTCGAAGGCTCTCCCCTATCCCGTCCCATCCTGGGTACCCAGGCTTCGGTTAAAAAGATATCGGCCGATATGCTCAGAAGCTTTGTGGCACAGAAGTTCATTCCCGCCAACATGGTATTCACAGTTGTGGCCGATATAGAAGAGGCCCAGTTGGAAAAGCGCGTTTTAAAACTCATTGACCATGTCTTTCCACAAAGTAGTAGATAAGCGGCACCACGAAGTGAACGCCGTGGTAGGGTGCAAGGCGCCCTCCCTGTACGAAATGCCGGACAGGCTGGTCTGCGCCATGCTGGCCAATATCCTGGGCGGGCCGGCCTCCAACTCCCTGCTCAACGCAGAACTCCGTGAAAAGCGAGGCTGGGTCTACGGCATCGAATGCTCCTACACCCAGTATGCCGATACGGGCATCCTTGCCATTTCTTTCGGTTGTGACAAACCCAATCTGGACAACTGTCTCCAGGCCATCGAAAAAGTGCTGAAACGGCTCCGCGAGGTGCCCTTCACGGACCGGCAGGTAAAGGCCTTCCGGAAACAGCTGCTGGGGCAGCTGGCCATCAGTTCCGAGGCCGGAGAGGCCCAGTGCCTTTCCATGGGCAAAAGCATGCTGGCCTGGGGCGAGATCCTATCCCCAGAGCAAACGCGCGCCAAGATTGAAGCCATCGGCCCCCAGGACTTACAAAAAATGGCCGAAAGACTCTTCGCCCCCGACCATCTGTCTTCTCTGGTATACCTTTAATTAGCGATTTCGCATAGGAACTTTATGCGGACCAGGCGGATTTCGAGTTCTTCGTATTCGTCTTCCAGGGCGGCTATGGCCTCCTGAAGGGAATCGGAAGTGGCCTTGGTCTTGAACCAGTCGTAAATTTCTTCTACAACGTCGGGGTCCAGCTCATCCTTGATGTAATAATTGATATTGAGGTGGTAGCCGGTAGAGATAATGGTTTCTATCTTGGTCAGGAGTTCATCCATATCCCAGCCCCGGTCGGCGGCTATATCCTCCAACGGCAGCCTGCGGTCCGTGGCTTTGCTGATGTACTCTACGATTCCATCCTTGGACTCCGTAGATTTCATCACAAAGTCGTCGGGGCGCACAATCTCATTCTCTTCCACATACCGGGCGATGAGGTCTACGAAGGGCTTTCCGAATTTATCGGCCTTGCCCTGTCCCACACCCTGACATTTGCGCAGCTCCATGAGCGTCAGTGGATAGAAAATGGTCATGTCTTCCAACGCGGGATCTCCGAACACAACCCAGGGCTGCAGGCGCAACTTGCGGGCTACGTCTTTGCGGAGGTCTTTGAGCATGGACAGGAGCACAGGGTCCCCGCCTCCTCCGCCATGTACGGCGGCAGCTCCGTCGTCATCTTCTTCGTCATCGTCTTCCCCTTCGGAGAAAGTGCGGTCTTCCACCAGCATGACCTCGTGGGGATTCTGGAGGAATTCCTGCCCCTGCTCCGTAGCCGATATGAGGCCATAATTCTCGATGTCTTTTTCCAGGTAGTGCATCACCAGTCCCTGGTGCATGACAGCCAGCCAGAAGCGGACGTCGTGGTCTTTACCGGCGCCGAACAGAGGGAGTTCGTCGTGCTTGTAGGACTTGATCATGGCCGTAGTGACTCCGGCCAGAATGGAAGCCAGATGCTCCAGTTTGAAATGCTCCGGCAGCGACTGGATAAGTTCAATGACCAGACAAAGCTCTTCCTGGCCGTCGAAACGCTTCTTGGGATGGAGGCAGTTGTCGCAGGCTCCGCAGTTGTCCTGCAGATAATCTTCTCCAAAGTAATTGAGCAGGAGTTTGCGGCGGCATTGGCTGGACTCTGCATAGGCCACGGTCTCATTCAGGAGCTGCTTGCCAATCTCCTGCTCTGCGATGGGCTTGCCCTGCATGAACTTCTCCAGTTTCTGGATATCCTTATAACTGTAGTATGTGATGCACTGGCCTTCCTGACCGTCGCGGCCGGCACGGCCGGTTTCCTGGTAGTAGCCCTCTATGCTCTTGGGGATGTCGTAATGAATGACGAAGCGTACGTCCGGCTTATCTATACCCATGCCAAAGGCGATGGTAGCTACAATGACGTCAATTTCCTCCGTAAGGAACATATCCTGGTTATCGGCCCTTGTCTTGGCGTCCAGGCCAGCGTGATACGGGAGGGCCTTGATGCCGTTGATAACCAGCTTCTGGGCCATCTCCTCCACCTTCTTGCGGCTTAAGCAATAAATGATACCGGACTTGCCGGCGTTCTGGCGGATGAAACGGATGATATCCTTCTCCGGCTCCACCTTATCGCGCACTTCGTAATACAGGTTGGGCCGATTGAAGGAGGACTTGAACACCCGGGCATCCTGGATGCGGAGGTTCTTGAGGATATCGCTCTGCACCTTGGGGGTGGCCGTGGCCGTAAGGGCTATGATGGGGGCCAGCTGGATCTCTTCAACGATGGAGCGGATCTTCCGGTATTCCGGGCGGAAATCGTGTCCCCATTCGGAAATACAATGGGCCTCGTCAACGGCGTAGAAGGAGATTTTAACCTCTCTCAGGAGGGCTATGTTCTCTTCCTTGGTCAGAGACTCCGGAGCCACGTACAGGAGCTTGGTGACTCCGCGGCGGAGGTCTTCCTGAACCTCGGCCAACTGGATGCGATTTAGCGAAGAATTGAGGAAATGGGCAATGCCGCTGTCCCCGGCTTCAAACCCGCGGATGGCATCTACCTGGTTCTTCATGAGGGCGATGAGCGGCGAAATCACAATGGCCGTTCCCTCCATGATGAGGGCCGGCAATTGATAACAGAGGGACTTGCCTCCACCGGTGGGCATGAGCACGAAAGCGTTGTTCCCCGCTATAAGATGGGAGATGATTTCCTCCTGATCTCCCTTAAACGAGTCGTAACCAAAGAAAGTCTTCAGTTTTTCGTGCAATATGACAGAATTTGCTCGCATCCGTTAACAAGTTGTTCGCATGCTGGGGTTAAATTTAACAAAATTATATCAATAATGCAAATAAAAGTATCGCCCAACCGCGTATTTCAGCCGCCCGTCGGACGCTTTTATGTTAATTCATAAAAAATGCGTATATTTGCAGATTGAGCGCGCGAAAGCTCTAATAAAAGATTTTAATAATTAAACACTTACTATAATGAAACTCGCAAAACTCTTTGTCATGGCATCCGCCGCTATGCTGGTGGTTGCTTGCGGCTCTTCCCAGGTGGAAGGCTCCAAGGCAGTGCGTTCCCTCCTCCCTACCAAGGGTGAGGTTGACACCACTTCCTATCTTCTCGGTGTAAACTTCGGTATGGTCATGAGCCAGAACGGCTTCGGTGAGCTCAACATGGCCCAGATCGAAAAGGGTATGAAAGACGCCCTCAAGGCCAAAGGTCAGCCCCAGGATTCCGGTTTCGTGGATCAGTTCAAGATCGATCCCTCCGAGATGAACAACATCATCAACTCCTTCCTGCAGAAGCGCACCGCTTACGAAGGCGCCCTGAACAAGGAGAAGGGTGACAAGTTCCGTCACGAGTTCGCCGTGAAGAACAGCGCCGACTCCACCGCTTCCGGTATCGTTTACCTCATCCAGGATTCCGGCAGCCCCGTTCGCGCTACCGACGACCGCGACACCGTGAAAGTGAACTACCGCGGTACCCTCATCGACGGTAAGGAGTTTGACAAGAACGACGGCATTGAGTTCCCTCTGAACCGCGTTATCCGCGGCTGGACCGAGGGCATGAAGCTCATCGGCGAAGGTGGTAAGATCACCCTCGTTATCCCCGCCCACCTCGCTTACGGCGAGCGCGGACCCCGTGAGATCGGTGCCAACTCCACCCTCATCTTCGACGTAGACCTCCTGGAGGTTCACCCTTACGTGGAGAAGGTTGTGGAAGAGCCCGCCAAGACCGTTAAGAAGAAGTAAATTATGGCACTGGAACTGGAAGGCACCATCCGCCAGAAAATGGGCGTTCAGTCCGGGACCTCGGCCCGCGGACAGTGGGCCAAGCAGGAGTTTGTGGTAGATTTCCCCGACGGAAACTTCACCTCCCAGGCCTGCTTCACCGCATGGGGTCAGGACAAGGTGCAGGAACTGGACAAGTACCAGGTGGGAGACCGCGTGAAGGTTTCCTTCAACCTCAAGAGCCGGGAATTCAACGGCCGCTGGTACAACGACCTCCAGATCTGGCGCATCGCCCCTGCCGGCGAAGCCCAGCCTGCGGCGCCGGCCGCATCGGCCTATGTGCAGCCTGCAGCCCCCGCCCCCATGGCTCCGGCACCTACGCTGGATGACATGCCGGGTGACGCGGCGGACGATGACATGCCGTTCTAGTACGGTTTTTGACCTAAAGGAGTCTCCGGAAAGCCAACAGCGGTTTTCCGGAGATTTCTTTGTATATTTGTAAGTTTTATGACAAAATGACAGGAATGGCATCATTAGGATACAATAACAGATGGCTCCGCATGGGCAAGGACTTGCTGTTTGCGGTCATAGGTTTCTGGCTGCTTTGGAAAGGAGGCTTCTTCGCCTCCCTGCTGGGCATTTTCGCCCTGGTCTGGTACGGACGTGACGCTTACTACCAGGCCAAAGCCCTCTGGCAGGAGAAACACTTCGAGCCCAAAGGAGAGAAAAACCCTTCCCCTTCGGCCCCGGCCGACAATGCCAAGATTACCGTCTCGGGCGGCGCCAAAGAGGTTGAGTTCAGGAAAGAGGATTAATCGAAGCGCCCTTTAAGTCCCTCCCCCGAGGGGAGGGGTTTCGGGAGGGGGCAACGTAAACATAAATAATCATAAATTTATTTATGATCCCTAAAGAGACAGTTGACCAGATTCTGGATACCGCCCGCATTGAGGAGGTTATCGGAGATTTCGTGACGCTCAAGCGCCGCGGGTCCAGCTTCGTGGCCTGCTGTCCCTTCCACAACGAGAAAACCCCTTCC
>Ga0310690_10012248_pt1 | contig 10538 bp, 6 predicted proteins | sample AusTroGonzalo_MG_2_FD_207661 | JGI IMG/M metagenome (GOLD analysis project Ga0310690, IMG submission 207661) | Bovine rumen microbial communities from tropical cattle in Woodstock, Queensland, Australia - Gonzalo_04 (v2) (version 2) | ecosystem: Host-associated > Mammals > Digestive system >...
AGCTGGGCCGATGGTTGCTTCCGCGTCAACAAGTACGCAGCGCTGGCCCTCAAGTCCCGCGTCGCCCTCTTCGAGGGAACCTTCCGTAAGTACCACGAAGTGGCCGACGAGGCCTATGAAGAGGCCGATGGTACCACGACTACGCTCAGCGTCGAGTGGTTCCTGCGCCAGGCCGCAGAGGCCGCCCAGGCCGTGATGACGTCCGGCAAGTACAAGCTGTACACCACCAGCGCCAACTCCCATTGGAAGGCCTACCGTGACTTCTTCCAGCTGGAGGACCTCCGGGGCAATTCCGAGGTGATCTTCGCCAAGCAGTACGACGTGACCCTGGCCATCCGCCACGGTCTGCAGTTCGACCTCAAGAACGAAACCTTAAGCGCCACGCGCCGTTTCGTGAACCACTACCTGCGTTCTGACGGTACCCCCATCCAGACCCGTACCGGCTGGGCTACCGAACAGTACTACGAGCAGTTCCAGCGCCGCGATCCCCGTATGGCCCAGACCCTGCATGGCCCCGGCCACTTCGGCTATCTGGATCCCCAGATGAAGGGCGCCGTGGAGACCACGGACTTCGCCCGTACGCTCAACGGATACCGTGTTATCAAGGGTGTGTCCGACGGCAGCCATGAGAATGCTACCACCAGCACCACCGACTGGGCCTTCATCCGTTACGCGGAAGTCCTGCTGAACTATGCCGAGGCTTACGCCGAACTGGGCGAACTCACCCAGGCCATGATAGACAAGTCCATCAAGCTCATCCGCGACCGTGCCGAGATGCCCAACCTGACGCTTCCCACCACGCCCGATGCGCTGATGGCCGAGTACTACCCCCATGCCACCGGTGACCAGCTCGCCGCCATCCTCGAGGTGCGCCGCGAACGCGTGGTGGAACTCTTCGCCGAAGGCTTCCACCAGTGGGACATGATCCGCTGGAAGGAAGGTGGTCCCCTGACGGCTGCCGGCAACATGTCGGCCGATGCCGCCCCGGTGGATCCGGCCAGCCTCACCCCCGGCTACAAGGGTATCTACATCCCGGCCCTGGGCGAATATGACACCGACCACGATGGCAAGATGGACCTGCTGATCTACACCGGTTCCATGCCTGCCTCCGTGACCTCCACCATCCCTGCGACGAACCGCATCCAGGTGGGTGCCAACTCCCTCACCCTGTCCGAGGGTGACCATGGCTACATCACCCGTGACGCCGCCGAAGACTATGTATGGAAAGACCGCGATTACCTGTATCCCGTCCCGCTCGGACAGGTCCAGGCCTACAACGGAAAACTGAGCCAGAACCCCGGTTGGGAATAGTCCATGCAGCGTATCCGTCCCATAACGTTATTCCTTCTCCTTGTCGTACTGCCTTTATTCCAGGCGTGCGGCAAGGGGACGGAATCCGTCGCCTGCTTCGAGGTCTCGCCGTCAAGCCTGACGGCCGATGCCCTGGGTGGCCAGGTCAGCTTCAGCGTGCGCTGCAGCGAAGACTGGATGGCCGCCGCAGACCAGTCCTGGGTCAAGTTGCAGACGGTCAAGGGAAGCGGCTCCGACGATGCGGTGACCGTCAAGGCCTTCGTGTCGGAGAACGAGGATGTCCAGCCGCGCACGGCCACCATCCGGGTGAGCAGCCTGAGCGGAAAGAGACAGACCGTGGAACTGAACCAGGACGCCGGCAGCGGCATCCCTTCGGTAAGGGGTATCGCTACTGCCGATGACCTCCTGGCCTTTGCCCGGGCTGTGAACGGCGGCGGTGCCGTGAGTCCCTATATGGTGGACGGAGCGGTGACGCTACTGAATGACATCGACGCCTCTTCCATCCGCGAATGGATTCCCATCGGGACGAAAGACGCCCCCTTCCGCGGCAATTTCAACGGGAAGGGACATGCTATTGCTAACCTGTCCTGGACGGTAGATACGGGCAAGTATCCCGACGCCGGCCTTTTCGGTTACGCAAAAAACGCCAGGATCTCCAACCTGGTCTTCGGCTCCGAAGGCAGCACCGTTACCTTTACGGGAAATGCTTCGGGTACGGTCGGCGGCATTGTCGGCCACGCGGAGGGCGTTACGCTCACCGGTGTCACCAACAAGGCGTCGTTGGTCGTGGCGGCAGGATCGGCCTCCCTGTGCATGGGCGGCCTCTGCGGAAAGACGGATGCGGCGACGCTTCTGGGCGATGCCGAGCTGAAAAAGAAGGCTTGCGCGAACGACGGCGACTTATCGGCCTCCTTCGCCTGCCGGCTTGCCGGTCTGGTGGGCTGGAACGAAGGGACCATCGTGAAGTGCACCAACAACGGTGCCGTCACGGGGGTGGCGTCGGAGGACTTCGGCCCCGCCTGGGGTTGCGGCTTCAACGCCTCGGCCGACAGGTTTACCGGCAACTTCGGTTACGGTTCCGTCAACGGACGGGCTTCCGTCCATGCCACGGCCGTGTATCCCGCCGGGGCCTATGCCCTGGAGGAGAATACCGTGGACTGGACGCAGGACAGCTATTACGACTGGGAAGTGGTGGAGGAGAAACAGCTCCACGCCGGTGTCAAGTACAGCCATTATTCCTTCACCGGCATGCCCCGCCACATGCACGTGCTGGAGATAGACCTGAGTAATCCGGAAGTGGAACTGATCACCGCCTATGCCGATGAGCTGGTGCCCAACCCCAACGGCAACAAGAACAGCAACAACGGCAAGAACCTCCGTGAGACCCTGTCCGACGTCTGCTCCCGCAGGCGGGCCGAAGGGCAGAACATCCTTGCCGGTATCAATTCGGGCTTCTTCGACTCCAACGACGGCATCTCCCGCGGATACCACATCGAGGAAGGCGAACCCGTGTATGTCAACAACCCGGCTGTGTCCGGCGCGCTGGTGAACCACGTATGGGCGCTCACCGTCTTTACCGACGGTACTGCATCCTGCGGCAAGAAGTCCCTGAGCGCGAAGCTCGAGGCCGGCGGAAAGACCTACGCCATCTCTTCGGTGAACGACACCATCCTGCGCCACGCTTCGGCGAACTATCCCGTCAATATGTACACCAGCCGCTACAAACAGGTTCCGCATCCTTCGAAACCCAGTATCACGAACCCGCTGGCGAAGAATGTCCTGTACGTGGTGGCCGAATACAAGGACGGGCCCGTGAAAGTGAACACCGGATGGGCCGAAGCCGTGGTGAAAGCCCTGTATGACGGTACCGGGAATCTCCCGTACCTTTCTTCTGAGGACGAAGTCGGATTCGCCGTGAGCGGCATCACCGACCTCTCTTCGCTGAAGGCGGGGGATACCGTGAGGCTGAAGTTCGACATGTCCATTGATGGGGTAACCAAACCCATCTGCACCCAGAACAGCAGCATGTACCGCCTGATGGACAACGGTGCCGATGGCAGCGAAACCCCGGCCGCCGGCAACAACCTCTACACCACCTACGACCCCATGACGTTCCCGGCCGTGAGCCAGGACGGCAAGACGGTCTGGCTGGTGGAAGTGGACGGACGGCATCCCGGCTATTCCTATGGCCTCAAGGGCTACGAAATCTATCGCATCGCCCGGAAGCTGGGCGGCTGGAACGCGACCCGTTTCGACGGGGGCGGCTCCTCCTGCATGTGGGTGTACGATTCCTCCACATCTTCCGGCAAGACCGTCAACCGCGTCTCCGACTCCAAGGGCGAGCGCAGCTGCCTGAACTACATGCTTGTAAGAGTGAAATAATTAATAACGCAAACGATATGAAAACGAATGTCAAACTGATCTGCGCATCACTGCTGGCCGTGATGCTGGCCTCTTCCTGTAAGAAGGAGGCCGCACAGATTACCTTCTCCTCGGATCCCGAGACCCTCAGCGAGGTGCCCTGCATGGATCCGGACGACCAGGTCATCAACCTGGCGACCAACGCCAACTGGATTGTCGTGACCCCGACCTGGGTCAAGGCCGACCCTGTCTTCGGCAGCGGCAATTCCATCGTCAGCTTCAAGGTGGAAAGCACCTACATCAACGAAAAGACGGATGTAGCCCCGCGTACGGGAGAGATTGTCTTCTCCGGCGGCGGCAAGTCCTATATCATCCCCATCACCCAGCTCGGTTACACCGCGCCCTATGATCCTTCGGCCAGTATCGGCGGTATCCCCAACGAGGAGGAATTCCTGCAATTCGTCCAGGCCGTGAATGAGAACGAAGGCATCACCCGCTGGCTGAACGCCGCCAAGGAAGTGGAACTGCTGGCCGATATCGACCTCACCGAATGCGTGGAATGGACGCCTATCGGCGCGGCCGAGTCCGTGACCAACGGCAACTATGCAGGCGGCTACGAAGGCCCCGCCTTCAAGGGCGTGTTCAATGGTGGCGGACACACCATCAAGAGCTTCAAGCCCACGGTCAAGGTGGCGGACAAGGGCACCTTCGGCCTCTTCGGCGTACTGGACGGCGCAACCGTCAAGGATCTGAACATCGAGACCGACCTCGTCATCTCCGCCGAGGCCCAGGCCGATGCCGGCGTCCTCGTGGGAACTGCCCTCTACTCCACCATCCAGAACGTGAAGGTGAGCGGAAAGATCACCTCGACCGGTACGGGGACCGACAACAAGCGTTTTGCCCTGGGCGGCATCGCCGGCTTCGTCTTCAATTCGGGAACCAACACCAGCCTCATCACGGACTGCACCATCGACCTCACCGTGATTGCCGACGGTGGCAGCAATACCAAGAATGGCGCAACCGCAGCCATGTATGGCGGTGTGGCCGGTTTCGTGACCACTTCGCAGGACAATTCTGCCAACGACATCCGGAACTGCGTCAACAACGGTGAGATCACCGCCAAGCTGGGCCGTTGCTCCGGTATCGTGGCTACGGCTAACTTCGGCGGTCACTTCAAGGACTGCACCAACAACGCCAACCAGGTGAACACCATGGTCGATGGCCGTATCGGCAATGTCGTATCCGTCCTCTACAAGAATGCCGTCGCCGATGGCCTGGTGAACAACGGTAACCTGACGACGACGAATGTCAAGACGCACGCCGGCGCCATCATCGGCTTCTTCAACGATGACGCCATCGTCATGAAGGGCGGTAAGAATACCGGTACCATCATTGCCGCGAATACCACGCAGAGAGGTCTTCTCGGTGCCAACATCAGCAAGTTCGCATCCATCAGCGATGTCACCGTGGGCGGCAAGCTCGGAACTTACAAGGCCGACGGCAACCACGAGATGCTCGATGTCAATGCCGGCAACTTCGAACAGTATATCGGCTCGATTTCTGCAGCCAACCGGGCGAAGGTCTCCGGCCTTGTCTGGGGTGGTAATAAATGATTCTGATAATGAATAGATTGGTTGAAAGGTTGATTTTGAAAGCTGCCGCCGTCCTGTCGGCGGCAGCCTTCCTGATGACAGGATGCAGCAAGCCCTCCTCGGCGGCCCAGGAGACCGTCAAGGACAAGATGGGCTTCCTGCAGAAAGAGTGCGTGGTTTTCGTAGGGGAGGAAGTGGACGTGCCCATCTCCTATCAGGTATTTGAAAGGGGCGTGTACGTGAAGAAACAATACGACTTCGCGTCCAATCCGGGCGGCGTAACCGTCAGCTCTTCTTCTCCGGACGTAGCCTCCGTTTCGGCCGGTAAGATCAAGGGACTGAAAGAGGGAACGACCACGCTCACGCTCTCCTCGAACCAGATCCTGGCCAGCGGACAACTCTCCGTTACGGTGAAGAAGAACGAGGATACGCCCGCCGCCTTCAGTCAGGACATCACCCAGGCGCTGACCGCCGACATGATCGCCCTGCCCCTGGGACTGCAGACCGGCATGCAGAGCTTCGACATCGACAAGCGGGGCCAGTTCTACATGTCCACGGAGGAAAACAACGCCATGCGCGTGTGCGCCCTGAACAAGGACGGCTCCAAGATCGGGGCCGATATGGTGCTGCCCACCGGTGGTCACGGCGACGGCTTCAGCATCGAGTACGATGCCGATGACGTCTATTTCTGGACCAGCGGTACCCTGGGTGAGCGCGGCCAGAGCGGCGGTTACTCCGGTGGCAAGGCCAATGATTCCGACGTGCACCTGATCTGCCGCCACAAGTTTACGGCCGGCGCTACGGAATATGCCGAGGACGCCGTCGAGTGCTTCTACCTGAACGACAACGGCGCCCGTTTCGCCGATGTGGACACGGAACACGACGTCCTGGTCCTGTGGACCTACGAGAATAGCAGCGATTACATCTATGTGTATAAGCTCTCCGACGTCCGCAAGGCTTCCAAAGTGACGAAGAAGGTTACCCGCGCTTCCCACAATCAGGGGAAGGAAGTTTCGGCCTATAATTTGAATGCGATCAAGTCCGTCGCCAGGTACTCGTGGAAACGCAAGGGCGTCACCACCGGTGAGACCAATGCCGGTGCCGTCCAGGGCCTGTGCGTATATGACGACCGCATCTATGTGACCTCCGGCGCCAAGACCGACGAGGCTACGCTGATGTCGGTCCTGGATTTTGAAGGCAACATCCTGCAGAAACTGGTGAAAGTGGGCGTTTCCGTAGATAAGCAGCAGCTGATCAAACTGAACCTCTCTTCCGACGGTACCTTCGAGCCCGAAGGCGTCCATATCCACAAGGGCCAGATGTATCTGGGCTTTGTGGGGGACTACCCTACGGCCGGATCCAGGAAGCATACGTGTATTATCAAACTGAAATAAAGCAATGAAAACGATCCTGAAGCGAACCCTGTGGGTACTGGCTGCGGCCTGTGCCATTCTCTCCTGTGCACCGAAAGAACCGTCCAACAGGGCGGAGAAAATCATCGCCGAGATGCACAACCCCTCCTCGAAATACGTGATGGTTATCTGCCACCGGGGAGACTGGCGCAACTATCCGGAAAACTCGCTGGGTGCCATCGAGTCCGTGATCAAGATGGGGGCCGATATCGTGGAGATCGACCTCAAGCTCACCAAGGACAGCGTCCTGGTACTGAGCCATGACCATACCTGTAACCGTATGACCACCGGCAAGGGAGACATTTCCACCATGACTTTCGACTCGCTGGCGACCTTCAACCTGAAGACCGCCCACAACGTGGCCATCCCCGGTACGCGCATCACCACCTTCAAAGAGGCCCTGGAACTGTGCAAGGACCGCATCGTCATCAACGTGGACCAGGGCTTCCAGTACTACGACATGGTGGTGGCGCTCACCGACTCCCTGGACATGACCGACCAGATCCTCATCAAGGGCAAGAAGGCCCGCGAGGAGGTGGCCCGGGAAATGGAGGGCAGCCGCATGATGTACATGCCCATCATCGACATCCAGAAAGCCAAGGGAAAGGATCTGTTCGCCCAGTATGAGGACTGGTATGCCCAGACCGGCGAAGCCCCGCTGGCCTACGAAGTCTGCTTCTCCAGCATGGACGAAGACGTTGAGGAGTGCTGCCGCAAGGTGGTGGCCCAAGGCTCCAAACTCTGGGTCAATACCCTCTGGGCTTCCCTCTGCGCCGGCTACCACGACGATGCCGCCTACGACGGCGATCCCGACGAAATCTACGGGAAGATCCTCTCCCTGGGTACGTCCATGATCCAGACCGACCGTCCGGAATTCCTGATTGACTGGCTCAAGAAACAGGGCCGCAGATAGAATACAGCTATGCAAAGACGTGATTTTCTCAAGGGTATTTCCCTTGCTGCCGCCGGGGGAGTCCTCGCAGGTCCCACTGCCGGCGCCGTCGGCCTTTTCCCCTCCCTGCAGGCCGCGCCCGAAGGGGCCGATCCTGTCACGGGCCTGAGCCCCGTCCGGGCCCTGGATCCCGTGGTGAGCCGTCCCATTACCGTCATCATCATCGGCTGCGGCAACCGCGGCCGCACCTATGCCCAGTATGCCAGGAAGTTCCCCCAGGGAATGAAGGTGGTGGGCGTGTCCGATATCCTGGAAGACCGCAAGGACTACCTGGGAGACATGTACGGCGTGCCGGCCGAGATGCGTTTCGGCCATTACCGGGAGGTTTTCGCCACCGGGAAGAAGCTGGCCGATGCCGTCGTCATCGCTACGCCCGACGACCGCCACTACGATCCCTGCATGAAAGCGCTGGCCCAGGGCTACGACGTCCTTTTGGAAAAGCCCGTGGCCCCCACTGCCAAAGAGTGCAAGGCCATCCGCGAGATGACCAAGAAGACCGGCCGCATCGTCGCCGTCTGCCACGTGCTGCGCTACGCCCCCTACTTCATGGCCCTGCGCGACGTGGTCCGCAGCGGCGCCATCGGCGAGGTGGTGAGCATCCAGCACATGGAGCCCATCCAGTATGCCCACATGGCCCATTCCTACGTGCGCGGCAACTGGCGCTCGTCCAAGGAGACCACTCCCATCATCCTGGCCAAGTCCTGCCACGACCTGGACATCCTGCGCTGGATCATCGACAGGCCCTGCAAGACGATATCGGCCGATGGCGACCTCTACTTCTTCAAGGCGGAGAACGCTCCCAAGGACGCCCCGTGCTATTGCACCGACGGCTGCCCGCACCAGGACGAGTGCCCCTACAACGCCCTGGACATCTATGCGAAGCAGAAGCTGCACCTGGGCGTGTTCGACCTCAAGGGTAGCAAGGATCCGGCGCTCATCATGAGCCGTCTCAACGATTCCCGTTACCACAGCTACGCCCGTTGCGTCTTCCACTGCGACAACGACCAGCCGGACCACTATGTGGCCAACATGGTGTTCGATGACAATATCACCGCATCCTTCACCATGGACGCCTTCTCTCCCAAGGGCGGCCGACGCACCCGCATCATGGGTACGATGGGCTTCATCGAGGGAGATATGAAGGAGTTTACGGTGACGGATTTCCTGACGCGTACGCCCCGGGTATGGAACATGAAAGTGGCCGAAATCCCCGAATACGCCCAGTCCGGGCACGGGGGAGGAGACCATCGTCTGGTCCGCGACTTCCTGGAGGCGGTGGACAGGCAGGATCCCGCCCACCTCTCCAGCAGTATCGACGTTTCCATAGAAAGCCACCTGATGGGCTTCGCCGCAGAGCGGTCCCGCCGGTCAGGTCGCAAGGAAAAGATCTAATTCAAGCTATACCAGCGAGAGAGCCACTTCCATCATATTGGTGAAGGTGGTTTTTCTTTGTTCGGCCGTGGTGGCCTCTCCGGTGAGGATGTGGTCGCTGATGGTGAGGATGCCCAGGGCCTTGTTTCCGCTGCGGGCGGCGTTCATGTACAGGGCGGCTACCTCCATCTCGACGGCCAGCACGCCCATCTTGATCCAGCCCTGCGTGTTGGGGTTCTCACGGTAGAACAGGTCGGAGGAAACGACGTTGCCCACCATGTAGTGCAGGCCCTTGGCCTCGCAGGAATCGGCCGCCTTGCGAAGGAGGTCGAAGTCGCCGATGGGGGCGAACATGCCGTCCAGCTGGTACTGGTCGGCGTAGTTGGAATCGGTGCAGGCGCCCTGCGCCAGGACGAGGTCTCCGATGTGCAGGTCCTTGTGGTAGGCGCCGGCGCTGCCTACGCGGATGATGGTCTTGACGCCGTAGAAATTGTACAGCTCATAAGTATAAAGGCCGATGGAGGGCATGCCCATGCCGTGGCCCATCATGCTCACGCGCTTCCCCTTGTAGGTGCCGGTGAAGCCCAGCATGCCGCGTACTTCGTTGAAACAGACGGGGTTCTCCAGGTATTTTTCGGCCATGAACTTGGCGCGGAGGGGGTCTCCGGCCATGATGACGGTTTCGGCGATTTCGCCGTATCGGGCTCCGATGTGCGGAGTAGGAGTTTTATTTTCGCTCATAGTTTTTCAGATAAGAGTGGTTGATGCAAAGATAGCATTTTTTCTTTTTTCGGGGGAAATTCGTAAATTGGCCGAATAATTCGACTCTGCATCGTATGAAAAGAGTATTCCTTTATCTTCTCGCAGTAGCCGTCGCACTGGCCGCCTGTTCCCGCGTCGAGAGGGAATCGGCCCGTCCGGAAAAGAGCGGCGCTGCCTCCTCCGATACCTTATATACAGAGAGGGCTGCCATGATGACCTACGCCACCGATCCTGAGCGCGCGCTGATGATCATCGACTCGGCCCAGGTGGTAGGCAACGTCGATGCTTTCCAGGCCGATTTGCTCCGCGCCATCGTGTACGGCCGATCCTTCGAGGAGCTCCAGCAGGAGAGAGCCCTGGAAATCTGTCGCCAATTGCTGGAGAATCGGGAAGCCTGCGAGGGTACCAAGGAATCCGACGACAAGCGCCTGAACATCCTGGGCGTGATGAACGACGTTTACCGCAACAAACAGGACTATGAGAACTGGCTCGAATATGCCATCGAGATCGTGGAGATCAACCGGAAGTGGGGCTATGAGACCGACGCCATCCGCACCGAGGCCGAGATCGGCGTCGTGTTTACCTCCCTCGGCCGTAAGGAAGAAGGTCTCGAAAAACTGAACCACTGCATCGAGGTCCTTGCGTCCGGCGCACCCAGCATCGACCGCATGGACGCCTGGATCGTTGCCAACTGGCGCAAGATCAGCGTTCTCCAGCAGGATGAAGACTACAAGGGCGTCATCGCGCTGGCCCAGGCGGTGATCGCCAAGATCGAAG
>Ga0310690_10012249_pt1 | contig 10538 bp, 8 predicted proteins | sample AusTroGonzalo_MG_2_FD_207661 | JGI IMG/M metagenome (GOLD analysis project Ga0310690, IMG submission 207661) | Bovine rumen microbial communities from tropical cattle in Woodstock, Queensland, Australia - Gonzalo_04 (v2) (version 2) | ecosystem: Host-associated > Mammals > Digestive system >...
TGCATTATTCTTGAACGTCCTGATTTTGTTCGTAAACGTTTTTGAAAGCTGCTCCGAGAAAATCGATAATCGGTGTCCGATCAAGTTCAGCGACGATACATTTGATGAACTTTTCTCCACCATCCTCAAACTCGGATTTGGCGAACTCGTATGTCGATCTCGAAGGAAGACTTAATGTCAGTTCGAGTGTCACTGGAGTTTCGTGTCGCTTACACTTGTTTACAAGAATCGCCACCGGATCGTTCGGATCCACGGTTTCCTGCTGAACAGGGATTTCTGGAGCATTGTACTGCTGCTCGAGTTCCTTGTTCGCTTCGATGCACTCAACGGTCATCTCAACGATTCGTTGTATGATGTTTTCGTCGAGAATTGGTACTTGTGGCTGCTGTACTGGTGCTGGAGCCTGTGGGATCTGAGGTTCTGGAACAGATGCTGGTTTCTGCTCAAGCTCTGCAAACGTCTTGCGCTCTGGCTGTGGATGTGGTTCTGCCATGGCTTCATACATCGGATACTGCTCGATGGAAGGTAGATCGATGATGTGCTGTGTCATTCGCGGAGGAACGAGCATCGTACCACCAGAATCCGAATTGTTGACGACACTTCCATCACCCTTTGCCTGCAGCATATCGTGAAGCGTAGGAACCTCGAAAGAATTTCCATCCTTGTCTGTATACATCTTAGCCTGTTTTTCAGCGATGCTCCAGGCATTCGACGGTCCTTCAATTTCAACCATAAACTTTCCGCGAAGATCAGAAAGGCTTCCTGTCATCTTCGATATGAAACGCAGGTTGCACGAATCACCTTCATCGAAGTGGAAGAAAGTTTCATCTTCGAGTTTCTCGATTCCGACAAGCGTCACGACCTTTCCCTTATCTTCACCGTCAATCCACTGGAAATATCTTTTCCTGCTCATTTCAAATCGATTTTAGTTAGTTTTATTTGGATTATCTGTGTGTTGCTCTTTGATGATGAGCCTGTCGAACTGCTGTTTGTATTCGTCTCTCCACTGGCACCCCTCGTACATTTCGTCGGTGAACCAGGAGAGATAATCCTGACGAAAGCCCTCCAGAGCTTTTTCAAAATGTTCTTTATAGTGCCCATTGGAAATAACGTTTAGTCTTTGCTCACCTATAGAAAAGCAATGGTTTGTACCTTTGACTCGCCACACGACAGAGAGTGTGGTATCGTACTTGTTTGCCTGTGCGATACCATACTCTACAGTCAATGGAGATTTCCACCCTTTAGGATTTACCTGAACGGTATATATCTCGCTGATGGCGTTGTTTAGATCGAATACAAAAGGCATTGTTACTCTGCGGACTCTTCTTCGATGATACCGTGGATGTTCATCTCTTTCACGGTGTCGATGCGCCAGGCATCAATGTCTCCGCGCTGGCTCATCATACTCTCGGCGAGATTCACGGCCTGCTTCGGGTATCCGGCACACACGATGTAGTTCTCCGTACCTTTCTTGATTTTTTCGGAACCGTCACGGTTATCTCCGATCTTTTTCTCGGTCTTGATGACCACTTTATAATATCCTGAGTCGATCATTTTGTTTGGATTTTACTTGGTTTCTTGATTATCTTCTCCGAAGATTTTCTTGTAATTCGAGTTGTTTGTGTACACCTCGGGAACTTTGCCGCATTTTGCACACACATACACAGGAATTTCGGCAACCTCTTCCTTGCCGGTACCCGTCACAAGCGGGGAAATTCGCTTGAGGACGAAAGCCTGGTTGAAAATCTTCGATCCACACTCACACACAACGTTCTGTGATGAGAGAATCTTGTCGCGCATAGCAAGCTGCTGGCGCATCATATCGTCCTGTCCTAAAATCAAATTGTTGTCTTGCATATTAGAAAGTTATTATGGATCCCACCTTTCGATGGGATCCGATAATGAATGGTTATTTTTCTTTGTTTTCGTCCTTCTCTTCGGATTTATCATCCTTGAGAACAGGCATCTTGTCGCCGATGACGATACGGAACTTGTCGCCATCCCATGTAACACGATGAACAAAAGCGTGGAACATATCTCCGAGCTGGTACATATCGTTCTCGAAGTCGGCTTCAGCATCAGGAGACATCGTGCTGCGGTGCATTAGGCTCGGGAAGATGTAATCACCGGACATATCGTCCTTAATGGCACAGAACACGCCGTTCTTCGACTTTCCTGTGACTTTGACATCAACTGGCTTGCCAGGGATGATTTCGCGTCTCACGCGACCAGGAAGAGTCTTTTCGAGATACTTCTTGAAGCTCACGACAAAATTCTTTGTGTTCTTGGCGAAATTGACGACACACACGTTGATTGTCTTGCCGACAAGAGCCTCGAAGTCCGTAATGGGACCAGCGGCCGCCAGAGAGCCAGGGAGGAAACACTTCACACCGAGAACATCCACGGTATAACCACCGTTATTGACGGAGATAATCTTTGCGGGATATGCGAAGTTGGGACCGTTTTTACTGCGAAGCTCGTTACGGAATTCGTTCTCGATTTTAGCGACACGACCTTCCCACAAAGACACGCGGTTGTTTTCGAGAGCCTTTGCAACAAGGTTCTGCGACAGAAGCTCGCGAGTCCAATCGGGATTCACCTTCATGGTGTGGATTACGCTGCCGACATTCGGTGCGCCGATGCTCTCCAGGAATTCAGGCTCTTTGTTGAGGTCCACAATGGCGGACATACCGTTGTTCGAGTCGATGACAATCTCGTGATCCGACACGGGTGCCATGTTGACGATGGAGTACAGGTTGCCAACGTAAGAATCCTTCGGGCTGATTCTGGTAGTGTGCATAGCATTCTCGAACTTCTCATAAAGTTCCTGTGCATACATCTCGTGGCTGTAGATTTTCTCCTTGCGTTTCGATGCGACTTTGTGGTTTATGACGAGTTTTGTACCGCCATTGTATCCACCCTCATATAGAGACCAGTCGAAATCAGGGTTTCCTACAGAACCGAGGGTTTTGTATGTTGCTAGGATAGCTTCAGCGCGTTTAACTTCACGCTCAGTTGGATGATAATTAGACATTGTGTAAAATTTTTAGTGAAACGATGAATTAGTGATCGCGCACACCAGCGATGACGATCTTTGTGGTGGACTCGGTTGAGTCAAACAGGAGGCGATCCACAACGTTCTTGCCGTCCTCGTCGCGCTGTCCAATGATGACCTTCATGGTCTCAGTGTTCTTGTCGAACATCTTGATGAACTTCTCGCGACGAAGCTCGATGCTAACTGGATAACCAGGATCTGCGCTGAGTTCGCCAACGCGGTAGACGAAGTTCGGCTCCTTGTCGATGCCGTTGCCGCCGTCCTTGACGAACAGAACGTTCCCTTCGTTGTAGAACACCATCGAATCCTTGCGGGGATCCATACTGACGATTTCCGAAGTCTTCTGGATGGAATTCACGGTGTTGGGCGAAATCTCGATGGTGACAGGATCATTGACGTTGAACACGTCCGACAGGAACACATCGTCAGGGAGATACTTCAGATCGGCGGTGCGGAAACCATTCATACGCATCTTGAGGATGCTGGATACGAACGAAATGTCCGATGCGACGAACTCGACATTGTTAGGATTCTTCTGGTCAACGAGAGCGTCGTAATTGATAACGACATCGAAAACGGAGTTTCCTTCGCTGTCCTTGTCGTCGGCGACACGGCTGATGATGTTGATGAACTGCTTCAGCTTGATGAAGATGCCGACATTGATGCGGGCGCCATTGCGGTTAGCCTCATCGGGATCCTCAACGACAATCATCTTGGCGTCCTCGAAGCTGAGCGATGCAAATCGGATTGCGGATTTATCCTCCGTGAAAGTTTTTGCTACGAACGCCTTGCGCTCGGTGTCGATTTCGAGAAGAAGAGACTCGCGGATACGCTGGTAGCTCTTCAGGTAATTGATGAAAGGCTCGGCACTGCCCTTCAGTGAAAGTTGCAATTTCATTGCGTTTTTCGATATTAGTGAAACATTATGTTATAGAGTGTCCATCTTGACCTCTCTATATGTTATATCGGAAAAACACAAAAATGATTATTGGGAATTGCAACAGGACCTTCCTCTATAATCTTTCTGGAGTTTGAGTATCTTTCTGTTCTTTTTGAAACGGTGTGCGTCATCGACAATGTCAGATGTTGTCAATGTGTCATTTGGCTTCGATGACAGCCATGAACCTTCACTGCACAACATATCTGAAATGGTAGATGAATCAATGTCACAAAATTCATCAAGAACACGATCAATGATATTCTGTTCACGCTTTGTGAGGCTACATACAGAAAAGTTTCTGTCCTTGTAAATTTGACGAAGTTCGTTCACAACAGGACCGTATCGACCTGCGCTGAATTCACAACAAAACATAATTCTGGAACAATCAGCGATGGAGCGTCTGTAAACAAGATATACAAGCTGGTGAAGCTTTGTCTCGTCAATCTCCTCTTGACATCGTTCTTCATATCCGTTGTAGATATACGAAGCGACGTCGGCGAGAGTTGCCATATGATGAAAGGTTTATTTTCTGGTCTTGCCTCTCAGTGTGATGTTAACCGGTCCAATGAGACCATCGAGAGAATCCTCATAAGATATATTCCTGAAGGATGTGAAGTTGCCCCTGAACAAAGGCTGGATATTATTGATCTCGAGAAGGTTTCCAAATTTGTCAGATACGCTTCTTGTGAGATAGATGTCGCCATACTCGTCGATACCGTATTTTCCTTCACCAAAAATCTTCTCATTCTCTTTATCAGCATCAAAATATGCGGTCACAGAGTCAACACCAGGAACAGCTTCCACAATCTTGATGATGTCAGAAATGGGATAACGTTCGCGGCGAGTGCTTGTCATCAGATATTCGGAAATCTCAGAAATGATGTAGCTCTTTACAGTATTGAACTCGTAGTCGCTGTAAATCTGAACAAAAATGTTGATGGCGAACCTGGCATATATCGGATCAATGATTCTGTTCTCTATGGTCAAAACCTTGGCACCAGAATTATCAATGAGATCCAAAACTGCGGTCTTTTCATCGTCTGTCAATTTGAATCTTGATTCTGCACAGTTGAAATACGTCTCGCTTTCACCAATACGTTTCTTAATGTCGGGAACAAGATAGAGGTAAATCACATTGTCGTCGAGAGTCGATTCATCGTATCTGATCTTGGCTGATGTGAGAGCAGATTTTTTCTCGTTCATATCAGCAAGCAAGATTCTTGCGGCTTCAGAATCTTCTCCAGTCAGTTTCACCTGGTTAGTGTATCTTTCCTTTGCGCTCACATATGCCGACATCGCAGCATTGTATTCATCCTCTGTACGCTTATCCTCTGAACTGTTGAATCCAGAGAATACATCGATGACAGAAAAGATGTTCAGTTTGGACAGGAACGTCTTATAATTGGTAGAATTTGCCAGAACAAAACTCCGTGAAGCGTGCGGGGCAAGCTTTCTTGTCATATTGATGTCCTCACCGGCACAACCGAACAGGATGTCAGAAGCGGAACTGAGATTGTAAATCTCGTTAAGATCGATTTGATCACCATTCAAATCATATCCAGGATCCGAGAACTTCCAATAATTCTCATACTCTTCGTTGTCAACGTTACCAGCTTCACCTGCACTCACAATATACTCGCAAAGTATCGTGGCGCCTTTCACGGGGATTTTACCGTTATTTCCTGTTCCGAAAAACACGTCGATGCCACCGTTCATAGAAGTCTTGATAATACAAGCTTCCTGCTCGTATGTCATATCAAGGATGGACTCCACGGCTTCCCAGCGTTTACCGTTCACATAAACATTAACGAAGAAGTCATCAACGATGTTATCAACCTTGTTGGCAAAATTAAACGATTGGAGAGCTTCACCGGTACCAGTACCCTGTTGGTATTTTATGTTTCCCTGAATGATTGGAATTTCTATCTTTGAGTCATTGGCGCCAATGGTCAACTGGAGCGTCGGCGAACTGAACACGGCAAGATATGTCAGTCCGTTAGCAGTGTTGACAATTTTCGTATAATTACGAAGGATAATCGTCTCTCCAGCATTTTCGGCAGTATGGTTGTATGTCATATTAAGAGTTCCGCGTGCAGCCATACCCCTAGATGGAACGTGTCCTGTTAATTGTGCAAGTCCACGGACGGAACGAGCCTGATAAGCGGTCTCGATATTCATTTCTGTAATAGAAGTCTCTATGTAGAAAAGGATCATTCTACCGAGATGTATAATCACAGAAAGGAGTTGTGCAAACGGTGAAGCGGTTGTAAATTCTTTCTCATTTGCGTTGTAAACTCCTTTGATATATCTTTCAGCATCCTCATAGAGCTGTGAGAGACCTATTCTATTGGTATTAAATATTTTCCAGTCTTTTCTTGCCATTGAAAGTACAGGTTTTTGTATTTATGATGTTGTTAATCGATATCAAGTTTAAGGTTGTTGATGGCAGCGGCGAGAGCCTCAATCGGGTTGCTGTAGCTGATGCCAGCCTGTGAGTTGTTCTTGATAGTGAGATTCTTCATAGCCTCTGCAATAGCCTGTGCCAGAGCGTTCACATCGACATCGGCTGTGATGTTTGTCGGCACAGCGTTTCCTGTGTTGGATCCACCACCAGCTCCGGAACCACCGTTACGGATTGCGTTCACGGCATTTCCGATGTTGTTTCCATTCACACGCTCGAATGACCTGAACAGACTGTTCATTGACTCAATAGAGTCTCTAGAATTTGTAAACTCTGTAAACAGTTCACGTAGGTTGTTGATGAGCTTCTTCATCGACTCCTCTCTCTTCTTCTGTCCATCAATAAGAACCTTGTCGAAAGATTTAACAGAACCCGCAGCCTTGATTGTTGCATCTTTGAACTTCGTGACTTCAGGTGTCGCTGTCTTTATTGTTTTCATCACAACATCTGTGATGGATCCTTTAAGTACGGCGGTGTTCTGCTTAATCTTTGTAGCATTCAGATTCTCAAACCTCTGCGCACTGCGGAAGAGTTCCTCGATCACATTGAATCTGCCAGCAGCAAAGACGGTATTCGTGGAGCGATAGTTTTCAATCTCGACATATGTTTGTACGAGTTTGACGAGTGCTGAGCAGTTTCCTTCAATGACACCGGATTTAATCTTTTCCGAAGACATCTTCTCGGCGACATTGATGAACATATCAACAGATGTCTGTAACTTGTCGATACCTTCATCGAGCGAACCTCTCAAAAGACGCTTCCAAACATCAGTCTCAACGATAGAGTAGAGGTTGGTTATGAAACCGGTTATGGCTGAAGATATTGTCGAGCTAATCTTCAGAATATCAACCTCACGAGTACTCTTTATCTTTCCATCATCGCCAACAGTAACGATACACAGCTTTCCAGCATCGTTTGTACTGAACATCGAGACCATTTCAGCAAACGCTTTCACAGGTTCAATGATCTGTCCAAACACATTGAACACTTGCTCAGCAGCCCTGGCTCCACTCGTTTTGACTCCAAGGAAAGCCCTCCATCCATTAGGATCACCGTATATCAGTTTGGACCACTTTGAGAAATTATCCTCACTGTACAACACGCTCACAAATGTACTCACAGCATCAGCGATTCTTCCAGAGACAACAGCAACATCGATGTCTGGACCTTTGACGATTTTACCGTCATCTGTCACACGTACAGAATGAATCGTTCCGTTTGCACCTTCCTGGAACCCCATCAGAGCATTAGCAAATGATGATACTGGACCGATCATTGTGCCGACCATCTTCATCATAAACCCGCTCTTGAAAGCGTCCCACATACTAATATCCTTGAAGGTGTCGATGATTTTCGTGGTAAACGTTATCATCGCTGTGCTAATCTGTGCGGCAACTTCGACGACATTCACCTCTTCACCTTTCTGGATCTTTCCGTCTTTGTCCATCCAGATGCGGCGAACAGTGTTCGCTTTTTCACCTTCCTGGAAACCAAGCAGCATTTCAGTAAACTTTGTCACCGGCTTGATCATACCAGACAGAACAGATGTGATGAACGCTGCTTTCATTATCTGCCACACCGACACTTTCTCAAAACCTTCCGTGAGAATCTTTGTAAATGTGACTATAGCGGTCGAAATGGTTGAACCGACCTTGATAATATCCACTTCTTTACCCTGCTGAACATCACCGGTCTTTTCGTTGACGGTCGCCTGAACGAGATTTTTACCTTTGATGATGTCACCGATTTTGGCGAGTTTGACAAGTTCGCCAGCGGTATGTACAAACTTATGAATCAGATTATCGACGTAGGTGTACTTCATCATTATCTCCCACGCCTCATCCTTATCGATGGGAATATCGAGATATTTCTTGTCGAATTTTTCAATGATACCTTTGATTGTCGGCACCACAGAATTCATCTTATTCGCACCACCAGCTTTATCCATTGTCATTTGTGCATCAGCAAGAGCAGTAATAACACCTTTGAGTGAAGTCGCGATATTAGCAGCCATTCTCATAGCCTTTGGAACAGCAGCCTGTCCAGCGACAAACCCCAATCCAGGCAGATCCGTCATAGCATCGGCAATCTTCTCGACACTCTTCACAACGTTAACGAGCTCCTGATCCTTGACTCCAGATTCTTTCTTGAACTTTGCGACGCTGATTGTAGCACGCAGCACATCGAAAGATTTGTTGGCAATACTCTTGATCATCGCCATAGCAGCGAGACCTAAAGTTACAGGGAGCAGAGCGAGTCCTGCGATACCGCCGAGTATGCCGAATTCTGCAACCAAAAGTCCTGCACCTGTTGCAACATAAACAATATCCTTCCACTTACCCTTACATTCGTCGGCGACCTTTGCTGCAAGTTTTACAACAAGTATGGCACCAGCAGCTATCAGTTCTATCATACCGATGGCAAGCGAACCGAGGGCGAGAACTGCGATAAACGATCCTGCGATTCCAGCCAGGATACCGAAACCTGTGACAATGGCTGCGGCCGCCGTGGCAACATATATGATGTCTGTCCACTTACCCTTACATTCGTCGGCGACCTTTGCTGCAAGATAAACGACTCCTATAGCGGCACCGGCAAGCAGCTCCATGACACCGAGCGCAATGATGCCACGTTTTGCATTGTTGAGAAGTTTACCTGCAAGCCAGCCGACACCAACAAGGGCGACCATCACACCACCAGTCAAAGCCAATCCTATAAGAATCTGCTCAGAATTCTCCTGAACAAAATCTCCGAGATACTTTGCTGCAACAATGAGGGCAACTGAAGCAAACGCAAGAACGAATATGTTAATAAGAGCCTGTCTTACCTGGTTGCTTCCAGCGATTTTGCCAGCAACCCAAGCAACACCAGCAAGCAGTATAATGCCAGCAAATACACCAAGCATAACAAGAGCGCCATTGAGAAGAGCGGTCTTGAAGCTGTCGTTTGAAATCAAATATCCTATAGCAACACAGAACGAAACAAGAAGAACTCCAGCAAGGATGAATCCGAAAATGTTCTTCATACTTGTTTGGACAGCATTTCCACCGACAAGCTTTCCGACAAATCCAACAACAAGCGCAAGCAATCCGACAGCAAGGATTACCATGCCGAGAACTGCAAGACCGACAAGCATAATCTTTGCCGTATCACCTTGTAAAATCAACGCTCCGAGTCCTATACAAACAGCAACAACAAGCGTCATAGCAAGGATGATCTTGACAATATCGTTAACAGCCTGCAGCATACCGAAGTTTTTCAACAGCTTCGATATACCACCGACAATGAAAACGATCGCCGACATAGCAAGCAGCACACCACCGAGAACAGCAAGACCATAAAGAAGTATATTCGGTCCGACGCTTTTCACTAAAACTGCCATAAGGATACACGCGGCGACAACAGCCGTTGCTCCGAGCATAAACTTCACCATATCATTTGCAGATTTGGTGAAACCGTTAATCTTCTCTAGATCTTTTTTGTCGAACTTGAACGCTGTCATCACCTTCATCAGCAAGCCAAACGCTGTCACAGCAGGTATGGAAAGCAGTGCCCCGGCTGTCGCGATTGGTGCCAACGGAGCCATCTTGCTCAAAGAAACGAAAATCTTTCTGGAAGATTCTGTCGCTCTGTACAAACGAGCCATCTCCTTGTCAACATCAGAAGAAACCTTCAGCTTGTTGAAGCGTTCAATCATATCAACAATGGCGTCCATAACCTTCGGGACACGCTTAATAGACGACGCTTTCAACTCTGATATAATCTTCAATGCTTCGGTAGAACCTGTAACAGAAGCATTTACAGCTTTTATCGCTTGTTCGTTTGGAAGTTTGGCGTTTGAAATAAGCTCCATACTTTCCACGACAGCTTTGACAAACATCTTATACATAGCGATGTTTTTCGCCTTTATATTTGACATTTGTTGGACAGCAGCGATAGCAGATGAGAATGATCCGACGTTCAACGACGGAGAAGTCGCAGCACCTGAAACGGGATTGGAACTAGCAGCATTAGTGACATTTCCTTGTGAAAGCCTTGCAGTGCCTGCTGCACTTGCAGGTGAACTGTTTTTCGGAGCCATA
>Ga0310690_10012250_pt1 | contig 10538 bp, 10 predicted proteins | sample AusTroGonzalo_MG_2_FD_207661 | JGI IMG/M metagenome (GOLD analysis project Ga0310690, IMG submission 207661) | Bovine rumen microbial communities from tropical cattle in Woodstock, Queensland, Australia - Gonzalo_04 (v2) (version 2) | ecosystem: Host-associated > Mammals > Digestive system >...
CAATGCCTACGGCCTTGAGGTCCTCTATGCAGGCGGGGTTACCGGCAATAACGAATATTGCGCTGTCACCTACTGCCTTGAATGCGGCGGGACCGTACTCGGCGTACTCGTCGTCGCTTGAGCAGAGCACCACGATATCGGCGCCTGCCTTGCGTGCTGCCTCGGCTCCCTCCTCAACGGTCTTGAAACCAAGGTTGTCTATAATCTCGTAGCCTGCGCAGCCAAAGAAGTTACCCGAGAACTGGGCGCGGGCCTGACGCATGGCCAGATTTCCGATGGTGAGCATGAACACCTTGGGACGGCGGCCGCTGGCCTCGGTCTGCAGGCGCAATGCCTCGAACTCTGATGCTATGCGGGATGTGTCAAGGGTTGCGATGGTTGCCTCACCCTCTGCCTTGCAGCAGCAACAGCAGGTCTTGGGTGCGCGGCCCTCTGACATCTCCTTGATGTTGGGGAACTGGTTGGTTCCCAGCAATGACTCCTTACGCTTGGCAGCATTGTCATGACGTGCGGCGTTGGTGGCGTTGACTGCCTCCTGTACCTTGCCGGCCTTGACCATTGCCAGCATACCGCCCTCATCCTCAACCTGGAGGAACAGTTTCCATGCCTGCTCTGCCAGAGCCTCGGTCAGATTCTCTACGTAGTATGAACCGCCGGCGGGATCGACAACCTTATCCAGGTGTGACTCCTCCTTGAGCAGCAACTGCTGGTTGCGGGCCAGACGCTCCGAGAACTCATCGGATTTTTGATAAGCGGCGTCAAACGGAGTGACTGTTATTGAGTTTACACCGGCCAGAGCGGCACTCATGGCCTCAGTCTGTGAACGCAGCAGGTTCACGTACGGGTCAAAGATGGTCTGGTTGTACTTGGTGGTAACAGCGTTGATGTGCATCTTGCAAGCACAGCGGCAGATACCGTCCTCAGGCTTGTCCTGGCAGTGGCACTCGGGCTTGTAGGCCTCAACTATCTTGGCCCACAGCATGCGTGCTGCACGGAACTTGGCAATCTCCATGAAATAGTTGGAGCCGATGCCCAGGTTGAACTGTATCTTCTTGGCTACTGCATCGGCGGGAACGCCGGCCTCAGTGAGGGTACGCATATACTCGTTACCCCAAGCCAGTGCGTAACCCAGTTCCTGATAGCAGAATGCACCGCTGTCAGTGAGCATTGAAGCCTTGACGGTGAGGGCACGGAATTTCTTGAGTGGCTTGAGTATCTCAATCAGTTTGGCAGCATCATCAAAACCACACTCAATGCCGCTCTTAAGCATTGAAGCGATAGGGTCATATGAGATTGAACCGCGCAGTTCATTCAGGTCATAACCTTTCTTTGTAAAGTAGTCAACCAGAGCCTGAGCCTGCGCACATGCCAACTGTGGCTTAGTGCTGAAGTTCAGTTCAATGCATTCTGCGCAGATGCCGTTGAGCAGTGCCTCAAGTTCAGAACCCTCAATAAGACGGCCGCGGCAGCAAAAACTGAGCGAATCAACACCTTTGTTCAGAATGTCAAGAGCCTTGGCGTTGGCCTCTTTGATGTCTTTTGTGCTGATGCCCTGACGTACAAACCATGAGTTGCATGCCTTGGTTCCGCGCTTGTAAGGAAATTCTCCGGGTTTGGTCTCAGTGTCAAGGCCTTCCAGATTCTCCTGGCGGTAGAACGGCTGGACCTTGAATCCCTCGTTGGTTCTCCAGACGAGTTTTTTCTCAAAATCCGCACCTTTAAGATCCTCAGTGATCTTGGCCATCCACTCTTCAGTGGACACCGGTGGGAACTCTGAGAAGAGTTTCTCTTTGATTTTTGACATAAAATATTACTTGTTTGATAGGATAATTCTCAATTCTTAGGTTCTGTCATGCACAAAACCTGACAAAGATATATAATTAGGTTGACTATTCCTACTTAAATCCTGTAGATTTATATTCTTTGAATAACTATAAATTTTTAAGGATTTATAAGGGTGTCAGACTGAATAACATGTATAAAATGTGAGTAACTTTGCAACCGTATTTTGAAATGAGTCACAAGGGACATATAAAACACTGAATCACAATGGATTGGATTAAAACACTTCTTTTTGATACTGAATCAATAGCCCATTTGCTCCTTTTATATTCATTCGTTATCGCCGTAGGCGTGCTGTTGGGAAAACTTAAATTCCGCGGAGTATCATTCGGTGTGGCGTTCATTCTGTTTACAGGTATCGTAGTAGGACATTTCGGGTTTACAGGTAATCTTAAGACAATAGGTTTTATTCAGGATTTCGGGCTGATACTGTTTGTTTACAGTCTTGGTCTGCAGGTTGGTCCTTCATTCTTTACATCATTCCGTAAGGGCGGAATGCGCATGAACCGCCTTGCTGTCTATATGGTCCTGCTCAATCTTGTTGTGGCTATAGGTGTCTATTATCTGATGTTTGACCGCACTGACCCTGACAGTTTTCCCATGTTGGTCGGAGTGCTGAGCGGCGCTGTAACAAATACTCCGGGTTTGGGTGCTGCTGAGGAGGCTCTAAGGCAGATGGGTAATTCCAGCGCAGAGATTGCATCGGGCTATGCATGTGCTTATCCGCTTGCAGTGCTTGGTGTTATAATGGTGCCGATGATTGTCAAGTTAATCTGCAGGATCAAGGATAATGAGGAGAATGAGCAACTGGCCAGCCTGGAACAGGCTGATACAAGCCAGAAACCCAAACGTCAGTATATAGAGATGCAGAACGACCGTCTGGCCGGACGCAGCGTTGTTGAACTGAGGCGTATCATGAACCGTGAGTTCATCTGCTCACGTCTGATGCATGACGGTAAGGTTGTAACGCCTCACAGGGATACAACCGTTAATCTTGGCGACCAACTCTGCATAGTAAGTTCAGAGGATGATGCCGATGCTATCCTGGCTATCCTGGGATCACATGTTGATGTGGAGTGGGATAATGTCAAGGGCTCTGAGCCTTTGGTTTCACGCCGTATTGTTGTGACCAAGGAGAAACTGAACGGCAAGACTCTTGGTGAACTGCATCTGGGCAGCATCTATGATGTGACCATAACCCGTGTAGTACGTTCAGGTACGGAACTGTTTGCATCGGCCAGCCTTATACTTCAGGTGGGTGACCGTCTGACGGTGGTAGGCAAGGAGAGTAGCGTTGCTGCCGTGGCTCAGCGTGTGGGCAATGAGATGAAACGTCTGGATACTCCCAATATCGCTACCTTATTCATTGGAATCATGGTTGGCGTGCTGTTTGGCAGCATCCCATTCTCAATACCAGGTATTCCTACGCCGATGAAACTGGGTTTGGCAGGCGGTCCGCTGATTATCGCAATCCTTATCAGCCGGTTCGGATATAAACTGGGACTGGTCACATATACTAAGGCAAGTGCCAACATGATGCTGCGTGAGGTGGGAATTGCACTGTTCCTGGCCAGCGTGGGTATCAAATCAGGTGCCAGTTTCTTTGAGACAGTCACTTCGGGTGACGGACTGATTTACATGTTGGGCGGACTGCTCATCACGGTGATTCCCGTATTCATTGTGGCTCTCATAGCACGCAAGCGTTACAACATGAACTACTACAGCATAATAGGTCTTGTGGCCGGCGCCAGCACCAATCCCCCCGCACTTGCATTCGCCAACAGCCAGACTGAGCACGATGCTCCTGCTGTAGCATATTCAACTGTCTATCCGCTCACCATGTTCCTGCGCATCCTCACTGCTCAACTTATGGTGCTGATAGGGTGCAGCCTGTTTTAAGGGCAAACTCCTCAGTCTTAGCCACCTACGGTGTCTAACCTTCGTCAAACAAGTGCCGTTTTTAACGGGATCCTCCCAAGGTCTTGCGCTTAACGCCGTGTCACTGATACTCCTAAAACTGTTAGTTCTGCTACTGCAAATCGCAGGCGTAACACTGTGTCATCTTATTATGTTTCTTGCACACAATTTTTTTGAATGAATTCCACCCTGGCGCTTTTTTGTAATGCTTTTTACTACCATACGGTACAACCAATCTGCAACTGTCAGCATTGAACCTATAAAAATAGTTTATGGGTGGGTGGTGTGAATTATTGTCGTCAATGATAATCGGGGGATATTTTGAATTGATATGGATATAATTCAAATTGTGGCAATCAATAAACAGGTCAAAATAATATGATTCTGTTTTTTCAGGGAGATATATACTTTTTAAACTGGAACAGGCACTAAAGGCTGAATGAGAAATCAATTCAACGGAATCAGGAATATAAATTGTTTCCAGTTTGTCGCAGGCGGAGAAAGCAAAATTGCCAATAACCTTAACTGAACCTGGAATGATTATTTTTTTAATTCATGACAATTTGAAATAGCATTATCGCCAATCCATTTGCAACCGTCCCGGATTACAAGTTCTTGGGCATTATTGTCTGATATGCTGACAAGAAAACAACCTGCATATCTTATGTTGTCCTCGACCGGTAAACTAAAGCAATTGTAAAAAGCATCTGTACAAATTGTGTCAATTGTACTGGTAATATTTATTTGGTTTAAACTGTCACAAAATGCAAATGCTAATGAACCGATGCGCCGAATAGTTTCCGGAAGAGAGACTTTTTTGAGATTGTTGTGACCAATGAAAGCACGATCATTGATGGATGTTACATCAAATACTTTATCTGCATATTCAACATATAGAGGAATAATCATTTCAGTTGAAGAAGAATCAACCATACCAATGATTGAAGCCTCCTGTCCGGATAAGGCAAAAATGACATTGCCTGATTGAATATTTCTTGCAGTAAGAAGTTGAACTATACTGCAAAATATAAAAAATGTAAGTGCCTTATTCCTTTTCAATGCAAATGATTTCATCATTTCATTTTTTACTCTGAAGTGTTTAGAATGCCATCGTTTTTTATTTCGCACTTTATTTCTTTTTAGCAAATACTAATGATGCGATAATTTAGCATCGTTTGTTTATAAATTATTAATATATAATGTTTTATATCAGTTTTTGCTTGTTCACGATTTGAATCGCATTCCGATGCGATAATACGATTCAACGTTGTTGCAAGTCATTAACTACAAATTATTTAAATAGCTCTTTGACATTTTACGATTAGAAGTGAGTGTTTGGCTAATTTTGGGACCGTCAAAAGCCCCAGAATATGAACAAAGGCAAATATGTCTTCTCCCAAGTAATGGAGTCCTTTTCCAAATGGATCTTCGAAAAGGCCGTTAAGAAATATGAAGGTGACTTTCACGCTAAGAACTTAAACAGTTACAGTCATTGCCTTCACTTGATGTTTGGCCCAATGGCCGGATGTAAGTCTTTAAAGGATATCTCCTTAATCCTAAAGACTCTGAAGAAGTCTGTCTATCATCTTGTAATCACTACGGGCATTGATTCTTTGTTCTTGTCCAAGGCCAACGAGGCCTGGGATTACGGGATATTTGAGGAACTCAACTTGTAACTCATCAACAAAGCGCTCATAGCCACGTCTATCGTAACCGATGGCAGATGGAAACTTTCTTTAAATGGATCAAGGGGAACTTGACTGTCAAACCGCTTTGGGGATATTCTGAGAATGCCGTAAAAATTCACTTGTGGGTTGCAATCAGCGCTTACTTGTTGCTTGCCTGGGTGAAGGCTGCTCTCAAAAGCCCGTTGACGATTACTGAAGTATCCAAGGTAATCGAGGCATCAATCCTTTCTAAGGCTAATATCATAGAACTCCTGGATGTTCCAGTAACGCTCACTCAAAATCAAAATGTCAATGAACTCTTATTAAACTTTTAATTAAAATTTTATCGCATCAGTAGTATTTAGCAGAATTAATTGAACGATATTGAAAGAATAAATTCTTAGAATTAAGTAGATCTATAGTTTCTTGTTTGATGGATAGCCTTATATCATTATAATCATATTTTGTGATATTGTTTTTCTCTATCTTCCCTTTTCTCTGAGACAATTCTCTTTCTATAGATATTCGACCATTATCGTCATATTCATAACTATTCCGCACGAAAGAATTAAATTGGGGGACGTTATTGATAGCCATATAATATAAAACTTTTGAAGTCAACCTTCCATTCCTATCATATTCATAATAGAGAACATTTTCTAATGTGTCATATTTAATTGATGTGGTTTTTATCACTCGCCCATCAGCATCAAATTCGTTGAGTTCAGTTAGATTTAAGTAACAATATGTTCGTCTCAAACAATTGCCTAGGCTGTCATATTCGTAATACTTTTTTCCAAGAGGACCTTCTTCTGTTATTAAATGACCATACTTATCATATTCTTCAGTTCTTATAAGTTCTGACTTTATCGGGTCTACTCCATGATATGTGAAAATATATTTTAAATGATTTGAATCGTCATAATCTGCGAATTTATATTCTTTGGTCAGCCAATAGGATTCATCGAATAATCTATATTCGGAGGAGAGCCATACGCCATCTTGATCATAAGAATTGATTACCATATCTAAAGGAGTCCATCCTTTGTAATCTTTCTTTAATTTTAAGTGGATGATTGTCAAATAAAAACAATGTGTCTTTTAGATCTTTGTTTTCATAATTTACAACTATAAGGAGTTTGTTCTTTTCAAACAATGAATCTTTGCGTATTGCCCGATAATAGGCTCCTTCATGTGCTAAAACAAACGATTCCCATCTAACTAAGCGATAGCCATTGAAAATAGAAGATTCATTCCTTATTTCAAGCCAATTTTCGTTTCCTAATGTAGCAATAGTGTCAAATTGCATAGAATAGTTGATATGAGATATTTGTTTGTCATAGCAACTGCTTATGGCAAACACGGTTACGATAACTATAAATATCATTTTAGAGTATCTCATATAAATTTAATTCATTATCTGGCCACTCGTGATTTATTATTACTTTTCAGATTTCCTTCTTTGTCAATGAAACTCCACTTCCCGTTTATTTTAACAGATGCCATTCCTTCATGGAAACTTCGAGCGTAGTCAAACTCACAAGGAATTACAACCTTACCGTTAGTGTCAATGAATCCATATTTTCCTTTTTTTACTACTCGAGCCAATCCTTCATAAAAACCATCGGCTTCTTGAAAAGATGGTTTTATGGCAATTGTTGCATTTGATGTCGTATCATTTATGTGATAATAACCTTTTTTACGACCTTTCTTTACAACATAGTAGCCATCAGGATAAGATTGAATCTCCTTAAACATTATGGGCATGATAATATTATTCCTTTTGTCTATGCATCCATATCTGATTCTTTTGCCGTTATATTTGGCTTTTGACACTAAAAATACATTATTTGAACATTGTGATACGTAATTATAGTCTAATTTTGATGATATCAGGTCAAAGCCTTCATATATAGCCCAATTCTCCTTGCCATAACTTACCACCTTTATACCATCATTGTGATTTGTTGAATAATAGATAACTTTTCCTATGTTATTTTTGACAGTTCCTTTGTTGTCTATTATGTAACTGCTATTGTCTTTATCTGCAATTGCTGTTCCTTGGTGAAAATTATCGGCAAAGTCCCATTCGTTGGCTAATCTCTCTCTACCGGTTGCATCAATATAAATGTATTTTCCGTCTTTCTTGATTGCTGTCAAACCCTCTGAAAAGGTCGCATATATCATCTCGTCATATTCAAAAGGTATTTTAACCTCTCCAGAGGTGATGTCAATAAATCCGGTCTTTTTGTCTAAGACGCCACCTATAAGATTATTGTTTTCTTCGGTTGTTAGGCAAGCATCAAACAATCTGTCGTAAATAATGGGTATGACAATGTTTCCTAAAGTGTCTATTAAACCGCTTTTGCCATTGTGATTAACTACTGAATAATCATAATAGTCAGTGGCATAATCATAGATGATAGGTGTTACTATATTTCCTTTTTTGTCAATAAAACCATATGCACATCCATTTGCATCGGGATCGTAACTAACATAAAAAGAATGTGTATTTGTTGTGTCACTTCCATGAGTATTGACATTGAGTTTCCTTGTTTTCCCATCGGAATATTTAATAACACGTGCTCTACCTTGTTGAAAATCCCATATGAAATCAAACTCGTATGGAACGATCAGTTCGCCTGTCTTATCAATGGCTCCAAATTTATTGTTATTCATTACCACGGCTATCCCTTCATGGAAATCACTGACATAATCAAAGTATAAAATACTATCTTGCGCTAATGTTCTTACGCATAGTATTATAACTGACAATATCAAGATCTTTTTGTTCATAAGGGGGATATGATTACATTGAGAGAAATAAAAATGTGATTGTGCTTTTACGATTCATTTTGTTAGAAACTCAATTTACAAATATACACAAAATAACAGAAAACATAATATGGTATAAAAAAAGCAGGGCACATTACCGTGTCCTGCTTTTTTTGTGAACTATTCCTAGATTACTGGGGACGACCGCCACCGAAACCGCCCTGGGGCATTCCACCACCAAAGCCGCCACCGAAACCGCCTTGGCCACCCTGCTGGCGCTGCTGACGACGCTGCTCCTGGATCTCGTCATATTTTTTCTTCTGGTCATCGGTCAGGAATGACTTGATTTTCTTTTCCTGAGCCTCACGCTGTTTCTGCATCTGCTCCATCATAGCCTGCATGTCACCTTCAGCGGGCATCTGACCGCCACCGTTCTGCATCTGCTCACGGCGAGCTGCCTGCTCCTTGCTGCTCTTAAGATAGAAATTGTAGATTGAATCATACTGAACCTGAGTCAGTTCAATCTGCTCCTTGAGACGGTCAGCCTGACGCTTGGCCATATCCTCAGGATTCATATTCATACCCTGGCCGCCGCCGAAACCGCCGCCAAATCCCTGTGCAAAACTCATTGTTGAAATGAAGAGTGCTGCAACTGCGAACAAAATCTTTTTCATTGCTTTTTTGTTATTAATAGGTTAGACAATTTTTTCTGTTTGCGTAAATAAGATATCAGGAAATCGCAAAAGTTTAATCTGGTAGGTAAAAATTAGCGTTTTATTTCCAGAACTTCCAGGTTTTTGAAGGTTTTGCCTTCTATGTCGAGACGGACCAGAGTGCGCACTTTCTGCCAGCCTTGCAGGCCTGCGGCACCGGGATTGATGAACAGCATGTTGAATTTCTTGTCATGCATTACCTTGAGGATATGTGAGTGGCCGCACACGAACAAATCAGGAGTCTCTATCAGCAATTGCTCCCGCACCGAGTGGTCATAATGGTCAGGTGAACCGCCTATGTGCTTGAGCATGATATTGGCATCCTCAACCTTGAAACGGTAGATCTCTGTGGTGCTGCGGCGTACATCTTGTCCGTCACAGTTGCCCCAAACGGCGCGCAAGGTGGCAATTTGTGACAGGCGTTCCATTATCTCATACGAGCCTATGTCACCGGCATGCCATATCTCGTCACAACCTTTCAGAAAGTTGGCGTAACGGTCATCCCAGTAGGCGTGCGTATCAGACAGGATACCTATGTGTTTCATATACCTAAGCGCTCCTTGGCCAGTTCCACAATAATGTCAGCACATTTTTCATAGCCAAAAACAGTGCTGTTCAGGCAGATGTCATAGCCTGCGGGGTCACCCCAGGTGCGGCCGGTAAAATAGTTGTAGTATGATGCGCGTTTGCGGTCAATGTCCTCAATTAGCGAGAGAGCCTTGGAGGGTGTCATTCCCTCATCGGCATGACGGCATACACGGGCCACACGGTCATCGGTGGTGGCGGCAATGAAAACATTGAGCAGACGGTCGCTGTCACGCAGCACATAGTCGGAGCATCGGCCTATGAATACGCAGTCCTCCTGTTCGTGGATGTGCCTGATGGCATCACTCTGCATGTTGAATATGGACTCGTTGCTCAGGTAGTTGTTTGAAAGGCCGTTGCTGTTCAAGTGGTTCATGAACAGTGAGCGCAGGCCACGGCGGGTCTTCTCCTCATCGGCCTCATCAAAGAACTTTTCGCTGAAACCGGTGTTCTGGGCCGCCTTTTTGAGAAGGTCTCTGTCATACACCTTGATACCCAGCCTTTCAGCAACAAGGGCTGCTACGTTACGGCCACCGCTGCAGAACTTGCGGCCTATGCATATACAGTAGTGCTTGTCCATATTATGCCATTTTTTTGAGTTTTCTTACTTGAGGAATGAGCAGTGATACTCCCAGAATCACTGAAAGAAAGTCTGATGCCGGCATGCTGTACCAGATTCCGTTTATGCCGTAGTAGCGCGGCAGGATAAGCAGGAACGGGATAAGCAGCAGCAACTGGCGAGAGAGTGACATGATGATTGACTTGCCGGGCATTCCAATGCTCTGGAAAAAGTTTCCGGTTACCATCTGTGAACCTACAAGCGGGAATACCAAGAACGTGAGTTTCATACCCGTCATGGCTATGGCGGTCAGTTCGGGGTCATCGGTAAATATGCGTATGCACATGCCTGGCAGGAACTCGGTAATGGCAAATCCCAGTGTGGTCACGATTGTACCGAAGAACATTGTGAGATAGAGTACCCTGAGCACGCGGTCAAACTGACGTGCACCGTAGTTGTATCCTGCAATAGGCTGCATGG
>Ga0310690_10012251_pt1 | contig 10537 bp, 18 predicted proteins | sample AusTroGonzalo_MG_2_FD_207661 | JGI IMG/M metagenome (GOLD analysis project Ga0310690, IMG submission 207661) | Bovine rumen microbial communities from tropical cattle in Woodstock, Queensland, Australia - Gonzalo_04 (v2) (version 2) | ecosystem: Host-associated > Mammals > Digestive system >...
CTTAATCTCCTATTCATTTAAAAAGTGGTTTATAGTTATTCGTGAGCCGATATACGCGTCACCCTCGCAAGTCGCTGTTTCCCTTGGAGTGATTATACAATAACATATTACCAAACAGATTGCAATACCTTTTTTATAAACAAAGTATAAACTTTTCGTATTTAAAAATTATGTTATATATATTATATATTTGATATTTTAAAATTATTCAACACATTGGTTGTCTGAATATTTAAATATTAAATCGCCGTCGAATTTTTAGAACGCCAATTACCCTCTCGGGCAAATTTTTAAATATGAATTGCTCGGGAAAACGGGCGTTCGCTTTAGCGCGTTAAACTTTTAAAGCGTAACGCGTTACCTTACTACACTTTTTGATTTCACCGTGTTAAAGTGTAAAAGCCAAACAAAACTAGAGGATAATTTTCGTATCCTCTAGTTAAAATTAATTTACTTGGTCAATGTCCATCCGCTATAATTCAATCCTATAACCTCATCGTCATAAATGCTTACTGTATTCATATTATCCATAAGTACCGCAACAGAATCATCAATTGCTAAATCGTCTATGTCTGTCTCGTATTCCCATACATTTCCTGTTACGTCTTCAAGCTCTAACAAATAAGTCTCGTCTTCAAGCTGTATTACTTCTGTTACTAGCATTGTATCGGCATATACTCTTTTGAGCTCGATTGAGCCGTTTTCTGCGATACATTTAGGTGTAGTATTACCTGCTATCAAAACAGTGCTAACAAGTCCAAATATTAAGTTTTTAACCATAGTAAAATCTCCTTTCATAAACAACTATGTGATTATATATATGATAACATAGTCTTTTGAATATGTCAATACTATATTTCATATTTAAAAATTCGATTCTGTGAGTCCATAATATTTAAATATTAAATTCTGATTGCAATAAAAAAGAGTGGATTATCTCCACTCTTTCAACGGGTCATAATTAACCGCTCCAAGCTCCTCAAGGTATGTCACACACTCCTCAAGTGTGCCCTCATAGATACGATAATTAATATCGTCTTCTACATTTTCCCAAACAGCGTAATGACCAAAAGACTCCACTATCTTATAATAGCCAGTTTCAGACTCAAAATAATAATTACCCCATGCTTCAATTAAGTTCATCATAATAATTACCTCCTATCAACCTACAAACCTACAATTAGCATCATACCCAAGACCAACGAAAACGCCGTTGTCATAGTATACATCAAGAAAAGAGCCGTCATTGTATTCAATTGTATCAAGAAACTGTGCGCTTCTTCTGATGAAATATGCAACCTGTTTATTGCGCTCTATGAAAACGTGTACATTTTCAAGTGACTTTCCGTTGTTATAAAGAAATTTAACTGTTCTATTCATAATCAATACCTACCTTTCAAGTGGTTAACTATCTTACATCTATTATACTACACTAAAGTTTTTGTATTGTCAACATATTTTTTTTAAACTTTTTCATATTTAAAAATTTGTATTCCCGTGATTTCATATTTAAAAATTCTTGCATCCGAGTGAGATTGTCAAACTTTTAACACATTAATTCAGAAAAATATTTAAATATTAAATTACACACTTTAAAGTGATAAAGTATCACAGTGCTATCACATTACCACTTTACTCTACTAACGTATTAACGCGGTGAATCGTCAAAGCTTAAATTAATATTTAAATATGAAATACCCCGCGACTTTTTAGGTAATTAGAACGAAATTTTTTAGCGCGGGCTTTATTAATATTTACTCATAAATCAACCATTACAATGCTTGTGTAATAGTTTAATTAAATGTAATTAGATAAACTTAATTAGGCGTTGACAGTGACAACCACAATCACTATACGTCAACGCCTATTGAAAGGAGGTGTATGCAAATACTAACCACGTCAACATGAAAACGTGTTTAGTTTAGATAATTTCTGCTTTAAGCTTCTCTATCGCTTCTTTGCCCTCTAGCATTAAATCATCGATGCCAAGTATTTCCTTTTGCATATCAATGAGTATAAAATGAGCTTTAAGGAGCTTCTTCTCAATGTCCTCTACTTCTTCCATAGTTACGGATTTACCGTCTTTAAGAATAACCCTTTTATTCTCATAGTCTTTTGAGCTGTGCCCGAACTCATGGAATGCATTAGCGATTATATCGCTCTTTTCTGCTGTTATACTAAGTATATCATATTTTCCCTTTGCTGTCAAGTTTTCAATTCTTACTTTTGACAAGCTATAAAAAATAAAATCAACTGTATCATTAAGATATTTCATTGTATACATGTTTGTTACCTCTCATTTCCTTTACTGTAATTACATTCTAGCATATAGATTTCATTTTGTCAACAACTTTTTTCTAAAAACTAAAAATCGAAAATCTAATATAATATTTAAATATTGATTATCTTTAAAATCGAAAATGAGAATCGAAAATGTAATATAAATATACCCTCATTTGGCAAAATTTATACCCTATTTGCGTTTTAAATTGCGTTTAGGTATAAAGTATCATAAATGAATATACATGTCTAAAATCGCCTTTAAATGCTTTTTCGGACTACCTGCTGCCTATGTCGGAAAATAATATTTAAATATTAAATTCAAGCTAAAAAACAGAGGGTATTTAGCCCTCTATTAATCGCCTATACTGTAATAAGTGCAAACAAGACTTCCATCTTTTTCGATATAATACGTCCAATCTCCATATGGTGCTTGGTCATATCCGACAACAATGGCATCATTGGACAGCTCATGATATTTGACTTCCTTAAAGTGTTTAGTTTTCACAACGTCCTTTAAAAGCTCCTGTATCTTATCGAATTGACTTCCTGTGATTTCATAAATAACTTCTTCTCTATTCATATTATACTCCTTTAGTGTATATCTGTTATGTTTTCAACTCCAATATTCAATACTATAGGCATTTCACCTTTTGACTTCTCACTAGCAAGCATATACTGTTCAATATCTGCCTTATTAACCACTTTTCCGTCCATTATATACGTAGTTTCGAAAAGTGTATTACTGTTTGTTTCTACTCTTATGTATTGCTTATTTGTCTTGATACTATGTAATACAGTTGGGTATACATCCCACTCAAAGCCTTTAAGTCCTGCATTAAGTTCGTGTGCTTCCTGTGTACTGTTAACACCCTTTGCAACCTGTACAACCTTTAAAGCGTCATATTGAGCGCCTATACGAACGTTTCTAGCGCGTGTTACTTTAGTTATCATAGGACTGTTCTTTTTAACCTTTACGGGTCTTGAATACTGTACTGTTGCGAACGTTCCCTTTTTGGATAATGCTTTTTCAATAATATTCATATTGTGTACCTCACTTTCTATATATACAATAACATATTATTATATATATGTCAACACTTTTTTCGTATTTAGATATTATTTTTTTTGTCATAACAATATTTAAATATTAAATTTCCAAACAAAAATAAAAGAGGCTTATATAGCCTCTTCTATCTCCTCTATAGCTCCATTAATTGCATCGTCAATTGCTTTATAATTTGCTTCTCTACCTTCTTCAAAGCGTGTACTCCACCAAGGATAGCAAACGTCTAAATAATTATCTGTTAATCTCTTTAAACCTGTTCTAACTATTTCAAGAACTTTAATTATTTCGTTCTTGTCTTCTTCTTCAACATGCCACAACATGTTTTTATCAAGTGTATAATTCTTATTTACTACTACAGAAAAGCCGTCATAATATCCATATTCAATCTTAATGCTAACCCAAGTTTCAAAATATCCAAGTCTATCAATTTCATCAACTATATCGTCTATGATAGCCTGTGATATGTCTTGCGCGTCTGATTGATACATGTCGCGCTCGTATTGTTCCGCGTCTTCTCTTGTGAAATCATTAAGCTTCATTAACTCGTTAATAACGTCTTCATCCACTTCAAAATCTGTATTAAGTCCTAATGTAATTATATCTCCGCTTTTATAATTTATTGTACCCATATTCTTTACCTCCTTAAATATGTGGTTTATCTTTATCTGTATATAATATAACATATCAATTACTTTATGTCAATACATTTTTTTTGAAAAATATTCGTATTTAAAAATTCGTAACGCTTTTTAACTTTCATGGTTACAATCCGTTCTTTAATATTTAAATATTAAAGCACAAAAAGAAAAGTGGGTTAGCCCCACTCTTCTTGTAGTTCGTTTGCTATTTCAATTATATCATCATCACTACCTATAAATTTTCTACACTTGTAATATGCTTTTTCTAGTGATTTATAAATGGCTTTTGCTGTGCTATAGTCATCATAACCAAATTCATCCATTATATCATGCGCATCATTAATATTAATATATGTACACGCATCATTAATATAGATATATAATGCTTCAAGTGGTTGCATTGTCGCAAGCGCTCCACCAAATACATCAAATGACATTTGTGTGCGGTTTATCGGGTCTTTAACTGTGCATTTCCAGTGTCTTTTTTTCCATCCTGTACACTTCTCATAATCCATATCCGACAAAACAACATTAAATCCTTTATATTTTACACTATTCATTTGTTCTTCTCCTCTCAAAATAATAAATACTCAATATAATCGGGTTCAAGTCCTAAGTCGTCTTCAATAATGCAAGCCACATCTTCATAGCTATAGAATCCTTCTTCGATTCCCTGTTGAATATCCTCTTTAACTGCTCCAACAAGTTCCCTTGCCTCTGCCTCTGTCATATTGTCTCTACTCATAAGAATCTTTACTATTCTATTCATATCGTTCCCTCCTTGATATGTTTTACTTGATGATGTTATTGTATCATCAAATACTTTACTTGTCAACAGTTTTTGAAAAAGTTTTCATATTTAGATATTCTATTTGTCGCGCGTCAAATATTTAAATATTAAACTATTTCGCTTTAATATTTAAATATTGTAGCGAGAAAGAAAAAGAGCGAACAACCGTTCGCCCTCTCTGTATCAAATCATATCAATTCTTTCTTTAAATTCTTTATCTGTTTCTGTCTCTTCTTCTCCCTCTTCATCAACTCCAAAATCCTCTTCAAAAAGGATTCTAACAAGTTCATCAAAACGGTCATTGCCATAAAGACTAACATGATTATATTTGTCAATAAGTTCATCGAGTACAGCTTCTTCGCTATAATTTGAGTGATAAACATCATACTTATCATCGGTACTTTCTACACCATATATAGTCCACATAAAATAATCATCACTTGTAGAAAAATTATTGTCTTCAATATCTCTTGCTATCTCCAAAGGTGACTTTCCGCTCATAAGTTCGTCAAAGTCTTCCATGTTATACACTCTATCATCACCTAAGAAACCATCCCAACTGTCAAGTTCTTCACAAGCTGCAACAAAAATGTCATTGTCTTCCTTAAGCTCTTCAAGTGCTTCATTGTATACATACTGTTTTCTCTCTTCGATATTCATATTATTACCTCCTGTTTGTGCGGTGTTTCCTTTAACTGTCTTTATTGTACTACATAAAAAATAGTTTGTCAACAACTTTTTTTTAAAATATTGATATTTAGATATTACCTGTTGGACGTGTATAATATTTAAATATTAAATTACATAGTTAAATATTCTATCATCAGAAAAAAGAGATAGCTTTACGCTATCCCTTCCTCTGAATATAAAACATCGTTCCAAAAGTCGACTCTTAAATTATGTACTTTCATCTGTTGTGCTTCAAGTTCATCACACATTCCATTAATATTCTTTCCATCATATGCTGTGATATATAACATTGATAATGTTCTAATTAATGCATCACACTGTTCATTGTGTCTCTTTACTGTAGCCTTTGCTCCTTCTTCATCATTGAACTTTTTAATCTCAAACTTTCCTACTCTTATGCACTGGTTTCTATCGATTTCAAGTGCTGTAATAAGGTTGTTTGCTGTTGCTCTAATTGTTTGTGATTTCATATTGTTTTCTCCTTTACTTGGTTTATGGTTTGTATCTCTTTGAGATGTATATATCTTATCATATATATAAATGAACGTCAATAACTTTTTTAAAAGTTTTCATATTTATATATTATGTAATCACAGGAGCGCATAGAATTTTTAAATATGAATCTAATATTTAAATATTAAATTCTCACTCGCAGAATATTTAAATATTAAATTACACACTGAGACGCGTTAGCACTTTACCACGGTGAAGTGTTAGCACTTTAGCAGATTAACGTGTTACCACTTTAGCACTCTAAAGCGTTAAACTTTTTGTTTTTAAAAATTGCCCCACGGTAATTGGGGGCGCATTTTTTGCTACGGGCTTTTATAGGTACTAATCATATATCAAGTAGTGTTATGCATGTATATATTATATATAATATATAACATTACGCAACGTGATTTAGCTAATATTTAATTATCAAATTAACTTAAAATTAATCTCATTTAGCTAAAATTAATCTGTTTTTAGTCAGATAAATTATATAGTTTTTCTGACATGATTTAGGGGTCGTTCTTAAACCTATCTCAAATGATAAAATTTATGCCCTAATTTTAATTTTTATATCGTTAATGATAATTGTATCGTTTTAAATATAAAATTGATTCTAGGGGCAAAATTTTATCATTTCGATGGTGTCAAGTAAAAATACTTGACGGTCATATAAAGTTGAACGACTTTATTTCGACTTTGTGATGCGCATTATAGGCGCTCGGCTTTTGCTTTTCTCTTTGCTTTTGATTTCTCTTTTCGCTTCGCTCAAGAGAAATCAATTCTTGTAGTTAGAATATTTAAGTATGAATATGTTTATTGGAATTTTTAAATATGAATTGTTATTGGTTATTAGATAATTTTTAAATATAAATATATATTATTATATATTATATTAATATATTTTATCATATATTATTTTATTTGTCAATATTAAAAATCGAAAATGTATTTTATTTATTTGATGGGATTGAAAATCGAAAATGCGTTTTGGGTTAGAGTTGAAAATCGAAAATGGAGATTAAATTTAAGTTGGGGATTGGTTAAATTTAAGTAATTAATTTTAGTTAATTTTAAGTTGAAACCAAAATAGAAAAACCGTTGCATTTCTACAACGGCCTTTCCACGTAAAGGAGGTTTTAGCTTACCGCACCACGCGCTTCGCATTTGTTGGTGTCTAGGTTTATAATACCTCAGCCTAAGGACTTACGAGGTTGTCGCGCGCAATTCAGCTAACTGGGCTAGTCGGATTCGAACCAACGAATACAGCAGTCAAAGTGCTGTGCCTTACCGCTTGGCGATAGCCCAAAACTTGAATACATTATATCATATAATTACTTAATTGTCAATATATAAATTCATTATCAGAAACGATTTCTTCATTATCTCCATCAGACGATAAATCTGTAATATAACCTCTTACATATGCCTCTCTAAGAATCGTTCTTACTGCATAGTCATAAGGCTTTCTAGCTGTCTTACAAAACTGAAATCCTGTTTCATCGTCTAGCACAAAACTCTCATGTGATAGGTCTTTATCATCTCTTGTTGCATCGCCATTAAATACAATCTTAGATGTTGTTACAATTGGCTTATCTTCGCCATATGCATTACGAATTGTAATACCAAGCTTCTTACATGTATCAAACACTTCATTACAAAAATCAACAAAATCTTTGTCCATCGGTTTAGCTGTTCTTTCCCAATAACGTGTATATCCCATTTTACTCTCCTTTATGCGTTTACTAACTTTGTTTTAATTTTGACAACTTCCTCATAATCGTAAAACTCTTCAAGTGTACCATCATCAAGTGATACGGCATTACATTTAGTGTGTTCTACTGATTCTAAATTTAATCTCATCCACACACAACGACTCGGCGGGTAATAGAACGTATCTCCACTTGCTAAATCTCCAAAATAATCTTTAATATCTGTTGTTACATCAATTAGCATCATCTATTCTCCTTTCCTATTTGATAAATCAATTATAGCATATCAAAAATCAATTGTCAACACCTATTGCAAAAATATTTCCTTTTCCACCATCATCACAATGATGTGAAAATCTTTCGGGATGCATATACCATCTTGGAGCACGTAAATACTTAGCACTAATTACTTTACCGCACTTCTTACACTGACATTTATATATCTTGCGTTCATCTTTCTTTTCAAGACCATATTCTTTAAATGTACCTGTAGCCTTGATATTTGTACCATAGCAGTTATTAACCAATTCCGCATACTCTTTCCATTTGCCTTCATGTCCACAGTCAAAGCATTCTTTAAGCGAATGTAGCCCCTCATGGTATAATACTTGAAGTATTGCATTATCATCGGCATTATCATCAATAAACTGTCTGTTGATTGTAATTCTATTACGCTTAATCTCATTTGTGTTTTTATTAAAAGTTGTTCTGCAACATCCAAATTTTTTATTTTGTTTTCTGACTTTTACACTTTCTAGTTTATATGGATATAATCCCAAAGATGCCATATTATCTAAACATTTCATCGTCAACTTCGCGATTCTTTCATCATTGAACTCTATTCCTCTTAATGTAAATGTTGTACTCATAATTGATTCTCCTTTTACGTGTTGGTTTGTTTTATCTTATGTACCCATTATAGCAAATAGGTTTCAGTTTGTCAACACTTTTTTGAAAATTTTTTGATATTTAAAAATTCGTTCTGACCTGCGGATTGTAATATTTAAATATTAAACTTCTCCAAGACAAAATTACAAAAGGTTAATATTTAAATACTAATGTTTCACATGAAACATAAAAAAAGACTAGCCATTTCTGACTAGCCTTTCTATAGATTATTATTTATCTAAAATGTTCATTAAAATCATTTCCGTATTCATCATACCAATCGTACCATTCATTATCATCTTCATTATACTCTTCAAGCCCCGCAGTACTACAATGGTCGGGAAAAGCACCTTCTTCAACTTTCATATTAACAAACTTAGCAATTGAATTAATAACGAGTTTTGCTTCTTCTGCTGATGATACTGTCTGATAATAAGTTTCTGTGCCTAAAATGTGATAATATACTCTTAAATCTGACATTATTTTCTCCTTTCGACCTACAATATCAATTTCATATTATACAAAGTATTATATCATAAATACAATACTTTGTCAATACTTTTTATAAATAAATTACAATCATACCATCTTCAACTGTTAATGGTCTTTTTGAGTCTACTTCCATATAGGTCATCAGACCGCTATTCATAAACTCTTCAACAGTTCCATATTCTGATAATATCATATCGTTAAGATATACTTCAATCTGTGTCTGTGGGTCAAATGCTTTTAAAATATTCTTTACAAACATAATTAATCTCCTTATTGATTATAACATCTAATATAAATTTCTTTTTCTTTACGATTACCATTTTCATCATAACCTTTAAGATTTACTAAATGAAACGCACCTGATACAAGTTTCATATCCATAAGGTTATCGTATTTAAGTAATTCATCTACAAACTCTCTAAGTGTAATGTTTTCCCAATTCATAATTCAATCTCCTATACTATAATAAGTGCAAACATATTCACCTTCGGGTGTAAGATAATAGCTCCTATCTCCATATGGTTCAAATTCGCCACCAATATAAACACTGCCTTGTGGAGCAAATTTAACCTCTTTAAATGCGCGATAATCAATTCTGTTCTCAATTATTTTAATCATTCCGTCATATTGTGCTTTAGTAATAGTCACTGTGTTAGGTTCTACAAACGTATTGTTTTCAACTGTATCAAAAAATTCATCAATCCAACTCATATTATTTACCTCCTTGAATGGTTGTTTCCTTTGATGATTATATAATATCATACTTTAAAACGTTTGTCAATAGGTTTTTAAAATTATTTTGGAAAATAATATTTATTTCTATCTAAAGTCGTATGTGTATCAATTTTCTTGTTCAACCAAGCTGTCTTTACAATTTCGCCCTTGTTTTCATAATATGCAAATACAATACTTACATCATAATCTTTATCATAAGACGTTCTAATAACAGCCTTAACCATAAAATTAGGCTCTTCAATCTCTACTTCATACAAATAGAAATCTCTTTCGCCTTTGATAAGCTGATTTATAATAGCTGTAAGTCTGCCTTTTGTCATTCCATAACGGATTCTATTATCCGTGAAATGTTCTCTTAAATGTCTGCTATAATTAGTATTGAATAAATCAACAGCAACATCTTTAAACCAATCTTCGAAATATACTTCTACATGATAAAGTCTGTTCATATGCATCTCCTTTCTGTATGTATTAATGATAACACAATATAATATGTTTGTCAATATCTTTTTTAAAAATATTTCAACTTAAATTTAACCTCCCCAACTTAAAATTAACTAAAATTAATAACTTAAATTTAATCACCCCAACTTAAAAAATTAACCTCCATTCCATTTCAAACCCATTTCCCATTTTCGATTTTCAACTCTAACCCAAAACGCATTTTCGATTTTCAATCCCATCAAATAAATAAAATACATTTTCGATTTTTAATATTGACAAATAAAATAATATATGATAAAATATATTA
>Ga0310690_10012253_pt1 | contig 10537 bp, 11 predicted proteins | sample AusTroGonzalo_MG_2_FD_207661 | JGI IMG/M metagenome (GOLD analysis project Ga0310690, IMG submission 207661) | Bovine rumen microbial communities from tropical cattle in Woodstock, Queensland, Australia - Gonzalo_04 (v2) (version 2) | ecosystem: Host-associated > Mammals > Digestive system >...
ACCGAACTTCTTCGACCAATGCCTTTTCATCGGCGGTAAGGGGATCGAACTGTGTAAATGTACGGATATTGTCTTTCATTTGCTCCTCGGCGCTCATGCCAGAGAGGATCGTCATGACGCCCGGAAGCGAACCGACGAAGCGCAGCGCCCAAGAGGCGATGGATGCGTCGGGGCGGGCAGCTTTAAACTTTGCCTCCAGCTCCGGCGGAAGCTTTGCCAGCGTACCGCCTTTGACGGGCTCCATGATGGTCATGGGGATGCCGCGGCGATGAAGAATCTCATAAAGCATTCCGGAGCGGACTACGGGATTCTCCCAGTCCGCATAATTCAACTGGATCTGTACAAATTCAACCTCGGGATGGGCATCCAGCAGTTTCTCCAGATATTCAGGACTGCCGTGGAAAGAAAAGCCGAAGTGTCTGATCTTACCCTCGGCTTTCTTTTGCAAAGCCCACGAAAAGCAATCCAGGCGCTCATAGGTGTCGCCGTTGCTGCCGTCCTCCACGGAATGAAGAAGGTAAAAATCGAAATAGTCCAGGCCGGTGCGTTCAAGCTGCTCATTGAAGATGCGATCTCTGTCTGCCTCCTCCTTCATGCACCAGGCGGGAAGCTTTGTGGCGACCATAAACCGGTCACGCGGATATCGTTTTGTCAGAGCCTCTTTGACTGCTTCCTCGGAGTGTCCGCTATGATACACATATGCTGTATCAAAATAACTTAGTCCGGCCTCCAGATAGTCATCGACCATTCGGCAAACCTGATCGATGTCAATCATTCCGTCTTTCTCCGGCAACCGCATCAGACCGAAGCCTAATTTGGGCATTGTGCTCAGGTTTATACTCATTTGACACCATCCTTTACTCTGAAAAGTCTGCGCTGCGTCCTGCTCAGAGAAGACTCTTCACAAACGCTTCGACATCCGCCATATCGGCTGTCGGCTCAAAACGGGCGACGACATTGCCTTCCCGGTCGATGATGAACTTCGTAAAGTTCCACTTGATATCCGGTTTCCTGTCCCACTCGGGATCAGCCTGCGCAAACATGTTCTCCAACAGCTCCTTGTACGGGTGTGGACCGAATCCTTCAAAACCCTTTTGGGATTTCAGAAAGGTGTAGAGCGGCAGCTCATTCTCGCCGTTTACATCCGCCTTCTTCATCTGAGGGAAAGTGGTGTTGAAATGCATGGTGCAGAACTCATGAATTTCCTCGTCCGTGCCGGGGGCCTGCCCGCCGAATTGATTGCAGGGGATATCCAGAATCTCAAGACCCCGATCATGGTAGTCTCTGTACATCTGCTCGATTGGCGCATACTGAGGCGTAAAGCCGCAGCCGGTAGCCGTGTTGACCACCATAATGACTTTGCCCCTGTAATCTGCCAGATTTAGCTGCTCACCTTTACCGGTCGTAATCGTATAGTCGTAAATCATGGGAAAACCTCCTAATCATTTTACATGTACGTGACAGTCTCATCCAGCGGCTTGCGATTGCTGTGATTCTGGAGCGGACCCGCACCCTCGGCGGCATAGCCAAGATCCATGACCATCAGCACCTCTTCATTCTCCGGCAGTCCCAGCGTCTCAGCCAGCTTTTCCGGATCGAGGAAATTGATCCAGCAGCTGTCAACGCCCTCATCAGTCGCGGCCAGGATCATGTGGGTAGCGACGATAGTGGCATCCTCTACACCGGAATCGCGCTTCCCGCCGGGATAGGTGAAGACGTTTTTGCTATCGAAGGCCACTACGAGAACGGTCGGCGCACCGTAGCGGCAAGGCGTGATCGTGTCGATCTTTGCCAGCATGTCCGGGGCCTGAATGACATACACGTGCTGCTCCTGCAGATTCTTGGCAGTCGGGGCCAGCCTCCCCGCATTCAGGATCGCGGTCAGCTTATCAGACTCCACCTGGCGATCAGCATACTTCTTGCATGAATAGCGGTTTTTGATGACTTCTTTGAATTCCATTTTTTATTCCTCCATGATTTTTTTTGCAAATTCTGCTGCTGCTTTCATATCCTTCTCATCCGGTTTTCCTTTGTGAATGCCCTTACAGTTCCACGGGGACTCCTGACTTTGCCAGAAGATCCGCGTAATATATGCCGTCGTCATGAAGCGGATCAAGCTCTGCCACCTCGATAAGGTCTTACCATGCACCGCTATAAGAGATCGTAATCGCTGCGTTCTCTGCGCCTTTCGCCATGCATTGCATCAGCGGGCTTCTCTGAAGCCATGCAAATAAAAACCCAGCAATAAAGCTGTCACCAGCCCCCATTGTGTCCACACGAACGCAATCTTTCGGCGGGCAGGAAAAAAACTGCTTTCCGTCAAACGCAACACTGCCCTTTGCACCTCGGGTCGCAACAACGATTTGGGGTCCATAGCCTGCCACATCTCGGATTTTGTTCTGTAATGCCTCTCCTTCCAAATGATCATCGGAGAAAAAAGCAATATCGGTATGCCGCAATGCAATTCTCCCGGCAGGATCGAACGGACGTTCTGCGCCATCAAACGCCACCGGAACTCCTTGCTTTCGTATCGTCTCCAGGCTGCTTTCCACATGCCCCCAGAGTCCCGTCACCACCAAATCAAACCCCTTCAGGAATTCATAGTCACTCTGCCTGAGGGAGAAGGATGCCATTACCCCCTCGTCATAGTCGCCAAGGACACGTTCTCCGTTAACAACATCCACATTGCAGATTGCGGTATTGCCTGGAAGGCGTTGAACATAGGAAATATCTACACCCTTTTCGTGAAGCCTGTTTAAAAGAAGGTCCCCATAGTTGTCTGTGCCGACTGCTCCAAGATAGGATGCCTCTGCTCCAAGGCGCCGAAGATATACGGCAACATTAACCGGGTTTCCTCCTGGAAAGGCTAAACCGCTTTCAACGTAATAATCAATGCAGTTATCACCGACACAGGCAATTCTCAAATCTGCTCAGCCTCCTTTATCCGTCGAATTATGATCTCATCTGCTGAAGAAGGGCTTTTCAAATAAGCATTATGCTCTGGCGTATATACATCGACCGGTATTTCGAATGGATCGATCAATCGCATAACGCCGTTGATTCCGTCTCTGAGAAGATCTGGCGCATAGGCATGCGGCCTGCCGCCCCAAAGTTCGATATAATCATACCCGAAAACGGCTGCATCTGCAAATGCTTTTTCCAGCGGCAAGCGCTGATAAGGACATGTAAAGAGGCCGTACTTCATTTTCTTTCCGCCAGACAATTCAGGGAAGGCTTGAAAACCCTCCCTGAACTAGCCTCTTTGTTAATAATCCAGTTTCCGATAATACCGCCGGGTCTGCATGTCATGGCCGGTAATAGCCTCCAGATGCGCATCAATCCGATTTGTCACGGCATGCATAACGAGATGGCAGACAGCAGGCCGATACGCCGCGTCAATGCCGGGAAGATCATAATCTTGAGTATCGATAACTGTGTAATTCCTGCATATTTTAGGAAGGAAACGGGCAACCCGTTCGCCGAGGCTGCGTTGAGAATCTTCTCCAATGAAAACCGTCACCGGTGTATCTTCTTCAACAATCTCAAGCATGCCATGGAAGAATTCTGCCGAATGGATGGATTTTGTGCGAATCCAATGCATCTCTTCCCAATAGCACATGGCATAAGAATAGGTCGCTCCGTAAAGAGCACCGGCTCCAACGAAGTAGTGGATGGGATCGTCCTTGTGCCTTTCGGCAAATTCTTTTCCAAAACTATCTGCTGACTTTTCTGCTTCGGCCAAAGCTTCCGGAAGTGCGGAATCGAATTGGTTATACATGTCATCGTACTCCGGCATAACACCCTCGTGCCAGAGGATCCGATCCGCAGCCATAAAGAATTTCAGCTGTTCATTCGCTTTATAACTGATACAGTCATCCACAGCATTTACAAGCACAGCATCCGGTTTGTCTATAAACCCAAAAACCCGGGCCCCGGAAGCCTTTGCTTTTTCGACGGCCTGGATGATTTCGATCGTTGTTCCGGTTACGGATGATATGACAACCAGTGTTCCGGAACCGACTCGCCGGTCCCCTGTCGTACAGAACTCCGCAGCATTGACAACAAAGATATCCAGCGCGCTGCGTTCCTTCATGTGGCAGCAGGCCTGCATGCAGCTTGCCCAGGTACCTCCGATGCCAAGCCAGCAAAGGTTTCGGATTCCATCATCCCAGGCTCGGTCTATGATTCGTTCAATCTGTGTGCGCAGGGCGAGTGCCCCGCGCACACTGTCGATTTGCTTCTGTTCATCGAACTTAAGCAAGCCTTTACCTCCCTTTGGCTGAATCAGCCCACCTTCAGCATCTGATAATACTGATCGTAAATGGTAATGGCATCGCCCACGTCTTCCTGGAAGAAAACGTTGGTCTTGTAATCGAAATCAAAAGCGGGCCCGTTGCGGTATTCTTCCGATGCCAGTGCGACAGCGGCGTCATTCGGGCAGGAGTAGGGATTCTCAACCAGATTGTCCGCCATAACCTGAGGATCGCAGATGTAGTTGAGGAACTCATAGGCCAGGTCGATGTGCTCTGCACCCTTTGGAATGACATAAAGGTCGAAGCCCAGCTGTACGGGATCCGCCTTGAAAGGCGCAACCGTCAGGGTATTATTTTCGCCCATCTGTGCCATTGCTTCTGCAGTGTTGCCGTCATAGGTGAACATGCAGGAGATGGTTCCGTTGACTATATTGGTCTCGGTTGAACCGTATGCAACGACGTTGTCGTTGTACTTCACGAGCCATTCATAGGCTTCCTTGATCTCGTTCTCATCGCGGGAGTTGGGGTCATAGCCAAGAGCAATAAGCGCAATCGGGAAAAGGTTGCGGGCGCCGTCTACAGAGCCGATTTCACCCTTCATCTCCGGGCGGATCAGGTCATTGTAGCAGGTGATTTCAATGGGGCAGCGCTCAGTGTCATAAACCACATAGATGTAGTTCATAAGATAGGGTACGCAGTATTTCTGATTCTGCTCTGACCAGTATGCTTTGTTGATGTTCTTGGAATTGGGGATTTTGCTGAGATCCAGCTCTTCCAGATATCCGCCTGCGATCAGCGATTCCATATAGGCATCGCAGGTCATGATGAGGTCATACTCGCTGCCGGCACCGGCTGTGAGTTTGGTTATGGAGTCGGCATTGTCGTTCATGTAGCTGAGGTTGACGCGAACGCCGTACTCGTCTTCAAAGTTTGCGATCAGGTCGTCGGAAATATAGTCACCCCACATAAAGATGTTGAGTTCCTTACGCTCGGCTGCGTTGGCGGTAATGCCAAGACTGACGAGCATTGCCAGGGCGATGATCAGGGACAGCGCTTTTTTCATGTTTTTTCCTCCTTGTTTTGTTCCACAAGTTCTATTTTTCAGCCATGTCGTTCATGGCGGAAATACGACGTTCGATCTCCGCGATCTCGCGGGCTTCTTTTTTTGCAGTATAACGTTGGATACCGTTCATCAGCAGCATTCCGACAACCATGACAAGCACCATAATCGTGGTCAGCGCGTTAATATCAGGGGTGATACCTGTACGGTTGACAGAAAGGATCAGTACCGGCAGTGTCGACTGACGCGCGCTGGCCAGCATGTTGGACATGATTACATCATCAATTGACAGCGTAAAGCTGAGAAACGCAGCCGACATGATTCCGGGCATGATGCTGGGAATGGTAACCCGCCAGAAAGTCTGAATCCGATTGGCTCCCAGATCCATGGAAGCTTCCTGCAGTGTTTCATTGTCCCCGCTTATTCTTCCTTTAATTGTCACTACAGCATAAGGAATACAAAAAGTGCAGTGTCCGATGACAATCGTACCCATCCCGAGCTTGATTCCAACCGTCATAAAGATGATCAGCATTGCCACAGCGAGAACAATTTCGGGGACGACAATGGGAACATAAAGCATGAGGTTGATAAATTTCTTGCCGCGAAATCGGAATTTCTTCAATCCAATCCCGCCGAGCACGCCAATCACGACACTGATCAGCGTTGCCAGGACTGCGATAACGAGCGAATAGGCCAACGCTTCCCAGAGATCGTGGTTCCGGAAGGTAAACAGCTTTTTGTACCACTCGGTTGTAAATCCTTCCCAGGAATAGTTTCGTTTGGCATCGTTAAAGGAGAACTGAATCATCACCAGTACGGGAATATAGAACATGGCGTAGATGACTGCAGCATAGAAAGTGCTCCAAAATCGGACACGCTTTTCCTTTTGGACCTTACGATTGCGCACGTTCTCCATTTCACAGCACCTCCATCTCTTCGATGCTTGCAAAACGGGAGTAGATAAAGATCAGCAATGCCGTAATCAACAGGAGCAGCACGCTCAGCGCCGCACCTAGCGGCCAGTTTCGAATGGTTCCAAACTGGTTTTTAATGATATTGCCTATGTACAGCACTTTTCCTCCGCCAAGCATATCCGTGATGGTATATGTCCCCAAGGCTGGAATAAAGGTCAGAATTATAGCTGAGAAAATGCCGGGAAAGGTCAGAGGCAGCGTAATCTTCCAAAATGTGACCGACGGTTTTGCACCCAGATCGGCCGAAGCCTCAAGCATTGAATTCTGAAGCTTTTCAATGGAAGAATACATGGGAAGCACCGCAAAAGGAAGGAAGTTCGTGATCAGTCCCAGAAGCACCAACCCGTCGGTGTAGAGAAACATTACAGGCTTTTCAATCAGCCCCATTGCCAGCAGAGCCTTGTTTACAGGTCCGTTAGTCTGAAACACCAGCATCCATGCGTTCAGACGCATCAGAGAGTTTGTCCACAGAGGAATCATTAGCAGCATGATCAGCCGGGAGGCTATATCCGGCGGTTTCCGGGCGATGTAATAGGCGAACGGATAGCCAACAAGAAGGCAGGTAATCGTTGTTACAGCAGCAACCCGTATGCTTTTCAAGATAACATTCAGATAGATGACATCAGCCAGGGTTCGATACGACTCCAGCGTCGGCGTATACTCAACACCGCCAAAGGTTCCGCGGGTCATAAAACTGATAAAGACAATAAAAAGCATCGGTATCGTAACAAACAGGATCATCCAAAGAGAAACCGGACCTACCTGCGCGATCATCGGGAGCTTACTGCGGGGCTTCTTTTCGGCGGCGTTCATGCGTCCACCTCCTGCGCCTCCAGATGGATCGCGACGGATTTCGCAGGATCCCAGAAAACATACCGCTCATCCCCTTCTTTGAGTGAAGGATCCGGTTCGAAACGGGAAAATTTCAATTCCTTTCCGCTGTCAAGATCAAGGCTTGTCTTGATAACCGTACCCATATAGATATGGTCCTTAATCTTTGCGCGAACGGAAAAGCCATCCTGTACATCTTTGCTGATCGAAAGATACTCCGGGCGGATGGAGACACAAATCTTTTCCCCTCCTTTGAATCCGTCTCCTTCTGTCAGGATCATGCCGTCGTCAGTTTCAACCCGCAGCAGATTTCCCTTCACGGAACGTACCGTTCCATCCATAATATTGGATTCCCCTATGAAGTCTGCGACAAAACGACAGTTCGGATGGTTGTAGATTTCAAGCGGACTTCCGATCTGGAGAATTACGCCTGCACGCATTACAGCAATTCGGTCAGACATGGTCATGGCTTCTTCCTGGTCATGAGTGACATAGACGAAGGTAATACCCAGTTTTTTCTGAAGACGCTTGAGTTCTATCTGCATCTGCTTTCTCAGTTTCAGATCCAGTGCACCCAGGGGCTCATCCAGCAGAAGAACACGCGGGTTATTAATCAAAGCCCGTGCTATTGCTACGCGCTGCTTCTGACCGCCGGAAAGTGCTTCCGGCCTGCGTTTTTCATAGCCTGACATCTGAACCAGCGCCAGCATCTCTTCAACTTTTTTCCGAATATCATCTTTCGGCATTTTTTTGATAGTGGGACCATAGGCAACGTTGTCATAGACCGTCATGTGCGGAAAAAGTGAATAATTCTGGAAGACCGTGTTGACATCTCTCTGGTACGGTTCCTTCTCCTCCACGCGTTCCCCCTGCACGGTAATGATTCCACTGGTGGCATCTTCAAAACCCGCGATCATTCGCAGCGTAGTAGTCTTGCCGCAGCCGGACGGGCCCAATAGCGTTAAGAACTCTCCTTTCTGGATATCCAGATTCATGTTTTTTACAACATGATTATTGCCATACCACTTCTCAACCTGATGGAGCGAAACAATACTGTCAGATGGTTCCGGCAAGTCCTTCATCTCCTTTGTCGCTTTTTTCGAGTATTTATACAAGTATAGCATTATTATATAGCAATTGCAAGGAAAAACAAGTATTGATTCTTATAAAGGACGATAATTCTACCAATATCTACGGATAATAGCCCTAATCGGAAAATAAAAAAGAGCTTTATAGTACAAAGCTCCTTTTATGCATATATGTTTTATTATATTTTATAGCAATCCGGAATTCCTATAGTGAACATAGAACTCCGTACGGTCTCCCCTAATATAGCTTCTTGAGAATTCCACTAATCTTCCCTTCTGGTCTTTCGTCAGATAAGAAAACTCCATCACCGCCTGCTCTGTGCTGAGGTCGATCAGTCTGGCCAGTGCCGGCTCCAGTTTTGTAATACGCAGAGTTTGCAGGCTTTCTGCGAGATGAATGCCGCTCCAACTCATAGCATCATAAAGGGAAAACAGACTCAGGTCAATTTCGTCCAGATTCGGCATGAGATCGTAAGGAATATAGATTTCCTCAAGAGCCACGGGCTCTCCATCGCTGGAGTCCACACGCCGGATAAACCACAGCTTGTCATCGGGATTCATTTGAAGCACTTTTGAGTAATATGGACCTGCTTGTCGAGCTGCCTTGACCAGGATTCTGACGCTGGCGTCCTTTCCGTGTTCCTGCATTGTATGACGAAACCCCCCCAGCGTTTCCATATCACGCTGAGTTCTCGGGCCACAGACAAAAGCGCCTTTTCCCTGAATCCGTTTTATCAGGCCTTCATTTTCAAGCGCATCCATCGCGCTCCTGACAGAAAGCCGATTCAGAGAGTATGTCTCGGCAAGCTGGTTTTCTGAAGGGATTGCTGTACCTGGCGGATACTCTCCATCCTCGATTTTGTTTCGGATAACTTCTCTAAGTTGAATATATAACGGCGACTTATAGCTGACTTCATTCATTTTTCCGGTCTCCTGCATCTTTCCATCTGAGAATGCTTGTCAATTCAATAATATCAGCCCTGCCGACAGAGCGGCAGTATTCGATCGTCATATCAGAAGGGTCGCATGTCTGACTTACCATCCAAAGAGCAGCGGTTCCCTTTGCGACCTGCAAAAGGCTGGCTTCTTCCTCAGTAACCATTGTTAAAGACGCTTTCTCAATGCCATGGTCAAGGTTTAGGGAATATGCTTCTGCGAGAATCCTATACAGCGATTCACTGCTCAAATCATGCGTTTCCAGCCCGGGTGCAAGTTCTACTGGAATAAAGGATGTCTCGATCAATGACGGAATCTCATCAAGAATGCGCAATCTGGAAATCCTGTATATTTTCTCTCCCAGAACCCTCTTAAATTTCTTTGATAGGTGTTTATCACATTCAACCACAGAAAAAGACAGCAGCCGCGTTTCCGGGCGAAAACCGCAGGCAACTGCATCTTCTGTGAAGCCGTGCAAGTTTTGAAGATTTCTGAAATAACGCCGTGTCAATCGAGTCCCACTTCCCTGCACAGACAACAATCTGCCCGAAGCCTCCATATTTGCTTTTGCATTTCGCAGAGTTACCTGATTCAGCTGCCATACCCGGGATAGCTCTCTTTCCGTCGGAAGCCGGTCTCCCGGCTGAAGATGGTTCTCTAAAATATATGCCTCAAGCAACTCTTGAGCCTGTTCTCTTGGTCTCGGAGAATAAGAATTCATCATAATCACAGCAAGAATAATCCAGCCTTTGAAGATCAAGGAGGAATTGCCGTTCTCCTTTCGGTCGAAAATATTAGCAGGTCTCTATTGGCTGATCTGTTTTACGCAATGTTTTTTATATTATACACGATTTCAGATTTTACCTCAAGATGGAATGAAATGAAAAACGGCAGCCGCTTCAGCCGCGCAAGACTTTCCTCCGGCTTTTACTCCACGGCACATCCCGTTGCCGCTCTCCAATACCCGGGCAGAGGAAACCATCTGCCTGGCTGTTTCCCCTTCCCCCCAAAGCTTGTGGAATCGGCAGTTGCGCCAGGTTGTTTGAAGTCGTCAGTCTGCAGACGGATCTTAATTTTCTTGCCATATGATTTCATTAATGGTATGATAAGAAAAAATCTTGGTTTTTCAGCATACTCCAGCAAATAAAACAGAAAGGGTTTGCATGACGTGATAGGCGTTTACGATTATACTGTGATTCTGACTTATCTGTCGCTTCTGTCCGGCTGCACGGGGATGATCATTTCCATGACCGGTATCGGGCATCCATATTATGGCATGTTCTTCCTGCTTTTTTCCGGCCTGTGCGACGCATTTGACGGGAAGGTCGCCAGGACAAAAAAGGACCGAAGCGAGTTTGAACAGTCTTTCGGGATGCAGATTGACTCTCTTTCCGA
>Ga0310690_10012254_pt1 | contig 10536 bp, 11 predicted proteins | sample AusTroGonzalo_MG_2_FD_207661 | JGI IMG/M metagenome (GOLD analysis project Ga0310690, IMG submission 207661) | Bovine rumen microbial communities from tropical cattle in Woodstock, Queensland, Australia - Gonzalo_04 (v2) (version 2) | ecosystem: Host-associated > Mammals > Digestive system >...
ATCTGTCCCGAAGCGCCTTTGGCATTAAAAACCGCCCTCCCTGTTAAGTCATTATGTGCTGATTGTATCAATGCCGGATTACCGACTATTGTATCCAACTCTGCAGGCTTGTATGTCTGCAACCGCTTCTATTTTGTGGCTCTGCGACGCACCCCAAACTCGCTTTTCGTCCATATCCCCAAGAATATGGATGTCGAAATAGCTAAACAAGTGATAAATAGTTTGATAAGTAAACTATAAAACATACAAATCATGAAAAAGAAATTATTTACAATCATTTCAGTCATGCTATTGGCACTATGCATGGCTGGTTGCAGTCCTTCGCAGGAACAAAGTCTCGAAGCGCGCTTGCAGACTATGGCTGAAACCGCAGAATTGGGAACTGTCGAGTACACCGTAAAAAAGATCGTCAAATCTACTGACAAACAATGGTACACGGTGGGTAATCGAAAAATCCTGTTTCAAACTACCGCTTATTTGAAAGCCGGAATCAGGTTACAAGACTTTTCGGCTGACAAAGTGCATGTTGATGAGCAGAACAACGTTACAGTCATTCTTCCTCATGCACAATTATTGTCTTTCAATATGCCGGCTGAAGAAATCACGACGGTATTTGAAGACATCAGTTTCTTCCGAAGCCGTTTTTCTGCAGATGAACAGAATTACATCTTGCAACTCGGAGAAGCAGATATTCGTGCTTACGTCCCTAATCTTGGGATCTTGGAAGATGCGGAGAAAAATGCCAAAGAAGTATTTACCGCTATGCTGCAGCAACTTAACTATAATAATATTAACATCCAATTTGAATAATTATGGGACTCCTGAAAGCTAAAATTAAAATTATAGTGACAATTATAATCATTATTGCTGCTGTTGCTGGTGGATTATACCTCGGATATCGTCTCAATCTGTTTTCTTTCCCGTCGTTCGGACGGAAACCGCTAACTATCGAGAAAACTGCTAACGTGGTAGATGAAATCAAGAAAATAGGGGAGCTTACTACTGCCTGCTATTACGAAGAAATCGCTATGCACGACACACGCATTGATACAACTTCTATACTTGGTATTAAACGTCATAAAAAGAACGAGGTTGTATTAATTGGGAAAGGAACTGTTCGCGCTGGTTTCGACTTGGCGAAAATATCCGAAGATGCATTAAATGCTCATGGAGATACTTTAGAGATTCGGCTCCCTGATGTAGAGGTATTTGATGTTATTCTCAATCCTTCGGACTTTTCTATTGAATATGAAGATGGAACTTGGGATAATGAGATGCTGAAACCTATCAAAGCGGAGGCTAAGAAACAGTTGGAGACTAATGCCATTGCTTCCGGCATACTGAAAAAAGCCGATGAATCCGGTCGTAAACATCTCAAAAGTTTGTTTGCCACCTTCGGTTATAACGAAGTTTGTTTTATAACTACAGAATAACATATTTAATTAGGGACAAGGCGAAAACCCTAAATAGAGTAGTCAGAACTTTAAAATCAATTCTAACTATGGGACTTCTTGATTCTATCAACGCAAAGAATTTAAAGTCAACTTTAGCTACTACTGCTTCGCAAGTCGTACAAAAAGCAGGGGAAGCAATAAAGACAGTTACATCGGCAACTAATGAGTTTGTTTCCGAACAACAAGAGGCTTCTCGTCAAAAGAAAGAAGCTGAGAACGCCAAGAAACAACGTGAAGCGGAAATAGCTTCCGGCTACTATAAGGATGGCGATCAACTCATGGTTACAACAACCGAAGGAATGAAGCAATGGCTGCAAGACTTAGGTAAGGATACCACTCCTGCGCTGATGCAAGTCTTGCAAACGCAAATGCAAGTTATCAAATATGTAGAATCCCCTTCTATGACAGGGATGTTATTTGATAATATGATTCTTTGTTTGAACAAGGCTCTGAAACTGACATCTGATCCTGGACAATTGGAGAATATCCGAGAATCATTTGCACTAATGATGCAAAACTATTTCTTCATGATTGAAACCAATCTTCGCTGTGCGGAAAAGAAAAACTCGGAAGAAACAACAAAATTGTTAATTCAATCGGGAGAGATGCTTTCTGATGCTGTTACACAAGTAGCTCAAACCATTGCGAGTGCGTCTCCTGTGGGCGGTGCTGCTGTCGCAAAGGTGGCGGTAATGAATGTGTTTGAAAAACCAGAGACCCAAAGCTCCTATATTAAGAATGTCTTCACTTGGCTTGCAAACAAAAAAATACTGAAGGAGAAACAAGACTTGTTCTACAAAACACTTGAGATGTTGTTTGAAACAATGGATCTACATGCCGAATTATTAGGTCCTTCCATTCTCACTCATGGTATGTTGCGACGCTATCGCCATGTGCTCGTTGACCATTACCGTGAGATTAAAATTCAGCAATATATCGATAGAGGTTATAAGATTGATGCCAAGAAGATGGAGCAACTATCTGCCGGGCTTACAACAGCAGCTACATCACTAGTAAACCCCATAAAAAAGAGCGGAGCTATTATAGGAGCTGTGCAATCTATTAATGCTGTTGGCGGACTAATTACAGATTTTGTTAATAGTAGTAAAGATAGAGGCTTTGATATTAACGCTTACTGTGATTTACAAGACGCTTTGGATGCCGAGTATGATAGACTGAAAGCTGAATATGAAACTTTGGAACAGGAACTAAATTCTCTCAAAGAAAAACAAAAAGAAGTGGGGATGTTTAAATTTGCGGAGAAAAAGGAATGGCAAGAGAAAATTGATCGTAAAAAGGAAGAAGCGGATGTTACATATGAACGGATGCAGATCACAAAAAATCAAAGCGTAAATATGCGACAAACATTCCCAGATAGTTTCGCAATGCGTAGTGATATAGATGCTTATCGTAATAACTTGAAACGTATAGAACAAAAATTTGCAGTATGAAATACAAATTTTCTTCCTCAGAAGCCTCATTGCTGGCTAATGGACATGCGGCGGATATTCTAACGCCGTGGCATATAGAAGTCGATACCGACGAACAGACCATTACGGTCAGTAAGCGGAACCGCATCCTCATCGGCGTGGACGAGGACACATTGGCTTTCCGGTTTATCCGCAGAGTAGTGATTGACCAGCATCTTATCGGAGCGGACATCACTATCCAAGCCGTAGGCGGCAAACTGACAGCGCGCTGCCTAGATAAGTCCGACTGCGAGCGTATCAAGAAACTCCTTATGAACTACAACAAAACGTCTAAAACAAAGCACAATATCTTTTCGTAAAACAAGGCAGGGGAGTTTGCGTTCCCCTGTTTTATTAAAAGAATTAAAAGGGACTTGCATATATCAAAAAAATATAGTATCTTTGCACGCAAATTGCAACAGGCTTATGAAACGTACCATCTTTCTCATCGCTCTGTCGGCTCTCTTTGTGGCTTGCGGAGGAAGTAAATCCTCGGACGAACAATCCGCTTCTCAAACTGAAACAGTGAGTAACGAAGGCTCGTTTGAATCCGAGTGTCGCAAGGTTTATCAGCAAGTGGATGTCCTGCAACGCAAGTTAGCAGATCCGCAGCAATATGCCACGCAGCAGGGAGTTGAGGAACTCCTGAAGTTGGAACAGGAATTGTCATTCCATTACAACGCTGCCGAGTTGGATTCCGCTGAGTATGCGAAAGCGCGTCAGATTGATTCGCTCATCGCCGAGGCGCATAAGTCCATTCCACATGTCATTCAGCAGAATGTCTGCAACACGCCTCATATCTTGCTCCAGAATCCCGAAGAACTGCTGTCAGAGACACAGGCTTATCCTTTCTATCTGGAGCGTGGAGACAAACTGATGCTCCATATCAAGACGGAGAAACCCGCAGATATCCGCATCTATAACACCAACAGCCATCAGCTACTGAAGTCTTACATAGGCAAGAAGTTGGTCAATGACTCGATTGCCATTCAGTTCTCTGCGGTATATTTGGTAGAGATTAATCCCAAAGGGCGCCAATATGCAAACATAGACATCGCCTACAAGCCCAATTCCGTCAACCGCGCATTTGAAACCAAAACCGTTGAGACGCGTGAGGTAGAAGGGCAGAAAGGTGATTTCCGCGTCAAGGCGATTCCGGGTATCAAGATGCAAAACCTCTTCGAGGAACCCCGTAAATTCACTCTCCGCAGCCAACTCAAGGCTGCTTTCTCCAGTACAACGAATGCAGATCGGGCTATTGTTGCCATCCAGATTCCTTCAGGAGCAAAAGATGTGATGTACTCGCTGCGTATCTCCACAAACGAGGGTAGCCGTTCCTCCGACGGACATTTTGGCGACAACTTGGCTAAATCCTACAAGAAAGTCAAATTCCTCGGGATACCTCTCTATGAGAGGAGTTCGTCTCATGGATCCAGCCTCTTTGAACTGCTGCTCGGCGAGAACCAGCCGCCGCGTGAGGAAGAAGCATACATCAACATGTATGTCTTCTATAACGCAAATCAGGCAAAGAAATTCCAAGATGGAGCAGACCCTGCCAAACTGCAATACAGCATCGATTATTCGACCATGGGCACGCAATCATGCAACGGACGAATCCCTACAAAAGGAAATCGCACCATCTATATGGGCTATCAGAACGAGCGCGTGCGATATAACAACTACGTCTTCCTTGAGGCAGTTAGTGCCGTTCCGAACACCGAATATCTGAAAACAGAATATATCGTCAAATAATATAACGCAAGAAATGATAACCAAATACTCCCCTGAAATAGCGACCCTGCGGCAGGATATAGAGAACGAAGTCAAACGGCGCATCAAAACGCCCTACGATTTCGAGTTCCTTGCCGGCGTATTGTGGGAACGCTTACATCAAAACATCTCCCCCACCACCCTCAAGCGTCTGTGGGGTTATATCGACGGCGCAGACACCACACGTCGCACGACGCTCTGTCTGCTCTCGCGGTTTCTGGGTTATGACGACTGGGAAGCGTACCTGAAGGCATTGGCAGGACGCACGGACGTGGAAAGCGATACGTTTGCAGGCGAAGGGCTGACTTTGGACGACCTGCAGGCTGGTGACAGTGTCGAGGTCACATGGTTGCCTAACCGCCGCTGCGTATTTCTTTACGAAGGAGACGCACATTTCCTTGTTACCGAGGCGCAAAACGCCAAACTGCATGTCGGCGACCGGTTTGAGACGGCATGTTTTATCATCGGCAAGCCGATGTATATTGACCGTCTCGTGCGGGGTAACGAACCGCCGACCGCTTATGTGGCAGGTTCCAAGAACGGCTTGTTGACGGTCAGAATCATTAATGAGCAAAGCGGCGAATGAAAGAGGACAGTTCTTCATCTGGGTTTGTGACTCCTGCGGCGTATAATGCCGAATGGCAGGACATCACTTTGGCGCAGTGCCGCACGCACTCGCTTATCTACATGGCCAACCGTTACGGACGGCGTTTTTTGGTCAAAGCTCTGCCGCCGGAAAAAGCCGGCATGTCGGACTACCGCTTGCAGCAGGAGCAGGAGTTTCAGTTGGGTATCCGCCTTGTTCATCCTAATATCGCTGCCACCTATTCATTAGAGGACGTCGATGGCATCGGCCGTTGCATCATACAGGAGTGGATTGATGGTGTGACGCTGGGCGAGTGGTTGCAGAACAAGCCTTCCCAGGCTGCCAGAGAACGTGTCTTCGGGCAGATACTTGACGCACTTGAATACATACACGGCATACAGCTGGTCCACCACGACCTTAAAGCAGACAATATCCTCATCACCCGTAACGGCTCTAATGTCAAACTGATTGATTTCGGTCTCTCGGCCACCGATGCCACACTCTCGCCTGTAAGCAATGACCCGAAGGCGGACATCAAGGCGTTAGGTCGTTTGTTAGCGGTTCTGCTGCCTCGTCAGCGGCTTTTGTCACGCCGTTGTCTGAATGGCCGCTATGCTAATCTGGCAGCCGTCAGACGCGCCGTAAAACAGCGCAAACGGTTCTTGCATCTGCTTCCCGTCTTCATCTCGATGGTGCTGCTTATCATTGCCGCCTTGTTCTTCTACCTGTCATGGCAGGAACGCCATGAGGAGCAGCAGCGGCACAAAGCAATGGTGGCACTCATTGACAGTTATCTTGACCAGGAAAGGGAACAACTGACGATGCTGGTCAACCGCTATGACACATTCGACTATAATAACTTGGCAGATAGGGAAGCATACGGAGCGTGCTTGAAGGACTATGGTGATTATTCTACTTTTTATGCGGCATTGCGTGACTCGCTGACAGACACTTACGACAAGGATGATCCGCAGCGCGAACAGTTTTGGCAAATGTGGGTGCATAAAGAAACAGAACTTCACAACGAAATTATCCAGCAATTGACAGGCAAGCTCCGCTAATTGTGACGGTTATTCTTCACTCAAATATTCTTTCAGATATCAAAAAAACGCTCCATAAAGGGCGTTCTTTTGATATCTGAAAACCATTTTGCAAGCACAGGACAAACCTATCAGGTATGAACCTTCTTTGTCTCGCTAAGGATACCTTTCTTATAGACAGAAAGGTATCCCAACACACAAACACAGCCGGGTGAACATTACACCGTAGCAGAATCCGCCCTAAAACCTCCGGAATTCGTAGCCGGAGGCGAGGAGGCGCTCTATGACATGCGGGAGGGAGGAGAGCATGTTGCGGGAGGCTTTGAGACTGTCGTGGAAAAGGATAACACTGCCATCGCGGACGTAACGAAGAACGGCGCGCTCAATCTCCTCAGGGGTATAGCGAGGGTTGTAGTCGTGCGTGATAATGTCCCACAAAACCACTTCATAACCATGCCTGCGCAACCAGCCGTGCTTCAACAGTCCGGCTCTGCCATACGGAGGACGGAACAACTTGCTGCCTGAAGGCATGCCACCCAACGCCTCCTCCATAGCACGCTCCGCACGGAGGATATTCTCCGTGTAAGGGCGAAGGCAGGTGCGCCAGCCGCGAAGGTGATTGTAAGTATGGTTGCCGACCGCATGACCGCGACGCACCACCTCGCGCGCCAATTCGGGATTGCGCTCCACATTCTCACCCACCCAGAAGAAAGTGGCCTTGACATGATAGCGGTCAAGCAAGTCAAGTAGCTGCGGCGTGACCTCCGGCACAGGGCCGTCGTCAAAGGTGAGATAGACACACCGTGCGGAGGAGTCCTTCCTCCACACGGCATCCTTGTAGAACAGACGGAGCCACCACGGCAACCGGTAAAGAAGACGCATGCGCAGCACTGTCAGACAGTCATAGGAGCCTGCGCGTCCACGTCCCACACGAGTGCGGAAGCACCCAGGATAGCCGCGTCAGAGCCGTTGAGACTGGAAAAGAGCACCTTCACCTTGTCTTTCCAGAAGCGCACCACGTTCTCGTTCATGGAACGCACCACGGGCTGCATGAGTATGTCACCCGCCTTGGTAAGACCGCCGAAGAGGACAATAGCCTCCGGCGCAGAGAAAGCGATGAAGTCCGCCAGTTTCTGCCCAAGCAATGTGCCGGTGTACTCAAAGATTTCCTTAGCGAGTTTGTCGCCCTTCATAGCCGCCTCGAAAACGTCCTTCGAGGTTATGTCCTCGGTCTTGAGGTCGCGCAACAGAGACTTCTTCGTGCCATCGGCCAGCCACTCCTGCGCCGTGCGCGCAACACCGTTGGCGGAAGCGTAAGCCTCAATGCAGCCGCGCTGTCCGCAGCCGCAAAGACGCGCCGAAGCACCACGTTCTATCTTGGTGTGACCCAATTCGCCGGCGAAACCGTCGTGTCCGTACACCACTTTGCCATCAATGACTATGCCCGAGCCTACGCCCGTGCCGAGGGTAATCATGATAAAGTTCTTCATGCCCTTCGCCACTCCGTAGGTCATCTCGCCCATAGCGGCGGCGTTGGCGTCGTTGGTGATACGGCACGGCACACCCATGCGCTCCGAGATAAGGCGCGCAAAGGGCACGATGCCCTTCCACGGCAGATTGGCAGCGTTCTCGATGTTGCCCGTGTAGTAGTTGGCATTGGGCGCACCCGCCCCCACACCGCGTATGAGGTCGATACCTCCGTGAACCTCCACGAGTTTCATCATCTCGGCACAAAGGACATCGCAGTATTCGTCAATATCGGGATACTGCTGCGTCTTGATGGACGAAGAGTTGAGCACATGTCCGCGTGCATCAACGATTCCGAACTTGGTGTTCGTACCGCCCATATCAATCCCTATAACATAAGGCTTTTCCATAACAGCAAAAGAATTGTGGTTCAGTGAGGCAAAAGGCTTATTTGTTCTTTGTGAACGTTGCAGTCAAGGTTATCTTTTCCTGGAAGGGGACTTCGTTGGTCCTTGAATGAGTGTGGGTGCGGACATAACTCCACTCCATCTTCGTGTCAGTGAGGACCTTGAGATCCATATCATAGACATCGGCATTGTCAGAGCGCAAGAAACCATCCTTTCCTGCCAGCTCTATTCTGTTAGTCTTATTGTCCAATATGAACTCTCCGGAATAAGTACCGTAGTCGGGATTGATAAAGTCCTCGGTGTAGCAGTAATGCACTTCGTTTTCATCGTCCGTCTTCTTGGTGACGGTGAGCGTACCCTTGTTGCGGGAAATGTTCTGCAACTCCTTGTTCTCGTCCAGATTGACAATCACGACATTGTACTGATTGAGCGTCCATGTGCCAACCAACAGGTCGTAATTCACCTTAGTTTCGGGCTCCTTGTCCGTGTCGTTGTTCTTGCAACCGCCGAAGAAAGCCACCAATGCCGCCAAAAGCAGCGTCTTTGTCATAAAGCGTTTCATATCCATATAAGTTTTGGTTTTGTTACAGTTTTGCGTTTGCAAAGTTACGACATTTATTGCATTTCTCCAAACTTTCCGCCGTTTTTTTCAAAAAACAGCCTTACTTGCTGCTTTTGCGGCGGTTGCAGCGGCAAGGCAGCAGCCAACACCCCTTATTCGTAAAAGAGTGCAAACTTGCACCAAAACAAGAACAAGAAGGCTGCCTATTCGTTTTTTAGTGCAAATTTGCACCAAAACAAGAATAGGGACATCGATGAAGAATAGACTACTTGCTGCTTTTGCGGCGGTTGCAGTCGCGACAGAGCATCTGGCAGTTGGATGCGACAGTGCGACCACCCTCCACCCACGGCGTTATGTGGTCGGCCTCCATGAGGTCAATATCAAAAGGCTTGCCGCACACAGCACACACCCCACCCTGACGCTCATAGACCTCACGGCGCGTGTTGCTGTCAAAAGCACGGATGCCGAGATGGTGGATGTCGTGGTCGAAGACATAATGGAAAATGCCCGACTTCTTCTGCACATCGCTGTCCGCCATCAGGCGCGAGACTTCGGCAGCGACAGCCGTAGCAGTGAGCGAAGTGTCACGATACTGATTGTAAAGCAAGCCCCACTCCACACCTTTCATCTCCTTTTTGTACCTGCGGCCGAAGAGTTTTTCGGTCCAGTGTATGACATCCTGAAAGTACTGCCACAACTGGTCCGCGTCATTGTCGTGCTGGTGCTGCGCCATATACTGCTCAATGGTCTTGGGCGCTGGCCTACCGCCAACGGATGCGCCACCGACAGATGAAGCATCGCAGGCAGGCTGCATGCGCATCTGGAAATCAACAATCCAGCGCAGCGCCGTCTCGAGATAATCCTGGCGAATGGGAGAGCCTGACATGAAATCGGAACCGAGTTTGTACGCCACACACCCCGTCTTCGAGAAACGGCGCTTCGCCTGCGTGACCCACGCGCCCGAGTAAATGGCATTGCGTATCTCCTGATTAGTGAGTTTCTCACCCGCTATATTGATGGTCTGGAACCACTTGAGCTTGTCCTCGTCAGTGCCTTCGCAGATATAGACCTGCAGTTCGTAGTCGAGAATGCGGTTCTTCTGCTCGTCGGTCATGTTGTTGAAACCAAGCAGGTTGCCGTCAAACTCCATCATATACTCGCCCGCAATAAAAGAACAGATAGAGATAGTACGCTGCTGGCCGTCGAGAAGCTCGTATTCAAGCGGAGTCGAAAGACCGCTTTGCTCAAGGTCGAAAGTAGAAAGCCGAGTATGTTCCGACTCGTCTGAAGTAATCCTGCCTATTTCTTGCGGTTGCTGAGTTTTGACCGTTTTCACCCAATACATGACGTTGAGGGGGAAGCCGTGCCAGACAGTGTCCATGACGGCATTGCGTTTCTTGTCGTCATAAACGAACTCACGCTGGTACTTCGGGCGGATATTAAGACGTCCGCCGTACCCCGTAATCCCCTCCTCCTGAATGCTGAGGTCCTCGTAACTCTCGCAGAGTTCACGAATCTTGATTTGATGAAGTTTGATATCCATAGTATTTGTTTTTAGGAGGTGCAAAGGTGCCGCACCCCGCAGTTTAAGTTGAAAGTGTAGTGTCCCAAGAGTAGCCTAAGGGTAGCCTAAGGGTAGCTCAAGGGTAGCTCAAGGGTAGCCTAAGGGTAGCTCAAGGGTAGCTCAAGGGTAGCTCAAGGGTAGCTCAAGGGTAGCTCAAGGGTAGCTGATTGTTATACATTATTTTTTACGACGGATAAAAATGCGACTATACATTCTT
>Ga0310690_10012257_pt1 | contig 10535 bp, 11 predicted proteins | sample AusTroGonzalo_MG_2_FD_207661 | JGI IMG/M metagenome (GOLD analysis project Ga0310690, IMG submission 207661) | Bovine rumen microbial communities from tropical cattle in Woodstock, Queensland, Australia - Gonzalo_04 (v2) (version 2) | ecosystem: Host-associated > Mammals > Digestive system >...
GAAGGCGACATTCGTAAAGTATTGCCGTCAACGCAGTCCAGAGAAGCTATGAGGACTATTATCACGGATGATATGAACCCGGTTGCTGCCGGAGCGTGGAATATCGGAACGGGATTAGCAGAGCGTACTGCGGCGGCAGGAATACCTATTCTCGGAACGGCTGCACTTGGTACGGAAGCGGCGGCAAGAACTTCATTAAAGAACGAAGAAAGGGGTATTGATCCTTATAGGTCGGCTTGGCAGACATTAGGCTCTGGAATTGTTAGCGGCTACATGAATAAAAAAGGCTTCGACAAGATGGGCGAAGGAAGCGTCTTGAGGGGTGGACTAGCCGAAGGTCTTGAGGAAGTCGCAGAAGAAGCGTTTAATGTCGGTTTAGATACGTTTCTTAATCAGAATAAGTCAGAACTCTTTACTTTGCATGACTACTATGTAAATCAGGGAATGTCTGATGCTAAAGCATGGGCGAATGTTGCAAAAGATAAAGGCATTGATTTAGCACAGAGCTTTGGCTCTGGTTTTGCGTTCGGCTCGTTTATGAGAGGATTAGGGGAAGTTCCGTCTCTTGGAAATAAGATCAGTAACGCACTTGCGAACAAAGCCAAAGATGCAAAACTTGAAGCGAACATGAGAGCAGCGCAGGCTAGGGCAGATATTGAAGCAGAAGCCAAAGCGCAGGCTACAAAAGTTCCCGACGTGGTTGCAAATGCACAGGCGCAGGCTGAAAGAGCGCAGGCAGAGATCGAGAGATTAAATCAGCAGATACCCGAAACTCCGTCAGAGCTACCGCCGGAGTATCAACTTGCTAACAGATACGCAAATTCGTACCATGATTTTGATACCTATGATTACATGGACGAGGTAGGCTTTTCTGATGATGCTATTGAGCAGATGGCAGACGATATTAGAAGCGGAAAAGACCTTACTCCGTATATAGATGGTTTGAAAGAAAACCTTGAATACACAGAGAACGCAGAAATTGCGCAGGAAATGCGTTCTCTTATTGACGAATTAAGCGAGATAAACAAAGGCAGAACAGAAGCACCCACGGCAGAGGAAGCAAGGGTTGAGCAGATGCAGGCGAAACCTGCCGAAGCGCAGGCAGCCGGGGAAAGTACGCCTAATGCGAATACCATGCAAAATGTTGATTTTAAGCCTAGTATTCACAATGCCGACGGACAACTTCTTGATACCGTTAAAGTTCCCGAATATACGGCAGATAGTGATGCCTTCTTTAATGGATCTGATTCTGATATTGCTATTGCAGAAGCGCAGGATGCCGCTATTACAGATACATTTAGAAATATAGTTTCTGATCCAGAGTTTAATGCACTTTCATTCAAAAACGGCAGGCAGGAAGTATTTGTTTCACCGTCTACAAGCGGAAATGGTTATCGTATGTCATATACTATTGACGGAGTTCCCACGGGACATCACGATTATTCCCTTGAGCAGATAGACGATCTTTCAAAAAATCTGCGAGAAATGGCAGGAAATGGTGGGGAAGATATAAGAATCCAGAAAAAATCTGACCTTTCAAAACAAACCGCAGCCGGGGAAACTGCACCTGTCGAAGCTCCGAAAGAAAACAAATCCGGCATTAGACCATACGTCAACCCGGAAAACGACACTTATCCGAAAAACCTTATGCCCGTACAGTTTGAAGGTGAAGAACTGGAAAACGCAAAGGCAGAGTATAAGAAAAATCTTGGCACGATCAAAGCCTTAAAGGATAAGATCAAAGTCATTTCCAACGCACCCGGAGCAAAGAGAAAAGGCGTTGTCACAAAGAAAGTCCAGAAAGAAATTGATGAAATAAACAAGCAGATTAAAAACATTCAAAAGCAGAACACGCCTTTATATCGTGGAATATACGGCAAAGAAACTCCTATCAAGGAAATCTTAAAAGAAAACGATCCTGATGCTTACAACCAAATCTATGACTGGAAAAGCGGTCTGGTTTCTCACATAAATACTGCCGCTAAATTTGCAGGCGAACAGGGTAAAGAACTTGCCGCTAAAGCAAGAAAAGCTATTGACACACTCGTTGAAAGCGGAACGTATGAAGATTTTGATGCTGCCAAAGAAGCACTTACTGAACTTGACAGAGTTGCTAAAGAAGTAAACGAGAAATATAAAACGGATAAAAACCCTAATGGCTACAACTATGAGGACTTCTTTGGAGAAATCCCCTTACAAGAGGGTATTCCAGTAGGCGTAGCAAGAGCCATGACCTATGCTCAAGAACGTGCATCAAGATACGCCAAAGCGGAAGCAGGCATAGACAATACTCCGAAGATCACGGAAGCGGTTGAGGATGTCGAAGCACCGCAGGCAGAAGCACCCAAAGTTCCAGAAGGTGAGCAGCCGAAAGTGGAAGAACCTGTTGTGCAGGAAGTGCCGCAAGCGGAAGAAGCAGCTCCCGAACCTGCAAAAGTGGAAACGGAAATTCCCGAAGAAACAGAAGGTGGAAATCCAAAAGAAAAGGTTTCTAAATATCGCAATAGTACACTTCGCAATACTGGTGCGAATCAAAACATGGATGAAGCCGAATTTGATAAACGCTTTGACAGAAAAAACTTCACCTATGAATCAATGGAAGAAGAAGAAAGCGTTGATAATGCGAAATCTCTGATTAAGGATAACGGAGAAGAAGGAACTTCTAACATCATTTTCAACAAGGAGAATGGTTCTCTTAAACAGTATGAAATTGATGCAGGGCAAATACTTGCGGATAAAGCAGAGAGAGCCGCACTTGATCTGGAAGAACTCGGAGAAGATGCAACTGCCGAATGGAATAAGGCTATAAAACTTCATAATAAGTTGCAAAGTAATGCTTCTGTTCAAGCACAGGGACTTCAAGCGTTAAAGAAGTGGAAGAATAATACTGTATGGGGTTTACTGGATTATGTAATTGCAGACACTAGAAAGGCTATTGATAAAAAGAAAACGCCCGGTTATAGCAACATGGTAAACGACCTTGCAGATCAGGTTGAAGATGCTATTAACAATGGCAAGTCGCCGGAAGAAACGGTCAATAGCATTAGAAGGGTGTTTGAAGAAAACAGAAAGAAAAGTCCTTACAAGACAACTAAACTTGAGCAGCAGGTATTAAGTTTTGTAAATGATCCTAAATCAAAACAGAAGTTTGCGTCTTCACTCGCAGAAGAAGCAGGCAGGCTTATCAAGAAAAACATGGGTGTATCTACTATTACGACCGCCCAACAGAAACAGATGCTTGATTTGTTTAGGGAAGCCTGCAAATATGAGGAAGGATCAAGAGCCTATAACGAGCTTATAGGACGTGCTATGCAACTATATGATAGTACGCTTCCTGCTTCCTTCCCTAGCATGGTTAAGTCATTGTTATATGACAATATGCTTTTCAGTCCTAAAACAATGATGTCCAGAAACTTCATGGGTAACGTAGGTGAGTATGGACTTGAAAAAGCGTCTAAACCTTTTCAAGTAGGTGCTGACGTTTTGGCAGGACTTGTCACGAAAGACAGGACACGCACGTTCTCTAAAAACGCAGTTAAGGAAGGTGCAAAAGGTTTTGTTAAAGGTGTTAAGGACTGGGGACTGGATATTGCACACGGCGTAAACACGCCAAGAAGCGGAAAGCAGACAGTTGAAGATATTTTTGACGCTAACCGCAGGACTTTCAAAACCCAAAGCGAAAATAAGATCATTAAAGGCTTAATGAACTTCTTTAATGGATACGACACGGGTGTTAAAAAGGGCATGGAGTTCGGTGATAGAATTATCTATGAGCCGAAGTATGCCGCTACAAAAGCAGAACTGTATGATGTTATTGATAAGTATGGAGATAGCGGTTTAAGGCGTGGACTTCCAAAGGGCAAAGACTATTCCACGGAAGACCTTGTTAATATGATCGCTACAAAGGAAGCACTTGAATCCGTATTGCAGAATGATACTCTGATGAAGGAAGGTGCTTCTGCATTGAAGAAAGCGTTGAGCAAAACAAGTCAGGAAGTATTAGGCTTTGATATTGCGTCAATAACTATATCGCCGTTCGTGGAAGTTCCTGCTAATAAGGCATCCAGATTTTTACAGTTTACGCCACTTGGGGTTTTAGGTAACGCAGGAAAATCCATAAGAGAAAAAGTACAGTATGGAAGCGTAAACCAAAGACGAGCCACGGGAGAAGCAGGAAGGACTGCGTTTGGTACACTTGCTACCGCAGGAATGACGGCATTAGGCTCAAATCTGGTCAGCGGTGCAAAGTCCAAAGATCCAGAAGAAAGAAAAGTACAAGAGAATAACGGTTATCAGGAATACGCTATCCAGTTGCCTAACGGGAAACAAGTAGATATAACCGATATGACCGCACTTCCGGGGTACGCTAAAAAACTTCGTGAGGGTTATGATGAAGGCGGTGTGAAAGGTTTAATATCTGCGTTTCCCGGCGCGGTCGGAAAGGCTACGCTTGATTCTCTTTATTCTGGCGTAAACAGACTGGCAGGATCGAGTTATAGCACTAATAACCAGATGGGCGAAACCATCCCGGAAAAAGCACTTAATGCCATTTTAAGTAGTGGCAATATGTTAGTTCCGCAGGTGGTTCGTCAAACTGCACAATTAACTGATCCATATAAGCGTGATCTTGGCGATTATGGGACGGCAGAATATAACAAAAACCTTATTATCAATGGTATTCCTATTGCAAGGCAAATGTTACTTTCTCCGAAAATTGATACGTCTGGAAATATCGTTCCAGAACTAGGTGGAGAAAAGGGTGTAAAAAGAGTGCTTGACGCTTATCTTGCACCATATAAAGTGTCAGATCCAGAAGCCATGAAGTCTGAAAGAGTGCTTGCTGCTGATGCAATAAAGGAAGCAACTGGCGGTGAAGTAAAGGCTTACCCTGATATTATTGATAAGGGCGATATGAATGTTAAAGGCTATGACATGGATAATTATAGCCATGAAGACTTGGCTGCTTTGCGTGATGAAGTTTACAACAGAAGTGACGATATTTCGACATGGGTAATAAATCAAGACTGGTTTAACGACCTTGATCCTGCATATCAGGGAAAGATTTTGACATCCATTGATAGTGCATCTAAAGCACTTGGGTTAGAAAACTTGGTACGCAAGGGAATGTCGGAAGAAGAAATTGCTAATAGTGGCGATAAACTTTATTCCGCAGGAAGTTCCGTGAAGGCTCTTACAAATATTCTTCGTAATGATGATGCTAACCATACGCAGTTAAAAGAGTTTTTGCAGAAAGATGCAGCACGTCAGGCTATTAACGACGAGTACGATATTAAAATGAGCCGGAGCGAATACGAAAAGCATGAAGACGATCCGAATTATGCGGAAGATAAGGTTGCGGCAAGCGACAGGAATATGAAGACAGAAACTTATAGAAATGTCTATTCCTACGCAGAGAATGTCGGTGTTTCGTCAAGCGATTTAGACAATGCCATTCCAGAATTGCAGGGCATGGGTATCAATAAGCAAAGCGGTTATTACACTTATGCAAATGCAAAGTCAGTAGATCCTAATATTTCCGTTAAAGAATTTGGAGATACTTTCAATGCTATTGATGCAGACCATAACAACGGCATAAAGAAAGACGAGTTTGCTAAATGGCTCACGCTTAAAAATCCTACCGAAGCAGAAGCACAGAAATATACCGATATGTATTATACAAACACTAACGACAAGGGCGAAAAGCGTAAAGTCAAAAAGACAAATAATGAGTGGACATTCTATTACTAAAGGGGGAAGACATGGACGATTTTGTAACAAGAGCAGTACACGACGAATTTGCCAAAAGAATAGACGAGGAAAATGATCGTCAAAACCACAGAATTTCCATTCTGGAAACGGGGCAGGCGCAGATCAATGAGTTAGTGTCTTCCGTAAAGGTGTTAGCGGTGAACATGGAAACCATGTCTAAAGAGTTACAAAAGCAGGGTGACAGACTAGCCGAGATCGAAGGCAAACCTGCCAAAAGATGGGAGACCATTATCGCCTGCATCTTAACCGGGATCGTTGGTTTCCTGTTAAACATGGTGCTTGCAGGGGTGTTCAAGTAAGGTTCGATAAGTAAAACGCAAATCTCATAAGTAAAACTTTTCGCTTCACATCCCCGGTGGTATTATACTGCCGGGGAGAGAAGGGGGTTTTATGATTATTTCTGATTTTACAAGCATTGAACTTGAATGTCTCCGAAAGAAATGCAACTTTGTCAATAACGAAAAGGATCTGTTTGAGCTGCGAGGACAGGGGTTAAGTCTGGAAGAAATAGCGGAAGTGCTTAACCTATCTGTTGACGGGGTTAAAAAGGTCAGCCGAAAAGTGAATAAGAAAATCTCAAGGGTACACTTTTGAGACACAAATAGGACGCTTATCGTACATGGTAAGCGTCTTTTTTTATTATTAAATTACTAATAGTTGTTTTACACGAACATTAGTTCGATGTATAATTAAAACAAGAAAGGAGTGTGATATATATGTATTATGTGTATGAATGGTTTATCGAAGAAACTGGAGAAGTAATCTATGTCGGCAAAGGCACTCGTAATCGCTACAAGGTTAGGAAACACAACCGCTTCTTTAACGACATGATAAGGAGATACAAATGCTCAAGTCGGATCGTGAAAGAGTTTGAAAACGAAGATGACGCTTTCAAGTACGAGTTTGACAGAGTGGTTGAACTGAAATGCAAAGGTCAATGTGTCTGCAATATAAACCCCGGTGGATCGGGTGGTGAAACAAAATGGTGGACGGAAGACCGCAGGAAGTGGTATTCGGAAAACAATGTAATGAAAAGTAAAGAACAGAGAGAACGTATGTCCGTAAATAACCCTATGAAAAACAAAGAAATTGCAAGGGTGGTTGGGGAAAAGCATGGTAGGAAGATTTGCGTAGAAGACAAAGTATACAATAGTCTCCGAGAAGTGTCCGAAGCATACAATATGTCTCCGCAGGCATTCTTTTATTGGCTGAAACGTGGATATACAAATGACCACGAGCGTTGCTATTACTACGGTGAGAATCCTAGAGAATTACAAATACTTGATTATCATTACAACAAAGTTAAAAAGAGAGTTATAATAGACGGTATAGAGTATGAAAGCATAAATGCAGGTGCAAGGGCAATAGGAAGTAGTGGCTCTTGGCTTCTGCGTTCGTTGCGTGACGGAAAGCAAGTTAAAGGGCATACTTGCAAGTACGCTGATTAGAAAGGAGCATACATGAAAGCGGAAGACGTAATAGCCAAAATTGAAGAATGCAAAAGAATACTTGAAGATTACGAAATAGAAGACGCAAGCCTTATTGAAGCGTTGGAAATCTGCAAGGAAGCGTTTGAAGAAAAGGTGACACGATCCTGCACAACAACGTGACGACGATAATCAAGAAATACCGGGAGACGAAGGGCGAGCCGCCTGCTGATATGATGGCAGTCTATGACTACCTGCATAAGAAGCAGATCGACAAGGCTCTTGAAGTAAAAGCCTTGCAGACCATGTATAAGGAAACTTGATGTCCATTTCCTTGTCCACAAATCGCGGAAACGCAGTATTTAAGCGGTGGTTGGCGGTTGCCTAATGGGTTCAAGTCCCATTCTCCGCACACTAGGTAAACCCCTGAAAGTACCGTATTTACAGGCTTTCAGGGGTTTCTTTTTGCGATTATGGACAAAATTAAAAAATAGCGTATTTATGCGGTTTATAGATACTGTCTATAAAAACCTTGTCCACGATCTTGTCCATCAACTCATGTGGGTTTGAACCCACACGAGTTAAAAGAGACCGTCAAAAATTCTTTTCTGTTCTTTTTCGGCGTTCATTTCGTGACGGTAGACTTGTTTCATTGTGTAATCAGACTTCCATCCACCCGTAGCCATGATGTCAGCATCAGTCATTCCTTGAGAATGTGCGTAGGAAGCGAAGAAATGTCGCAAATCGTGAAACCTGAACAGTGGTATGCCAAGTTTCTTTTGAATATCATTAAGACCGTAAAGCAGAGAAGTAGGATTACCTTCAAAGATTTTGCCGTAGTCCCTGATCTCTTTAACCAGACTGTCCGAAATGTAAATCTTTCTAGTTCCGGCTGCGGTTTTAGTCGGTTTCAATACCCACTCATTATCGTTGTTAAGGACTAATGCTTTATTGATCGTCAGGATATTCCCGTCAATATCGTCAAGAGTTAAGGCGCAAATCTCGCTTCTTCTCAATGACATAATCCCTAACTGAAAAGGTATGTGATAATATGGTACGTCCTTAGTTGCTTCCAGTATGCGTTTTATATCGTCCTCAGAAGGCGTGTAATGCTCATATTCGCGTTTTTGTGGCAAGGTAGTATAAATGTTCATATCAGGTCTAAACTGTCTTAAAACAGCCGAAACGAAGCCGTGAAGGTTACGGACAGATTTAGGCGAGTGCTCCGCAGAATATTTGTTGATAAGAAGCTGAATATCCTGCTGCGTAATGCTTGCTATTTTTTTCGACTTGAAGTCGGTATCTATTGACCGAAGTACGGAATGATAGCCTTTTATCGTGCTTGGAGATAATACTTTGTCTTTTGAACTGATATAACTTTCGGCGCAGGATAAAAAACTGCCCTTTACCGGGGCAGTTTCCGCAATAACTGACATATCACGCAGGACTTCCGCTTGTGTAGGTTTATGATCGTAGTTAAGCGTTAGTGATTTCCCTTGTATTGTTTTTCTTACCCGGTACGATCCGGGCGAGCGTTTCTCAATTTTCATTCGTCAATTTTAATTTTGCTTTTCAAACAATTCTACGCCGTATGTATATACAAAATCTTCGTGGCAAGTATCATAGCCTTCTTCAAAGCCAATTTCATACCCGGCTTCTTTCCCTTCTTCATAACCAGATTCATAAGCATCCTCAATTCTGGTAGATGTCACAAAGAGTATGTATAGTATTATTAAAAGAAAAGCACCGATAGAAACAGTTATAATCATCCACATTTTTCTTTCTGTCATTTTTTGTTCCTTTCGACATTTGCTTTTTCACAAGCAGCGCACATCAATAATTTGTTTAGCATTTCCTTGTGGAGCAAATCTTTTTCCTGAACGGAATTAAGCAACAAGTCCATTCTCTTATCTTTGTATGCGACCTGCTCTTTTAAGAAGTCAATGGAACGGTTAAAGCGTTCACGTTCTTCTTCCAATTTCTCATGGTGCTTTATCTTTTCCTTGTCAAGAGCCGTCTGTAACTGTTCGATTTGCTTTTCAAGTTCTTCAATTCGTTCGATTTTGTATTTCAGAAGGGACTTCATAGCACGAACATCCATGTTGTCTGTATCTTCTATGGTTTCAATGTCGAGCAAAGCCTTCGCTATGGGGCGTATTGTTTCCTCGTATCTAAAGGACATTTCTTCCGATCCATCAGCGAACACCCTTGATAGCGTGGACTTTGCCAGATAGTCCCCGTTCTTTTCCATTAAATCCATGATGTCATTGTAGGACAGTCCCTTTTCTTCCCGGACTTCCTTGAGTTTCATAATTAAATCTTTTGTGTTTGTCATATAGAACTCCTGTTCGACGTATAGAACTGTTTAACGGACAACATAATTGCTACAATTTTCTCAAAGGAGAGAGAGCCATGAGTGACAAGGAATTTCTTAATCGTTATCATTCGTCGAGTGAGACTGATCGTCTTTTAGTTTTGAATATCCTAATATATAGTCAACCATCAGACGATCTTTTTCAGACGCATTATGATAAAGGTCAAGAAGTGTACGATCATCCGTATTGTGAACAGAATTATCAAGAACCTGATCTCGGATAGCGTCTTCGTCACCTTCTTCTGTCAGTCCCATGAGTTCCAGTTCGGAAACATCAAATACTTCCGCAAACTTGGTTATCATGGAAGACGGAAGATTAACTCTGCCGTTTTCTATCTGGGCGATCATGCTCTTTCCCTTGTACCCGACGGCTTCTGCTAATTCCTGTTGGGACATATTATGAAGTTTACGCAGGCGTTTTATATTAGAATATATTTCTAACATATCGTTTTCCTCGCTTGATATATCACATTATACCATACTGTGTAACAAAAATAAACAATTTTGAAAAAACTATTGACAACGGTTTAATAAGGTTGTACGATATAGACGTTCAATGAGATTACACCACAACATATTGTAGAAAGGAGCAGGGATGTCTGATATTTCATTATTGAAAGAACGCATTTCTGGTAGCGGAATGACAATGGTTTCCGTCGCTAAAAAGGCGAATATGGGCAGAGTTACGCTATATAATCGCCTTAAAGGACACGGCGAATTTACTGCGCCGGAAATCGTGGGTTTATCAAATGCGTTAGGACTGTCAAAAGCAGATCGTGAGAAAATTTTTTTCTCCAAAGGTTCAAGGTAATTAAACTTATGCCAAAAGTATTTATCTCAAGACAGGAAAAACTGAATAAGAAACTCACGGCATGGATCTACGGAGAAATGCAGGTCAACCGGGTAACGCAGCAGCAGATAGCAGATGCAATAGGGATAAAGCAGCCGTCTCTTAATCGGAAACT
>Ga0310690_10012258_pt1 | contig 10535 bp, 9 predicted proteins | sample AusTroGonzalo_MG_2_FD_207661 | JGI IMG/M metagenome (GOLD analysis project Ga0310690, IMG submission 207661) | Bovine rumen microbial communities from tropical cattle in Woodstock, Queensland, Australia - Gonzalo_04 (v2) (version 2) | ecosystem: Host-associated > Mammals > Digestive system >...
AGGACATCCACCAGCGTGCCATCTCCTATCACGACACCGTATGTCCTCACATGGAGGCCATCCGTCAGGAAATCGACAAGCTGGAACTGATTGTTGAAGACGGTCTCTGGACGCTGCCGAAGTACCGCGAGCTGCTGTTCATCCGCTAAGCTGTGTACTACACGAATAAGAATACAGGACTCCCTTCTGGAAGTCCTGTATTTCTTATAGCTTCAACCCTCGTAGAGGGTTTCCTGTCATGATTATTTCACCACATATTTCTTCCCATTGCGAATGTAGATGCCACCCCGTGCAGGATTGACCACACGACGTCCACTAAGGTCATAGACGGTATCGCCGTCCGTGTCATTCTTTATCTGAATGGCAGTCATGCCGTCGGGTATGTCTGAAGCTTCTACCCCCACAGCTTCCCAAGCCTGTTTGACGGCAGTCACCTCGGCGCTATTTGCTCCATAGAGGTCGGTAGCAGCCTCAATGAAACTCAGGCGGATGTCTGCATAGTTCGACTGCGAAGTGGCATACTGCACCAGCGTACGGTAAGCAATCTGCTGACCTTTCTCAATGCCAATGCCTGTCACATTGTAGGCAAAGCCCTTGTCGTTAGTACCCTCTCCACCATCGCATAGCAGGTAGTAAAACTTGTTTTGCACACCACTGTTGTGGTGAACGCCTCCAGCATCCGAGTTGTCAGAATTAGGGTCAATCCAGTACTCTCCCTGATAGGTGTCAGGACTTGGATCCTTGCCGTCCAAACCGTTCTTGGGGTTCTTCATGTCGCGCTGGTTGGAAACGCCGGGCATGATATTAGCGCCAATGACCCATGGAGTCTCCGGACCGTTACCGAATTTCGATGACTTCAGGATACTGATGGCCATGATGTCAGAGAACGACTCGTTAAGGGCACCAGCCTCATTGATATACTCCAATTGGGCTGTGGTACCGGTCACCATGTGGGTGTATTCATGGCAGAGAATACCTTTTTCTGCTATTGGCAGAAAGAAGTTGTTGTATTTCCATGCGTAGCCGCCCATGCCGACAGCCATGAAGAAGGGGTTAAAATTACGGTTGACGCCAGCATTGAACATGGTCATCTCAACGATGTAGTTGATGGTACGCTCCACCTCGTCAATGGGGTCATTGGGACCTGGCACAATAGCATCATCCATGTCATCGTCATCATCCATGTCATCATCATCATCTTCAGGAATGGGAACCAGCGACAAAAGGTTGTCGGGTGAAGGCAGGAAGATGGTATTGTAGAGCGGTGCATTCTGACCGTCGTAGCCATTGCGGCCAAACACTTCCTTATAATAGTCGTAGGCAGTACACAGGAAGTGATGTGCATCGACTGCCGGCGAACCACCCTTCTCATACTCTATGGTCAGTTTCAGTTCCTCACGGTCTATGACCGTCTTGCCGCTGGCATCGGGCTCAAAGTAGATAACGAAACACCGGATAATCTGATCTTCAGGATTCTGGGTTTTAGGCTTTGCACATATCAGGTTCAGCGTGACACCCTCACGCGGCAGCACGATATTACCCTTTTGTACATCGTCCAATATCACGGACGAAGCCGGTTCCGTTATCTGGTAGAAATAGTCGTAGAGGGCCCCATCGGTCTTTCCGTAGCGGAACTGAGTACGGATACCGGCAGGACAACCCTCTGAGGGCAGCAAGTCATACACCGTGCCCTCCTCATCGGCAGCCAAGGCACGCTCAATGGTCATCTTCTTCAGCTTATAGGCAAAAAACTGGTTGTCCTGACTAGTGACCACACCGCCGCTGCAAAGGTATTTCGAAATATCGATTTTCTGTTTGCTCAGATCCATTTTCATATCAGCCAGCAAGTCTTGTGTCGGCTCATCGGGAATCACTTCCGCGGGAAAGAACTCACCCAGCCGACCATACTTCGCCAGCGTGTCCAACGACTGGATATTAGCAGCATTCAGGGTATAGATGTTACGCTCGCTGTCGTAGAGTCCATAGCTGCCGTCGGCCTGCTGCACAGCATTCATTGTGACATTGCCGCAATAGATGCCTGTGCCCTGAACCGTCACGGGGGTATCGTCAGCTACGAAATGGTAGTAGGCAGGGACTTCCTTTATCTGCCGACCTGTCTCTATGTCGGTATAAGCCCATTTTCCTTTGTCTGTCAAACGCTTCGTGGCATATCGGTAGCCATCAGGCGTGTCAACCAACAACAGCTCTCCTTCCATGTACAAGGGGCTGTAGTAGCCGGGAGCCTGTCCAAAACCTGTCGCAGCCTGAGGCGTGAGACGGCTTTCCATCACCACACCGTTAACCGTCAGCACACAACCGTCCTGCACATGCAGTAAGATCTGCGAGTGCTCCACCTCAATGCCGTTCACATACTGCCGATACTCGATGCGAGTCATGCCGAGTTCGTCAGTTCGACGGCTCACCTCGCGCCATTCAGTACCCGCTGGTAACGTAAACCATTGACTAAAGCGTGCCTCAATACCCTCTACAGGCACATGCTCGTTTCTCAAGGAAAGATGAAAATGTCCATTCCCTCCTGCTGCCCACATCACCAGTGCCAGCAGCAACATCATTATTGTAGTCAGAAAACGTTTCAAGTTTCTCATTCCTTTTCTTTATTATTCACCAACACTCAGCGCACCGATAATCTCCTGTACGGAGTGACAACCATGCTGGTCGAGCCAGTCGTTAATGCCGTCGCGCACCTTCATTGTAACAGCAGGGTCAATGAAGTTGGCGGTTCCTATCTCGATGGCTGTAGCGCCTGCCATGAGGAACTCGATGGCATCGCGGGCATTCATGATGCCGCCCAAGCCCACCACGGGAATCTTGACGGCCTTGGCCACCTGCCACACCATGCGCAGGGCAACGGGTTTCACGGCAGGACCGGAAAGTCCACCCGTATTGATGCTCAGTACCGTACTGCGTTTCTCAATGTCGATGGCCATGCCCATGAGCGTATTGATGAGCGATACGGAGTCGGCACCCTCTGCCTCACAGGTACGGGCAATGTCGGCAATGTTCGTCACGTTGGGCGAGAGCTTCACAATCAGCGTCTTGTGATACGCCTTACGCACCGCCCGTACCACGCTCTCGGCTCCTGCACAGGTGACACCGAAGGCCATACCACCGTCCTTGACATTGGGGCACGAGATGTTGAGCTCAATGGCAGGAATGCGGTCGAGCGCATCGATGCGTGCGGCACACGCTGCATAGTCGTCAGGCGAAGAACCGCTGACGTTGACAATCATGTTCGTATCGATATCCTTAATCTGCGGATAGATGTGTTCGCAGAAATAATCCACGCCCTTGTTCTGCAAGCCAACGCAGTTGAGCATGCCGCTCGGCGTCTCGGCCATGCGCGGATAGTCGTTGCCCTCGCGGGGACGCAAGGTGGTACCCTTTACAATGATGCCTCCCAGTTCCTCCAGGGGCACAAAGTCCTGAAACTCCAAACCGTAGCCGAACGTGCCCGAGGCAGTCATCACGGGGTTCTTCAGTTTCAGATTTCCTATGTTTACATTCAGATTTGCCATAACAGTCTATTCGTATTAAACACCGGTCCTTCCTTGCAGACGCAGAGGTTACCCTCGGTCGTCTTCTCCACACAGCAGAGGCACGCCCCCACTCCACAGGCCATCATGTTCTCCAGCGACACCTCGCAGCTGACGCCAGCCTTCTGGGCAAACCTTGCCACAGCTTTCATCATGGGCGTGGGGCCACAGGTATAGATGTGACCAAACGTCTCCTGCTGAAGGACGGAGTGGTTGGTCACGAAGCCTCGCTCACCCTCTGAACCGTCCTCGGTAGTCACCAGTACGCGACCGTACTTACGGAACTCGTCGAGCATCAGCAGGTCCTTCGCACTACGGGCACCCAACAGGAACGTCGGCTCGATGCCCTGTGCCTTCATCTCAGCACCGAGATAGAGCAACGGAGCAACGCCTACACCGCCACCGACAAGGAGGGGATGGAGGTCGGAGGCCTGGCTCCAGCCGTTGCCAAGCGGCAGCACGCAGTTCAGCTTCGTACCTTCCTTCAGCGCTGCCAGCCGACGTGTGCCGTCGCCTACAGCAGCCACCAGGAGCCACAGCTCATTCTGCTCACGATCTACAAAATTGATGGAAATGGGGCGACGCAGGAAAGTGGTAGACGAATCGTCCACACGCACCTCCACAAACTGTCCAGGTCGCATCTCCGGCAGCGGTTTGTCGTCCGTCAGCCGAATCAACACGTAGCGCTCATGCACACGCTCCACGCTACGTACCGTTAAGTCTAAAATATATTTCATTTGAACTTCGTACGAGTTACATTTTTACATTCTTTCCAACAGCCCCTGACAGCCCTCTAAGACGTCACGCCATGTGGCCTCAAAGTCACCCGTGTACCACGGGTCAGCCACATCGCCTGGGCGCTTCGTATAGTCCATCAGCAGGCGGATCTTCCCTTCAGGGTCGCCTCCACACATTCGCGTCATATTACGGATGTTCCAGGTGTCCATGCCTATCAGCAGGTCAAAGCGGTCGTAGTCGCGCCGAGTCAGCTGACGAGCCGTCTTGCCCTTACACGAAATGTCGTGCTCGGCCAGCTTGCGCTTCGCAGGGGGATAGACCTCGTTGCCGAGTTCCTCCGTAGATGTGGCTGCCGACTCGATGTAATACTCATCCTCACGTCCGGCCTTCTTCACAAGGTCCTTCATGACGAACTCAGCCATCGGACTACGGCAGATATTTCCGTGACAGACAAACAGGATTCTTGTCATCGTCTTTCTTCTTTTTTCGTTTTGCGCTGCAAAATTACACATATTCTGCTCATCTGCCAAATTAATTCATCTCAAAAACGGCAAAGGCCGCAGATACGCTCCAGCCAGCGACGGTCAGTATCGTCGAAGGTAGATAGTTCACGACTGTCGATGTCGAGGACGGCCGCCACATCACCTTGGGAATTAAATACGGGCACCACAATCTCTGAGCGCGACAGGCTGCTACAGGCAATGTGACCAGGGAACGCTTCCACGTCAGGCACCACAACGGATTCCCTGCGCTGCCAAGCAGTACCGCAGACACCTTTTCCATAGCCGATGTGCATGCATGCCACAGGACCTTGGAACGGACCTAAGCGCAACTCGTCCTCTGCCACCCGATAAAAGCCTGTCCAGAAGAAACCCATCTCCGTATGTATGGCAGCTGCTATATTCGCCATCACGCTGACAACATCCGTCTCACCTTCCACGAGGGCACGTATCTGCTCCATCAGCAAACGGTACTTCTCATCCTTGGGAGTCAGGAAGAAACGCTGGAACTCGCTCTCGAAGTTAGGAGTAAGGATGTCCTGACCGATAGCCGCACGTATCTCGTCAAGCGTCCAGAAACGTCCGCCGTCAAGCTCTTCTGCCGAAGGACACACAGGACCATCGTAGGTGGTACGGTTGACATAGACAAGCTCCCGCTCACGGCGGCTGTCGAAGACGTACTGCCCTACCCTTACAGGTTGGAAATCGCTGATACCCAGCTCTTCGCGCACCTCACGGACGAGTGCCTGCTCTGGATTCTCACCGTAATCCATGTGGCCGCCTACGCTGGTGTCCCACTTGCCCGGCTGAATGTCCTTCCACTCCGGACGCTTCTGCAGATATACCTCGCCCTTAGAATTAAACACATGCAGATGAACCACAGGGTGCAGCAACCGCGAACCGTTGTGACACTCACCACGGGTGGCGCTGCCCACAACCTCACCAGATTCATCCACTATCGGAAATCGTTCTTGTTTATTGTCTTCCATCATCTGCAAAAGTACAAAACTTTTTCGAAACGAGAAAGAAATGTACAACTTTTTTACGTGTGGGTGATGCAACAATAAAAAAGGTATAAACAATAAAAGACGGACAACGACGTTATAAGATAATAGAATTTAGAAATGAAGATCGTGAAGAAGCATTTACATATTGGTTATTGGTTATCGGTTATCGGCTGTTGCCTGGCGGTTACCGGGCTCACCGCTTGCGGTGGTGCCGACAGCGCCATGAGGAAGGGCGACAAGTTCTTCGCGCTGGGTGAGTACTACGATGCCGCCAACCAGTACAAGCGTGCCTACCAGATGACGCCTGCCAAGGAGCGTGCGCTGCGCGGACAACGGGCTGCGAAAATGGCTGAGAGCTACCGCCGACTGAACTACACAGGACGTGCCATAGCTGCCTACAACAACGTGATACGCTACAAGCAGGAGGACTCGCTGACGTACTTCCTGCTGGCACAGCAGCTCCTGAAGAACGGTCAGTACAAGGAGGCCGCAAAGATGTATCAGACGGCATTGGACAGTTTAGAGGAGAGAGGAGCGGGAAGTGAGAAGCGAGGCTCTTTAGGAGAGATGATCAAGACCGGGCTCCGCTCGGCAAAGATGGCTCCTGAATGGAAGGAAGAGGGTTCGCGATACACCGTGAAGCGCATGGACCTGTTCAACTCACGACGCGCCGACTACTCACCCGTGCTGGGAGGTACGGAAAACGATATCCTCTACTTCACCTCCACCCGCAACGAGTCACAGGGCGACGAGCTGAGCGGCATCACGGGAACGAAGAATGCCGACATCTTCATGGCTACGAAGAACGAACAGGGACAGTGGCAACGCCCCGTTAGCATAGACACAGGGCTGAACTCGCCTGACGATGAGGGAGCCTGCTGCCTGACGCCTGACGGCAGGACGATGTATCTGACCGTCTGCAAGACCGACCAGCAGTACCCACGCTATGCTACCATTGCCAAGGCAGCACGTTCTGATGCCGCCTGGGGCAAGCCGCAGTCGCTGACCATCAGCAAGGACACGCTGTCGCTCTATGCACACCCCGCCGTAAGTCCTGACGGCGAGTGGCTCTACTTTGTCAGCGATATGGTTGGCGGAATGGGCGGGCTGGACCTCTGGCGCGTACGCCTCACGTCCCGTGGCGATATTGGCGGTGTGGAGAATCTGGGTGCCCCCATCAACACACCCGGCAACGAGGAGTTTCCCACGTTCCGTCCCAACGGTGACCTCTACTTTTCGAGCGACGGCCACGAGGGATTGGGAGGACTGGACATCTACATTGCCCACCCCGATTCTCTGCGCGAATGGGTTCTGGAACATCCCGGCTATCCGCTCAACTCACAGGGCGACGACTTCGGCATGACATTCGAAGGCGTGTTCAACCGAGGATTCTTCTGCAGCAATCGCGGTGACGCACGCGGATGGGACCACATATACAGCTTCTTCAACCCTGAAATCACGCAGACGGTGAAGGGCTGGGTCTATGAGAAGGACGGCTACGAACTGACGGCCGCACAGGTATATATGGTGGGTAACGACGGTACGAACCTGAAACTGAGTGTCAGGGGAGACGGCTCGTTCGTGCAGCAGGTGAAGCCCGGCGTTGACTACGTCTTGCTGGCCACCTGTAACGGATTCCTCAACCATGCTGAGCAGCTGTCAGTAGTCGATGTGGAGGAATCGGAGGAGCATGTGCTGCAGTTCCCGTTGGCCTCGATTACGGCACCCGTACTCATTGACAACATCTTCTACGACTACGACCGCGCAACACTACGTCCGGAATCAGAGAAGGCACTCGACTCCCTGGTGCTATTGCTTGAGGAAAACCCGAACGTAACCATTGAACTTAGCGCACACTGCGACTACAAAGGCTCGTCGGAATACAATAAACGACTCTCGCAGCGACGTGCGGAGTCGGTCGTGAATTATCTGATTGCACACGGCATTGCCAAAGACCGTCTGACCCCCGTGGGGTACGGCAAGGAGACGCCGAAGACCATACGAAAGAAACTGACAGAACGTTATCCCTATCTAAAGGAAGGCGACGTACTGACGCAGGAGTTTATCGAGCAATTGCCGGAAGAACAGCAGGAGCCCTGCAACCAGCTGAACCGCCGCACGGAGTTCCGTGTGCTGCGCACCACCTACGGCATGGTGACTACACCTGCTGACTCGCCCAGCGCGTCAGACCAATAATAGAGAGAATCATCATGACGATGAACGCCAGAAGCGCCTCACCTACCGTGACAAGTATGGAGGGAGTGGTGAGCTGAGAAAGGTCGAAGAGTGTAGGAACCGTACACAGGAATACCTCTACATTCGTGAGCAGCATGGAAGCATACGATATCAACACCTGCCAGCCTTGTGACAGGAAGAACACGACTAGAGCGGCAGCGATGCAGAAGACTGTCCACATGCACGAGAGCCACTGAACAGAGACCTTTCGCTTTCGACCGACAGCTGACAGCTCTTCGTTGACAGCCATCATCATCCGCTGCGAAAAGCCATTATCCTCCACCTGCTGTGTTGCAGCCTCGCGGAAGAACTGTTCTATAAGTTTATTGTCATTTTCGTTCATAACCGTTTTCTTTTAGATAGTTTGCCAATTTCTCCTTTCCTCTGGAAAGATGCGACTTCACGGTGCCCTGCGGCATGTCCGTAATCTTTGCAATCTCATCGATAGAGTATCCGTCAATCAGTTGTAGTGTGATACATGTCCGTTCGTCAGGCTTCAGGATGGCGAGGGCGGTGTGGATGTCAAGGCGAAGAGATCCACCCCCATCCCCTCCCTGTGACGGAGGTGAGAATATGCCTTGCGCCCTGTCATCTGGTTGGGGCTGCGTCTGCTCCTTCCTGCAATAATCATAGAACACGTTATAGGCAATGCGCATGAGCCACGTAGAGAACTGCGCCGTACCACGAAACTGGCGGATGTTGGTGTATGCCTTGATGAACGTGTCCTGTGCCAGGTCGTCGCTCAACTGACTGTCTCCTCCCGTCTGATGCAGGAAGAACCTGCGTACAGGTGACTGGTACTTGACAACCAGCTTGTCAAAAGCCCTTCGGTTGCCGAGTACCGCCACCTGCGTTACGAGAGAGATGTCAGTAATATTTAGCATATTAGACGTTCTTCTGTGCAGAATGTTTGTCAAGAAGGGCGATGACCACCTTACCCACACCGATGAAGAAGACAAGTGCTCCGATACCAATGCCGAACTTACCCAAGATGATACCGAGCAGAATCATCAGACCTACGCCGAGGAACGCTTGCTTGATGCCACTGCGGAGGTTGTACTCGTACATGAGCGACGGCTTCTTGGCACGTGCTTCGGGCATGAGCTGCTCGGGTATTGGCTGACCGTTCTGCAGAGCCATCTGCGCCAACTTCAGTTTGTCCTTACGACCCTTGTTGATGAAGTAGAAGATGGCTATAATGATGAAAACCGGCGCGAGCACGAACATGATGGCAACAACACAAAGAATGAACACCATGCCTGCAATGTCACTAACCTCAATGCGATTGAGCAGGCTATCCACCGGTGTCGTCACATTGACGTGATAATTCCGACGCTGGCTGTAAGCAAGTGAGTCGTCAGCCACTGTTGTGGTATCCGAGAAGGCTTCAACACCGGCAGTATCTACAGCTGCAGAAGTCGTTGTGGCAGTTGTGGGGGCTGGATTCACAACCGTAGTTGTGGCGCTGTGGCGGTGTTTCTGGGCTGCTACCTGCACCGTTGCGGAAAGGGTCAGCAGCATTGTAATTGCAATAATTAACTGTTTCATATTCATTCGTTTTATTTGTTTTCTACACTCATTTGACGTACGTCTTGCCGAATTAGTTGCAAAAGTACGAAAAAAAAATGCAAACCACAAATAAAATCTTATTCACCTACCCTCTCGACGATGAAGTCGCAGGCGGAAAACCAGTTGCTGCCTTCACCGTTTTTCATTGCAACGTCACGATCGAAGGAGACACCATAGGTAAGCGCATGGTTGGGGGTATCATCGGTAATGGTGATGTCGTCGAGATAGATGCGGTTCCACCCGTAGCCCTGTCCGCCGTGAGCCGAGGCTTTGTTGATGTCCAAAGCATAGACTCCTTCATGGGCGTTTGCCCTGTTCGAGAAGCGGCTGAGGGCAGAGAACCACACATTGCCACCTGTATCACCGTCGGCGGGAATCTCTTTACGTACGGTTTGGTCGCCCACCTGTGCAAAGACGAGCACGCTTGAATGACCGCTGTTGGTCTTCGAGGCACGTACTACTGCCGATACACGATAGCGGCCCGGACGCAGGTTCTTGAGGGTGTTCTCTGCACGGAAGCCATCGTAGAACTGAGCAACCCGCACGTGGAGGTAACCCGTCTGCTGGTCGGCGCTATAGTGTTCTCCACGAGCTGTGAACATGTCCTCGTGCTTATATTCCACGGGCTGGTGGATGACGGTCCAGTGGTTGCGGTTCAGGTAGTCCTGGTCGTTGTCGCTCAGGCTGTCGATGTCGGCGGTCTGGTTGCGCATGTTGAAGAGATAGAGCTGGGTGTTAGCGGCTTGCTTAACCAGTTCCTCTGGCATGTCTTTGATAACACCATCGGTCATACGTTTCAGTTCCTGTACCTGCTGACCTGAGAGCAGGAAAGGATAGCTCTCCACCTCTTTGTTAAGCGTATAGCAAATGGCTTTTTGTTCGGTGAGTGTGGCGCTACTTCCCATACCCGTCATGAGCCAGAGCTTGGCATG
>Ga0310690_10012260_pt1 | contig 10533 bp, 7 predicted proteins | sample AusTroGonzalo_MG_2_FD_207661 | JGI IMG/M metagenome (GOLD analysis project Ga0310690, IMG submission 207661) | Bovine rumen microbial communities from tropical cattle in Woodstock, Queensland, Australia - Gonzalo_04 (v2) (version 2) | ecosystem: Host-associated > Mammals > Digestive system >...
TGGGGCAACGTCCTCTCCGAGGAGGCGTCCGTCCCCGCGCTCGCCTCCGTGCGCTACCGCTTCCAGGGCCGCGAGTGGTCGGCGGCCACGGGGCTGGTCAACTTCCGCATGCGCTGGTACGACCCGGTGACGGGCCGCTGGCTCTCCAAGGACCCCATCGGCCTCAACGGCGGCCTGAACCTCTATGCGTTCTGTGGAAATAATCCCATTCTATACTTAGATCCCTATGGAGAATTCTGGGGGTTGATAATTGCGGGTATAACTTCTGCCGTGGCCGTTGTGTGGGCTGCCTACAAGATAATAAAACGAGGTTACGATGCAAAGCGTAATATGGAGAAGCGAACAGGCTTAAAGGATATTGTTGACGGGGCTGTTGAAGAATGTGGAAAAACGTTGAAATCTATTGCGTCACCGTTTGGTGCTATCCCAGACAGCACATCACCTATTACTGATCCGGTAGGAGAGGGACTTGTCAGCCCTTTTATAGACCCTTTTGTTGAGAGGATAAGGCCAGTAAGATGAACAAGATAGACACTGGTATGAAAAATAAGTTCTTTATGATTGTGGTGTATGTCGTCTTATGGTGCGTGGCAATTCTTGCCGCTTATACAATAATTTGTAATTCGCTGGCGGTGTCACCCAGTGAGGTTAGTCTACGTAGCCAGCACTACTTTCGGTTACTCGTGCGAGAAGCGATAGAGTTGCCATTCTATTGTGCGGTCATGTTTTTCCTGTATAAACTGGCCGGTGGCTACAAGCGCTATGGTGGATTTGCGGGACTTTTAAGATTGCGAGGTGGTTCACAGGTGGCGAACCTCAAAACGATGTTGGTTACCTTGTGGAGTTGTGGACTTGTTAGTCTGCTGCTCTATTTTGCGTCTCGGACTGATTGTGCGGCACGATGGGAAAACCATGCCATGGACACACTTGCTGGCGATTATGGAATGGCAACTGTCGTGGCGTGTGTCCAGAAACTGGACTGTATTTTTGAGAGTTGCCTATCGCTTTTCCCTTTTATGCCGTTGTATTGGAGAACGACGGTGGTCATGTTGGTGTTGCTGTTCGCCATTTCCATCGTGTCCTGGCGATATGGTGTGTTATGCGATGCCGTTCTAGAGGGCGACCGAATAGAATGTTTTTTCACAGTCAAACAACCACGGATAGAGAAGATTGCCGATGGGGAGTCCGCAGACCGTTCGCTGCTGGCCGCGAAGCCGGCGGACAGGGGCGTGTCCGCGCCAGAGCTCGCGTCGGAGAAGAACCAGGAGATGGACAGGCTGCTGGGGCGGCGGACGATTCCTGCGGACTACGCGGCGACGATGCGGGCGCTGCACGGCGACTCGAAGCAAGATGACCTGACGCGGAACTTCGCCGTCCAGCATCTTGGTCTCCACGTCCAGGAGCTGCTGCGGCGCGGAACGTACGATCCGGGCACTCCCGAGGCCGCGCAAGTCCGCGCCACTCTTGAATCTGCATCGCGCGAGACGGCGTCTTCCGTGGCGGGTCCCGCGTTCCTCGCGCTCGCCGACCTCGCGGCGGTCGATCCGCATGTGGACGCGGCCGCGCTCGACGCCCGACTCGCGGCCTGCGCGGGCGACGCCTCCGCGCACGTCCCGACGCGCGTCATCGCCGTTCAGCTCTGCGGCACGCGCCGTGTCCGCGCCGCCATCCCGGCACTTGATGCCATCCTTGCCGACTCCTCGGCCGGAACCGTCCTCAGGCTGTCCGCGCGGCGCGCCCGCGAAGAGGTGACGAACCCGCGTCCGTTCCTGCGGGCGACGTGGGAGGGGAGGGAGATCGCGCAATGAGAAGGTTCCTGTACGTCGTCTCCGCCTTGCTCGCCTGCGTCCCCGCGCCGCGCGCGCACGCGGCGGCCTCTCACTCCAACGCGGCGGTGGTCCGCCCGTCCGCGCCCACGCCGCCGCCGCCCGCCCCCACGCCGCCCGGTCCGGGACCCGGAGGTGGTGGCGGCGGAGGTGCCGGCGTCAGCCCCCCCGCGACCACGGACCCCGTCTGCTACGTGGACGGTTCCGTCCTGGACGCGGCGACGGACGTGCGCGTGCGCTGCCCCGGCGTCGACCTCGTGTTCCGTCGCGCCTACTCGTCGGCTGACGTGCGCACGGGGCCGCTCGGCCTCGGCTGGACGCACTCGTACGACGCCCGGCTCGAGCCGGCGGGGTCGAACCGCGTGCGCGTCTGCCGCTCGGCCGACCCGTCCGGCGCGGGGTGGGTCTCCCCCGTGACGTTCCCCGAGCCGCCGCCCGGCGGCTCGTCGGTCGCGGAGTCCGGCGCGTTCAGGCTCCGCCGCCTGGAAGGCGGGGGCTGGGCGTTCCAGACGCCTAGCCTGCTGACGTACGGCTTCTCGCCCTCCAGCAACCTGACGTCGGTCGTGCACGCCTCGGGCGCGTCCGTGTCGCTCGTGTACGAGGGCGGCCTCCTGGTGCGGGCGGAGCATTCCTGCGGCAAGGCGCTCACCTTCGGCTACGTCCGGCCCCGTCCCGGCGCGCCGCCGCTCCTCTCCTCGGTCGGCACGCCCGATCCGGGGTTCTCCGTGCGCTACTCCTACGGCGTGGAGACGAACGCGCTCGGGACGGCGTTCCTCCTCCTGGAGCGCGCGGAATCGGTGTTCCATGGCCAGACCAACTCCGCCGCGTACGCCTACTCGCCCGACCCGTCGCCCGGCAAGACACACTGCGTGATGCCGCCGGGGTACAGCCCGCGTCCGCGCTCTCCGGGCGGCGTGCAGATCTGCTCCTGCCCGCCCCCCGTGCTCGCCGCGACGCACTACGTCCTCACGGAGAAGACCGACGCCAACGGCTTCCGCTGCTGGTTCGACTACACGCGCGAGACGGACGGATACGCGACGAGGTGCGGGGCCCTCTTCTCCGATTCCGGCTACCTCGAGACGCAGCTGTCCTACGGTCCCGGGCTCACGGTCGAGAGGAAGCCGACGGCGTGCGGCACGGCGACGATGCGCCTCTCCTACGACGCCCTGCTCCGCGAGACGCGTCGAGAGACGGCGGACGAGACCGTCGCCTACGCCTACGACGGCGCGGGCGACCTGGCCGCAAGCGTCCGCACGAACGCGGCGACGGCGGCGTGGTCCTCCGCCGAGACGGACTACGGCCCGTTCCACAACGCGACGGGCGCGGTGTCCACCCTCTGCGGCCGTTCCGCCGGAAGGTGGGCGACCGACTGGCACGAGGGGCTGCTCGCCCCGCGACGGCGCGTCTCGCCGGAGGGTCGCGTGCGCGAATGGACCATCGGCGGGCGCGAGGTCGCGCTCTTCCCCGCGGGGGTCGCCTGCCCGTCGGGAGCGGTCCGCGTCGCCTGCTCGGACGACTGGCGCCCCCTCCTGGCGACGGACGCGAACGGCTCGCGGACGGCGTTCTCGTACGATTCCTCCGGCTACGTCTCCCGCATCTCGTCCGACGGCCTGCCCGCCGTCGGCTTCACGCACGACGCGCTCGGCGGCGTCGCCTCCGTCTCCCTGCCGGGGCCGGGGGGCGAGCGCGTCACGACATACGAACGCAACCGGCGCGGCAACCCGGTCCGCATCGTCCACCCCGACGGCGCGGAGGAGTCGTTCGCCTGGAACGGGAACGGCACGCGGGTGACGGAACACGTCGACCGCGCGGGGCGCACGGACGTGTACGAGTGGGTCCTCGGGCAGCCCCTCCACGCGGGCCGGATCGCGGGCGGCGTGACGAACCGCCTGTGGTCGGTCGCGTACGACCAGCAACTGAACCTCGTCTCGATCACAGACCCGCTGGGGCGCCTCGCCGAGACCTACGTGCTCGACGAGAACGAGCGCGTCGTGGCGGCCACGAACCTGGAGGGGCAGGCGATGTCCCGGACGTACCTCCTCGGGGACCTTGTCTCCTCCGAGACGCGCTTCGACGGCACTGTCGTCTCCTACGCCTACGACGGCGCGGCGAACCTGGAGCGCGTGGAGCATCCCGGCGGCACCCTGGCTTTCGCGTATGACGGCGACGGGCTGCTCGTCTCGGCCTCCAACGCCGTCGGCGTGGTCAGCAACGCCTACGGCGCGGCCACGGGCTGGCTCGCCTCGACGCGCGGCGCGGACGGGACGGAGGTTTCGTTCGCCTACCATCCCGGCGGGGAGGCGGCGGCGGTCTCGTCAGTCGCGGGGACGACGGCGTATGCGCTTGACGCGGCGAACCGTTGGGCGCGCGTCGACTCCCCGGCGGGGACGTTCCGGTTCGGCTACAACGCATGGAACGGGCGGCTCGCGTCCGTCACGAACGCAAGCGGCCTCGTGACGGCGTACGCCTACGACGTGATGGACCGCGTGACGAACGTCTCGTGGACGGCGGGCGGCGTCGCGCTCGGCGGCTTCGCGTATGCGTACGACACGCTGGGGCGCATCGTCTCGCGCCGCCACGCGCTCGGCACGAACGCGTTCGACCGCGCCTATTCCTACGACGGCATGGACCGCCTCGCCTCGGACGGCGGCACGGCCTACGCCTACGACGCGGCGGGCAACCGGCTCTCCGTGTCGGGGCCGTCCGGCACGGTCTCCTACGCCTACTGCGCGGGCGACCGGCTCGCCTCGTGGACGGGCGGGTCGTACGCGCACGACGCGGCGGGGTGCGTGACGCGGATCGAGCGCGGCGGCGGGACGCTCGACCTGACGTGGAACGGACTGTACCAGCTCGTGTCCGTTGCGACCAACGGCGCGTTCGCGGAGTCGTACGCCTACGACGCGCTGGGGCGGCGCGTCTCCACGACGACCCTCGAGGGCACGGTGCGCCACGTGTACGACGACGGCTGGCAGTGCCTCGCGGACATCGACGGGAACGGCAACGTGATATGTTCCTACGTCTGGGGTGAGGGCATAGACAAACTTCTTGCCATAAAGATCGGTGGCAACGTTTACTACCCGCTCGCCGACATCCAGGGGACGGTGTGGGGCTACGTCGATTCGCAGAACAGCATCGTCGCGCGCTGGACGTACGACGCCTGGGGCAACGTCCTCTCCGAGGAGGCGTCCGTCCCCGCGCTCGCCTCCGTGCGCTACCGCTTCCAGGGCCGCGAGTGGTCGGCGGCCACGGGGCTGGTCAACTTCCGCATGCGCTGGTACGACCCCGCCACGGGCCGCTGGCTCTCCAAGGACCCCATCGGCCTCAACGGAGGGCTGAACCTGTATGCGTTCTGCGAAAACCTTCCCTTGGTTCTATCGGACATTTTTGGAGAAGATACTTATGTCCCTGACAACTCCAAGCATGGTCATCCACATGTTGATCGGTATCACGGGAGTCAAAATGTAGGAAGGTACAACAAAGATGGAACAGGTATACCTCATAAAGGGAGAATGCCACCTAGAATACCTAAAAGCGAACTGGGAAAGTTTTCTGCAGCTGCATCAAAACTTAGAGGTGCTATTGGTGTCTTGGCATGGATACCAGGAATATTAGATGACATAGATCGTATTTCCCGGGCAAAGGAGAATGGTCGGTCTTATAAGGAGCAGTTAGATAAAGAATTGGATGAAACGGAGTATCTTGATACCCCTTTTGGAATTATCCCAAATCCATGTTATAAAGGGCCATTAATGTTATGATCTAAGGTGAGGAGAGAACAATTATGTACATGGATTTATCAGAAAGTCAAGTCTTCAATACGTTGCGGAGAACTTGGCCTGTGTTTGATGATTTCAAGTCGTTCAATCAGTTGCTTTGCGAGGGATGGGTTAACAATGCGTTCTTTAATAAAAACATTCCTTATATTTGGAGAAGCAACAAAAGAATATCAGAAGAAAGGTTCTGGAATGTATTTGCAAAAGTATTCTCTAGTATAGATGAACCCGATGGATTCATCCTGTTTCATGAAAAGCACGCCGGTTGGAGAAAGAAGCGTGGAAGAAGAATCCGAAATGGCGTTTCTTTGCACCGATTGTTGGATGTGCCTATATTCGTGAGAGGATTTGCATTCTATTCACGCCGACAATGGCAATATGGCGAAATGAATGATAATTACAATCTCCTCCTTGCTCACAGCAGGTCATTCATTTCCTTTACACACGAAGGGGAGTTCTTATGTTTCTCAACCGATAAATCAAAGTTGATGGAAATAGCCCGTTCGTTCCATTCGTTTCACCTCGCGTGCGAGTTTGGATTCTGACAAAGTGTGAAATCACGACCATACCTCTTCTGCTATGTTCAAACTTTCGGAATTACGGAGAAAAGCGCTCAATGGAGGCCCTGAATGGGCTTTCCATCTGGGGTGTTGTCTTTTACGTGGCGAACATGAGACAGATGCCGGCGTGGTCCAGAAGATAAGACGAAACATAAAGGAGGGTTTGTATTGGCTACGCTCGGCGGCAGAGAAAGGCAACTATGACGCGATGATCGAACTAGGTGCCTACTATGCCGATACGGCGAAAGGTGACAAGTCCAAGTTGCTGATGGCGCTGTATTGGGAAAAGAAGGCGTGGCGTGCGAACTGCGAGGTTGCAGGCCAGAACATTGCCGTTACGTACTCGCAATTGGGGAAGAGGCGACTTTGCCATCAATGGCTACAGCGAGGATATAAAAGATGTAGATGGTCGACGCGTGTGTCGCTGGCCAAGACGTTTCTGTGCGGATACGGGGTTGGAAAAGATGTGCAGAAAGCCAAACGCCTGTTTGGGGATGTTCTGAGAGATCCCTGTTCTCATCCTACGCATAAGGTTTTAGCCAGGAGGTATCTGAAGATGATCCGTCGAGGAGAGACCCCCGATGACAATGTTCTCTATCCGTAATCAGAGGAGCCATATGATTAGGCCGCTTTTTGTGTGCTTTGTCATAGGCTATGTTGTTGTTACAGGCGTGCTTTTGGCAGTGGCTGGCGATGGTTGTGGCTGGCATGCCCTGACTAAGAGACTTTCGTTACTCTTGCTTTGTCCTATTGCTTTTGCGAAGATAGTTGCCGCAGGTGATCTATTCATTGAGAAATTTGTTTTACATAACAATAATCTTGTTATGGCAAAAGGCGGCGACCTTCCCGTCGAGGTTTTATCGTTGTCGCTTGATATTACATGGTTCTGGCTGTATTCTCGTCTGGCGATGTGTGTGCACGAGTTGCTTGTACAACTTGACACAAGTGTATTTCTGCTCGGAATATTTCGTTTAAGTTTCGCATTATACGTGTGCGTGTCAATAGTATTCATGGTGCTTGTTGTTGTCATTGACGTGAAGACGGGTAGCGCTTTTGCAAGTTGGATGAAATGGCGGATTTCATGCGGTGATGGGAGGCGATAACGTTGTCTAAAGTATATCGTAGTAATTGCCGTGTGATGCACATGAGCGAAACCGGGCACGCAAAAAGGCGAGTGGCGTGCTTCGGCATTATGTGCATGATAGTTGCTACGGTGATTGTATTTTGGACGACCTGGAGACTCAACCCGCAGGGCAGGGATGGAACGATTCCCACGTCTTCAAAAGTATGCCGTCCTCAAATGGAGAAAATTGCCGACGGGGAACGTGTAGACCGATCTCTGCTGGCCGCGAAGCCGGAGGACAGGGGGGGGGGCGCACCGGAGCTCGCGTCAGAGAAGTGCCTGGAGATGGGAAAGTATCAATTTCGTGGAGGTCTGACATGAAAATTCTTTTTCGGATTGTCAAATGCCTTGTTATGGGTGTAGGTGTTGTTACGCTGATTTGCCTGCTCATATCGCTGTGTTTATTTCTTCTTGGAGAGTCGCGCTTGGAATGGGTAGATGACAGTGGGTATGGTAATGGGTGCGTTCATGAAGTAAAAGATGGCGAGGGATGGCCGATAGCATATTTCCGCCTGTGCGATTATTTTAGCACGAACAAGACATATCTGCTTGAAATCTCCGAGACTGGATTGTATGGCGTCCAGAAGCAGGTAACCGTGAGAAAGTATGATAGACATGGCCGTTGCGTAGCACACGGCGAGGTCATTCCTCAGGCAGAAAAGGGTGAGAGAGGTAAAAGTGTCGAAATTCCATCTAGGTTCTCGCCCTGTGAAGAAGACGAGGTTCTTATACTCGAATTCTCGTTGGACTCATCTGCATCAGATAAGAATGGGCAGTGTCCAAAGATAATTCCCAAGAAATTTGTATCAAAGGTGATCAGGTATCAGTTTTCCGTGTGATTGTCCGGATCGTCACGAACCACGAACCACGAAATTATGGTATACTTGTGCGCATGAGAAAAACAGTTATCATTGCAGGTGCGCTCTGCGTCGCCGCGTTTGGCAGCCTGGGCGCAGGGGTGCCGACCTCAACCTCGTGCGCGAGGCGAAACTCGAGAAGTCGACCGACGAGGTGAAGTTCCGCATGAAGCCGCCACGCATCCTCTTCGTCGGAAACTTCCTCGTGCGCCACTGGGGGAACGGGCGCACGGGGATCGACATGCGCCTCGCGGCCGCCGCGATCCGCAACGAGTGGGAGATGGCCACGTTTTCGGAACGCGACGTGACGCGCTTCCTCGCGCCGCTCGGATTCCTGCGGAACGTCGGCGCGAAGATGATGAACGCGCGGCTCGTGAAGACCGTGCGGAACTGGAAGCCCGACTTCATCTTCATGTCGCACTGCGACTACGTGACGAACGAGGCGCTCGCCGAGGCGCGCAAGGCATGTCCGGGCGTGCGCATCGTGCACATCAACTGTGACCCCGTGGAGACGGAGCACTGCCGCAACCAGATCGCGCGGCGAATGGAGTCCTGCGACGCCATCTTCGTGACGACGGCGGGCGACGTGCTGAAGCAGTGGACCACGGGGCGTAACGTGGTGGGGTTCTTCCCCAATCCGAGCGATCCCTCTTACGAGGTGGAGGACAACTCCGTGAAGACCAACTTCACCTGGGACCTCTTCTTCGCGGGGCGTCCCGCGCTCGCGGACGCGCGGCGCGAGCTGCTGGGAAAGGTGAGCGAGCGGATCGATCCGTCCGTGCGTTTCGGGCTCTTCGGCATGGACGTGGCGCCGCTCGTGGTGGGACGCGCCTACGAGGAGGCGATCGCCGCCTCGAAGATGGGCCTTTCCATCAACCGCTTCGAGGGATGGAAGTGGTACGCCTCGGACCGCATCACGCACCTGATGGCGAACGGCGTCCTGACGTTCCAGTACGACGGCAACGACATGCAGCATTTCTTTACGGGGAAGGAGACGGCCTACTTCCACACGCCGGAGGAGCTGGCGGACCGCATCAGCTGGTTCAACTGCCACGACGAGGAGCGCCAGCGCGTGGCCGCCGCCGGGCGCGCGGCCTACCGTCGTCTGTTCGACGCCCGCCGCGTGCTCAAGTACATGGTCGAGACGGTGCGCGGCGAACCGTATTCCGAACCGTATGAATGGTCCGAGGAGGTCTATCGCTGATGAACAGTACACTCGTTGCCTTTGCCGCCGCCGCTCAGGTGTTTTTCCCCGCGGCGGACACGAAACCGACGCCGTTCGACGGCGCGGCGGTGCGCATGGAGAACGGCGCGGCCGTGGTGGACGTGGCGCCCAACCACAAGTTCTGCGGCGTGAACTTCGTTTTCCCCAAGCCGGTCGCGCTCAACCGCTACGAACGACTCTCGACGGAAATCTCCAATCGGACCGACCGGACGCTGGACTTCGTGGTCCACGGCATGGCCAAGGGGACGCACCGCCGGTTCGTGCAGGGGAAGGTCACGCTCGGTCCGGGCGAAAGCGCCGTCGTCATGGCGTCGTGCCAGCGCCGGTGCTATACGATGGTCACGGACGGCGACGGGCTTCCCGGCATGACGGGCTACGACCGCAAGTACCGTCCCGACGCCCTCGACCATACCGGCAACATCTCCTCGATCATTGTCTTCTCCGCGTTGCAGGAATCGCCCGCGCAGTTCGACGTGAAGCGCGTGTGGGCCGAGGGCGAGCAGCCGGACAGGACGCTGAAGGTCGACGATGCCTTCTTCCCGTTCGTGGACGAGTTCGGGCAGTACATGCACGCGGACTGGCCGGGGAAGATCCATTCGCTCGACGAGCTGAAAGCGCGGGCGAAGGCGGAGGAGGACGCGCTCGCCGCGCATCCGGAGCCGCCGATTCCCGGCGTCGACCGGTTCGGCGGCTGGGGCGCGGGCCCGCAGCTGAAGGCGACGGGCATGTTCCGCACCGAGAAGTGGAACGGGCGCTGGTGGCTTGTCGATCCCGACGGGCACATCTTCTTCTCGCTCGGCTGCTGTTACGTGCGGCTTCAGGGCAAGACGGCCGTCACGGGACGCGAGAAGTTCTTTTCCTGGCTGCCGGAGAAGGACGATCCGCTGTTCGGCGACTGCTGGCACAGGGGTCAGCACCAGTGGCTGAACAAGTGTTTCTACCAGGGCAAGGGCCTGGTGGCGCAGTTCGACTTCGCGGAGGCGAACCAGAAGCGCATCTACGGCGCGGACTGGAAGGCGAAGTTCATCGACCGCCAGCACCGCCGCATGCGCGCCTGGGGCTTCACGTCGATGGGCAACTGGTCTGATCCGGAGGTCATGTCGGCGAGCCGCACACCGTATTTCGACAACTTCAACCTCGACGGCGTGCGCAAGATCGAGGGTGACAAG
>Ga0310690_10012261_pt1 | contig 10533 bp, 8 predicted proteins | sample AusTroGonzalo_MG_2_FD_207661 | JGI IMG/M metagenome (GOLD analysis project Ga0310690, IMG submission 207661) | Bovine rumen microbial communities from tropical cattle in Woodstock, Queensland, Australia - Gonzalo_04 (v2) (version 2) | ecosystem: Host-associated > Mammals > Digestive system >...
GCTGACGGACGAAGGCACGAAGCTCTTCGCTGAGGTCACCCGTGAAAGCATCGGCAAAACCATCGCGATTTATCTGGATGGCGAGCAGCTGATCGCCCCCACCGTGCAGAACGCCATCACCAATGGTTCCGGCGTCATCAACGGCCTGGGCAGCGCCGAGCGCGCCACCACGATTGCCGCCAAGATCCAGAGCGGCGCCCTGCCCCTGGAGCTCACCCAGCAGAAGGTGGATAAAGTCTCCGCCACCCTGGGCCAGGATGCGGTCAGCAGCTCCGTCAAGGCGGCCATGATCGGCATCGCCCTGATCATGCTCCTGATGATCGTGCGTTACAGGCTGAACGGTGTCATCGCCAGCTGGGCGCTGACCATCTATATCATCGTGCTCTTCCTGCTGATCGCGGTCTTCCATATCCAGCTGACCCTGCCCGGCCTGGCCGGCGTGGTGCTCGGCATCGGTATGGCCGTGGACGCCAACGTCATCATCTTCGAGCGCTTTAACGAGGAAACCCGCAAGGGCCGCAGCGCCAAGGCTGCTGTCCGCGCCGGCTTCAAGAACGCCATGAGCGCCATCCTGGACGCCAACGTCACCACCCTGATCGCCGCCATCGTGCTGCTGATCTTCGGCACCGGCTCCATCCAGGGCTTCGCCAAGACCCTGCTCCTGGGCGTCGTGGTCTCCATGTTCACCGCCATCCTGGTCACCCGCTTCCTGATGAACCGCTTCGTCGCCGCGGGGGCCACGAAGATCTCCCTTTACACAAAAGTGCCTGCTGAAAAGGAGGTGGAGGCGTAATGGTGATCAAGAATCGTTCCAAAATCTGCCTGATCATCAGCGGCGCCATCATCGCCGTCGCGCTGTTCCTGACCATTATCGGCCATGGAATCAATCTGGGTATCGATTTCGAAGGCGGCCTCTCCATGCAGTATGATATGAAGACCGCCGTCACCCGCGCGGATGTGGAGTCCGTGCTGTCCGGCCTGAATGTCGGCTCCTTCACGGTCACCGTCCAGGGTGCCAATAACAGTGAAGTGAATATCCGCATCAAGGATGTCGCCAAGGAAGATATCCAGAATGTGCAGGAAAACTTCGAAGCCGGCATCAAGGAGAAGTATCCCGAAGCCGAATCCATCGGCGATGTGAACTACGTCGGCCCCGTGGCCGGCGCCACCCTCGTCAAGAACGCGGTCATCAGCGTGCTGCTTGCCTCCGTCCTGATGCTGATCTATATCGCCATCCGGTTCGATTTCAACAGCGGCCTCTCCGCTGTCTTCGGCCTCCTGCATGACGTGCTGATCATGCTCAGCTTCATGGTCATCTTCCGCAGCGTGATCCAGATGAACTCCAGCTTCATCGCCGCGGCCCTGACCATCGTGGGTTACAGTATCAACAACACCATCGTGATCTTCGACCGTATCCGTGAAAATGCGAAGAAGATGCCCACCGCTCCCCGTGAGGAAGTTACGAACATCTCCATCAAGGAGAGCCTGGGCCGTACGATCTGCACCACCGTCACCACCCTGATCACCATCGTGGCGCTGTGCATCCTGGGCGTTCCCTCGATTCGGGAATTTGCTCTGCCGATCATCGTGGGTATCCTTTCCGGCGTCTACAGTGCCAATATGATCAATGGCTATGTGTGGGCGTTCCTGGAGGAAAAGCGCCGCGGCCGCGGTAAGAAAGCCAAGGCCTGATTCCGGCGGATTGATTAAGAGGGGCTGTGCTTGCGGGCATTGCCCCTCTTTGGGTTATGAGGTGAATCAATGAGGTTCGTTCAAAGGGCGGCGCCCGCCGGGGCCCCGGAAGCGTCCCTGCCGCCGAAGGCGTATCCTGCCTGGTTTGCGGCCCTGCTCCGGGCCCGCGGCATCTGCTCTGAGGCGGAGGCCCGCGCCTTCCTGTCCCCCTCCCTTGCCGGCCTGCATGACCCCTTTCTCATGCCGGATATGGCGAAGGCGGCCGACCTCCTCCGGGAAGCCGTCCGCCGCCGGGACCTGGTCCTCGTCTGGGGCGATTATGATGCCGACGGCGTCTGTTCTGCCGCCATCCTCCTGGAAACCCTGCAGGAGCTGGGCGCCCTCGCCAAGTTCCATCTGCCGGATCGCCGCCGCGAAGGCTACGGCCTCAATGCCGACGGCGTCCGCAAGGCCGCCGAAGCCGGCGTAAAGCTGCTCGTCACGGTGGACTGCGGCATCTCGAGTGTGCAGGAAGCCGCCCTCGCCAAATCCCTTGGCATGACGGTCATCATCACGGACCATCATGAGCTCCCGGAAACCCTTCCGGAGGCGGATGCCATCCTGAATCCCCTCCTGGGCGGGTATCCCTTCCCCCGCCTCTGCGGCGCTGGCGTGGCGCTGAAAATCGCCCAGGCCCTCCAGGGCCTCCCCGGCGTGGAAAAGCGCCTGGATCTCGCCGCCATCGCCACCGTGGCGGATATCGTCCCCCTCCAGGGGGAAAACCGGATCATCGTTGCCGAAGGCCTGAAGCGGATCGCCTCCTCCCCCCGCCCGGGGCTGCAGGCCCTGGTCCGCGCCGCGGGCCTCACCCCGCCGATCACGGCCATGGACCTGGCCTTCCGCCTGGGCCCCCGGCTGAATGCCGCCGGCCGCCTGGAAGGCGCCGCCCAGGCCGTCACGCTCCTCACCCGTGCGCAGGAACCCGTAGCCGGCCAGATGGCGGCCAAACTGGATGACCTGAATGCGGCCCGCCAGAAGCAGGAAATGGCGCTCGTCACCGCCGCCCAGGAGCAGCTTGCCCGGGATTTCTCCCCGGAGCGGGACCGCGTCCTGGTGGTGGCCGGAGAAGGCTGGAATCCCGGCCTCATCGGCCTCGCCGCCGGCCGGCTCTGCAAGCAGTACACCCTGCCCGCCATCGTCCTTTCGGTCCGGGAGGACGGCACCGCGGTGGGCAGCTGCCGCTCGATTCCCGGGGTGCATATCTTCGCCCTCCTCTCCCGCTGTGCGGACCTCCTGGTCCGTTTCGGCGGCCATGCCCAGGCGGCGGGCCTCACGGTGGAAATATCCGCCCTCCCCGCCCTCAAATCCCGCCTGAACGGCATCCTCCTGGAGGAAACGGACCCCTCGGTCTTCGTCCCCTCCGCGGAGTATGACCTGGAGCGCCAGGCCGGCTCCTGGACGGAGCAGGACCTCCGCCTCCTGGACCAGCTGGAGCCCACGGGCTGCGGCAATCCCCCGCCGGTCTTCCTGCAGCCCGGGGCGGGCCTCGTCTCCGGCCGGAGGGTGGGCAGCGAAGGCGCCCATTGGAAGCTCCGCCTCCGGGACGCCGATGGCTTCGAAGTCGACGGAATAGCCTTCAACCTCGGCCCCGATTCCGAAAGAATTGGCCCCCGTTTCGACGCCCTCTACGTCCCCGTCCGCAACACCTTCGGAGGCCGCACCCGCATCGAAGCCCGGATCGAAGCGGTGTCACCATTAGACCCTAACTGATTAGGAAGCCGAAGGGGGTTTTAGGGGGCGCTGCCGCGCGCGATATACAAACTCCTCTAACCAGAATGGGGGCCGAAGGGGGTTAGGGGGGCGATCGGAAAGCCCCCCTTGTTCGGAAGGAAAGCCCCCCTAAAGAAAGGAAGCATTATGGCATTCTCATCCTACGAAGCGATGCCTCTCGACCAGATGCTGAACCGCGTCCAAAAATACCACCCCGGTGACGGTTATCAGCTGGTGGAAAAGGCCTGGAAATTCGCGGAAAAAGCCCATGCGGGCCAGGTCCGCAAATCCGGCGAGCCCTATTTTTCCCACCCCTGCCTGGTCGCCAGCATCCTCACGGAACTGATGATTGACCCGCCGACCATCGCGGCAGGCCTGCTTCATGATACCGTTGAGGACTGCGAAGGCATCACCCTGGATACCATCCGCCGCGAATTCGGCGTGGAAGTCGCCGACCTGGTGGACGGCGTCACCAAGCTGAATAAGCTGGATTTTGCCAATCGCGAGGAGGCCCAGGCCGAATCCCTCCGCAAGATGATCCTCGCCATGAGCCGGGATATCCGCGTCGTGCTGATCAAGCTGGCCGACCGCCTCCATAATATGCGCACCCTTCGCTTCCAGCCGGAAGCCCGCCGCGTGGCCATCGCCCGGGAAACCCTGGATATCTATGCCCCCCTGGCCCACCGCCTCGGCGTCTATGCCCTCAAGCAGGAGCTGGAGGACCTCTCCCTCAAGTATATCGACCCGGACGGCTATAACCGCATCGTCCACCTGGTGGGCATGAAGCGGGCCGAGCGGGAGGAAAGCATCCGCCTGGTCATTGATGAGCTCAGCGAGCGCCTGGACGCCGCCGGCATCCATTTTGATATCGACGGCCGCAGCAAGCATTTTTATTCGATTTATCGGAAGATGGTCCTCCAGCAGAAGTCCTTTGACCAGATTTATGACCTCATCGCCATCCGCGTCATCGTGGATACGGTCCCGGACTGCTATACCGTCCTCGGCATCGTCCATACCCTCTGGAACCAGGTCCCCGGCCGCTTCAAGGATTATATCAGCGTCCCCAAGGCCAACATGTACCAGTCCCTGCATACGACGGTGGTCGGCGGCCGCAAAATCCCCTTCCCCTTCGAGGTCCAGATCCGCACCTGGGAAATGCACCGCGTCGCGGAGTACGGCATCGCCGCCCATTGGCGCTATAAGGAAGGCGCCTCCCGGGAGGACAACCTGGACCATAAGCTCTATTGGGTCCGCCAGATGCTGGACTGGCAGACGGAAACCCGGGACAGCCGGGAGTTCCTCGATACGCTGAAAACCGACCTCTTCTCGGAGGAAGTCTTCCTCTTCACGCCCAAGGGCGATGTCATCTCGATGCCCAAGGGCGCCACGCCCCTGGATTTTGCCTATCGCATCCATTCCGCCGTGGGAAACCAGTGCGTCGGCGCGAAAATCAACGGCAAAATCGTTCCCCTGGATACCCCCCTGGAAACCGGCGACCGGGTGGAAATCCTCACCTCCGCCTCCTCCAAGGGCCCCGGCACGGACTGGCTCCGGATCTGCAAAACCCCCCAGGCCAAGGCGAAAATCCGCCAGTTCCTGAAGAAGGCCCTGAAGGAGGAAAACATCGAGCTCGGCCGGGCGATGATTGAAAAGGAATGTGTCCGCCGCGGTGCCCGCATGAGCGACCTGGTCAAGCCCGAGTATTATGATCCTCTCCTGAAAAAGTATGGCTTCACGGAGTTCTCGGATATCTGCGGCTCCGTGGGCTACGGCGGCATGGCCGCCATGTACGTGGTCTCCCGCCTCCTGGAGGAGCAGCGGGCCCATGAGTCCCCGTCCACCGCCCCGGTCCAGGTGCCCCAGGAGCTCTCCCAGGAGGACCAGCTCCGGGCCCGCCGTGCCCATCACGGCATCGTGCTCACGGGCTCCGAGGACCTGGATATCCCGGTCCGCTTCGCCAAGTGCTGCAGCCCCGTCCCCGGCGACGAAATCGTGGGCTATATCACCCGCGGCCGCGGCGTCACGATCCATAAGGCGGAATGCCTCAATATCGCCGCCGGCGAAGCCGAGCGCCGCATCCCCGTGGAGTGGGCGGTTTCCTCCGGCGAAGGCACCTTCTATGGCACGATCACGATCCTGGCCTATGACCGTATCAACATGCTCAGCGAAATCGCCGCCATCATCGGCCAGCAGAACGTCTCCATCCGCGCCGCCAACATCCAGACCGACGACCGCACCCGCATCTCCACCCTCCGCCTCACCATGGAAGTCCACAGCCGCGACGAAATGGACCGCGTCATAGCCGCCCTCCGCAACAAATCCGATATCCTCGACGTCTACAGAACAACGGGAAGCTGATCCAGCTTCCCGTTCTTTTTTCGTTTCGCCTTTTATTCCTTAGTCGCCTTCAGTACCCAAAAGCCCCCGGACTTATCCAGCTTCTCCACTTGCCCATAAATCGTCTGCAGATATCGAATGCAGCTCTCCGCCCCCTGCTGTTTCCGAATCACCAGATACAGCCCCCCGCCGGGCTTCAAACATTCCGCCGCATCCGCAAACATCTGATAGATCACCTGTTTTCCCGCCCGGATCGGCGGGTTCGTCACCACGGCATCAAACTTCCGCCCCTGAAAGGCGCCCATCCCGTCACTTTCCTCGCAGATGACCTTAACCCCGTTCCGCTCCGCGTTCCTCCGGCTCAGCTCCAGCGCCCGCAGGTTCACGTCCCCCAGGGTCACCTCGGCCTCCGGCCACGCCTTCTTGATGCTGATCCCGATGATCCCCCATCCGCATCCCAGGTCCAGAATCTCCCCGTGCATCTCCTCCGGCAGCGCCTCCAGCAAAAGCCGCGTGCCGGTGTCCGCCTCGCCCCGGGAAAAAACCCCCGCGTCCGTCTCGAAGGTCATCCGCGTCCCCCGGTAGGTGAATTCGCATTCCGCCGGCCGGGATGCGCTCTTCGGCTCCCGGGTATAATAGTGGTCATTCATATTTCCTCCATTCCGGTTGCCCGCTACAGGCGCTTACCCTTCTCCTCCGCCATCTTCCGCCGCAGCCATTCCCGCCGCCCGGCGCAGGCTCGCAAGCTCCTCTTCCGTCAGCTCCCGCCACTGCCCTTCCTGCAGCTCCGCCGGCAGCGCCAGCGGCCCGAAGCGCGTCCGGTGCAGGTCCAGCACCTCGTGCCCCACCGCCTCGAACATCCGCTTCACCTGGTGGAATTTCCCCTCCCGGATCACGCATTCCGCCAGGGAGGCCTCCTCCCCCGCCTGAAGGATCGTGAGCTTCGCCGGCATCGCCGTAAAATCCCCCAGATCCATCCCTGCGGCGAAGGCCTCCGCGTCCTTCTCCGTCAGCCGCCCCGCGGCCCGCACCCGGTAGGTTTTGTCCACATGGCGCCCCGGGCTCAGCAGCCGGTGGTTCATCTCCCCGTCGGTGGTGAAAACCAGCAGCCCCGTGGTATCCTTGTCCAGCCGCCCCACCGGCATGCATCCGATCCCCGCGTACGCCGCGGGCAGCAGGTCCATCACCGTGGGCTGCTTTTTGTCCCGGGCCGCGGTCAGGATCCCCGCCGGCTTGTGCATCATGATGTGGCGTTCCAGCCGCCCGTCCAGGATCCTTCCCCCCAGGCTCAGCTCCGCCGTTTCCGGGTCAAAAGAAAGGGCGGGATCCCGGATCACCCGCCCGTCTACGGCCGCCCGGCCGTCCCGGATCCATTCCTTCACCTGGCTCCGGCTGCCCTCGTTCAGGGCCGCCAGCCATCGGTCCAGCCGAATCCGCATTATTCCTTCAGCCCCCGCACCCACGCTGCCGTAATCAGCGAGCGCAGCGGCATCAGCGGCACCGTCAGCGCCGCGCCGATCGCGAAGATGATGATGCTCGTCTTCGTGTCCGGCAGTGTCGCCGTGCCCATGATCAGCTCATCCAGCGCGCTCATCATCGGCGCATACCGGAAAGCCAGAATCCCGATGGAAACCAGCACCGGCAGGATGGTCACCAGGCTGCAGATCCAGCATCCCACGGCCCCCCACCGGTGGCCCTTCATCAGTTTCCGGTCCCCCAGCACGTATGCGTGCCGGTCCCCGCTGTGCCATGCCAGCCCGAAGCAGAACAGCACGATCATCCCGATGGCGATGTACAGCAGATAGAGCCCGCCCTGCATCAGCTTCCCGCCGCCGAAGGCCTTGATCGCCCGCAGCACGGTCAGCGCGTCGGTATCCCCGGAGATCTGGTCCCGGGCATAGATGGCGCCCGCAATCAGCGGCGCTCCCCACAGAATCAGATAGAAAGCCCGGCTCAGCCCGTAGGCCAGCTTCTTCCCGTATCCCTCGCCGTCCACCAGGCGCTTGCTGAAAAGCCGCCCGCCGCCCAGCGCGTCCTGCATCGCCGCGGCCGCGTTCACCCGCGCCCAGAACATCACCAGCACGTAGCACGGAATGCAAAGCAAAGCCAGCCATTCCGCCCCCTTCAGGGCCAGGAAAAGCAAAGGCACACAGCAAGCCGCCGTCATGCAGAATTCAACAGTCAAAAACCGCAGGCCGTCCGAAGACCGCCCGGGATAAACCTTGAAAGCCTCCCGAAATGCCTGTCCAATCTTCATATCAACAATCCACTCCTCATCACTCACAAAAAAAGTACCACAACATTTCAATTATACTCCCAATCTCCCCGAAAAACAACGAGCGAAATAACATAAACCGTGGTCTTTCCTGCCTGATTCGATCCATGGTATAATATCCTGACCCGAAACGGGGGGACCGAAACGGGGGGACGGCCTTTTTTGTTTCGGTTTTACCCGAAACATAAAAAGACCGTCCCCTCCGTTTCGCCGGCACTGTCCGGAATTCTGAAGGCAGTTTCGCGGCAACTCATGAAAGAAGGATGATGTTCATGGCAGCTTTTATAAAACGATACTCCGTTTCGTGCCGTGCAGGAATCACCTTCGCCGTATTGCTGATAATCATAGCCCTGCTGTTGACGTCCGGGTCACCGGACAGCCAAATCACCTGGCTCTCCTCCGCCTCCGCGGAAGAACAGGAAGACATCGTAGCACCGGACTTTACCCTGCTGGACCAGTACGGAAACGAGCATACCCTCTCCCAGTACAGGGGAAAAGTGGTTTTTCTGAATTTCTGGGCCACCTGGTGCGAATATTGCGTCCGGGAAATGCCGGACATAGAGAAACTGTACCATGAGCTGGGGGAAAACCAGGAGGATGTGGTCTTCCTGGGGGTTGCGTCGCCCCTGGTCGTAGATCGAAAAAATGAAGCGGGCATCATCTCCTTTTTGCAGCTGCACGGATGCACCTATCCGGTACTGATGGACAAAACCGGAGAAATATTCCAGACATATTATGCCCGGGCCCTGCCTACCACCTGGCTGATCCGGAAGGACGGCATACTCATGGGCTACATTCCCGGCGCCCTGAGCAAGGATCAAATGCAGGAAGTCATCCAGCAAACCTCCGATGCCGCCTCCGCCCCCTAACCCCGTTAAACTCTCCACTCTTCACTCTCCACTCTGATTCCTACGGAGGGGATTCTGAAAATGGCCTATACAGCGGAACAGATTCATGAAATCGTGGAAACCCAGCGCGCATTTTTTCGCACCGGGGAAACCCTGGATGTCTCCTGGCGGATTCAGCAGCTGACAAAACTGAAATCCGCGGTGCTGGAGCATCAGGCGCTTCTGCAGAACGCCCTGTATGAAGACCTGGGAAAAAGCCCGACGGAGGCCTATCTGGTCGATATCGGCCCGGTCATCGTGGAAATCAATGAAATCCTGAAGGGCATCCGAAGATGGGCAAGGCCGGAAAAGCATTTCAGCGGCCTGATGTGCTTCCCCAGCCTCTCCACCAGGGTGTACAAAATGCCCTATGGCGTTTCGCTCATTATCAGCCCCTTCAATTTCCCGATTCTGCTGGCCCTGGGCGTGCTGGCCGCCTCCCTCTCCGGCGGAAACACCGCGGTAATCAAAGCCAGCTCCAAGTCCGCCGCCAGCACGGCAGCCCTGCAAAAGCTGGTTTCCGCAACCTTCCCGGAGAAATATGTCACGGTCATCGACGGCGGGCATGAGGTAGCGGACTGGTGCCTGGCCGAGCGTTTTGACAAGATCTTTTATACCGGCTCCCCGGCCGTGGCCAGGCATGTGCTGGCCGAAGCGGCGAAAAACCTGACGCCCGTGGCCCTGGAACTGGGCGGGGAAACCGGCAACTGGTGCATCGTCCGCAAAGATGCGAATTGGAAGGATGCGGCCCGAAAAATCGCCTTCTTCAAGCTTTGCAACGCCGGCCAGGTCTGCATCAACATCAACCAGATTGCCGTGGCGGAGGAAGTGGCGGAGCCCTTCCTCCAGGCGCTGAAGGATGAATTCACCCGGCAGATCGGCGCTCATCCGGAGGAAAACCCGGAATATCCGAAGCTGATCACCGAAAAAGCCTTCGACAAGTGCGAAAAAATCACCGCGGATTACGCCGGCCGGGTCGTGTTCGGCGGCACAGGCAAACGGGAAACCCTGCGCTTTGCCCCGACCGTCATCTATCCGGTATCGATCGATGATGATCTGGTGCAGCATGAGCTGTTCTGCCCGATCCTTCCGGTGGTCCCTTTCCGGGATGCGGAAGTGAATGGGCTGATGGACACCATCGCCGCCAGGGAACACCCGCTGTCGATGTATGTCTTCACTTCGGATATGAAATGGGCCAACAGGGTGATGTCCACCCAGCAGTTTGGCGGAGGATGCATCAACGAAGTCTGCATCCACATGATGGTAAAGGGCGTGCCCTTCAATGGCACAGGCCATTCCGGCATGGGCGCCTACCACGGCGAGTGGGGCTTCCGTGAATTTACCCATCCAACCACGGTCCTGAAGGGAAAAACCAGGTGGAACCTCCCCCTCCGCGAGCACCCCTACGAAGGCAAACCCGGCAAAAGCAAAATAAAACTCCTCAAATGGTTCGAAAAATAATCTCTCCCCCTCACGGCCGCTGCCATCCCGCAACCTCGCACCCCCAAAGATGACCGGGGGTGCTTTTTCTTGCTCTGTTTCGAACTCTAAACTCTAAACTCTCCACTCTAAACTCTAAACCTACCGCCTGAA
>Ga0310690_10012262_pt1 | contig 10533 bp, 9 predicted proteins | sample AusTroGonzalo_MG_2_FD_207661 | JGI IMG/M metagenome (GOLD analysis project Ga0310690, IMG submission 207661) | Bovine rumen microbial communities from tropical cattle in Woodstock, Queensland, Australia - Gonzalo_04 (v2) (version 2) | ecosystem: Host-associated > Mammals > Digestive system >...
AGCGGGTCGTATGATTTTGGGACAATTATTGCCGAAATCTGAAAAAATGCCGTTTGATTTAGTAAACAAAGTTATGCCACGTGGTGAAATCAAGAAATTGTTGGCAACCGCGTATGAAAATTGTGGCGACAAAGCGATGATTTTGTTGGCTGACGCGTTGAAAGATACTGGTTTTGAACAGGCTGTGCGCAGTGGTATTTCCATTGGATTTGATGATGTGGTTATTCCTGCTGACAAAGAAGCTATGATTGAAAAATCTGAAAAAGCAGCGGCAGAAATTGAAAATCAATATCAAAACGGTTTGTTATCCAGTGGTGAACGTCATAATAAATTAATCGATTTGTGGCAACGTACAGCTGACGAATTGGCTGACAAAGCGTATGCTGCGTTGGGTAATACAACTGGTGATAATTGGAATTCTATTCACATGATGGCTTTGTCCGGTGCTCGTGGTTCCAAGGGACAGATTAAACAGTTGGCGGGTATGCGTGGTATGATGCAGAAACCAGACGGTTCTATTATTGAAGTTCCTATTATTTCGAACTTTAAAGAAGGTTTAACCATGTCTGAATACTTTACATCTACACACGGTGCCCGTAAAGGTATGTCAGATACGGCTTTGAAAACCGCATCTGCTGGTTATTTGACACGTCGTTTGGTTGATTTGGCTTTGAATACAGTCATTACAGAACACGATTGTGGTACGCATGAATTTATTACTGCAAAACCTGTATACCAGGGTTCAACTTTGACGGTTGCTTTGGGTGATGTTGTGTTGGGCCGTACGGCTGCACACGACATTATCAATCCTTTGACCAAAGAAGTGATTGTAAAGGCGGGCGATTTGATTACTAAATCTGCCGCGCGTCAAATTACAGAATCTGGCTTGCCAAGTGTTGATGTTCGCAGTGTGTTAACATGCCAAAGTGATGGTTTGTGTGCAAAATGTTATGGTATGGATTTGTCCAGAAATGCATTAGTGCACGTAGGCGAAGCAGTTGGTTTGGTCGCAGGCCAATCCATTGGTGAACCTGGAACCCAATTGACATTGCGTACTTTCCATATTGGTGGTATTGCCGAAGGTGGATCCGAAGCGCACTTTATCGAAATGCCAGTGGCAGGAACAATTAAATTGGATAATGTGAACACAATTATGAATTCTGCTGGTCGTGTTGTAGTATTGTCACGTACCGGTAAAATCGCAGTTGTGAACAAAGAAGGCAAAGAATTGTTCTCGGTCGCGTTGCCATACGCATCTATGCTGTTGGTCAACGATGGCGACAAAGTTGAAAAAGGACAAAAAGTCGCAGAATGGGATCCGTATTCAAACACAATTATTGCGGACAAGGATGGAACAGTTTCATTCAATGATTTGATTGAAAACGTTTCTTTCCAAGAAGAAGTCGATTCCATGACAGGTATTGTTTCCCGCAAAGTTATAAATTGGAAAACAAATACCAAAAAGGCGTTAAGCCCATCTATCCGTTTGGTTGATGACAGCGGCAAAATCATCTCGTTGGGTGGCAAAAAAATTGCTGAATATTTGTTGCCAACATATTCCACATTGAATGTGTCTGATGGTGATAAAATACACGCAGGTGATATTTTAGCTCGTATTCCTGTTCAAACCAAAAAAACAAGCGATATTACAGGTGGTTTGCCACGTGTAGAAGAATTGTTGGAAATTCGTCGTCCTGCGAATCCTGCATTATTGGCAGAAATTGACGGGACTGTTGAATTGGAAGATGCAAAATCTAAGATTATTATCCGTATTGAACCAACTGATGGCACTGCCCCAGTTGAATATGCAGTACCAAAGGGAACTAATTTGTTAGTTCGCAGCGGTGATGTTGTTCGCAAAGCGGATAAATTGGTTGATGGTGATCCTGTACCACAAGATATTTTGCGTATCTTGGGTCAGAAAGCATTGGCTCAATTTATGGTTGAACAAGTACAACAGGTTTATCGTTTGCAGGGTGTGTCCATCAACGACAAACATATTGAAATATTGATACGTGAAATGACTCGTCGTGTAGAAGTCAGTGATCCAGGCGACACCAGCTTTATCAGTGGTTCTGTGGTGGATCGTGTTGATTTCGAAGAAGAAAATGCCCGTGTTGCCAAAGACGGTGGCCGTGTTGCAGTCGCATCACAGGTCTTGGTTGGTTTGACACGTGCGTCATTGACATCTCGTTCGTTCATTTCAAACGCATCGTTCCAACAAACAACAAAAGTATTGGTTGATGCTGCGATAAGTGGTGCAACTGATAAATTGGTTGGCGTGAACGAAAACTTGGTCGTTGGTCGTTTGATACCAATCGGCACAGGTGCATATGTTCGTCGTGTTCGCGAAATAGCCAAAGAAGAAGAAAAAGCGGAAAAATTGGCTCGCGAAGGTGGCGATCAACAACAGTTGTTGGATTTGTAATAAAAATTTGCCCGTTGCACAGCGTTGACGCGTGCATCGGGCAATTTTTTGCTTGCAAATGGGGAATAATTGAATAAAATTAAAAACTGTGAAATATAAAAGGATTGTAAAATGGCAGTTCCAAGAAGTAAAACAAGTAAGGCACGTTCTGCACAACGTCGTTCTCATGATGCTTTGTCTGCGATGCCGGTAAGCGTTTGCAAAAAATGTGGCGAAAAGAAGCGCCCACATCACGTTTGTCCTGCGTGCGGTTCAAAATAATAAATGATTTTGGAAATAAAAGGGCCGGGGGAATGTTCTGATGGCCTTTTTTTATTAGAACACAATGTCACAAGAAAAAAGAATCATTTCCATAGATGCAATGGGCGGGGATAACGCCCCTGGTGCTGTTTTTGGTGGTATGAATCAATTTCTTTATCAATATGGCGAAGACAGCGCATTTTTTCGTGTGTTTGGTAATGAACGTGTTTTGCGTGATTTGTTAAAAAAATTTCCACGTGTTGCGCGTAATTGCGAAATCATCAATGCAAACGAGGTTATATCTGGCACCGACAAAGTGCGCGACGTTATCCGTCATGCTCAAGATACTTCAATGTATATGGCGGTTGCAGATGTCCGCAAAGGAAATTCTTCTGCGGTGGTATCTGCAGGAAATACTGGCGTTTTAATGGCACTTTCTAAGATTGCGTTAAAGACGGTTGATGGTATTTCACGTCCTGCTATAACAACTATGTTGCCATCTGGGAATGGTGATACGCGTGTTGTCGGGCTGGATTTAGGTGCAAACGTTCGTTGTGACGAAGAGATTTTATTTGATTTTTCAATTTTGGGCAGTATTTATGCGGAAATCATTGGTGGTATGAAACGTCCACGTGTCGGTATTTTGAATATCGGTGAAGAAGAAACCAAGGGCAGCGAAACCCTGCAAAGATTAAATAAAGTTTTAATGGAACATATTGACGAATTGCCATATGAATACATCGGATTTGTAGAGGGTAGTGACGTCACCGCTGGAAATGTTCAGGTTGTCGTCACAGACGGCTTTACAGGCAATGTTATGTTGAAAACGGTCGAAGGTACCGCAAAAATGATTTCCCGCATTGTAAAGGCTAATTACAAGCGTTCCATATTGGCAATATTAGGGACATTCTTTTTGATACATTTATTTAAGCGGTTGAAAAATAAAATTGACCCGCGTTCTTACGCTGGGGCAGTATTTTTAGGGTTAAACGGTTTTTCAATCAAAACGCATGGAAACAGTGATGCGCTGGCATGGGCACACGCATTGGAATATGCTGTGCATTTATCAAAATCTGATTTCTACGGCAAAATCCGTGAACGGACAACTGCACTTGCCAATATCAAAACAGAATTGCAGAATTTTAAATCAGAAGATTAAAAATATGTTTTTAATTAAACAAAACCGCCATAACGGCGGTTTTTAAGTTTTTTATTCAGTAGTATTTGGCGTGCATACCGTTGGATGCCCCGCAGCATTCGTTTCTGTTCCAGCAGTATACCCATCAGGACAATAACACATCGTGGATTGACCACCATCTGATATCAAAGGTATGTTATTGGTTGTCTTTCCGCACGCTTTGCATTTTACATTGGCGTTTTCACCGTCATCTTCTAAATAGTAATCTGTTGGGCATACAATCAACATACTGGCCACCCAATCTTTGATTGCGCGTAATGTCAATTTTGATGCATCCGAAGGAGTTTGACCACTGACCGACATGCATGTCACGATGTTCGTACGACAGGCATTGATAGCTGTTTGCGACGCAGTTGTGTTTGTATTTTGTTCGTCATACTCATTTGCTGATAAACACGAAGAAACATCACTGCGGCAATCTTCTGCATAGTCAGACAAAATTGCATCTTGTTGTAATTTTATCTTGGCCAATGTAGACGCCAGATATTGACGAACCACTTCGTTATTTGGTATATAGTTTTTCTTTGAATCATAGGTATAATTCTGGCATTGTTTCATAGCGGATGCGCACATACCATGAACTTTGTCATTTTTATCAATATACCCGATTTTTTGCAATAAATATCTTGCTATATCTTCAGGCGTAGTGGATGTTTTATCATAATCTTGTTTCCAAGTGGTTAATTTTTCATCAATATAATCACCCAGTGTTTCAGTTTTACCGCCGCCCCACGCACTTAATTGGTCTTTACCAGTTCCGCCATAATTCCATGTGGCATATAAATCACGCATACCTTGGCTGGTCCAAGATTCCAAAGACGCAGCATCTGCAATAGGGGTTTCGTTTATTGCTTGTCCGCCAGCAACCCCAGGCGTTCCGCCCTTTACAATTGCACCATTTGCCAAATATTTGCTGGTTGGATCCAGACATAATTCATAATCAGCACCACATACATAATCGTCCTGCATACAAGAATCAATAGCCGCAACACAGCCACGCAAATCATATGAATTTTTGTTTTGTGCCAACATTAAACGCGCCTGTTGCAAAATAGTGGTTGCATTACGAACATTATTACGCATTTCATTGTTTGCTTCGTTCAAACTGCGTTCATAAGCAATACATTGTTTATCAATTTCTAAATCATACGAATTAGTTATAATATTTGGATCGATTCCTTGCGCTGAACAAGAATTTAACACAGATGTTCTGCAACGATTAGTAGCTGTTTTAAATAATTGTTCGCCACGTTGGTTTGAAACATTCGAATTTCCTGTTGTGGATTCCATATTTATAAACGAATTCAAATCAAAACCAGAATTTAAATCAATATCCAACAATCCTGATAAATCCATACTGATATTTCCGGTATATGACGAAGATGCATTAGGAGAAGCCGCGTCCACTAAAATCTTGTCTTTGATTTTATCCAAAGTGGATTTCAGCGAAGAATTATCTTTTGCGCTTTTCATTGACGTTTCGGCTTCGGTTTCCAGATACAAAGATTCAATCTGTTCAGATGTCAATCCAATATATTTAATTTTTTGAACTGTATCTTGGAAATCGGTTGTTGCTTGTTCCAATGCCGCTTCTGTAGATGCATAATTTTTGATGTTTTTAGAACAAGAGCAACGTCCCTGATTATCATCCAAAACATTACAGTAATTATCCATACACGCTGCATATTGAGCCTTGCAATATTCGGTCAATTCTTTGATTGCTTCCAAATTGGCGGCTGTGTTTGAAATGTCATTTTCTGTAATGGCAGGCGTTGTTGCATCTGCACTGGCAGAACGAACAGTTGCACGACGTGTTACGCCAACACGAGAAGGTTTATACAACGACACCCCAGAATCAGTCAAATTGTTTAAATTCGCAGAATTTTCTGTAATTCTTGGTATTGCCATAACAGCACCAGTTGCACTGGCACGTGCAGTCACAGGTTGACCTGTGCGACCAGAACGAGCCACAACGCGTGTATTGGATGATTTTACAGATTGAGTCGTGGTTGGTGTTCTTGAACTGCGCGATATCGTTGTGCGGCTTTTGTTTTGTGCATCACGTACAGATGCAGCCATTGCACGAGTTGATGTGTTTGTGCGCGTTGCAGAATTATCTCTGGTATTAGAAATTGCACGAGATGTTGAACGGTTCGCGGTTGCACGTTGCACAATGTTTTTTTGCACTGGCGCGCTGTGTTCTGCCGTTTCTTCTGGTTCGACTTCTTCGACAAAATCGTCAGTATATTCGACAAAATCGTCGTAATACACAGGTGCAACCTCTGCAAAAGCAGGCAGTGCCAATAAACCGCTTAAAACAACAATAAATCTCTTCATGGTAAAATCATCCTTCCTTGGTATGATTATATTTTATCATACAGGCAAGGTTTTTACAAGCACAAAACATATATTTATTCGCTGATTTTTAGGTCAGGATGAACGCGTTGCAATTTTTTCAAAGAATTTTGTTGGACACTTTCAAAATCAGATGGATTCCATATTTGAAAACTGTTCCCACGACCCACAAAAAGCGCGGTTTCGTGAATGTTTGCGTGCTTTAATAAATCATTTGGAATTATTATGCGCCCCGTCACATCAAAAGCCAGTGGTCGTGCATCAGCAAAAATCATAGCGCTTAAATCATCCAGATCGCCATCAAACAATCCCATTTTATCGGTTGCATTAGCAATTTTTTCCATACGTGACATGGCAAAACCTTCTATGCAATTATGGGTGAAAGAACGATACAGAACAACGCCAGCAAATTTTTCATCATTCAGCGAAGAACGAAAAGCAGCAGGTACGGAAATACGTCCTTTGGTATCCAAACGATTTTCATAACAAGAAAGAAACAAACCCATTTGTAATCCTTCAAATTTCTGTGTTGTTTTTCGCTCTTCATCGGTGAACATAGCACAGGTTTTTATGGTTGTCAATGACAAGTTATAGTTATTTTATGGTATTATATGGTTTTGACAGTATTTTTTGTGTTTTTTGAAATAAAATTAAAATAAATAAATTTTATGCTTGACGAGCGATTCGTTTTTGTTCTAAGATGTTTGTATAGACAAGGAAAAGGAAAAATCAAACCGGCAGAAATCCAAATAAAACTGGAAATCTGGCAAAAAATAAAAAAACAAAAAAATTTATAATTAAAATTTGTAAATACATTGGTAAATACAAAAAAATTATAGATTTTTTAACAAAAACAACATGAAAGGGGGGGAACCACATGCCAAAAAATATAAAAGAAATAATGATTGCTCTGAACCAAGTTTTAACCACGACAGTTTGGGTTAATGCTGATCGTCAGATTGTATCATTAAGTGATGAATTGCACATAGGCAAAAACAATGCACCACGTTCAATCGAAGATTTGTCACGTGCTGCGTTGATTGGCGCATATGTTTCATTGCAAATCAGAACTGACAATTTTGATGTTGCTGCTGAAACCTTGGACACAGCTACATTGGCGTTGCGCGTCAAAGAAATGGTTTTTGCAGAGGCTAAAAAGATTATGGATGCAGGCGAAACAGAAAATGTTTCGAAAAATCGCAAGGCTGCATAAATAACACAGTTACCGCGTTCCGCGGAAGGGAAGGGAGTCCCGCCATGGTCAACCGTGGCGGTACTTTTTTATATTATTTATCGACCTTGGTGTAATAGCCGTATGTCGTCAAATTCAGGGTGTTGATTGAATATATTAGAAATCTGCGGACAAATAGACATAATTTTTCTGTGTTGTTCGCGCGCCATTTTGATAATTTGCTGAATCAGATATAACTCAACATTTTCATTTTTGTATTCTGATTCTATTTCGGCTTCGGAAATCATAATTTTATCGTTGCCGATTTTTACGAAAAATATGCTGCCTATTTGTTTGCCGCGACAGATTGCGCACAGGCGACAACCATTATCGGTAATTTGAAAACTGATATCATTTATGTCCATAAAAAAATCCTTTGGTTGCGTCGTTTGTTTTGACTATACCATCGGATTTATTTTTGACTATAAGATTGATTTCTTTGATTAAATTAAATCGAAATTTCTGCGGATTATGCGTGCGCTTTTGCGCAGGTTGGCTGATTCTTCGCCATTTAATTTCGAACGCAAATTCATCAATACACCGCGTTCACCGACAACGCGTGGCAAAGACATAGCGACCGCTGATTTTCCAACGCCATCAACAATGGATGTAGTCAATATGCGGCGTTCATCATTTACGATTGCATATAATAAATCTGCCACAGCCGCCCCAATGCCGTCCCATGTTGCACCGCGACCCTGAATAATTTCATAGGCTGCGTTTTTCACACGATGTTCGATTGTTTTACGTGTTGTTTGTGGCAAAGATATTTTTGATTGTTTGCAAAAATCATCCAATGCGATTCCACCCACACAAACCGACGACCAATTTACAACTGAAGAATCACCGTGTTCACCTAACACATACGAAGTTATAGAACGTGTTGAAATTCCCAGTTGACGCGACAATATAGTTTTAAAGCGCGCTGAATCAAGCATTGTCCCCGTTCCGATAACCCGTGACGCAGGTAATTTAGACAATTTTTGTGCCAACATAACCATAACGTCTAATGGGTTAGTGACAATTATAATTTTGACATTTTTTGCATCTACGTTATCCATAACGCGTGGAATAATATCAGAAATAACCATTGAATTTTTTTGCAATAAATCCATACGTGTTTCGCCAGGTTTTTGGTTTGCGCCCGCTGCAACAATAACAATATCAGAACCACGAATCGCACGATAATTTGAAACTGCTGTTATTTTTATGTCGTATGAAAAAGCAGATGCGTGCCCCAGATCTTCCGCCGCTGCACGTGCGCGAATACCGTCGCGATCATATAAAACTATTTCATGTGCCAAGCCTGTGTTTTTGACAGCTGTTGCTACTGCAGAACCAACCGTGCCTACACCTATGATTGCAATTTTCATAATTTATCTCTCCATGTTTTTTGTTATGATAATTATATCACAAAAAGTATTTGATAAAAACATTTATATTTTGCTAATATTCCCAGCGAAAAAAAGGAAAGTACAGAATGAAAAAAATTTTATGTTTTGGTGATGTGTCTGATAAATATAAAAACGCGATTGAAACAGCGATGCAACAATGCGCGGATATTGCGGGTTGGGAACCGGCACCAGAAATAGACGAATTGCCAAATACCAGTGATGAATTTATTTTGATGAAATGCGATATTCATAGTGATGATTTTTTGCGACGCATAATTGCAATCAATAAAAAACTAAATGAAGGTCAAAAATTTTATTTAACGCATTGTGCAGTGTTTTTTGATAAAACGAAAAAACGGCCACCATTTATTTTGACTGACGCAGCATGTATCCCGATGCCTGATGAAACACAGTTGACGCACATAGTGCAAAATGCAGTTGCGCTTTTTACAAAAATTTTCGGCAATGAACGCACACCGTTTATATCTTTGATTTCTGCGGGTGGGGATACGAATACTAAATTATCACCAGTTTTGCATCCGTGGTGCGCAGCGCATATAAACGAATTTCCAAAGGGAACTTTACGAATCGAACAATTGGATGTTGCATTGGATAATAATATTCGTAGTGAAAAACATCTAGGTGGCCATACGGCAGATATCATAGTTGTTGATAATATAAATACAGGCAACGCGATATTTAAATCACTGTCGGTATTAAGTGATAATTGGGAACCATTATGTTTTTTAATGGGGGGTAAAAATACAATTTTATTAAATTCCCGTGGCGCAACAAAACAAACGTTGACAGATAATATTTTATTAGCATGCAAAAATTAAAAATCGCCCAAACGGGCGATTTGTTTTAAATAAACTAATATGATTTTGCGACAAAAACATAACTCATATCATTTCTATCTAAACAACGCCGGCTGATTTTATATTTTTCAATCAGTCTATCAAATTCTTCATTAGTTGTTAAATCATATTTGATACGGAAGAAACCGATTTTACCAGATTCCAACGCAGATTCTAATTCTTTCAAATCTTTGATTTCTGAAACCAGAGTTTTGTTGCGCTGAATCACAGCTTCAAACATATCACGTTGGATTGTGTCCAAAGTTTGTTTAACAGAATCAATAAACTGTGACACAGGCATAGTTGTTTTTGAAGATTTGCCTAAATCACGACGCGTTATAGTAATTGTGTTTTCCGCCATTTCTCGTTCACCAATTTCAACGCGTAATGGAACGCCACGTTTTATCCATTTCCACATCTTATCAGGTGCACGCATATCAGAATCATCCACCAATACACGAACATCTAATTTTTGTAATTTTTCAGCAATCTTGGTGGCAAATTCATTTAATGAATTTGCGTTTTCATCTCGAGTGATTGGAATAATTACAACTTGGTATGGCGCAACAGCAGGTGGTAATATCAAACCATCATCATCAGAATGTGTCATGAACAGTCCACCCATCATACGTGTAGATGTTCCCCACGAAGTTGTCCATCCATAATTCAATTTTCCATCAGAACCAAGATATTTTATATCAAAAGATTTTGCAAAATGTTGGCCTAAATCATGCGAAGTTCCTGCCTGTAAAGCTTTGCCATCTTGCATAATTTGTTCAACAGTATATGTATGGTCTGCGCCTGCAAATCTTTCTTCGGGCGTTTTTTCG
>Ga0310690_10012263_pt1 | contig 10533 bp, 2 predicted proteins | sample AusTroGonzalo_MG_2_FD_207661 | JGI IMG/M metagenome (GOLD analysis project Ga0310690, IMG submission 207661) | Bovine rumen microbial communities from tropical cattle in Woodstock, Queensland, Australia - Gonzalo_04 (v2) (version 2) | ecosystem: Host-associated > Mammals > Digestive system >...
ATGTGTCATATAACGCTCAAGGTGAAGTTACCGCCACACCATACAACTTCGCCGACCGTAACTGCACAAACAAGGATCTCTATGATGACAATGGTACTGATGGAAGCGATCGTGTTTTCAATCAGGGTGCCTATTGGGATGTTCCCGAAGGGGTGACGGCTATCACCATCCAACCATATTGGGCCAAGGCCGTCTTCCTTTCTGACGCTTATCCTGATGTTGTGTACAATGATGACATGAGTGCGGCCTACAACGTCCCAAACGTGGGCGGCGGTCAACGCTACACCAACGGGTCTAGTTATGACTTCTCCGTAAATTCAGAAACTGTTAGTTTAAAGGTCTATACCTCCGTTGGCAATGCAATAACGGCCTTAAATCCTTCGGGAACTGTTTACGACAATGCCATCGTGCTGGTAGGGAACTACCACAACATAGGCATTTCGTCTAGCAGTTCCGGCAAACCTTTTACCCTTATGTCCGCCGACTTCGATGGCGACAACGAGCCCGACTATTCTTATATCTTGCGTTTCAACCTTCGTAATGCAGTGCATCCAGTGAGGGTCGATTTCCTGAATATTCCTGGCCTTGGTATGGCTCAGAAATCTACTGGAGGAAAGGGCACTTATAATTTTGGTATCATGCAACCCCTTGGTTGGTTTGAATCGACCAACACTTCGCTCTTCCGTGTCACGCAGTTTGAATATGACCGTAGCGACAAGGTTGCAGCGCCGCTTATTATGCAAGGTGGTGTTATTGAGCAGTGGGTGAGTGGGCAGAACAATGGTGCATCTAATAAAACAATTTATTACCATGTGGGCGGCAACGTATGGTTCAAGGAATTCCACCGTGGCACTCACCAGGACAAACAGCTGCAATCTAAGCACCCTCCTGTTTCAGTGACTGGTGGCGACTACAACGAGTTTTACCTTACGGGTCTTTATCGCGGTGATGTTGCCAACTTCGAAGACAATGCAGAGTGCTACATTAATGGGGGACGTTTCGGTATCGTGGCGGGTGCTGCCATGGAGGGCATTGGTAAAGCTGGTGGTGCCAATAATACGGGCAATATCTACTGGCAAGTGCAGAATGCTGACATTAACGAGTTCTATGGAGGAGGCCTCAATGGTGCACACCCTGTGGAGGGCAATATCATCAATAATATCACTGGTGGCTATATCAAGCAATTCTGCGGCGGACCCAAGTTTGGTGACATGAACAATGACAAAAATGTCAAGACTACTGCAAACGGTAGTATTTTCGATACTTATTTTGGTGCTGGTTTTGGAGGTAATTCCTATAGCCGTTTTGCGCCGTATAATGTGAATAACATTATTGGAGACTATGGCGAAGATAATTGGAATATCTGGTTGAATCAGCAATATACACAAAGTTACAATTCTACATACGCAGGGGTCTCGGTTACTTATTTTACCCAATATATTCCGATGTCCAGCAACTATGAGAATGTGGCGCGTCTTTTGATTGACTTTGTGAGTTTTTCGTTGGCGACTACACACTATATCACCTCCAATTTGACAAGGTGTGTTATCAAGGAAAATTTCTATGGTGGTGGTAGTTTGGGTAAAGTGAAGGGCACAGTTAGTTCCACTCTTACCGATTGTAGTGTTTATGAGAATGTTTTCGGGGCAGGTTTTTCAGCAACAACGCCGAAGGTTAAAGTGAGAAATAAAGGAAACTTTGAGAAAGCTCCTTATTATGACGAAAACCTTGGAGTTTATTTTGACCCTGAATTCCCCGAGGATGTCGAATATGATTGGGTATACAATAGTAATTATCCTACCCAATTCATCAATACAGAAACCCACCAACTATACACCAACCAAGATCTTGGTAGAGAGAACCTTGGCTCAGTTGAAGGCAATGTGACGCTCACCCTCAAGGGAAGTACCACGGTGGAAGGAAACGTCTATGGTGGTGGCGACCAAAGTGTCGTAAAGCAATCCATTGACAGCGGCACCAACGCTCCGGTGCCCAATACGGGCAACACCACCGTCATCCTTCAAGACGAAGTTCACGTTCTCGGCAACGTCTATGGCGGCGGCAACGAGGGCTTTGTCAGTGGTGATTCTTCAGTAACCATTGAAGCTGAACCTACAGTTATACCAGCACCCTAATCAGGCAACTAAAACGAAAACAACCATGAAGAGACTACCCATAGGCATACAGAGTTTTGAGAAGTTGCGCGGAGACAACTACGTTTACGTTGATAAGACGCAGCTTGTATATGACCTTGCTCATAGCGGCGGCAGCTATTTCTTCCTGTCGCGTCCGCGCAGATTCGGCAAGAGCCTGCTGCTCTCCACGCTGAAAGCGTACTTCGAAGGTAAGAAAAACCTGTTCGACGGTCTTGCCATCATGGAGTTGGAGCAGGAGTGGAAACAGCACCCCGTGCTGCATCTTGATCTCAACACTGGCGACTACACTTCTGAGGAAGGTCTGTGGAGTATGTTCAACAGGTACGTAAGCAACTGGGAAAAACAATACGGCATCACACCCTCGGTGGAACATCTGCCTGACCGTTTCGCCAACCTCATCAACTCGCTTCAAGATGTGGTCATCTTGGTGGACGAGTACGACAAACCGTTGTTGCAAACGATGGAAAATGTGGAACTCCAAGACCGCTTCCGCACCATCCTCAAATCGATGTACTCGGTGCTGAAGACCTGTGATGCCCATCTGCGCTTTGCACTGCTTACTGGTGTGAGCCGCTTTAGTCACGTCAGCATCTTCAGTGACCTCAACAACCTGCGCGACATCACCCTCAACTGGGCGCAAGGCAGATTGAAGAACGCGACTACGCCCTTCCATTCGCCTCCGACCCCCGCAAACTGTTTCGCGTGGCGGTGAGTTTCAATACCGAGAAACGCAATATTGATGAATGGAAAATCAATTCTGATAAACAATGACATTCAACGACACTATATATATGAATAAGGTATCAAAACGACATATTAAGCTTACGATAACGTTAGCGATGCTGATGATTGCAAGCGCGGCGATGGCACAGCGCACAGACACCCCTTCCAGCGTCACCGTGGGCGGCAGCGTTTTCGGCGGCGGCAAGAACGCCATGGTGGGTGGCAGCTGCACAGTAATCATCAACCAGGACAATGCCACGATAACAGAGGATGTTTACGGTGGGGGAGCTTTGGCCAAGGTGAATACCACCGATGGCACTACTCTCACTTCCGGCAAGTCCACCAATGTCACCCTCATGCGGGGCAACGTTGCAGGCAACTTATACGGGGGTGGACTGGGAGACAACACTTCTGGTAGTGAAGTGGCAGCCGATGTTCTCGGTCCTGTGACCGTGACCATTGAAGGCGGAACCGTCACGGGAAGCGTCTTTGGTTGCAACAACCTCTATGGCGCTCCCCAAAGCACCGTAACGGTGAATGTCGTAAATGATTTGAGTGGTGTCACGATGACGCTCAACAACGTCTATGGCGGGGGCAACTTGGCTGCCTATGCTGCTCCTTCCGGGAGTCCTGACTATCCGAAGGTGAACATTAATAAGGGCATCGTGGGTGGCAGCGTTTTCGGCGGTGGATACGGTACGACAGCTGCTGTTACTGGCAACCCCCAAGTCACAGTCGGCGACCTGACTCATGATGATGGCTATCAAGCCGTCGTCGATATCGATGTATACGGCGGCGGCGATGCGGCCAATGTCAATACAGGCACTCCTGTGGTGCTGATACAGAAATGCAACACCGAGATTCATGGGGATGTCTATGGCGGTGGTAATGCTGCTGATGTACCAGCTACCAATGTCACCGTTACAGGCGGCACCATCTCAGGCTCTGTCTTCGGTGGCGGTCACGGCGACAAAGATGCCACCCCTGATCCTGTCACCGCCAATGTGGAGACCAGCACCAGCGTCACCATCAACGGTGGTGAAATTAATAAGGTATTCGGTGGCTCTAATAGTGCCGGAACCATTAACGGGGGTAACCCGGGCGGTATCAGCGTTTTGGTCAACAAGTCTGGCACCTGTACGTTGCACCTTAACGAGTTGTACGGTGGTGGCAACTTTGCCGCGAGTCAGGTTGGAAGCATTGACATCCGCTGCACTGGCACTGGCGATGACGACGGTATCGACTATGTATACGGTGGTGCCAACCAAGCCGATATTACCGGCGACATCGTGTTGAATATCACCGAAGGAAAGATCAACAATGTCTTTGGCGGAAATAACCAGGATGGAGACATCTCGGGTACTATCACTGTCAATATCAATAAAAAGGTTGAACCTGAACCCTGTATATGGTACGTCGGCAACGTCTATGGAGGCGGCAACCTGGCCGATTATTCGGGCAGCCCTCAAGTGAACATCACAAACGGTCTTGTCACCAACAATGTGTATGGCGGCGGTTTGGGTACGACGGCTACCGTGACTGGCACTACGGTGAATGTCAATGGCGGTTCTGTCGGTCATGATGTCTTCGGTGGCGGCAGTGAGGCCGCTGTGGATGGTGCTACCCATGTGACTGTGACTACAGGTTCTGTCGGTCAAGATGTCTATGGTGGTGGTGCTTTGGCCAACACGGGAGCCACCACGGTTGACATCATGGGCGGTACGATTACTCGCGATGTCTATGGTGGTGGCCTGGGCGACGGTTCTCATGCGCCCCAAGAGGGTGGCGCGGTGACCGTCAATATTGGTGCGGCGGCTGGTGCGACAACTGGTACATCGGCACTTGAAGAACATTCTGGCAATGCCATCATCGGCGGCAATGTCTATGGCTGCAACAACACTGCTGGTTCGCCTCAGGACAATGTTACCGTGAATATTTACGGAACGAATCATCCCACAGGTACAGGAATTAACGAAACAGGCTATGCCATCGCCAACGTGTTTGGCGGCGGCAACCAAGCCAACTTTGCGCCTTCCGTATCGGGTAAGAAAGCCTTCGTGAATGTTTATGGTTGTAAAAACACCATTGGCCGCGTGTTCGGTGGCGGCAACGCGGCGGCTACTCCCAGTTTGGTAACTGATATTCAGGGTGGTCGCATGAACAAAGTCTTCGGTGGCGGTAACGGTGAATCAGGCACTGGAGCCAATGTCAATGGCACTGTTCAATTGTATATCCATGGAGGCACCGTTGGAGAATTCTACGGTGGCAGTAACCAAAATGGTACTATTTCAGGACAGATCACCACGGAAGTTGATAGTAATGGCCCTTGCGAAAGCTTGAATATTGATGAATTCTTCTGCGGTGGCAATTTCGTTGACATCACGGAGGATTTGACAACCACCATCGATTGTAGCGATGGAATGCACATCACCAGTCTTTACGGTGGCTGCAACCAGGCCAATATCGAAGGTAACGTCACACTCAACCTGTATGGTGGTTCTTATGATTACGTTTATGGCGGCTCGAAAGGAGTTGCTGATGATCCTACTACAGGTGAAGACGAATCTGTTGAAGCAAACATCACTGGCGATGTCACCCTCAACTTGTTTGGCGGCACCATCACCAATGTCTTTGGCGGTAGCAATGTCAACGGCAACATCACTGGGGTTGTCAAAGTCAATGTGCTTGATGTTGAGAGCACTACTTGTCCTCTCTATATCACCAACATCTATGGCGGTAGCAACTTGACGGATTATCAACCTACCGACCCCAGCCTTGTGAGCCCCATCGTCAATGTGGTTCATGTCAAGTACGGCATCAGCGGCAATGTGTATGGTGGCTCGAAGGGTGCGGAAGGTGCTGTACCTCCAACCAATGTCAGAGCCAACCCCTTGGTGAACATCGGGTATGATGCCAGCATGAACGGATATCTTCCCGCATCCTATGTGAGTAGTTACTCGTCCTTGCTCACCGCGCCTCGCGCCATTGTCGCGGGCAGTGTCTTCGGTGGCGGTGACGCGGCTCAGGTGGAGGGCAACACGGCCATCTTCCTCCGCAATCGCGCCAAGGTGTTCGGCAACGTCTATGGCGGCGGCAACATGGGGGAGGTCACAGGAAACACGAAGGTTATTGTGAATGGAGCCTCGGCACCAGAACCGTAAACAGAGAGAGCATGAAACGATTTTTCAACCAACGACACACTATATATATGAATAAGCTATCGATACGAAATATTGGACTTGCGATGATGCTGGCAATGCTGGTGATCTCCGGAGCGGCGATGGCGCAAAACGACACCCCGTTTGTCATCAAGAAGGGCGGCAACTACTTGGCGCATGTGAAGGTCGGAGAAAACTATGTGCTGCAAAACGCCGAATCATTCAACCCTGCCACCTGCCTTTGGTATTCAGGTCCCACCTACAACCCCACGGGATACACCCACAACTACTACTTCGAGGACGATGCGCACAACCTGAGGTTTCTGGCCGCTCCGTTGTGTCCCAATAACACACTTTCGCTCTCCAGCTCGTTGCCTTCGGTATCGATGTTGCGTAACACCGACCAAGTTTATTATTTCTACAACTGGGACCCCGAATCCTCTCTGAATGGTGTGCCCGAAGGTGGCGGCGTGGCCAAAGGCCATAGGTATTATGTTAATACTGAGGAAGAATGCCATGCCTGTGGTACGCCCCCTGGTGCCAGTTGGTATGTGCCTACAACAGGGTTGCCCCAGTGTTGGGAGGTATACTGGATTGAGTATACTGGAAGCGAATGGAAATTGTCATCGACGTCAAGTTACAATATCACAACCAATGCAGCCCGCTATCGCAAGGTGACCGTTACGGAGCATGAGAAAGAAATTACCGTCGGTGGTCTAACCACTTTGACCGTCCCCTCAGAGTTGAATTATGAAGACCAATCGACTCTTTCGGCACCAGTAGGTAGTCCCTATAGCTACATACCCGCCTATACCAACTATGTTTTCTTGGAGAATGGCTCAGAGTCCGTTCACAACTATTGGGGCAATACTGACCATGGGGACACCCCTCCCAGTGCAATCGAAAATGTCGCCATCGGAAATAAGAATTACCAATGGACCATTTCTGGCGACGGCGAGGATTTCCTTTCCTTCAGTTCCGATTCTGATGTGAACACGAGTACCGCTGAGTCACCGACGCTCTATTACCGTGTCCAAAACAATACTGGCCATAAGACGGCCACGATAACCGTCACCGTCACCTACACAGATGTGAGCGGTAATCAGACCACGCAAACGCTCTCGGCCTCGGTCTTGGTGAAGACCCCCTGCCAGAATCCTGCGCAAGCTGCAACACCCGTGGTTTCCAATGTGGGTGTCACCGTTTCGTGGGTTGCCACCGCCGCGAAATATAAAGTGGATTGGAAAAAGCACGCGGATGAAAACTATGGTACTCCTGTCGAAGTAATAGGTGCTTCCTTATACACCATTACTGGTTTGGACTATCAAACCCAATACGATTACAGAGTGACTGCCTATTGTGGTGAAAACTATGAGACCCCTCCAACAAGTCCAACGGGTACATTCACAACAAAAGCAGAGCCTGGTCTGTTGGTCAATGGTGCCATTTTCGGCGGCGGCCGTATGGCCAATGTGGGTGGTAAGACCGAAATCGTTGTCGTCAATTGCGACAGCATCGGGGGAATATTTGGTGGAAACGATATTGCCGGTGAAGTGGTGCACTCGGATGGCTCTACCATCATGTTGGGTGTCGAATCCGGTGATGCCACCTATGGAACATACGGCACTACCACCGACACTATCAAGTTAGGCTCAGTGTATGGTGGCGGCAACGGCTACTATGCCTACAACGGCACCTCGTTCGTGGCGGCAACAAGTTCTTACACTCAGCAAACCGTACCTGCCGGCTCCAGTGTGAAGGCAATGACACAAGCGCATACGGTGGGCGACGTGGTGTGGACCAACACGGGCTCTTCATCAATGACTTTGGATTTCCCCAAGATTGTCAAGACGGCCATCACAGTGCGCAACGACTTTGTCAAAGCGGACTCCATATTCGGCGGCGCCAAAAACGCCTTCTTGACCCAAGGTAGTGGCAATGGTTCCACCATCACCATTGATGGAGGTACCATTATGGCTGTGTTTGGTGGCAACAACTTCGGTGGCAGTCAAGGCTATGGCAAACATTATATTGAAGTGAACGGAACCAAGACCAAACTTGCCTTGAATATTCAGAACACAGCTACAAAGGGCTATGGTCGTGACTTCGGCATCCGTTACCTCTTTGGCGGCGGCAACAAGGTGTATGGCTCTACAACGGACATCAGAATCAATGGCGGCCAGTGCGACAACGTGTTTGGCGGCGGCAACTCTGCTGACGTTTATCAGGCCAACGTAACGGTGAATTGCGCCTTGGGTGCCTATTCAAGCAATTACACCTTCGGCAACACCTACACTAACGCCATCCCGACCTCATATCAGAGCGGAGCTATCTCCATCAAGGATGATTATGAATGGGATGGCAAGGATATTTACAATGTGCGAAACCTTTATGGCGGCAACAACATGGAGCATATGGCCAGTGTGCCTACTGTCACTTTGACCTCGGGTTGCGTGGGTACGGTGTATGGCGGCGGCAATGCAGGCGACATGCTGGCGTCTACTGCCGGTTCCATCGACGAGGACGATGACAATAGCACTCCCGCCATTTCATTCAATTATAGCACTAAAGTTATTTTGAACAGTGCCAACATCATTGCTGACTATCTCTATGGCGGCTGCCGTATGAGCAACGTTGACTACAGCACATGGGTACAGATTCAGAACGGACACGTGGGTACCGTCTTTGGCGGATGCAACGTGAGTGGCGATGTGGGCAGCACCCGTGTCAACCCCAGTGCGGCAAGTGGGACAGAAGCTTTCCAGGAAGTTCAAGGCGGCACTTACGTTGAGGCCTCTGGCGGCACCGTTTACAAAAACCTCTTTGCCGGCGGCAACGGCTTTTATCACTGCAACAACCTCTTCCACTATGTGAGTGGCATCAACTACACCGACGAAAACTATGTGGGTATGCTTGTGCCTTCCCATAATGAGACTTACGCCAATGTGAGGAGCGGGGCCACCATCAAAGGCAATGTGTATGCCGGTGGTAATTTGGCACCTGTTGGCTTCCAAGACCAGGTGGCCTCCTATTTCCCGTCCTTCCCCACCGACGCTGTGGGTTGGGCTGTAGTGCATATCTATGGCGGTACGATCGAAGGCAATGTGTTTGGCGGTGGCAACATGGCTGACGTGTATGGCAATAACGATGTCATGGTGGCGGGTGGAACGATAGCGGCTGTCTATGGCGGCAACGACCGTACAGGCCAAGTGGCGGAATACTCCAACCGCGTACTTCCCGACACATATACACATGCCACTGATGGTAACACCTTGTTGGTTTCACCTGGTCCGGAAGTTCATGCCTACGTCAGGGTGATTGGTAACCCCACCATCGATGAAGTGTATGGCGGTGGTAACGGCGACTATGACTATGAGCATGGTGATGAGGTCGTTCCTCAATATTGCAATTCTAACGAGCAGGGACCTATACAGAGCAACACTTTTGTTGATATTCATATTGACGGTGGTGAAAATGGCGGACACATTGGCACCGTGTATGGCGGTGGCGACGGTGTCACGGCTTCCGGTTTCATCACAGTGTTCATTAATATCAATGAGCCTAACCCGGCAGAAGACCATGTCAACGTAAATACCGTCTTCGGCGGCAACAACAAGGGTCCTTTGGATTTGGTGCCTGACATCATCTTGCTTCACGGACAGGTTGGAACCGTTTACGGTGGTTGCAACGAAGGAGCCATGACTGCTGAAACCGGTGTGGATGTTGGCGATTACCACAACATCGGCAGTTATGTGCGCTTGCGAAATTCCTATGACCCAGATGGAGACGGCACAGCTCCTTCTGTCACCCCTACCATCAAAGTCACCGAAGCCATCTACGGCGGCTGCCGCATGAACGGCGTGTCGCGCAACAGCCTCGTGCTTGTTGAACACGGCGATTTCAGCACGATGACCAAAGGCATCTTCGGCGGCAGCGATATCAGTGGCACGGTGAGCGGCTTCTCACGTGTGGCTGTCACGGGCGGCACTGTCCGCAATGTGTTCGGCGGCGGCAATGGTGACTATATTTATGAAAACAACAATGTATATACGACAGGTCATGTCTTGATTGCCGAAGGCACGTCGGAGCATCCTATCACTGCGCCCAATAGTGTCAATTCGGGTGTGGATATGATCAATGGAACGGCGGCTAACCTCTACGCCAGCGGCAATGCTTGCGGTAGCGGCGCCACCTTATCTAATATTAGCGGCGGCACGGTGACCACGGGTGTCTATGGCGGTAGCAACGCAAAAGGTACCGTCACAGGCGATATCGTGCTTAATGTCACGGGCGGCACCATCGGTGCCAGCACCTCGGCTCGCGCTAACATCCATGGCGGTGGCTATGGTGCTGCTACGCAAACCTCGGGTGATGTTACCGTGAACATTGGCGCAACCGATGGAGAAGAGACACCGACCTATTCCGGAACAGCAACCATCAACGGCGAGGTCTATGGCGGCTCGGCTCTCGGCCAAGTGAGCGCCAGTAACAAAACC
>Ga0310690_10012264_pt1 | contig 10531 bp, 15 predicted proteins | sample AusTroGonzalo_MG_2_FD_207661 | JGI IMG/M metagenome (GOLD analysis project Ga0310690, IMG submission 207661) | Bovine rumen microbial communities from tropical cattle in Woodstock, Queensland, Australia - Gonzalo_04 (v2) (version 2) | ecosystem: Host-associated > Mammals > Digestive system >...
GTTCGAAATCATACCCGATAGGGTGGTATCCCCCCATACCTCAAAAGAATATTTTTCCAGTGAGTATCTTTCAAGGCATGAGAGTTATAGTTTCAAAACTTAGACACCACCAAGCCCCACCTAGTGCCGCCTCAGGTGTCGGCTGTCTTTAGCTCATCAATCTTGTTTTCATAATCACTGATGTTCTGAACAATACTGTCTCTGTCTTGAACAGCCTTTGAAAGAGCTTCGTGATTGTCTGTTACTATTGCTGTATGAAGCCGGAGTTCAGCATCATTTAGCTTCTCATGTTCAAGATCAAGAAGGTGCTCAAGGTCTTCCATCCCCTCCGGCTTATCTTTTGGCATGAGGGCGGCCTGATACTTTGCATCCCTCTCGGCCTCTTCTCGGAGATTATTAAACAGCCCCTCACTTAATGCCTTCCGGGTATCAGCTGAAAACTCAATATGATAATCAGGGCTTCTCATTTCAGCTAGCTTTTTTTGTTCGGCTGCTGCTCTTGCTGCTGTTCTTGCCTGATATTCTTCATAAGTCTCTTGATGCTGAATAGGCATATCGTAAGAAAAACCTATATCATCTTTATGCATCTGATCATTTAACGACTTCAAAAATTCTCTTGTTTCTCTGTCTTTAATCATCAACCCCACCTCACATTCTGTGGTTCAATGGCTGGATTGCTGTCACCAAGAAGCTCACATATAAAAGGATGCTTCAATAAATCACCTACTGTGCTGTGTACTGTTGGAGTATCAATTCTGACTCTCTTAGCCATTTGTCTAACCTGAACACCATTAACCTTTGTATAGGCATCACTGTTACCAGTAGCGACTTTAAGAAGCTGCTCCTGAATGTCTTTTGCAATAGCATTACCTCTGAGATATACACGTTCATAAACATTGTAAATATCACACAGTTCTTCAATCACCTTCTTAAAGCGATCTGTCTCTGTTGCGGTCATAGCATCCAAGCATCCGGAAATAGCAGCTATATACCGCTCATACTCATCCTTACTGATAGCCGGAGTCTTTTCCACTTCGTCAGCTTTGCGCTTAAACATATCAGCAGAATCACTCTCAAAACGTGCGGTTTCCTGTGCTTTGTGGTATGCCTTAGTATCTGCATCAGAAAAGGCTTTCTTGGCCTGAATCATAGCCATCTCCGCATTAGCTGTTGCATCCTCATGCTTCTTCAAGTAATCATCATGAAGGCTCTTATCAGCCTCAATCAGTCGGCCTACTTCGGCCTCAATTTGTTCTAGTGTCTTTACATCCATTACCTCATTACCTCCTCAGTATTGTTATTTGTCAGCAGCTTCAGAAGTGCTTCGCCATCTTCCTTTTCAAGTCGGAATTGTGGCAACACGCTCCAATCCCAGTTCTTCAGGTTACATATCAATGCCCTGATTCTTTCTTCATCTGTCAACATAGCTTCTCCTTCCTTTTTACTGTGCCAGTCTTCCAGATCATGAATCCGTTCAAGATTTCCATTAAGTCTTCAGACTTAGTCATGGGGGAGAATGGGGAAAAATTTCCTACTCTTTAAAAACTTTATAATCATCAAGAATTTTTATTGATATTAGAAAAGTTCCCCTTTTTCCCCTTATGATTAAAATGGTATAGCTTTACGTTCTTCATCTGTTGGGTCATGAATACCATCATCCGGTTTATCTGTCGCTGGTGTTAGAGGTTTAATGCCTCTGTAGACAGCTATATGATGCTGATCTTGATAATTTCCGTAGTCCTGATATACACCTATCATTTCTAATCTGGCTGGAATATTCTTTGATTCAACTCTCTTAATGTTTTCATCTGAAGCAATAGCCCATGCCTCATAGTGTGTATTGAATGCCTTCTTTGGATATGTATCACTCCGATCATGAGTGATTTCATAGTTTTCAACTACAAAACGATATACATTATCCATAGCCATTCTGTATTCTTCTTTTGATCTGGCACTGCTGGTAGACTTTGTGAAAACATACTTGTTATCAATGAGCCTGTTCAATCCTTCCAGCATCCAGTTCAAGATAGCCGGTATTTCATCTTCCAGCTTCTTATCCATTTCTGAGTCCTTATCTTCATCAGTGATATGATGTTCACATGGAAGAATCATCAGCCTGTTAAATAGATGTTCGCCTTTATCATCTAAGAAACATGGCAGCCCATTACACGCAATCACGAAACCACCGGTGTAGATGTATGAATAGCCCTGTTTCCCTTTAGGCTCTATCTTCACCGGATCACCACCGGTCAAGCTCTTAAAAATTGAGCTATCTTCAACATTACTGTTTGATTCATCACCACATGCGATTAGTCTGCATTCTGGTAAAGTACCTAAAATGAATCTGTTATCAATCGTCAGCTCTTTCAACTTGATTGACGCTACTCTATCAAGTCCAAACAGATTAGACAGCAGTCTGATTAAAACGCTTTTCCCTGAGTTCCCCAGTCTGCTCCATAAAACTAAAGCAGTCTTAATCTTTTGCATTGGCTCATTACTGATTAAGAATCCCATATACTCCTGAATGATTTTGATTTCATCCTGATCAACACTCCCATCATATTTAGTGCATAAATCAGTTATGTACTTATCGAATACCGGATGTGAATTATTATTGGGATCATAATCGAATTGATACTGTATCGTAGACAACACATCAGGACTGTGCTCAATCAGTTCCTTTTTGTAAATGTCATAAAGCCCGTTCCTAAAGTTGATATATCTACTGTCAGAATTCAGCATCTTAATGTTAGATATATGCTTATTAGTAGCAAGAAGAAGACTATGAGTATTATTCAGCATGTTATCTGTAACTTTAGACTCAGGGATGTACTCTCGGATCATGGCCTTTACTTCTGGTTTATTCTTTTGCGTATAAACTCCATGCTCATAAGAATAGAAAATGTCCTTGTCATCTTTGGGATTTCTCACAATGATGTACTTCTCATGTTTTGAGATACACTCAGCCAGTATTCCGGTGAGTATTCCTGATTCTTTACCATGATCATCAGTCTTCACCCATCTAGCAAAATTCACTTCAGTAACAGACTGGCATAATTCCTTCAATGACTGAGCTGTTCCGCCTTCTTTGGTTAGATAATCAGTAACATCACCATGATCTAACTTTGAAGGATTCACTATTTTTACATAATGAGCAAAATCGAGAAGTGAGTTCTTTATGTTTTCTGCACTTTTCATTCCAGCTTCATCATTATCCCTTAAGATAATCACGTTCAGCCCTTTAAAATATTGTGCATATTCATCCTTCCAATCTGAAGCACTACCAGCAGTAGTAACACAGCCGAATCCATGTCCTAATTTCCGCAGCGTTTCACAGTCCTTCTCACCTTCAACTATGTATGTATATTGTGCTTTATGTCGCAGCTCTAAGAAGTTCCGTAGATTGTATAGTGATTTTCCTGTGATGGTGATCTGCTCAGCCTTATCAAGATATCTGTCAACGTAGTAATGCCTGATTAGCTTTTCTTCTATCTGACCGCCTTCAAAACGCAACTTCGAAACTAGATATCTTCCATCTTCAGCATAATAAGGATATTCAGCTTTAAACGTTACCCCTTTACCATATCCCTTATGCTTTTTTCCAGCCTTATCTACCCAGATGTACTTATTTGCGTAGTACCACACAAGTTTGTCAAAACATGTTAGCTTAACGCTTTCTCCCAGAACTTCTTCCATGGTCATTCCAGCTCTTTCCACTATGTCTTCAAATCTGCATCCAGCATGACAACATGCCAAAATTTTATTATTATTGCTTAGTGATATGGTAAGACTAGGATCATAATCATCATGAGCTGAACACCTACACTGATATGATATCTGGCATCCTTTACCAGCCTTGATTCTTTTGGGATGATCAAAATGGTTCACAAAATCATCAATGTCCATTATTTAGTCACCCCCTTTATCTACTTTTTCCATTTAGTCCGCTCCTTCCTTGCACCTTAAATTCCATGCTGACACCGCATCATTACAAGCCACATCATTCCATTCTGATTCAGCTGGATTGTCAGAAGAAGCGATTATTTTTCCCTGTGATCCGCATATATTGCATTTAACAAAGACAAAATACTTTCTTGATTTATAACTATATGAAGAATGCAAACACGCATCACCGCCGCAGTGCGGACATTTTTTTAGTTCTGTTTCTCCCATGCCAGCACCTTCCTTCACTTATTCTGTTCATCAAAGTACGCATCAATCAAAACTCTATCGTACAGAATCCTTCTTCCAAATCTGTAGATGCAATTCAGCTGTTCTCCCAGTTTTCTGACAGAGGTTCTTCCAAGCCCTGTGTATGCTCTTGCTTCAAGTTCTGACAGCATACGCTTTGAGCGAAAATCAATGAGCTGTGTTTCTTCAAACTTAGTACACGTTCTCATGGTCTTCTCCTTTCGTTTATCTATGTTTGTATGTTGCTTTTTAGACGTCTATGGTTATATTATGAATGTAGAAAATGTATTTTATAAGACACATTTCAAGAGATATTTAACAATATAATTGATAGGAGAATGTAAGCCATGAGCGATATTAATTACAAAGATATGGGAGAAAGAATAAAGACAAGGAGAAAAGAGAAAAAGCTATCTCAGCAGAAACTAGCTGAATTAGTAGGCCTTGAATATCGAACATTGCTAAAGTGGGAAAAAGGTGATCTGAATCATAAGATTGATTTACCAGTGTTTTTAAAGCTGTGTGATGTTCTAGAGATAGATGTTCCTTTCCTCTTAGGGCACGATTATTCGACAAAGGAGCTTGAAACAGTATGTACCTATACCGGACTGTCAGAAAAGACTGCTAAAACACTACATAATTCATCAAACTATATAGGTAGCCCTTCTGAACTCTTGTCTGATTTAATTGATAATTATGACAATTTTCCGCTTTTCTTAGATGCGCTGGAAGATTTTTTAATAGCCTCATATTTATCCTATCAAGCAGCAGCTAATTACAAGGAAAAAGGAGTAGATTTTAGGGATTCTGTAATGCAACACATTCGACAAAATGATAAGTCAGCTGTTATGTTGCTACAATGCCAGCGCCTTATTGACGGTCTAAAAGATGATGTAATGAAAGATGAATATATCAAACACAGAGCTGAAAGACATCAAACAGGATATGCTTCAATTATCACTGAGAAGAAATAAGTCAGTCTTTGCTCCTGATCTACCACCTACCCCGCCGATATAAAATAAATCAACCTTCATCACAGAATTAATATAATGCAATAAAATAGACAGCCAGCTCCGGAAGTTATCATAATAACTGCTGACCGCCTATTTTATTCTTTCAAAAGAATGACGTCCTTTTGATTGATGGAAGGATAAACTATGGAAACTTAGACAAAGAAGAAATCCTTAAATCCATTTAGCAGCTTCTTCATTGAATCTGCTCTTTGCTGGCTTGTCCCATTTATTACCAGTGGCAATTATACCGCTCATAATGCCTTCATCAGTAACACCCTTGCCACACATTTCTTTTATGCAATCAGGACTCTGAAGCATCTGATTAAGTCCTCTCATCATGCTTATATCATTATAGTTGAAGCCTACTCTAAACTGTGCCTGTTTATGTTCTAGGTTTAAAAGAATCTTGTTTTTTGCCAGCTCCAGCAGCTCCACCTGAAGTAGCACATCATTAGACTTCTCTATAATCGGCTTCAATGCCTCACAGATTTCAGTAACATACTCTGACTTTATTCGGTTTATTTCAACATCTGCTTTATGATAGAGCATATCAGCCTTACTATCTGCTTCAGGCTGATTCTCAGTCTTAGCCTTACTCAGTATTCTCTTGAAAAACTCAATAGATGCGCTGTGTCTTTCGTTCTCAGCACTAAGCTGCACAAACGTGTCCTGATCACCAACAGCCACAGCCTCACTCATCTTTGCTGTGTTTGCATCAATGTTAGCCTGTGCATCTTCTATGCTGGCTCTTGCCCTGTCCTCAACATTGCGCTGTTCATTCCTCAGTGACAGATAGCCCTGAAGAATCTCATCATATACAGATTCATTTCTTTTCATCCGGAGTTCTCCTTGCACATTATGTGCTATACATCAGTCATTCCCATATAATCAGTATACAGTAAAACACTGGCTTCTTCAATTATTGAGAGTGATTTATGGGACAGTATCACCCTGGACTATCCCCCTTCAAGAAAACGACATAGGCCAGTAGCACGGACCGGTGTCAGGCCTCGTTCTTCCTCTCTGACAGTTTGCGTATTTTTGGAAAAAGACCACGTTTCAGAAAATCTCTCAGTAATTGTTTGTTATTGTTTGTATAAACATTTAATTCTGAGTAAATCGCTGAAAGTCGCATGGTTAAGCCATTTCTCGTGGAATATATTTTTTCTAAGTACCCCACCGTTCCGTGAAATTTATTAAGCATTTTTTTCGATAAGGGGGGCATATATCCCACTGAATCTATGCATATTAGGCTCATATAAGAGCTTTTATCAAGTAAATGATAATTCTATCGTGCTGGCTTATTGTTTTGTATATGGGGAAAATATGAAGATAGATTAAAGCGGAGTTTTTGACATCCATTTGCGGTTGTATAAGTGCCTGAAAGCCGCATAAACTGACATCCGGACTGACATCCAATCTGACATCCAAAGAGTCAAAATCAGATAGATTTTTAAGAACATCAGCGAACAGCCACAAACAATGTGGATGAAGTGAAAACCGCATGAATACTAAAGAAAAAAGCTGTCTGTGTATTACCACAAACAGCCTTAAACTTTCGTGCGGAAGATGGGACTTTTTCTAACTATCCGCATAAACTCTAATCATTCTGATAATTGACATCCAACATGACATCCGACAGCCATTTTTATAAATTCTGACTACCAAAACAAAAAAGATGAAGCAGCTCATTATAAGCCGCTCCACCATCTCAGGATCATATTGCAATAATCAAATTATTCATAGCATTTTCCAGCGTATCATCTGTAACATGACCATACAGATTCATTGTCAGTCCGTAGTCTGCGTGTCCTAAAAGCTCCTGAAGCGTTCTTGGCTGCATTCCCTGTTCAATACAACGTGTGGCAAAAGTCGCTCTTAAAGCGTGTGCTGTTATCTTCTCTATGTCGTTACGCTTACAGATTCTTGCTATCTCTCTATCTACCGGAGTAGCCATCAGCAAACCTCTCTCCGGTGCTTTGAATATCGGCTCATGTAGGCTTATAACCTTCTCACCATCCAGCAGCCTGTTCAATGTCTTTTGATGTTCTATAACCTCAATGATCTGATTATTCAGTGGGATTGTTCTCTGTCCGTGCCAAGTCTTAGTATCTTCTCCGATCATGTAGCCGCCTACTTCAGTCTTTGTGATTGTTCGCTGCACATGAATAGCCCCGTCATAAATGTCTGAAGGATATAACGCACCGATTTCTCCGATTCTCATTCCGGTCAACACAGCCATTCTAAAAACATCATTGTAGTAGCTGGCCTTTGCACCTTCAAAGAATCTTCGCTGTTCATCAAGTGATAAAGCTCTGTGAATGGTATCTCTTGCCCTTTTCTCTTTCCTTTTCAACGGCTTCACAACAGTGCATGGATTGTAGTCTAGATAACGCTCTTTCACTGCATCCCTGAAAATATGATTGAGAACAGCTATCTTGTCATTGACTGTCTGTGTTGTATTCTTCCGAGAATACTTGCTTATATCCCTACCTTCCAAAAGTGCCTTCTGTACTTCCCTTAAATCATCCGGCTTAATTTCAGATAACCTATACTCACCTAAACGCTTACCACATATCTTTACATTAGCACAGCTCTGATACTGGAAGTGCTGACACCTCAGTGTAGATTCTTTTGTGCTGTCCCTTCTGTTCTCCGTCCACTTCTCATGAAAATCATCAAGTGTCGGATCATCATGATCTAGCTTACCCTGTTCCAGCTGCTGAAGTTTTTCGACTGCTTTTCTCTCCACTTCCTTTGAGTCGTGACCATATACAAAATACCTTTTACCATTGAATCTGAAGGACTTTTGAAGCCTTCCATCCTCTCTTGTTTTCTGTTTTTTCTTTGCCATATTATCACCCACCTTTCAATCAAGATTCTTCCTGATCTGCACTGTGCTGTCCTCTGTAAACTCCAAACAGATAGCAGTCATACAGTACATCAATCAAGTTGTCGCTACTCGCTGCGCTGTGTACTCTGTCATAGAAATACTGAAGCTCTGTTGGATAAATGTCAGTGCTGGCATCCTCATGTTTAGCCTCATGCATCTTTCGTATGATCTCAGCTATATCCTCATCGTCAGTGAGAACTATTCCAGCTTCAGTCTTCATCAATGAGCCGATAACGTTGTCTAGTTCCTGTTGTGCTGAGTACACATGAATATCAAGTCCAGAGATTGTTTTCTCAACATCATCAGGGCTTAAATTTGAAAATGATCCTGAATCCTCAAACGCTGCTGCTAAAATCCTCAGAGTTCCTTTGATGTAGTCCAGCTCTAACTGAGCTTCTTCCAGTCGGTCAATCCTGTCTGTAACTATTATCTTTTCCATGCCTTTTGTTCCTTTCTTTTTTGTTCGTGAATGTTCGTGTTTGTTCGTATGTGTTTACCACGTTCATAGTATATCATTTACCACGTTCATAGTAAACAGTATTACATTTACCATGTTCATAGGTGCATCCAGCGTGATAAAATATTTGAGTGGGGGAAAAACTTATGACTTGGAAAGAAAACAAAAAAGCCTATAACAAGAAATATGCGAATGAAAAATTGAAGCGTATTCCTTTAGACGTTCAAATATCAAAGTATGAGGAAATAAAGACTGCTGCCGATAATGCCGGTGAATCTGTCAATGGATACATAAAAAAGAGTATAGATATGAGAATGGAGTCCGAGAATCAGCAGTGATTTACTGTGCATTTATCGGACTTAATGTTATAATATAGATAGTTCAAAAAAAGTATGTTCTTCCATTTTTTTCCATGCCAGCAATAAGATTGACTTGAAGCTATTATAGGCTTCAGGTCTTTCTTTTTATCCTTGACCTTCTTCAGCCATTATGACAGCTCTCTCCTGTGCGCTAGTCCATGTAAGATTAAAAGAGTGAAGTCCAGCTCCGGTCATGCCTAAAGAATAATACTGATTGTCACTAAAAAAGAATGGTTTCAGCTTCTTCCTGTTGCGATAATTCCTAAGTTCACGCATAGCCTTGTTTTCAATGTTTCGTGTCTCTCCGAGAGTCTTTCCCATTTTATCAGCCAGCGTTTTTGAGTCTGTGTTATTCTCGTACTTTTCATGAATCAAAGCACTCTGTTCCGGTTTTAACTTGTCAACTATACCCCACAGCAACTTTGCACATTGTTCATTCTGAATTTCATCATCAACAGCTTCGATATAGTTTATCGGATCAGCGACAGTGTCAGCCAGTGTGAAAGAATCATCTTCAGTGCTAACAGTAGCATCAAGGCTCTTTATCTTGACCGCTTCAGCATCTTTCTTTAGCTGTCTTAGTTGGTGCTGGTCTATTCCAAGATAAAGAAGTAACTGCCTCTCAGGTGGCTCTTTTCCTGTCCGGAGTCGATAGTCATTCCTTATCTTCTCATATCGTTGAATCTGCTCCAGCCTATAAACCGGAAGTCGCACTGTCAGAGCTTGATCCTGAACATATCTGTGTAGATGACCTTTTATACACATAACAGCAAAGGTGGAAAACGTCACACCCTTACACGCTTCAAATCTCTCACAAGCCATGCACAAACCTAAATAGCCTTCTTGCATGAGGTCATCCATCTCAATCATTCCGGTGTACTTCTTTGCAACAGCTGCTATTAACCCTTTATTCTGAAGATATAAGCACTTCAGATTTTCTTGTTTTTCTATGTCCTGTTGAATCAGTTCTACAAGTTGCTCGTTCGTCATCACTGGCTGCTCCTCTCTCTAAATCTGTTATAATGTAACTAGCTTAATAACGTGATCAGAGAGAGTGAGTGACTAGGCCAGCGGCTTAAAGCTCACTTTTTCTCATTTTGCACACTTAATAATATGCATCCACCATCAAACAATTCAGGATTGCGATTATACTCACAGCCTCTACATCCATGCTTTCTTGGATATTGGCAGCAGTCAACTTTGTTGTATTTCCTACACAGTTTAATCCTTCTCTGCTCCTTTAATGGCAGTGTTTTATCAATTGCTTCTTCTTTCCTTCTCATAGTTTCCCTCAACACTATTTTTCATACTTCTTATAAATGCAGCACAGCTCTTACACAGCTTAAATGCCGGATTCTCTTTAGGCTTTCCGCATATAGAACAGTTCACATTCCTAATCTGGTATCTGTCACGCATACAATTATTGCCATAATATATTTGCTGTCGCTGCCTATCATGTTTTCTATGGTATATCTTGCCTACGTCACTCATAAATTAACCTCATAATGCTTCAAAAATAGCCCTTTTTACACCTTATTATTCACACTTCCAAACCATAAAACGCCCTATTTATCGGCTTTTTGCAGAATTATAGGCGGTTTTGCGAGATATGGGAACA
>Ga0310690_10012265_pt1 | contig 10531 bp, 10 predicted proteins | sample AusTroGonzalo_MG_2_FD_207661 | JGI IMG/M metagenome (GOLD analysis project Ga0310690, IMG submission 207661) | Bovine rumen microbial communities from tropical cattle in Woodstock, Queensland, Australia - Gonzalo_04 (v2) (version 2) | ecosystem: Host-associated > Mammals > Digestive system >...
GGGACAAATAGCCCTTGTTGAAACGGAAAAAGATGTTGATAATTTGCCGTTTACCGCTACGGATAAAATCGCTTTTGTTACACAAACCACTCTTTCGGTTGATGAAACAACGGTAATAGTATCTTATCTTAAAAAGCGTTTTCCCAACATAATCACCGCAAAGCAAGATGACATTTGCTACGCTACGGCTAACCGCCAAAGGGCAGTAAAAGAAGTTGCCCCCGTTTGTGATGTTATGCTTGTTGTCGGCTCCGTCAATTCTTCCAATTCCCGCCGCTTAACCGAGGTTGCCGAAAGCAGCGGTTGTCAAAAAGTCTTTTTAATAGACAAGGCCGACGAAATAGATTGGGCATCTTTAAGCGGTGCAAAAACAATCGGAATAACGGCGGGTGCCTCCGCTCCCGAAAGATTGATACAGGAAATACTTTCAAGCCTTAAAGAAAGGTATAACCTTTGCATTAAAGAAATTACCGCTGCCGAAGAAAAAACAACATTCCGCCTTCCCTCCTTATTGGAATAAGGATAAAGAAACAAATACAATTATAACCACCTATAAAAAGCAGCGAAAAATCAAACAGATGTTTATTGCCCGTTAGTGTGATCACCAAACAACAAACGGCGGTATCTTTCGTCAATTATTCCCCTTGCCGGAATATGTCTTAAAGTCCTTGCGTGCCAGGCATCCGCTTCATCAACGCCATAACAACTCGTCAAAGACTTGTCATAGTCATTTTTCTTCTTGCTGTTTTCTATAACTTCCGAAAACGCTTTAAAGACTTCAGGCTTTTTAAGATACGCGGAAAGTTCATTCCCTTCCGTTCTGCCTATAACTTTTTTTGCCATATATTTTTGGCACAGGTCTTCATCTATCATAGCGGCAAACATAACAGAATCCGGTGCTCTTTTATCACGCAAAGCAGTGTATTCATCGTAACCGAAATCGGTATTGTCCAAAGCCCCTATAATAAACTTCTGCAACATGCCGTTCTTTTTTTGGGAGTTGTTAAAGGGCACAAGGTAAATCCTTTCTTTACCGTTACCTGCAATTTTTCTTACAAAATCTTCCTCATTAAAGCCTAAATCCTTTAAGCGTTGGCTCACAATGTCAAAAAATTCCGAATCGCCGGTTTTATCGCTTGCATAGCCCATTTTTTTCAAAATCCTGACATAATTTGCACCGCTTTTCGTATCAGCAGCGAATCCGTCCGTAAAAGACAGGTGAAAGCCGTGCTTACTTGAAGAATCATACTTTAATTTGATAGATTCAATATAAGGTTCTATAATATCATCTTTAGATATATTCATTTCCAAACCTCCCGTAAAAAGAGCAAGAAAAACTCCGAAAATCAACTGTCATAAATAGTTGTTCTGTTCAGAATAACAAAGTAGCAGTATTCTGTCAACCGTTTCTTATAAAAAAGAAAAAGACGACAATAAACGCCGCCTTTTTCCTTCTTGTATTTTCCGATTATTACTTATTCGGAGTAATGATATAATTTATGTTATCGGGCAATCCGACGGAGTTTGTTGTTGACGAACCCATCAGATTGGAACCGGTAAAGTTCACTCCCGTCATATCATAGCCGTAGAAATCAACCTTATGCAAATCGGTTTTGGTCAAGTCAACAGGCATACCCTTTAAAGAATCCGGTCTGTGTCCGATTACATACAACGCCGCACCGACATCGGAAGGAAGTTCCGTAGCGATGGATTGACGATTGCTTTGTGCAGGCCATGGACGTTCCCTCTTTATCAAAGAAGCAAGAGTCTCTATACCTGTTGCACCAAGTTCTTTATCCTCGTGCATAACGCAAGCGATATTACATACGGCCCAATTCCTTTGTCCCATATTGCTCTTGGAAGAGTTCAATACTTTCACGGAAACATTCGTAAGTTCCGTATAATTCTTAGTTACGGGAGCAAGTCTTGCTTTACACGTTTCGGTTGTGTACACGCATCTGTCCAGCTCTTGCGGAATAACGGCAGCAAAAGCGTCAGCTATGGAGGCAGGTGCTTTCATGCCCTTATCAAAAACGGAAGACAACAACATACCCAAAGTAATACCGACATCACTGCCCAAATCAACACCCTTTACAAATGTTTCTTTGAAGTTGGCATAGGTAAAGTTGTTATCCCTGTGCTGACTGCCGATAAAGTTGACGTTATCCAAGTTTGCCGCCGTAAAGTTATTGTTAAGAACAGAAGCCTTACCGAAATCGGAACGAGATAAATCAGACTTTAAGAAAGAAGAATTTAAAATCTTAGCTTCCGCAAACCAAACAGATGTAGCGACGGTATCACTGAAATTACAGGATATTATCTTTGCTGCCTTAAATACCGAGCAACTGAGGTTGGCACCCTTGAAATTAACGTCTTTCAAGAACGCTTCCGCAAAGTATGCCGCCGACAAATTCGCACCAACCATTTTTACGTCAGAAAGCGACGCTCTGCTGAAATCCGCACCTACAAACGAAGATCCCGTGAAATCAGAATCGGAAATCTTGGCTTCAACGAATCCGCAATCGGAGAAATCGGCATTTTTGAAAGATACACCGGAAATTTGAATACCGCTGAAATCAAGGTTCTTAAGTATAACCTTTCTGCCGCCCAAATCCAATCTGGACAAAAGCATCAAAGCCTGTTCTATATCGGTTTTGGGGACAAGTGCAAGTTCTACACTGCGGCTGAACGACGCTCTTTCATATAAGAATGCAAACAAGGCATTAACTATTTTGCCGTGCACCGACTTATCCAAATTGGCAATATAGCCGAGTTCACGCAAGCCTTCCAGGCGTTCTTCAATTTCTCTGCCGCCAAGCAATTTTGCCAAAGCAATGTAAAGCTGTTCGTTAATATCAAGCGTAGGTGCCTTAGGTGCAACAACTTCAGGGGCTTTCACCTCATTTTTCTGTATCAAAATCTTGGAAGGTTCAACCTTTTCGGGAACAACTTTGATAACTTCGGTCTTAGCAACCGGCTCCGGCTTTATTTCCTGTTTTTTCACCTGTTTAACAGGTTCTGCAACAGGCTTTTTATTCAGATCCGGTTTAGCCGAAACAGAAGGTCCGACTGCTGGTCTTTCAATTTTTGCAAATTGTTTCTTAAGAGAAACTTTGCCTTTTCCCTGTTTTTTGGCTTTCGCCTTGGAAGGAGCTTTGGCAGGTTTTTTCTCTGCCGCATTATCTTTTACAACTTCCGCCGGCTTTTCCTCTTCCTTGACAAGTTTAACGGGAGCCGGAGGAATCTCCGCATTCTTGTAGTACGACGGATCAACTTCACCCGGTACATATTCGCCCGGTATATACTCTGCCGAATCGTCCTTTACGATTTGAGTTTTTTGAGGAACGAGAGAAACAGGGACAATCACATTCTTATCCGTAATGATAACCGTTTTGACTATACGTTCATCGGGAACATCCTCAACATTTATCTTTTCTTCAACAACCACCTGTTGCTTAATATCTTCGGCAGGTTTTGCTTTTTGTGCTTCAAGCTGAGCCTTATACTCCGCCATCTGGGCATCAAGATCGGCTTTCAATGCGGCAAGTTTAGCATCAAAATCTTCATGAGAATCAACTTTTTTAGCTTCTTCCTTATCTGCATCTTCCGCCATGGGATTCTTTACAAATCCACCCTTTTTGACATGTTCCTGTGCAGCAGGTTCTGCCGACTTATCATTTGCCAAAAACGCGTTTATATCTTCGGGATTACCGGTCATTTTTACCGTTCTGGTCAAAGTGGTAAGGGTCAATTCCTGCACTGTCTTTTTATCATTCAAATCAATCGCCGGAGGGGGAGGCGGAGGAAGTGCATCGCGACGCATATTATCACCGACATAAGGAGACAAAGGCTGTTTATCAACCCTGGGCAAGCCGAAAGGTCCCTTACCCCTGTGCTTATCATCAACATACTTTCCGACATCGGTATCACCGAGTGCTATTTTACAAGAAGCCATAGGGTGAACGGAAGAAAGACAATCCAGCTTCCACGTGAACTCATTATCCTTGTTAAGGAAAATACTGTCATTTACCGGAAGACTTTCCTCTTTTGAGACATACTGTTTAGGTGAGAATACCTGAACCTGCAAAAACTCTTTATCACTATGATTATCTATATAGACATCCGTACCCGCACCATACATAACGGTGTAAGAATCGGCATTCGGAGTTTCCGATTTTATAACGTCCACATTCCCTGCAAGTGCCACACCGGGCAACACAAAAGTCGTCAATAACAATAGTTTTTTCATTCTTTACTACCCTCTTCTCCCCTAACAGTTGGAAGTTTATTTCTAATCCACATAGCTAATCCGCCCAATAGCAGGCAGGAATCACTTAATCCGCAAGATTTTAGCCTATTATAAAAAGCAAGTCCAGCAAAAGTATCTGTTTCATCAATAATAACTACACGAACATCAGAAAAATCGGACAATCCCTTGCCTTTCAGCGTCTTTTCCAATTCGCCGGCAGGCAAATTTACGGAGCCTTCTATATGTCCGAGCAAGCCGTTAAAACTTCTTTTGGAGCGAATATCAACCAGCAAAACCTCTTTACCCTGCTTAAGCAAAGAATCCAGTTGCAACGGCGTAACCGTATTCGCTTTTTTCAGTATGTGCGAACGCAAAAGCCTTGTTCCCACAAAAATAAAAATTGCGAGAAACAACAATACAGCAATGGCAATATCAACAAAAATCATCCGAAATACTTTTCTGTTTACTTTTTACCTTTGTAAATACATTAAACATATTTTATAAAAAGAAAAGTGAAAATTTATAATTTTGTGATGAAAGTTAAAAAATGACTAATAAAGTTGTTGTTATCGGAGCGGGACTTGCGGGATCGGAAGCCGCTTGGCAAATAGCCAAAAGAGGCGTGGCGGTCGTGTTGAAAGAAATGAAGCCGCTTAAATTTTCCGCAGCACATAAAAATCCTATGTTTGCAGAGCTGGTATGTTCCAATTCCTTGCGTTCCGACGATATATCGGCAAGTGCGGTGGGTGTTCTTCACGAAGAATTGCGAAGGTGCGATTCTTTGCTTATGCAGGCGGCAGACAAAACAAAAGTACCGGCAGGGGCAGCCTTGGCAGTGGACAGAGAGGGCTTTTCCGCCTATGTACAAGACAAAATAAAAAATTGTCCTTTGATAGAAGTGCAAACGGAAGAAATAACTTCTCTGCCTTTGGATTCCGAGAATCCGGTTATTGTTGCAACGGGTCCTTTGACAGCAGAGCCGTTAAGCAAAGACATAGAAAGAGTCGTGGGTAATGAAGGCTTACACTTTTTTGATGCCATCGCCCCCGTTGTTTACGCCGAATCCGTTGATATGAGTAAGGCTTGGCGTCAATCAAGATGGGATAAAGATGCAAGCGGACAGGGTGATTACATAAACTGCCCTTTATCAAAGGAAGAATACTACGAATTTGTACAAGACTTGCTTGATGCGGAAAAGGTGGAATTTACCGAATGGGAAAAGCAAACGCCCTATTTTGACGGCTGCCTGCCGATAGAGGTGATGGCGGAACGCGGAAAAGATACGCTTGCTTTCGGTCCGATGAAGCCCGTAGGTCTTTACAATCCGCATAAAAACGGGGAAAAAGAATTTGCCGTGGTACAGTTAAGAAACGACAACGCAAGCGGTACTTTGCTTAATATGGTCGGTTTTCAAACAAAAATGAAGTGGAGTGAGCAAAAACGTATTTTCCGCAAAATCAAAGGCTTGGAAAATGCCGAATTTGCAAGGTTAGGCTCGGTTCACCGTAACACCTTTATAAATTCGCCCGATTTATTAAGTGATACATTGGCACTTAAGTCATATCCGCACATTCGTTTTGCCGGGCAAATTACCGGCTGTGAAGGGTATGTTGAAAGTATGGCAATCGGCTTTCTGGCAGGTCTTTTCGCCGCACAAGAAGTTTTAGGCAAAGAATATACCTTACCGCCCGAAGCAACCGCCATGGGCAGTATTTTAAGGCACGTTACAAAAGGAAATGCGGAGGGTTTACCTTTCCAGCCCAGCAACATTAACTTCGGTCTTTTTCCCAATCCCGATATTATACCCAATGTTAAAAGGCAACCTAAAGGCAAAGCCAAAAAAGAATTGCAAGCAAACAAGGCTCTTTCACAAATTGACTTATGGAGTAGAGAAATTGGCTGAAAATCTTAAAAACGAACAAAGCAAAACGGCAGAACAGGAAAATTTCCCCGTAGGTTCTTTTTTGATACCCGCAAAATTAAGGCCTCACGTTTTCGCTTATTATAATTTTGCCCGTTGTGCCGATGATATAGCGGATTCTCCGCTTTTGACAAAAGATGATAAGTTGGAAAGGCTCAATCGTTTGGAAAATGTATTGTTGGGAAAAGAAAAGGCTGATGACAACACGATTACCGCAACCTGTCTTGCCAAAAGTCTGGAAATGACACGAATAAGCCCCACCCTTGCAACGGATTTGCTGATTGCTTTCAGGCAAGATGCAACAGGCTATCAATACGATACTTTCTTTGAATTGATGGATTATTGCAAGTATTCCGCCTGTCCCGTCGGACGATATATGCTGGAATTGACGGGGGAAGCGAAAGAATCACACCACGCAAGCGATATTTTATGCTCGGCTCTGCAAATCATAAACCATATACAAGACGCAAAAAAAGATTGGGCGGAAATGAAAAGGGCTTATCTGCCTTTGAATTTTTTAAAAGAGCAAAATTTGACTTACGATTGCTTAACAAAAGACAAAGAAACTGCCGAGTTTACTGCGGTAAAGTTGAAAATGACGGAATTAACAAAAGGTCTTTTAAAAGATTCCTCAACCTTGCCTTTACTGATTTTTAACAGAGGATTAAGGGCAGAAGTATGCGTTATTCATAATCTTGCCGTAAGATTATTGGCAAAATTGGAAAATAATGATATTTTGGAAAAACACTTGAAATTATCAAAGACGGATTGGCTTTTTGGCACTCTTTGCGGAATCGGAAACGGAATATGCAGGAAAAAAATAAATTACTGAATGAGCAAGACAGGCAGTTTGCAAAGTACGAAGAACAAGTACAAGATATTGTCCGCAAGTCTGCATCTTCCTTTTATCTGGGCATGAGATTTATGCCCGAAGCACGCCGCAAGGCAATGTATGCCGTATATGCCTTTTGCAGAATAGTTGATGATATAGCCGATGAACCCGATACCTTGGAAAACAAAGAAAAAGGCTTGAATGAATGGGAAAATATCATAAAATCAATATACAACAATGATGAACTTAAAGTTTTGAATCCGGTTGCCGAATGTTTGAAAAAAGCAGTTAAGGATTTTAACTTGCCACAAGAAGAATTGCTGGGAATGATTAACGGTATGCGTATGGATATGTTGCCTTACGATAAGCCTTGGTCTGCATACAAAGTATGGTTATATTGTCGTCGTGTTGCGGGAACGGTCGGAACTTTATCCGTGCATATTTTCGGCTCGTCTTCCGAAAAAGCAAAGATTTTTGCTAAGTTGCTGGGAGAAGCACTGCAAACAACCAACATTTTGCGTGATATGCAGGAAGATTTTGCAAACAATCGCTGCTATATCCCGGAAATGTTGCTTGATAAGTACGGTATGTCGGATTTAAGCCCTGCGGAAATAGCCGAAGCTCCCTCTTTGTGGCTGATTCGCAGTGATATGGGCAGGCATTCGGAACATCTTTACGAAATGGCGGACGAGGTGCTGAAATCCATGCCTGCCGATGAACAGAAACTGATGAAGCCCGCCTTGCTTATGCGAAACATTTACTTTGCTTATTTTTGCAAGATGAAAAAAAGAGGTTGGGATATATCAACAAAGGTTAAAATCAGTAAATTGGGAAAAATTATTATTGCGTTGAAAGGTTTTTTATAAATGACAAACAATGTTCTTATAATAGGCGGGGGGCTTGCGGGAATGGCAGCTGCCGTAAAGCTCAAAACAAACGGATTTGACGGCAACATAACGATATATGAGGCTTCCAATCATTTGGGCGGTAGAGTTGCATCTTTCCCTATTCCCGAATTTGGCAGAGAGGCGGATAACTCGCACCTTATGATTCAGGCAAATACAAACCTTCTTAACTATTTAAGAGCATTAAAAGCCGAATATACCGTATCGGAATTTGTACCCGCTTTATACCCGCAAAAGCGTAAAATAAAAGGCATCTTCCGTTTGGCTATGAAGTCTATTTTTAATACCGAAAGCGGTGTTCCTCTTTCTTTACTGTGCAAAACGTTAGCTGTGGCATTGAGGAATCCTTATCCGCTTTTCCCGAATGATACTTTATCCAAAACGTTTATAAAACCTTTTGAAAAGTTTGCCGAAGAAAACAACATTAAAATAGTTTTTAACACGGTTTGCACAAGTTTTGTGCAGGAAAATCTGACACTTAAAAAGGCTGACGGGCAAGATTTACAGATTCCCGCAGGTGAGGCAAAAATAATTTTCGCCCTGCCCCCTTATGCCTTAAACCGCATTATACCCGACTTTGATTTGGAAAAGATAAAATATAACCCTATTGCAAACGTTCACTTTTTGCTTGATGAAAGTTGCGATTTGCCTTTCAACTTTGTCGGTTACGTCGGCGGCAAAGCGGATTGGTACAAAGTTAAAGGTAATTTACTTTCTGCCAATATAAGTGATTGTAAAGAAACAATAAATGCAGACGATATTTTTGATGAAGCAAAGCAGATTTTTTCTTTACCCGAAAAGTATGAAAAGTGCAAATGCGTTGTTGAGAAGTTTGCGACCATATCTCAAGACAAAGAAAATCTGAGCACAAGGGATTTGTGCTTGTACGGCTTGTCCGATTTACCTGCCGAATTTGCGGGAGATTGGACGGTAAAAGAACTCCCCTGCACTATGGAAGCGGCGGTAACATCGGGTTTCAGAGCAGCGGAAAAGGTATTGAAGGAAAGCGAAAATGCAAATTAAATTGGTAAAACCAAGCCTTGAATATAAAGAATCTTTTTTTGCGGCTGTTAAGGAATGGAAGACTTTTTCAAGTCCGTATGCAACTGCTTCCTTAAAAAACTATATTGAAGTAAAAGATGAAGATAATCTTAATAATTTATTGAAACAATTAGAAGATAATGAAAAAGGACTTTGTGTAACAGAAGGACATGTGCCGTCTTCAACTTTGTGGTTTATTGTTGATGGGGAAATGGCAGGCACGGTTAACTGCCGCCATAATTTAAACTCACCCGTTCTTGCAGGCTGGGGTGGGCATATAGGCTATCAGTTACGTCCGTCGTATATGGGAAAGGGGCTTGCCGTACCTATGCTGCTGAAAACTTTGGATTTTATCGGAAACGATTTAGGCATAGAAAAAGCTATGGTATGCTGTAATGCCGACAACATACCCTCCCGCAAAACCATAGAACACGCATTAAAAGAACGCGGCGGTGAAGAAATAGAAGATTTTATCCATGACGGCATAAAAAGCAAAAGATATCTGCTTTACACTCCCCTGTATTACCGTAAATATGCCTCTGACGAGCTGGGCTTAAACGACAAGCAAAAGCAAAAATTCGCCAAAGAAGCCGAATCCTTGCGAAAAAATTTGCAATTAAGGAAAAAGTGATTTGCCAAAATTTGAGGACTATTTGCAAACTCTTTAACGCTTTTCGGATTTTATTTTTCTTATTTATTTAAAATTCAGTTTCATGTGTTTATTCCCGCCGCTGCAAGCAGTAATTAAGTTACCCATATTTGTTTGTGTAATCGGATAGCCGTGGGTACCGCTTTTGCAGTAATCGTACGCAAAAAATGTATTGGGATCTGCTATAACTTCCACATCGCAAAATACACCTTTATCACCCCAATAAGTTGTTGCTATATCAACACAGGCTTCAGCAGGTATGTTTTCACTTACTGTGTCAAAAACAAAATACTGTGAACCCCAGCCTGACCTATGTAAATCTAAATTTTCACCGAACGGATTCTCTAAATCTTTGGCTGTAACTTTGCCTGAATTTATCATTTTGTCATTACTTAAACCCGTATAATCACCGTTTTTATATGTTGTCCTGACTTTTGATGAAAGTAATTGTATTCTTTCAATAAGCAGATTCGTTTTATAACTTTGCATTGCCATAGAATAGCCTGCAATACCGCCTGCCGATAAAACACCGACTATTGCAAGCACACCAAGCATTTCAATCATACTTCTGCCTGATTGATTATATTTTTTATCGGAATTATCCCTTAACATACATTTAACATACATTTAACATACATTTAACATACATTTAACATACATTTAATATACACACCATAAGATAACAATCTATATATAGAATCATTTTTCAATAAATATATAGTGAATATAAAAAGGAATAAAAAATATAAACTTCTGAGAGGAAACAAAATGATAAACAAAGAGGATTACATAGGAAAACTTATAACATTTGATGAATATAACAAAATAACTAATAATCAAACGTTAAAAAATATGCCAAATAATATGTCCTTTCGTAAAGTAAATGGGCAATTTATGGTAATAATAAATGAATGGGATGATTAATCTATTTATA
>Ga0310690_10012266_pt1 | contig 10531 bp, 10 predicted proteins | sample AusTroGonzalo_MG_2_FD_207661 | JGI IMG/M metagenome (GOLD analysis project Ga0310690, IMG submission 207661) | Bovine rumen microbial communities from tropical cattle in Woodstock, Queensland, Australia - Gonzalo_04 (v2) (version 2) | ecosystem: Host-associated > Mammals > Digestive system >...
GTGGGGTTGTCCAACCGTTCTCTGGAAGACATTGCTAAACTTCCCAGTTACTGTCACAGTGCGTACACTAAGCACATGACCAAGAGGGAACTTGCTAAGTTCGAGAGATTACTGGTCCCATTCAGGAAAGAAGAAGTTGATAGGTTGATGTACCGAGAATGCACCAAGTTTGCACATGACGACATAGAAGGTTAAACGGAATAAGCAACTACCGGGAGAGAGCATCAAGCTCTCTCCCGGTAGCTTAGTTCTTTTTTATTTCCAGTTGTATCCCCAGACACGGATGCTATCACCGTATGTCTGAACGATCTCTGTGGGTTTGACAATCCCGATCTTCTCACCCTTGAAGTTGATCTCGAAAGTGTTGGAGCTTATGTCCTTCTTACCAGCCGAGTACGAGTTCAGAGCTTGAAGTATCGAGATGAACTTGCTCTTGATGGTTGTCTTGTCAGGAAGCATCGTGACTGCGTAAGGTCTTCCGTCCTCATCGAAGGTAGCGTCGAGCATATCCTTGTCAGGAGAACCGGAATCAGTTCTGATGAGTCCAAGAGACTTCTTGACATCTGTCTCGTTCTTCACGTAGTTGGAAGAAGAGAGTGGTTTGAACCTGTTGGCAGATGCATCTGCTAGGTAGATCTCTCCATCGATGTTGAGAACGTTGAAGACATGCCCTCGTCCCGATTTCCAAGAAAGTGCGCAGATAGCCCTAGAACCCTTTCCCCAGGACTTCATTGTCTTGGTTATAGACTCGACAGGATCTCCTGAGATAGGAGTAGGTTTGGCATTCTTGAACATCATCCAATTCTGAAGTGGATATGAACCACCAACAGGGACGTCGAAACACCTGGACAGAGGAGAAGAAGTATCCGTTACCTTACGGTCGGTTCCACGGAACTTGAGCTCAAGAGCAACCGCGAACTTCTGACTGGCGTTACTTGCTTTGTAGTTCAGTTCTTTAAGATACTTCTTGGCTTTCTTGACTTCGGGAGGATCTTTCTCCTCGAGAGCTTCACATGAATAACTGATCATAACTTGCTCACTTTCCTATCAACATAACAGATGAACTGGTCTAGCTTCTTGTGAAGCTTGACCGCTATCTTGGCATAGGTCCCGAACGACGAGAAATTGCCTATCGTCCCATGCTGCCTCTCATCGAAGTGTTTGATCTCCCACTCCTTGGTCTTAAGGTCTGAGAGCATCCCACACACCTCAGAGTACTGAGAGCATAGCCTTGACAACGACACTTTGTCGTAACCAAGCTGTCTGAAGGTTCTACCTGCTTTGAGGTAGCCCTTGGTTGTGGATTCTTCTTCGTTCTCGGTAAGAGCGACGAATCTGTCCATGTTCTTATCCAGCTTGGACCGGATACCGTTGAGTTTGGTAGTAAGTTCACTGTAATGCTTGGCAGATTCCTTACTGTTAACCTCTGCTCTACGAATATCCTCGAAGTTGTCACACATGAACTTGTAGACTGCATTGATGTAGGAGACTGCATCTGTGGCCAGACTGTTCTCCATACAAGCGATATCTACAACGGTTCCGTCAAAAGTCTTGGTCTTGGTACCATCAAGATCCTTGAGTCTAGTGACAATAGCGTCACAGGACTCCGATCCTTTGGGTGTCATCCTGAAAGTACCTTGAAGCTTATCCCAGAATCCCTCCATGGAAGGACTCAGTGCTTCACATGAATACATGATCATTCTACAGGTCCTCCGTCTATCCAGTCGTAGGTCCACTTACCTTCAACCCATTCGGCATTGGTGATCTTGCCGATGCACTCGCTGTAGTAGCGTCTTCCGATGGAGAAGACGCATTTCTTGATGTCACCAGTCTCGGAGCCAGTGATGTACTTAGCGAAAGACTTGAGGATGTGATTGATCGAACCGTACATCTGTCTGAGTCTGATTGTCTTACCATCAGGAGTAGCGCACTCAGCACCGTACGGATGACGAACCATGTACATCTTGCCTGCTATCCTGGCTATCTCAGAGTTGAGATGAGTCCAGGCTTTGTCTCCTGCAGTGGCGATGCCAGTGTTCTTATCCATCTGAATGATAGTGTCGTCGATAGCACCGAGCATCCAGCAGTCCTTCTCCTTCTTGATAGGAAGCTTGAACCCGAGATTCTTCTCACACCAGTTGTCGATAACTTCCTTCATCTGCTCGAAGGTGATGTTGTTGCGAGCACGGGAAACTTCAGAAGTACGCGCTGTGAAGATGCACACCATGATGCCATTGTCAAGCCATTCATTGACCTTCTTCACCGTTTCAGGAATAGGATCACCGATGTGATCCCAGCCTTTCCATCCTTCATACTTGGCAAGCGTTCCGTCGATGTCAACACCGATCCAGAGCTGCTTGAGAGTCTTCTCTTCTTCTAGCCCCTTTTCATCGACTTCTTTGGTCGAAGTAAGAGCTTCACACGAGTAGGAAACCATAATCTTGATCCTTATTTGGATTTAGTGAACACTAGTCGGGAAAATATCCCGATGAAGTCTTGTATTTATTAACAGCGAACACCATATTTTGACTCAAGTTTTTCACATGTCACAATGAAGGAAACACAATGAAAAAACTACTGTTCATCATGACGATGATCGCGTCGACTGTAGCAGTTGGCGCTACAACATACGATGGGGAAAGCTACGATTATACTAAGGCGACAGCTCCAAGCAAAACTGTATACGTCGAGCCCAAAAACGTGGCGAACGTGGCCACAAGAACGGCGCGACAGCAAATCATCGACTGGGCTACTCCGATCGAATACGAGATCACAACCGAGATGATAGAGAGCGACCTTTACGCAAATCCTATCAGAATTCCTACCGGTCAGACAGTCACCATCATTCCGACAACAAACCTATATCCTGGTTGTGAGATAGGCGTTACAAAACCAGAAGACAACAAACTTCGTAACTTTGAAGTCTATCTTCCCAACGAGCCTGAGATGCGTTCTGGTCTTCCGTGTGGATTTGAATTGTCGGATCTTCCTGGAGGTATCAGGTATGTGTACGTCAATGACGTTCATATGGTACCTACACTTCCCGCCAAGATCTCCATCCGTCAGCCTTACTCGAGGCTGGCTATCGGTGAGATAGTTACATTCGATGACGGTTGGGATTGGAACCCAGTCATTACCAACTGTAATGCTGTGTGGAATGGAACCAGCCTTGCAGCTCCTCAAAATGAGAGACTGTTCGAGGGTTACAATCTCCAGTCAGGTGTGTCACTGAAGGTGGCGTATCCGATATCGGGCGGAACAATAGTTACTAACGATGTTAGCAATGCAACCAACATCGATGGTAATGGTTGGCTCGGAGGAACATACTACGGATACGTATCAGGGGAGTTCGCCTTCACACCTCCAGCTGGTCAGTCTCCTGCTAGTAGCGGAGGTTCGGTTACATTCACCTACATTTACGAGACCAAGGCTGGCAAGGTACCCGCAACTTGGTCGTACACATTCGACCCGTTTGCTGAATAAGGAATCGTGACAAATGAACGAACTTACAACTGAACTATACAAGATCTCTGCCGATGGCAAGAGTCTTGAACTCGCACCTGAGAAACCTATGTACAAGGGCATTGTCATCGACAACCCTTCTGTTGAGATACTTCACAAGATCGGCTACTGGCCCAAGGAAGTGGTAGAGGAACTCACTCCTGAGGAAGGCTACACCATCCTCAACGATGGTTACGTCCTTCTCGGTGAAGAAGGTGCCAAGTACATCCACAGCACTGCTCGCAAACTCCAGAATGTCGATGACGGCGAGCCTGAACTCGCCGACAACCAAGTCATCGAGGGCGATCACTGGGAAGAGCAAGACGGCAAGTACGTCCACGTCTACCCCGTATGGACTGTTGTGGATGATGGTGTTCCTGAGATCGATGAGGCAACTCAGCATCTTGGTGGTTCTGAGTGGGTCTACGATGACTCCGCGATGACCAAGACGAAAGTCTACCACGTTCTCACCAAGGTTGATAATCCGCCTGCTCTTGAAGAAGGACAGGAGATAACTTCCGAGTACTGGGAAGAGCGTGGTGATGAGTACGTCCATGTGTACGAGGTCAGGTACATTGTCGACAATCCTCCTGCATTGGAAGAGGGTCAACAGGTTATCGAATGGCACTGGGAAGACGACGGTATCACCAAGACCAAGATCTATGACAGGATCAGGTACGTCGTTGACAATCCTCCAACGCTTGAAGAAGGTCAGCAGATCATCGACAAGCGTGAAGAGGACGATGGTGAGACTGTTACCTACATCTACGAGGTTCGCTACATCGTGGATAATCCTCCGACACTGGAGGAGGGACAGCAGATCATCGAAGACTACTGGACTGATGATGGAGTTACCAAGACCCATGTCTACGAAGTGAGGACGATCGTCGACAATCCACCTGAACTCGAAGAGAACCAGGAGATCTACGACGAGCACTGGGATGACGATGGAACGACTCGTACCCACGTGTACGTTGTCGTCAACATCGTTGACAATCCTCCGGAAGCCGGCGAGAACCAGGAACTTGAGGATCTCGATTGGGATGTTGATCTCGACTCCGATCCCAAGACCAAGACTCACAACTATCGTCTCTGGACGATCGTTGATGAAGGTCCCAAGCCTCCGGCTGGCCATCTCTACGAAGGTGGTGAGCCTGAGCGCGTTCGTGACGAGGAGACCTCGACCATCACGGTCGTGTATCCGTATGTTCCGTACCCTGTTCTCAGGGTGTCCAAGTTCGATCTCGAGGTAGCACTCGGGAAGATGGGCAAGCTCGCGGCATTCGATGCGTTCATCGCTGCGCTTCCTGACATCGACTTCGGTAACGGTGAAGTCAAGTCTGTGAAGCACTTCTACGAGACTGCCAACGATCTCAAGACCGACAACCCGCTCTGCGTGCCTTACATCGAGGCAGCGGCCAAGGCTCTCGGCTTGACGATCAACGAAGTGTTCGACATACTGAAAGCGTGCCAGGTTAAGGTACTTCCTCAGTAACATGTGACAAGCATCCACCTCCAGGCTTCATGCTTGGAGGTGGATGTTCTGTTATTTTACATTTTTGATAACTGATGTATAGACTTCTTCATTGATGATAGAAGTATTTATTATCGATATGTAGCACTAACAACAAAGAAAGGAGTCCAAAATGGGACTGCTAGACTTCATGCACAAATCAACTTCTAATATGGACAAACAGGTCAAGGACTCTGTTCCTGCCGAGGAGGTCATTCCTCAGACGACCACAACGGAGACTCCGAAGGGATTCGACTTCTCCAAACTTCCTAAGGATTGGATACGCTTGGCTAAGCGCAACAACCAGAGGACGCACGAAGAGAAGGTCAAGGCTCTGAAAGCCAAAAAGGTCCGCAAAGCTCAGAAGGCCGCTCGCAAGCGGAACCGGCGATAGAAAGGTACTTATGCAGAAACAAGTTACAATTATCAGGGGTCTCCCTGGTTCCGGTAAATCGACGTACGCAAAGGAAACGTTTCCTGGTTCCCTCCTTCTGGAGGGAGACCAGGCGTTCACCGATGCTTACGGACATTATGATTTCCAGCCGCAACGCTGCGACCCCGTCAGGTACGTGGGGTTCATGCTGTCCAACGCACTCAAGTGCGGTGTCCCTCACGTAGTGATCACTGGTACGTCACCAGACGGCATAGCCATCGATGCGTACAGGAAAATAGCGAACCATCACGGGTACAATGTCAATCTCATCTGGATAGATTTCGATAACGGTAACACTTGTTTGAACAAGCACGCTGTTCCGGCAAGCGTCATCGAGATCATGAAGTCTAGGTGGGTCGAACTTCCTAATGAAACTTACCTGCAGCGAAATGTTGGCGAAGCTGAACCACGCATCGTTGACTGCAAACCTGCGTGGTTCTGCGAGCTGCAGCTGAAGCGTTCTAAAGAAGAAAATCAAGGATACAGGAGGTAGCCATGGCACCGGGATATAACTGGAGAGCTAACGGTCAATTCCTAACTAGTTCTGAACGTAGACACTTGGCTAACAAGTACGCCAAGCAACAGAAGGCGAACAAGGCCGCCAAGAAAGCAAGAAAGAGAAACAGAGCGAGGTGACGTATGCATAACCCTCTAACTAAGTTAGCCATGGCTGCAACCATAGCGTCTACAGCAGGATGGCCGTCTGTCCCAAACACGACCATCCCTTGCAATTTCCCTCGTTCTAGAGAAGAGATCAAAAGGAAGCACAAAGCCAACAAAGCGCGTAAAACTGCCAAGAAGGCTAGACGACGTAACCGGAGAAAATAAGGAGTCGCGATGTCCAAAGTACCGGAACTCTACCTTAAGAAAATCGAAGATATTGCTGGTCGCAGGATGACTGCATATGAGTTGATCAAATCAGTCGACCGTGCGCTCGGAGACATGTGGGACAAACTCCTCAACCCCATCTCATCCACGATGCAGGGTTACAAGTTTCCAAAATCTCACAGCCACGTGTTCGAGTTCATCTCAGATGCTATTAAAGCTCTAGGTGAATGCTGTCAGAATCGTGGCGACGAACAGATGTACGAAACTCACAAGAACAAGATGAACGAGATCCTTGAAGACGTCCAGAAGATCCGCGAGGGTCTCAATACCAAAGATCTCGGGAAGTCGCTTGGGTTCACGTGCATTCGTGATTTCGCCAACAAGACGGAAGAACTCTACAAAACTTGGCAGAAGGACTGGGAACTGATCCTTAACCCAAACTATTAAAAACAAGCAAGAAAAAGGAATCATCGATGAACGATCAAACATTGAATATAACCGGCAAGAACGGGGTACGTATCTTGCTGTATCCGAGACCAGGAGCTATGAGCTTCTCTATCGGGGTATTCGTCAAGACAGGTGCTTGGGATGAGAAACCTTCTCAAGCAGGTATTGCTCACTGTATAGAGCATATGCTGTTCAGGTCTTCCAAATTCAAGACGACCAAACAGATAGCCGATCATTTTGCCAGTCTTGGTGCAGAAACCAATGCGTTCACTGACTGGGATATGACCGTCTACCATGCCACTGCTCCATCCACGAATGCAGAAGCTGTAGTTGCAGATCTCACCAGCATGATCAGGTACCCCAAGTTCGACGAGAAGGAATTCGATGTTGAACGTAAGGCTATCCTGTCCGAAATCGCTCGCATGAACGACGATCATTATGTGATGACTTCCGAAACTGCGCACACTCGTCTGTTCAGCCAAGAGAAGAGGTTCAGTGGAACTATCATCGGAACTGAAGAGACTGTCAACAAGCTCACTGTGGATGATCTCAAGAACTTCCACAAGAAGCACTATGTTGCATCCAACATCTGCATAGTTGCAGTCGGTGGGATGGATGCTACCAGACTAGGAACTTTCATACTTGGTCAGTGGAGTGATCTCCGTAGAGGAGCTACTTCCATGGTCAGTGTGAAATCTTCTGAAGCTGGAAGTAATCTCCTCTTCAGGGAGTCACAACAGGTTCACATGTCTCAGCACATACGGTATGAGGTTCAGCCTCTGTCTCGAGAGTGGTACTCGCTTGAAGTACTCACTGCCATCTACTCTGGTGGTATGCATGCCAGGTTAAATCGCGAGATCCGTGACAAGCACGGGCTTGCTTATGCGACTTATGGCTATGCATCCTCCTACGGTCGCACGACCGTTGAGTTCACGACTTATGTTGGAACGGATGTCAAGAACGTAGCCAAAGCGAGAGACATCGTCTCCAGAATCCAGATGGATCTGGCTGACAACAAGGTGTCTAGAGCTGAGCTCAATAGAGCCAAGAACGTGCTCTGTGGAGAGTGTCAGATCATGCACGACAAGTTCCCGTTGTTCATGAGACTTGCTGGCAGTCGGTTCTTGTTCTACAACGAGGCGCTGGATGCCAACGAGTACATACGCAAGCTGGGAAGCATAACCTCTGAAGATGTACGTGCTGTTGCGCAAGAGGTATTCTGCCACTGCAACAGTTCAACTGTATTTGGGGCTAGGTTATGTGACCTTAGCCAGGACTTCAAAGACTCAGTGACTGGAGAAAAATGAAAAAGAAAAGTTCTACCAGGAAGCCCCTTGTCAACAAGGCCGACTTAAGCAAGATCAGTTCTGCTGTTGACAAAGCTGACGCTATTGACAAGAACTACCAGAACATCTTCCACGAGAAGATATGCACTCTGGCCAAACAGATCAGAGACATGGTTACCGAGGAGGTTAACACCGATTCGGAGTTCGCACGTCGTGCGCATGGTCGAAAGATCACCAAGACACTTAACGAGATGTACAGACTCTTCGTGAAATACGAAGACAGTACAACTGTAATGTTCTCGGAGACGGGCGAAGGGTTGGCAGTTATCACACTGCTCAAGTTCGCTGACAAGGTCGGGATGCTCAGACTTCTGCACGTTCCGAAGTTCGATTGCAAATCCAGTACGAACGTCATCTCGTTCAAGGTCTACATCGCTCGCATGCAGATCTGCTGGTGTCGTATTAGGACCGTCAAACGCAAGAGCGGTGTAGCTGTTCTGACGCGATTCAACAACTGAGGAGTAGGTAATGAGCACAGTATTACTGGACTACAGGGATGACACTCCCTACAAGGTGACACAGTCTATGTGGGACGGTACCAACAACGAGTGGCAACTCGGCTGTGTGGATATCCTGACCAGACAGATCCTGTTCGCCTACCACAAGTCCTTCCACAAAGTCATCACGTTGTGTCACGTGAGGAAAGAGGTTTGTCGGTACCCATCCATGAAGGTTGTCTGGGTAAGACCCAAGTGCTACTGGATGAGTGGTGACATGCCTCACGGTACTATCGGTGAGCTGATCGAGAAAGACGGATTGAAAGCCATCACTTCTCACGGCTACATGGACAGGTACTTCGCGTACAAAGGTCTTGCTACAGTTAGTGAGACCTTCACCGTATGCGACCAGCTTGTTCGTGAGCCGTACATCCAGGAGTTGATGGATCCTGCTCTCAGGATAAGTGAGCACACCAAGCCTGACCGTAAGTACAAGAGTAACTTCGTCTACTCCTGGCAGTTCCAGACACTTGGAGATCTACTGGGGATAGACGAGAGAGGTCACTACCGTAAAGGCGGTAAATATCTTCCTCAGGAAATCAAGGACGCAGTGTTCTACTGCGTTTCCAGGGATATGCTCAAGGTGTCTATCGCTGAGATATGGGATGCGGGTCCCGATGCTCTCCTCGAGAAGCTCAACACATACGTGTGCCAGGTTGGCCGGTCGATCAAGTTGAACGAGAAGTTCGTCAAGTACTTGACCAAGTGGTTCAACTACCATGCAACCAAATGCTGGATAGCTCAGTGGGAGTTCATCAACCGTATGGACTGGGGTGATTACACTGCTCGTGCTAAACACGAGGGCAGACACAGGCTTTCACTTGCGTTCGATCTCCCTTACTGGGAATGCGTCGGCACTTCTCTCAACGAGAAACCTACTCTGAACACAGGGTTCTTCGCTCTTACGAAGATCTTCGGTGGACACAAGGAGGTCAAGTGGGGTCACGAATGCAAGTACAGGATCATAGTCGCCAAGTGCCAGAACGAGTACAGGTACGACTTGCTCGTGTATCAGTACAAGGTGACAGAGTCTGGTGAGCGTGATCGGTACAAACCACTTGCAGTTCTCAGAGGACAGACTGGAGCGTCACTTCAAGAAGGCGTCTATGTCTTCGAACCTAGTGACAATCTCAAGTCCATGTTCGGTGGAGAGTACACCCATATCTTCGACGACAGGATACTCGAGTCGACAATTCTCGTACACGACTTGGCTCCTTATGTAGAGGCCGGTAAACTCAACGTCATGCACATTGAGCGCGATGGCTGGATACCAGCTGGTGATGTACACTCTGAGTGGGAGTGGAACCTAACTGAGAAGAAGATCCTCAGGAGAACCACCGAACTCATCAAGGGACACAAGATGAAGCACATAGCTTCCAACTACGATGTTCCTGTGTACGAGTGGGCTGCTACTGCTCCCGACAAGTGTGATCTGATGTACGTGCACAAAGCATTCAAGCTGACGCACGACCAGATGACTCGCAGGATCTACATGCTGGCACTGAGGATGTTCCTCGCAAGCACAGATCTGATCCACAGCAAGGATAACCAGGTATCGTCCAAGAAGATGTACCTGCGCAAGCCATCTCCAGCCGAGGCATGCCTCCTGAAAGATAGGCTTGGTCTGGACATCGGTGACACGAAGATCGCCAATCTGAGCATAGCTGACGTATGGACTCTGTGCGGCATCGCCAAGGAAGTTGACATCGACATGATCATGACCACTTATCAAGGCGGATACATGAGGATGTTGTCCAAGTTCCTTGAAACTGGATTCGCTAAGGGTCTCAGTGAACTCATCCCCAACGGCTACAGACCAGGAAGTATCGGAGCTCTCATCCAGCTTGGTGCCAAAGCATTCATAACCGAGTTCGATCCTCGGTACAAGATGTTCAAGTGCAAAGAAGGATGGTTCCGTTCTCACTTGGCCGTCCAGAAACGTAAGTTCGGATGGTACCATTACAAC
>Ga0310690_10012267_pt1 | contig 10531 bp, 9 predicted proteins | sample AusTroGonzalo_MG_2_FD_207661 | JGI IMG/M metagenome (GOLD analysis project Ga0310690, IMG submission 207661) | Bovine rumen microbial communities from tropical cattle in Woodstock, Queensland, Australia - Gonzalo_04 (v2) (version 2) | ecosystem: Host-associated > Mammals > Digestive system >...
CTTCGAGCAGACCGGGGAAAACATCCTGCAGTCCATCGAAGCGGCGGTCAAGCGGCACGGCGTCCGCATGGCCGTCATCGACAACCTGATGTGCGTCACCCTCGGCGGAACGGACAGGGACAGATGGATGCGCCAAGATCAGTTCATCCATGACTGCGTCAGTCTGGCGACCAAGCTGGACATCGTGCTGTTCCTCGTCCTCCACCCCAAGAAGATGGATATGGTGCGCCCCGTAGATCTGTTTGACCTTGCGGGCGTCACCTCCAGCGCCAACCTCGCGCACCGCATCTTCTCCCTGTACAGGGTGCAGGACAGCGACCGGGAACCCGGCAAGAATGGGAAGCAGAAGCCGCACACCAACTGCGACGTCTCTCTCCGGGTGCTCAAGGACAGGTTCGGCACTGCCGTATCTACCACCTACGACATGTTCTACGACATCCCTTCCCGGCGTTTCTACACCGACCCGGAACACCTCGCTTACCGGTACGCGTGGGACAACTCAGGAACGACAGACAACCTTCAGTACTTTGACGAGCAGCGCTATCTGCGCCTCAGCGGACAGGGGGCCGAACCTTTCTGATGCCGATCACGGGTTACAGGTGCCGCACGGTTTATACCCTTTCTCAATGAGTTCTTCACGGGTTCCGTAATAGTCCTGACGATTCTTCTGGGACATGGACTCCACACCGGAACACCATGGATAGTGGAACCGCATGGACTTAACGTTCAGCACGTAGTCTGGTTCGCCTGACCGTGTGGTTGGATCATCGTCGGCATCATCGCCGATAAGCAGCAGTTCTTCCGGTTCGTTTTCAGAACGAAAACGGCCGGTCGCGTAGTCAATAATGTAGCCTGGCTGGATATTATAACAATAAGCGGTCATGCGCAGGCCATTTGATTCAATGGAATACAGTGTAATCTCAACGGCACGTGGAAGGAGTTCTGCTCCCTGATAGATCGGTGTGACCTTGTATAGCAGATGATCACCTGTACGGCTGACATATGAGCGTGCTCTGTTCTCGATAGGAAGCATCCCCTCAAGATTCAGGTATTCAGTGCCAGTGACCAGATTTTCCAGACAAGCCGTACCGGAAGTCAATTGTGCCCCAACCAGATGGCAACGATGGTAAATCCCACCGGACTGCCAGCCGACTGGCGAGAACATACTGATATCCTGACGTCTTTCGGAATCGATCGAAGTTCTGGAAAGAATAGCAAAAGACGTGCCTGCCCGTCCATACTGATCTAGTGGCGTCACATAGACCTGACAGTCGTCAAACGCGGCCGGTGTGACATTGAACAGTATCATCGCCGCGTTTCCTATATTCGTAGTCCCTTCAGCGGAACATACGCAACTGAAGAAAACGATAAACAGTACAAGCAAAGACAATCGTTTCATAACATCACTCCTTCAGGAAAAAGTATATATCAGAGTAATTGAAATTGCAATCAGGAAGGACAGACAATGAGGCAACTTACACTCGGAAGTCTTTTCTCTGGCTCCGGCGGGTTTGAACTCGCCGGGGTTCTTCATTCTGTACGCCCTGTATGGGCAAGCGAGATCGAGCCTTTCCCGATCCGCGTCACCACCCTGCGCTTCCCGGAGATGAAGCATCTCGGCGACGTCACGCAAATCAGCGGGGCGGACATCGAGCCGGTGGACATCGTCACCTTCGGGAGTCCATGCTTCCCCGCCGGTACACTGGTGCTGACGGAAGCCGGGTACCTGCCCATCGAGGACGTGAAAACCGGCATGAAAGTGCTGACGCATATGGGCCGCTGGCGCACCGTCACCGCCACGGGGTCGAAGACCGGCGAGACGGTCATTGTAAAAGGAAACCACTACGGACTGGAATGCACCCCGAACCATCCCATCTACAGCAGCGGCGAAAAGCGATGCTACCCGCAGCTCGGCAGCGGGAAGCGCGGGAATCACCTGATCCTGACCAATGAAAAGAAGTGGATCCCTGCGTCGGAAATGGACGGCAGGCTCTGGGCTGTGCCCAATACGGTGGAGCCTCTGCCCGTTCCTCCCGAACGGGTGCACGCTCATCACCTCAAACCCCTGCCCCCTTTCTCGGACGATCTGTTCTACTTTGTCGGACGGTGGCTCGGGGACGGATGGGTTTATGACAGCCAGAGGCCCGGCAGGCCGGACGGGCAGACATGGGGCAAGATCAATCTGTGCGATTCAGAGGACAAGGAAGACGAACTGCACAGCATCGTAGGAAAAATATCCCGCCGATACGGCGTATACCGGAGCCACGGTGTCGTCCGCCTGTCCTTCACGTCCCATGTTCTGGCGGACTGGCTGACGGATCATTTCGGCCGGTACGCCCATGGGAAGACGATGCCCGGGTGGGTCTTCGGTCTGCCCTCCTCCTACCGTCTGGCTCTTCTGAACGGCCTGATCGACTCTGACGGGTATCGGCTCAGCGAGAATCGGAACGCATGGCGGATCTGCACCGTCAGCAAAAAACTGGCGGAAAGCATCCGTCTTCTGGCTGAAACGCTCGGATATTCGACGACGGTTTTCTGCCAGAAAACGGAACGGGAAAAGCGGATCGAAGGGCGTCTGATCAGACAGAGAGACTGGTACGCCGTTGTGATTACCGCCAGTGCGACGAAGCCCCATCTGTCGGACAGTCTCCACGGGTGGTACAGGGTTCGCGGGGTTCAGCCGACGAACTGCACAAAGGTTGTCTACAACATGACCGTTGAAGAAGACAACAGCTACGTGGCCGACGGAATCGTCGTGCATAACTGTCAGGACCTGTCGATCGCCGGAAACCGGGATGGGATCCACCGGGGAGAGCGCAGCAGTCTTTTCTTTGAAGCCATACGAATCATCAGGGAGATGCGACATGCAACAAACAATCAGTACCCCCGCTTCGCCGTCTGGGAAAACGTCAAGGGCGCTTTCAGCAGCAACCGCGGCGCTGACTTCCAGTCCGTCCTCCAGTCCTTCTGCGATCTTGTCGGGGCCGGACATACAGTACCTCTCCCTCCGAAGGGAAAATGGGCACACGCCGGATGCATCGTGGGCGATGGTTTCAGCGTTGCCTGGCGCCTCTACAATGCTGAGCACTGGGGAGTACCCCAGCGTCGCGAGAGAGTCTTTCTTATCGCAGATCTTGGAAGCGGACGTGCCGGAGAAATATTGTTTGAGCCGGAGAGCAGCCCTTGGCATCCTTACCAGAGGGGAACGCAGGGGCAAGGAACTGCCGCCGGTGATGAAGGAAGCACTGGAAGAAGTGGTCGCTCTGGGGACGAAGTAAAGCTCTGCGTCGGAGCGACGGACGCACACGCCGCCATCACGGACGGCAAGCACAGTTCGACCCTCCTTGCCCGGGCAGGACAGGGCGGCGGCAACGTACCGATGGTCTTCACCGTATACGACGCCCGTGGGAACGGGACGGGGAAAATCACCCCCACCCTGACGGGCGACCACAACAACCGGGTGACGGACTACACCGCCATCTGCATCGGAAACGGGCAGCTAAATCAGAAGCAGGGCGATGTCGTCGGCGCGCTCAACTGCATGCACGACCAGCAGGCCGTGGTGACGCCGGGCAAACCGCCCCGGAAGTACACCGTCCGGCGCTTGACGCCGACGGAATGCGGCCGCCTGCAGGGTTTCCCTGACGGCTGGTGCGACGGAGCCGGAGGTTCGGATACCGCACAGTACCAGCTCTGGGGCAACGGCGTCGCCCTGCCCTGCGTGTCTGACGTCATCGGGAAAATCGCCAAAGCCATGCGCGAATAAGGAGAGCCTATGGACAACTACGTCCCCTACCATATTCACACCATGCTTTCCAACTGCACTACCAACATCGACTCGGTGTCCCGGTACTACCAGTACACAGCCCGTGCGGCGGAACTGGGCATGAAGTCCTTCGGCTTCTCGGATCACGGGAACATCTACGAGTGGCTACACAAGAAGGAAGCCGTCGAGAAGGCGGGGATGAAGTACCTGCACGGGGTCGAAGCCTACGTCACCATGCAGACGGAAGAGAAGGTGCGCGACAACTACCACACCATCCTTTATGCCCGGAACCACGACGGGTTTCTGGAACTGAACAGCCTCGTCTCCGGCTCATATGACCGGAAGAATTCCAACCACTTCTACTACGTCCCCCGCATCCACATGGCTGATCTGGAGAAGACGTCCAACAACATCCTCGTCACTTCCGCCTGCCTTGGCGGGGCGCTGAACGGAACGCCGGAAGACGAGAAGCGCTTCCTCCGTTTCATGCAGATAAACCGGAGCCGGTGCTGGCTGGAAGTTCAGCATCATCTCGTAGCTGAACAGGCCAACTACAACCAGAAGCTGTGGGACTATTCCAAGCGCTTCCGCATCCCGCTGATCGCCGGGACGGACTCCCACGCCCTGAACGAAACCCACGCCCGTGGACGGGTCAAGCTCCAGGAAGGCAAGGGCGTGCACTTCGACAACGAGAAGGGCTTGAACTTCTGCTTCCTGAGCTTCGAGGAATTCTGCAACGCTTTTCGCGCTCAGAACGCCCTGCCGGAAGCGGTCTGGATGGAAGCCATCGACAACACCAACGCCTTCGCGGATCAGATCGAACCCTTCAGCGTTGACAGATCCATCAAATACCCAAACGTATTCGCCGATCCCGTCAGGCTCTGGCGGGAAGAAGTGTACCGGGCGGCGGAACGCCATCCGTTTGCCCTGCAGAGGCACGGGCGGGAAGCCCTGTTCAATCGGCTCGACGAAGAACTGGCCGTCTTTGAGAAGTGCGGGGCCTCCCCCTATATGGCGCTCAAGTACCATCAGCACGAATGGGAACTGGAACACGAAATCCATACCGGCTACGGCCGCGGATCGGTTACCGGCTCCATGTGCTGTTATGTCACCGGCATCACGGATGTCGATCCGATGCAGTACGACCTCAACTTCTTCCGCTTCATGAACCCGGAGCGCATCTCCCTTGCCGACATCGACGTGGACTACGCCGAAGCTGACAGGGAAAAGGCCAAGCATTACCTGCTTGACGACCGCATGGGTTTCACCGGGATTCAGACAGCAGAGATCATTACATTCAACACCATCGCCACTAAAGGCGCCATTCGGGATATCGCCAGGGCGGACGGGATGCCGCTGGACGAGGTGGCGAAAATCAGCGCACAGGTTGATACGGACGGCACTGTCCCGGACGAAGTGCGGGCGAAGTACCCGGAGCTGTTTGAGTACGTGGACATCGTCAGCGGAACCGTCGTTTCCTACGGCTCCCATCCTTGCGGTGTACTGGTCACGGATCACGACGTCGCGGCGGAAGTCGGCCTGTGCTCCTCGTCCGGCTCCAAGTACCCGATCACCTGTCTTAACATGAAGGAACTCGACAGCCTGAATCTGGTCAAGCTCGACGAACTCGGACTGGACTCCAACGACCTGATCAACCGTGCCTGCCGGTATGCCGGGATCGAACGGATCACCCCGGACATCATCGACATGGAAGACGATCAGGTCTGGCAGTCGATCCGCGAAGACACGACCTGCATCTTCCAGTTTGAATCCGCGCAGGCAACGGCCTACCTCAAGAAATTCCTGTCGCCGGAGATCATCGCCAAAGCCAGACAGCGGAACCCGAACTTCCGCACGATCGACTGGTTCGCCTTTGCGTCCGGCCTGCTCCGCCCGGGGAGCGCCTCCTACCGTGATCTGGTAGCGGAAGGCAAAGTCCGGGACAACGGATGCAAGGCCCTCAACAGCTTCCTCGCAGAAGAAGCGGGGTTCATGACCTATCAGGAAACCATCATGCGGTGGCTCGTAGAGTTCTGCGGATACTCAGGCGGCGAAGCGGACAGCGTACGCCGTGCCATTGCCAAAAAGAAGGGCACCGAAGACCTCCTGCCGGAGATCGAGCGGCGTTTCATCGAATACGCTCCCGCCCACTACGACGACATCACGCCGGAAAAGGCGGCGCGGATCATCCAACCCTTCATCCAGACGATTCTGGACGCCTCGGCGTACAGCTTCAGTAAAAACCATGCCCTTGCGTACGCCATGATCGGCTACGCAATCGGGTATCTGCGCTGTCACTATCCCCTTCCATTCGTTGCGGCGGCCCTCAACGTCTATGCGGACAAGGAAGACAAAACGGCTGCCGTCATCGCCTACGCACGGAGCCACGGGGTGACCGTGTCCCCGCCGAGATGGGGCCACAGCCGGGCGGACTACATGTTCGACAACGAGCACGGCATCATCTACAAGGGCCTGATGTCGATCAAGCACCTGAACGCGGAAGTGGCAGATCAGCTGTACGAAGCCGCGCAGAAGCTCCCCGCCGGTGCGTCCTTCATAGACGTCCTGCAAATTATCGACAGGGATACCGGCCTCAATTCCCTCCAGCTCGATATCCTGATCCAGCTCGACTTCTTCGCAGACTTCGGGAATCCCAACGAGCTGATGGCCATCGCCGCCTACTTCGGCGTCCTCAACAAGGGGACGCTGACCCGCGTCTCCAAGGAGAAGGTGGAAGCTGCCCGTTTGTCGGGGCTGATCGAGTCGGCCGCGACCGACCTTGGCAAGTCCGGCGTCCTCAAGAGCTGGAACATCACTGATATGCCCAGACTCCTGCGCAACTGCGAGGAGCACGTCCGGTCTCAGCACCTGCCGCCGCCCAAGCCGTCCGAGCGCGTACGCGCAGAGATGGCTTTCCTCGGCTACGCGGAACCAATGGGTACTGCCGGCAAGGGCCTGCTCTACATTACGTCTGACGTCCGGCAGCTGATCTCCAAGAAGAACAATAAGCCCTGGGCATACGCATTTACCGCAGTCAGCCTGGCCGACGGATCCACAAGGGAGTGGACGATCCGCACCCGTGACGCCTGCGACGAGTTCGTCAAGGGGGACATCCTACGCGTGATCCCGGAAACCCGGAACGGGAAGCTGTTCTACGGGAACTCGTGGCAGACCCGGGAGTACAACGGCCGCGAGTACTACTATCTGATGAGATACAGGCTTGCAGAAGACCTGTGACAAAAAAGGGGGTGAAGCCCATGCCAACACAGCGCGCCGCGCCCACGGTGTCTGCGCTGAAGAAACAGATCCGTGAGCACGAGGAACTGGAGCGCATGCTGTATATGGCGCTCATCTCCGACCGTATCCCCAGGGGAGCCGACATCCCCGGGGAACTGCGGGACTATGCGGAAAGGATGTCCGGGTGCGTACCGGACGGTGAGGATGAAGACTACTATGGATACGACGACTGACCTCCGTCTGGCGACGGCCCCTGCCTTCCCGGACGATATCACCTACTGCACCAGTGAATGTGCGGCCCAGTGCTACCGGCACACAACGCACATCGACTGGGAGATTGCCAAGCACAAATACTACGGCGCCTCTGTAGCCGACCTCGGCCCGGTCTGCGCCAGCTATCAAAGCGAAGGAGAAAAGCTATGAACAGCACGCCTAAAATCCTGACACCCGCCGAAGTGCTCGAAGTCCATCCGCTGACGGATTATCTCTGGCTCGAAACCAGAGAGGAACCCGATGTGTTGTATCACCTGCAGGTCTACTGCTTTGTGTACGATAATCCGTTCAGTTACTTCGCGACCTGCGTCTGCGTCCACTTCAATCTCCCGGACGATACTTCCTGGTTCATGATGGAGGCATACGGGGCAGAGTGGCGGTGCTGGTCGGATCGGCCGACAGACGAACAGCGAGGGGCGGTGGAATGGGATGAACGCTGAACTGATCGCCGTCACCGAAAACCCGATCCTGACCTGTGAACAGGCCGCTGCCGTATGCTACGACAGCAAGCCGTCCGTCGACGGGCGGATCATCAAAGCCTGCGCACGCTCCGGCCACCTGAGCGTCTGGGAACACATGAACTTTACCTTCCACATTTCCGGCATCAGCCGTTCCTGCATGGCCCAGCTGACCCGGCACCGGGTTGCCGCCTTCTCCGTGCGCTCCCAGCGATACAACAATGAAGGAGACTTCGAGTTCATCATGCCGCCGTCCATCGCCCATGACGATCAGGCGCGGCAGCTGATCAACAACGTGGTGGACTACGTCCGCAACGCCTACCAGCGCCTGCTTGACATGGACAAGGCGCCGGAAGACGCCCGTTCCATCCTGCCGAACGGCTGCGCCACGGAACTCTACTGCACCGTCAATGCCCGGGAACTGATGCACATTTGCAACGAGCGGCTCTGCACCCGCGCCCAGTGGGAGATCAGGAACCTCGTCGGGGAAATGGCTGCGGCTGCTTCCGAGGCCGTACCGGTGATCGCCCCGTATCTCGTCCCCAAGTGCGAAATCAACACCGCCTATCCCTTCTGCCCGGAACGGCAGGGGTGCGGGCGGCACAGAAAGCTGAGCGAGGTATACCATGACGACACAGCAGATTAACGCCAACGTCTCCCATCCCTCCCATTACAACCGGGGCAGCATCGAGGTCTGGGACTTCATCGCCGACCACCGGCTCGACTACCTGCGCGGCAACGCCGTCAAGTACATCTGCCGGGCAGGCTACAAGGACGACACCGAGCAGGACCTCCGCAAGGCCCTGGAATACCTGAAGAAGGCCCTGACCAATACCACTTATGTCAAGGAGATCAGCTGGGCGGACTACGAGCCGCAGTTCGATCCCGTGGCCTTCTGCCGTGACCAGCAGCTCGACCCGCCGCTCGCGGCAGCCATCGTGCTGATCTGCCAGTGGGATCTCTCCGGGGCCATCCACTTTATCGGACAGGCAATGGAACATGTAACGAAGCAGGAACACAAAACACCCGTTGTCTACGGAACGGACGAGCAGAGACTCACCGATAACCGCTCAGACAAACGGGTTTTTGAATTCGGAAAGCGTATGGGAGGAAGCAGATGATCACATTGTACGGGGTTCACGGGTGCCCCCGGTGTTCGGCACTCGGTTCCATGATGAAGAAGAAGAACATCGAGTTCCAGAAGAACGAAGACGTTGACCTGATGATCGAGCGGAAATTCGACGCCATCCCCGTACTCGAACTGGAGGACGGCACGATTCTCAGCTACGGGGAAGCGATCCAATATATCAACAAACGGGAGTGACGCACCATGACTGAAGAAGAGAAGAAATCCCTTCTTGAACCGTACCTGCCATCGCAGGCAGACCTTGACTTCATTGACTCCTACTGCTCCGCCGTCAACGCGGCGACGGGGTCGGCGGTAGACCCCAACTCGAACGTGCGGAACAAGAACGTCAGCACGCTCGAGAGCGAAATCCACAAGAAGAAGAACATCTACGCCAACCGCCTGCGGATGTTCCAGACCCTCAGCGAAATGTACGGAGAAGACCTCGCTTACGAGTATCTCCGCCAGCTCCGTGACCATGAGATCTACCGGCACGACGAGACCGGCGTCGTAGGCAAGCCCTACTGCGCGGCGATCAGCCTGATGCCGTTTCTGGTCAACGGCCTGACGACGCTCGGCGGACAGTCCGAAGCGCCCACCAACCTTGAAAGTTACTGCGGCGGCTACATCAATCTGGTATTCGCCGTTTCCGCGCTGATCCTCGGCGCCTGCGCCACCCCCGAGTTTCTGGTCGGCTTCGATCACTTCGCCCGCAAAGACCTCGGCGAAGACTACTACCTGCGGCCGGACGACGTCGTGTTCCGCTCGCCGTCCCGCACCCGCACCATCGACCAGTACCTGTGCGACAAATTCCAGCAGGTCATCTACAGCCTGAACCAGCCCGCCGGGAGCCGCACCTACCAGAGTCCCTTCATCAACTTCAGCTATTTCGACAAAGGCTACTTCGAAGCCCTGTTCGGCGGCTACTACTTCCCGGACGGCGATCAGCCGCAGTGGGAAAGCCTATGCTGGCTGCAGAAACGCTTCATGAAGTGGTTTAACAAAGAGCGGACACGGAAGATTCTCACATTCCCGGTCGAAACCTTCAGCATCCTGAACGACGGGGAGAATTTCCCCGATCAGGACTCCGCCGACTGGATCGCACAGATGTACGCGGAAGGCCACAGCTTCTTCACCTATACGTCGAAGCACGCGGACGCCCTGTCGTCCTGCTGCCGCCTGCGCAACGCCATCGATCTGGAAGAAAACGTCTTCTCCTACTCCCTCGGCGCCGGTTCCATCCAGACGGGCAGCAAGTGCGTGATCACGATCAACCTGAACCGCCTGGTGCAGAACGCCGTGCGCGACGGACGGGACATCGCAGAAGCCGTCCGAGAGCAGACAGCCAAGGTACACAAGTATCTGTTCGCCTTCGACCGCATTCTCGGTGAGATGACGGCCCACCACATGATCCCAATCTACGACGAACCCGCCATGATCGAGCCTTCCCGCCTGTACCTGACCACCGGCATCGCCGGTCTCAACGAGGCGGCCGAGTTCATGGGCCTCGAGCCTTCCGACAACGAAGCGTACCGCGAGTTTGTGCAGATGATCCTGAAGCCGATCTACGAGCAGAACAAAGCGGACAGGACGCCGACACAGCGGCTTAACACCGAGCTCGTGCCCGGTGAAAACCTCGGCACCAAGCTCAAGAACTGGGACGCCGAAGAT
>Ga0310690_10012270_pt1 | contig 10529 bp, 5 predicted proteins | sample AusTroGonzalo_MG_2_FD_207661 | JGI IMG/M metagenome (GOLD analysis project Ga0310690, IMG submission 207661) | Bovine rumen microbial communities from tropical cattle in Woodstock, Queensland, Australia - Gonzalo_04 (v2) (version 2) | ecosystem: Host-associated > Mammals > Digestive system >...
GTCCAGAGCCTTTTCGCACGAAGCGACCATTGCGGCTATGGCGATAATATAAAGTACATTCTTTTTCATACGCCTTTATAGATGCAATGGGGCGGGGTTTCGTGGCAAAAGCGGCGGATTTTTCTTATATTTACATCATGAAATACAGCTTTTTATCCATAATCGCTGCGGGGCTGCTTGCCTTTGCGTGCAGCGACTCTGCGCCAACCGGAGCATCGGCCCCCGGTCCCTCCTGGCTGTTCCTGGACAAGGGCCCGTATACCCTTGAGACTAAAGTGGAGCTTGCCGGACCGGCGCACCTGCAACTGGTCACGGACCTTTCCCTCATGGCGGAGGAGGCCGATGTGGTGCTGGAAAAGGACGTTACCGTGGGGCCCGACAGCCTTCTGAATGTGGCCCTTGGTAAGCTGGAACCGGGTTTTTATGAGGTGCGGCTCAACGATACCCTCCGGTTTAACATCGGCATACAGCCCGATAAGGTTGTGAGCCCGGTGGACGCCGCTCCGGACTTTGACGATTTCTGGGCCTCCGTGCTGGCCTCTGTGGCCGCCCTTCCCATGGACGCGGTTTTTGAGCCGGTGCCGGAGTACTCGAATGAGCTCAGGGAGACCTTCCACGTACAGTATTCCTCCATCGACGGAGGCATTGCCGGCGGGATTCTCTGCGTGCCGGTGGCCCCGGGGAAGTATCCGGTTCTTCTGAGTTTCATGGGCTACGATGCGCCGGTTTTCTACTTTGACCCTTCCGCCAATCCGGAGCGCATCGACTTCCTTGTAAGCGTGCGTGGCCAGGGCCTTTTCAAGGATGAGCCCCACAACTGGATAGACCGTGGCCTCGCCTCGCGCGAGACCTATTATTATAAAGGTGCCTTTGCCGATACCCGCCGCGCCGTGGACTTCGTGGCCTCCCTTGACAAGGCCGATGATTCTCGCATTGTGGCCTGCGGTGACAGCCAGGGCGGCGCCCTCACCGTTGCCGCCGCCGCGCTGGACTCCCGCATCAAGGCTATCGCCCCCGCAGTGCCTTTCCTGGGCGATTATCGTGACTACTACAAGATTGTCTGGTGGCCCGTGCACGAGATTACGGACGCCGCCTGTGCCGAGGGCCTTGACAGGGATGCGCTGTTTGACATGCTGTCCTACTTTGACATCAAGAACCTGGCCCCGCGAGTGAAGTGCCCCGCCTACATGGCCTTCGGCCTCCAGGACGCCACCTGCCCTCCCCACACCAACTTTGCCATATACAACAACCTCGGCAGCGCGGACAAGCACTTCTGGTGCGTCCCCACCTGCGGCCACGCCATCTGGCTTGAACCCTCCTGGCCCCCCATCCGTGACGCCTTTCTGGAACTGTATATGTAAATACTTGTACCTTAATTGCTTACGCCCGGTACCCGGGTACCAAGGTACCTGGGTACTTTCTATAAACACCTGAAATACAGCTGGTTACAAATCGCGTTTCTACAGCAGTCCTTCAGGGATAGTAAGAGTGATTTCCTTTTTGTCGTGGTCCATGGAGGTCACGAGGTCCTGGTGGAGGGGGAGGAGAACCTGGCCGGAGGGGGTGTCCACGTACACGCACAGGTTGCCGGGGATGTCCTCGTAGCCGGTGACGGGGCCGATTCTGGCGCCAGTGGAAGCGTCTAGGACGATCCAGCCGGTGAGGTCCTCATCGTCCTCTTCCTCAAAGTAATCGGCAAAGATGGCGCTGCCGGCAAGTTCGTCAGCGTCCTTGAGACTGCGGACACCGGTGAGTCGCACCAGGGCACGACCTGTCCCGCGCGGGGTAAACGACTCAAAATAAAAGGGAACCGGTAGTCCATCGAACTTGATGAATACCGGTTCCTGAAGGTCGATATCCTCAGGGTAAACGTCGAAGAAGCTGATTAGAAGCTCCCCGTCCGTCCCGTTGGATTTGAGGACCTGCGCTATCTTCTGCATTATTCTGCAGGAGCTTCTGCGGGGGCCTCTGTTGCCTCCTGAGCCTCAGCGGCAGCTTCCTCGGCAGCCTTGCGGGCAGCCTCTTCGGCCTCTGCCTTCTTGGCGGCGATTGCCTTTGCGCGGGCTTCGTTGACTTCCTGCTCGGCAGCCTTGGCGGCCTTTGCCTTTGCAATTTCGTCGTTCTTGATGCCAGCCTTCTTAGCAGCAATCTTTTCATCCCTCTGGGCCTTCCAGGCGGCGAACTTGGCGTCTGCCTGAGCCTCAGTGAGAGCACCCTTTGCTACACCCTCTGCAAGGTGCTTGCGAAGGAGGACACCCTCATAGGAGAGGATACGGCGGGTAACCAGGGTGGGCTGGGCACCGACCTTAAGCCATGCAAGAGCCTTTTCTGCATCCAGGACGATGGTAGCAGGGTTGGTGTTAGGGTTATAAGAGCCAAGGAGCTCAATGAATTTTCCGTCACGCGGTGAACGGGAATCGGCCACTACAATGTGGAAGAATGCGAAATTCTTCTTACCGTGGCGCTGAAGTCTGATCTTAACAGCCATTGTGAATCTGTTGTTTAAAATTATTAATGCGTTACTCCCCCAACTCGTGAGGGACTGCAAAGATAGGAATAATTATCGATAAAAGTGAAAAAAATTTTGCAATTCCGAAAAAGCACCTTATATTTGCAGTCCCAAAACAATGCGGGTGTGGTGAAATGGTAGACACGCCACTTTGAGGGGGTGGTGGGCGTTGGCCCGTGGGAGTTCGACTCTCCCCACCCGCACAAAACGAGTCAGCTGCTAAAGCTGACTCGTTTTGTTTATACTGGGGGTGGGTTTGTGATTGCTAACAGCTTGTGTTTCAGGTGTTTACAGAAAGTACCCGGGTACCTTGGTACCCGGGTACTTTTGTTAAATAATTGACATTCAATGATTTGCTAATTATGGCTTAGCGGGCACCGCCGCCGAAGCCGCCGCCGAAGGAGCCGCCGCCTCCGCCGAAGGAGGACCGGCCACCGCCGCCGCTCACGCTGCCGGCTTTCTGCACGGCGCCGTTGAAGGAGCGCGTGGACAGGCTGTTGGTCCAGTAGATGGTGCGCCAGAGGGTGGTGTCGTTCATGCCGGTCTGGTTGGCAAGTTCCGTGAACTCCGCGGGGTAGAGCTTCTTGAACTGATCGGCAACCTTTTCGGCAATGCCAAAGAGCTGGGCGTAAACCAGATAGTCCTTCCAGAGCTTCACCTCCGAGGCTACGCGCTGGTCGCTAATGGTGAAGTCCTTGAGGAAGTTCCTGAACTCGATGAGGTGGCAGGCCTCTTTGGCGCCGTCGGGGGTGCAGGTGCCGGCCTTGACAAGGTAGCCCTTCTCATGGAACCAGCTCTTGCCGTGGGAGTTGGCGCGGGTGGGCCAGGCCGTGACCTTGCTGTAGTTTTTGGTGCTCCATTTCTCGAATTCGCCCTTTTCCAGGACGAAGTTGTCCCCGCTGGCGATGCGGGCAAAGCGGAAGAGGTCCTGCTCAACTTCATCGGCAGAAAGGAGCTCTTTCCGGAAGGAGAGGTTCACACGCTTGGAGGAGGCCGGATCCGGCTCCACAGTGACCACGCCGTCCATTATCCAGCGCAGGAAAAATGCGCCGATGAGGTTGTTGGCCGGGGCCTCGCCAATGGAGAATCGGCCCCTGGAAAGGCCGTAGTAGGCGGCGAAGAGGTTGCCCTCCAGGGGGATGTCCCTCCACCAGCCGTCGATTTTTTTCTTGCCGAAGAACTTTGGATCCCACTTGTACCCCAGGGCCGATGCAATCCCAACCCAGAGGATCAGGGCCAGGCCGCCCAGGAGCAGGATGGCGAAGGCTATGAGGAAGGGGGTGTCGTCGTCCTCACCGTAGGAACTGCCCTCAAGGGCTTTGTCGATCATGTCCTGGACCGGGCAGCCGCGCACCACCGTGGGCTGGAAAACGCCCTGGTCAAACTTCACCAGCGTGATGAGCTTGCTGCTGTAGCCCATGCTCTCGGAGGTTTCCGCGACCACGGCACCATCGACCACGTTGATCTCTCCGTAAAAGCCGAAGGCCCAGACGCCGGGGCTGTCCTTAACCCATGTGGGGCAGTCGAAGCCGGGGACGATGGTCACTTTTGCGTGCTCCGGCGAGCCGCCCATCCCCGGGGGAATCCAGGTGAAGATGAGGGCGTCGGCATCGTCATAAGCCATGACAAGGCCGGTGAGGCGGTAGGTGACCGTCCACTTGTGCTCCCCGTACGGGCCGATGCCCCAGCAGAGCTCCGCCCCGTCGCTCTTGGGGACCATGCCGCATTTATTGGCCTTTTTGTCTTTTGGCCAGTCTACGTTCCAGTTTTTGCCAAGGCTTTGGAAGGGCTGGCCGTTTTCGGAGACCTGGAGGTCCCGGACGGTCATCGGCCCAAGATTCTGGACGGGGATGTACCACTCCGTGCCTTCTGTGACGTCCACGTCCCAGACCTGCGTGACCGTGGCACTGCCGTCGCGCTCCAGGACCACGCGGGTGTCAACATCCTTTACGCGCTGACGGGCGGCAAGGGTGATGCAGATGCTTGCCGCCGCGATTATGGCGATGAGCCTTCTCATTAGATGGTAGGGTAGTCTTTCTTGGACTTGTCTTCCTCCAGGTATTCGCGCTTGGCGAAGCCCAGGATGCCGGCAACCAGGGAGGTGGGGAACATGCGAACCTGCTGGTTGAACTTGGTAACGGTGTCGTTGAAGGTCATGCGGGACAGGCGGACGTTCTCCTCGTACTCCTTGATGCTGCCGATGGCCTCCTGATAGTTGGCGCTGGCCTTGAGGTCAGGATAGGCCTCTGCCACGGCGATAAGTTTTGTGCCGAACTGCCTGAGCAGGTCATCGTTGGCGTTGATGTCCGCCACCGTGGGGGCTGTGTTGATCTTGCGGGCGTCCACAATCTTCTGGAGGGTGTCCGCCTCGTAGGAAGAGTACTCGCGAGTGAGCTTGATGATGGCAGTGAGCGCATCAAAACGGCTTGTCTGCTGCACCGCGATCTGCTTGAGCGCGTTGTTGCAAAGCTCGTCGCTCTTGACCAGTGAATTCTGAACTGAAATAACCCATGCTGCCAGCACGGCAATTACGGCAATAACGATAATGAGTGTCATGGTTTGTATTGTTTTTACAAATTTAACAATTTTTGGAATGTATTGGGCGTGATTTGGCGTGTTTATTAAGCGCGTGACGCGAATAAATGTAAAGGCTGGTTTCGGGGGCGTGGTTGGGGGTCATGGTTGGGGCTGTGGTTGGGGCCATGGTTGGGGCTGTGGTTGGGGCCGTGGTGGTGAAGTGGTTGATATTGAGGTGTTTATGCAAAGTACCCGGGTACCTTGGTACCCGGGTACTTTCGTTAAAGGGTTGAGTGACAGGCATTTGCAAATCGCGTATCCTGCCAAGCACTTATCCTGCTAAGCACTCATCCTTCTAAACACTCACCTTGCTAAGCATGCCTCTGCAGATCAGGCATCCTGCAAATCAGGCAGGGGTGATGTGATACAACAACTACGGGGCCGGCATCTCGTACTTTTTGATGACACGGATGTAGTCATAGTGAGCCTTGGAGCGGTTGACGCCCTGTTCCGAGCCAATCAGGAGATGGTCAGAGGCCGTAATATTATCAAAGTTATCTCCCAGACTATTACTGGACAAGGGCACAGTCTGATCGGAAGCGCCGCCTCCGACATTGTACACCAGCTTATCCTTATCCAACCTTAGCAGGAACGAACTGAAATCAAGCGTGTATTTAATCGTTCTGTAGTGGCTGTTGTTAGTAGTCGGATTCCAGCCGCCTATGTAGAGATTAGTAACCTTATCGCTTTCATTTGCAGGATTTCTGTAGAACGCATGCAGCGTCTTCTTAGGCTCAGCATTACCCGAGTAGAAGCAATCACTGGGCACATTACCGATACCAATGCCCAGAATCTCGCCTCTATGCGGGGTTGCACCCACCCCGGCTATCAGCATTTCGATATAGGCGCCTGCAGCAAAATCAAGATTGGTTGCCAGGTCGGACCACTTAGCTCCGTTAGGATCATAGTTGTATCTCATAAGCTGCATTGACCACACAGGGCTTTCGATGGTCGTACCATCCGAGCAGGACGCCTGCACCTTATAGTTCACAAACGTTCCGTTCGACAGGCCGGTAACACCCAGGTCATCTGTTGATCCTACAGTCTGATCGCCGGTAGCCGCTGTCAGGGAATACTCATTCCAGGAGCCTCCGTTCTTATTCCATAACAGCTTTGCCGAAGAGATAGAGTGAGCGTTCCCTGCCACACCTATCGTTGCCTTTACCGGGAATGTGGTGGTATGCCCAGGCACGATTTCCAGTTCTGCACTAGCGTGCGACCGCAAGGTTACATCCTGATTGACAACGGTGGCAAAAGTACCGGCATTGACGGTCAGACGGAGCGTCAGCGGGACGGGCTCGAAATCGGTTCCGGAAATACCGAGCGTGGCAAGCGACGGTATGGTGAGCGTCAAAGGTCCGGAGCCCGGGTTATACGTCTTACCTGAAGGTTGCGTCAAAGTGAAGGTATGGAGCAAAGACGCCCCATCGTAGAGCTGTAACGAAGCGGAAGACAGATTCAGGGTATTAGCCGCGGAGCTGAAGTCAATCGTGACGTGACTCAGGCTGTTGTCGTCCGGATAGATCGACGCATCCGCCGTCATCGTACCAGTGACCGGATTACTCAGCGTCAGATTGTGGCTTTCCGTATGGGTCATACCATTAGAGCTACAGGCGGTGGCCTTTAGCGTATAGACCGCACCGGGATCGAGCGATGTGGGCAGACCTGCGGCAGTAAGTTCCGCAAGGGTCGGAATATCCAGATGAACCGTTCCGCTGTCATAGACATTGGGATCTGCGAAACTGTCTTCGTCGATAATCAGCGTTCCGCCAACCGGCGTAGTATTATAATACAGCTGCGCCGTAACAGAGGCCAGAGTCAGCGACGCACCGTGTGCACGGAAGCCCAGTCTCACGTCGTTCTGATCACCCGGGTAAATCTTATTATCCGTAGCATTGATTGTAAATACATCATTCTGCAGCGGGTGCGAGATGGAAACGCTCTTCTGGGTGCTTATGCTATAACTGCCAGCCTCAAAGGTGGCCAGGAGAGTCGCCGCCTTTCCGGCCTCAAGGGCAGGCTCGTCAATGCCAGTCAGGGAAGCCAAATCCGGAATACCAAGATCGTCCCCAGACAGCGTGTACGTCTTGGCTGAAGCGCCAAGCGCAGGAATATCCAGCCCGATATTCCGATCGTCATAGTGGAGTACCAGCGAGCGGGAAGTCAGATCCAGCGTCTCGGCCTTGCAACGGACCTGCAGTGTGGCGTGGTTCGTGTCGCCCGGATAGATCTTATCATTGGCGGCATCAACGGAAAGGGCCGTAACCACCTCAAGAGGATTATCCAGGGTGACGTTCTTGACGATGGTCCTGCTGGAACCGCCCTTATCAGAGACCGTCATCTCAAGGGTTGCGGCACGATGGGACGGGTCGATATCGGCCATCAGCAGATTCAGGTCTCCAAGCGCCGGAATCGCGACTCCCAGATTCGGGTGTTTGTAAACCAGGCTGTCCACGGAAGCGGCCGGGATGGTCAGCGTCCGCTCGGCATCGGCTCCGCCCGTGTCCTTGTACTTGAGCTTCAGCGTCACCGTCTCCAGCTTGCAGGTGTTGGCCTTGCTGGTTACGTTAAGGTTCATGGTCTGCGTATCCGAAGGATAGAGCTCGGTGCCGTCGTCCCGCAGAGTAATGGATCCCTGCAGAGGATTGCCAAGGACGAACGGCTCCTCGAAGGTCTTGGAGGAGTAGGCGTTTCGGATGGTAATCTTGAACTTGGTCTTCTTGCGAAGCTCTCCGTCATTGAGGTCCAGTTGAGCCTGCGTCAGGCCCAGTGCCGACAGTGACGGTATGGAATATGTCTGGTCCGCCAGGAACTGCAGGCCGGAAGGCGTCTTCTCAATAGGAATGTCGCGCTCGTGATACGTACCGTTGCCATCCGTGTAGCAGAACTTGAGCGACGCAGAAACAAAGGTAGAGCCGCTGGAATTGAAGCTGAAGGTGAGCGGTGCATTGTCGCCAGGATACAGTTCGTTCTTGATCAGGATACCGCCGGTGATATCGCCCGTGCGGTCGACGTCACGGACACAGCGGGAGCGCTGCATATAGTGAACAGTGGAATTGTACGCAGTTGGGTATCGCGCAGAAGTGTTCTTCTTTCTGCTCACGTGGTATCCCCAGCCCACTTTGCACTGTTCTCGCCTGATAGCCTTTGTCTTGCCTTCGTTGTCAAATTCAAAACCTTCCTCATTGCGGCCGAAAGGACCTCTGTCATAATAGGTTCGCGTCGGCATCCAGACAGTGTTGGCCAATGAAGTGTTGTCCGCATCCCGCAGGAAGAAAGACTGCGGAAGATACACGGACATCAGCAGCATCTCAACCTGGTTGGGGAAGCGGTATCCCGGCGGGCAGTAAGGATTCATGGCCAGGCGGTCGATTTCAAAATTAACCTCTGCCAGGTCCAGATTGTACGGATAAGGATAATCCGTATATGCGTTTCCTTCAGTATCCATCAGCATGCGTTCATCCGCCCTGCTCTGTGTCTCCATCTGGAGGTAAACGCAGTTGTTGATGCTGAACTGGTCGGAGAAGGGCAGGTCTTTTTCTGTAAACTCCCTGAGAGATTTGGGATTAATGCGGTCGAAGTAGAAGGTATAATGCGTTGACGGATTGTCAAGCTTGGTGAGATCATTATCCGGCTCGGGGGAAATATGGAAATAGCGTGAGGGCTCTTCCGGATAGGGCGCCCCGGTAATATCTTTGGTCACCCCACCGTCTTCATAAGTGCCGATATTCCTAAGGCAACGGACACTCTCACCCTTGGCAGCCGACACATAATCGCCCCAACACTCCTGATTCGCTTCGTATTGATATTCCGTGGCACCGCCGCCTTCCTCGGCCCAGCAGACGCGTTTGTCGGAGCTGGACAGGATATGCGCCCGCCACTGTCCCTCTTCAGGCCGATAAATACGCGCGTTGATGGACAGCGATTCATTACCCACCCACATGCCGATGAGCTGGTTTGGTGCCGCCAGATACCAGCGGACCTCGTCGCGGTCCACTTTTCCGTCGCCGTTGTTGTCACGGTTGCGGGTAAGGCAGGAAAAGGCCATGCCCCAATAATCTTCCTTGAGCTCCGGCGTACTGTTATGAACATCATAGTTCAGATATGTATCCCACTCCTTGGTCTTGCTTTCAGAAGGAATCTCCGGACGCGTATAGTCAACTCCGGAAGCGGTTTTAGAACTATAGAAATCCCATATATAAGCGGAGTTCAGGCGGCCGTTTTCCTTACCCAGCATAGTATCGAATGAACCGGAACGTTCACCGCCAAGAGTACTGGGCCAGTACGTCCAGCCATCCTGGGATTTGGAACGCATCTCATCATTGTGCTCCGTACCCCATAGAGAACGCAGATTGGACGCATATATATTATATATTGTCTGGATGGACTGCTGTATGATGGAATGGCTGGAAAGAATCACGTCGCTGTTGCGGTCACGGCTCTGCTGGGCATCTGACAGGATGTGCATCTCACGCGGCTTCGCATTCACGAACTTGCGCCACAGGTCCGGATCCAGCGGTGCGCCGGGATCCAGCGGATCGTGATCGTAATAATACTCGTCTATGAAGGCCGTGAGGCGGATGACCGGTTTGAGGTCATCTTCCAGTTCACGGTTGTCCGCGATAAAATCACTGATACCGGTTTCGCGTTCACGCCTGGTCTCATAGAATATATACTCAATCAGCTGAGTTATATCCATCAGATCGGGGACATCCCTGTTAGGATCATGATCGCAGGGAACCCCTAAGGCAACTTTGCTTCCGGGCTTCCAGTCAGGGTCATAATGGGTATCTCCCGGATAAGCGTGGCGCTTTTTGGTATATGGCCGGATGGTACCTTCCGTATCAGAGTTCCATGGTTCAGGATCCCCTGAAGCAGAATCTCCGGCAGAAACTTTCAAATTGACGCCGAATTTCACCCACTGGTAATCCAGGCCTGTCCCATCATAGGTGTACGTGCTTCCAACCTTATGGATAGAGGGACCGCCCTCTCCGAATGGCGTTTTGACATACCAGGAGAACTGGTCCTGGCTCAGCTCGGGACGATATACGAACTCTATCTGATGGTACTCATAGTGACAGTCGGCATTGATAATCTCCGTGTCCGTAAGAAGGATGAATCCTTCCTCGCCGGATTGCTGCTCCTCGTCACGCATTACCTCAGTGTAGATCTTTTTCGTATTATTTATAGTAATAGTATAGGTATAGGAATTACTGCGGAGCGTCTGGTAATTGTTCAGCCGTGAAACACTGTCCTCGCTGCTGGATGCAAAATCGCCAAGGTGGACGGTAAAGATGGCATCGGAAGTCATCGCCTGAGTGATGGACAGTCCTTCAGGATCTTCCGCGCCGATATCACTGATACCGGCGTCAGTAAGCGTCAGGATCAAGTCAAACTGGACATACGTTCCATAGGTAGGTGCATACATCCAGTCGCCGTTATG